>JADHEF010000900.1_pt1 | contig 23694 bp, 17 predicted proteins | sample 8952391 | NCBI WGS metagenome assembly JADHEF01 (sample SAMN16124439, study PRJNA663245) | bioreactor sludge metagenome | isolation source: sludge (nitrite) | place: India:Bengaluru | collected 2019-02-28 | reverse complement strand
CGCCGAGCTCGTCGGCGACTTCCACGGCCCGCTTCATCTCGTCCCCGGGCTTCACACCGAGGCCCTGCCCTAGTCGGCGCTGGAAACTTGAGAGGATGAGGTTCGCCAGGAGGAGGAAGCCCTTGCCCTCCCGGATGACTTTGGCGACGTTGAGCTTCTCCCAAGAGTTGGCGTCCTGCATCGCCTTGAAGCGGCCTTCGTCTATCTCCACGCAGACGCGGTCGGGAGCCTCCTCGCGGATCACCCGCGCGACTTCCTCGACGCTCTCACGGGACACGTGGGCGGTGCCCACCAGCACGATTTCGCGGTCCCCGAGGGTGACGCGCGCGACGGTTTCGTTCATTGATTCTCCTGGGCTGCTTCCATGGCTGTCCGGAACCGGTTGAACAGACCGTCTTCTCCGGGATCGAACTCGGCCTCTATCACGCCGCCCGCCATGTGGTCGTGCCCGCCGCCGCGCCCGATGCCCGATAGGGCCAGCCGGACGACGAAGGCCGCGGACAGGTCGGAGGACTTGGTGCGCACCGATACGTGCCGCTTGCCTCCGCCGGCCTCGACTATAACCGTCATGGAGATTTCCTTCAATCGGAGAAAGAAGTCGGCGAGTATCGAAATAAGCTCTTGGGTGCAATCCATGGGGAGGACGGTGAAGAAAAGGCCGTCCTCTATCCGTGCGTTGCTCGCCGCGTAGCGGAAGGCGGGGAGATCGCCCAAGGAAAGAGAGGCCTTCACGACCCGGGTGCTGAACTCCCAGTCGGCCAGGAAGAAGAGCCGGTGGTGGGCATCCAAGTCGGCGGGGCTCACCCGGCGGGCCAGGAAATCGGTATCCATCTGGATGCCCATGAGCAGGGCGGTCGCCGTCTTGCGGTCGGGATCGAGGCCGGCGTCCCGCCAATATTCCGACACGATGGACGAACAGGCGCCGTAGCTGGTGCGGATATCGACGAAGGGGCACTCCAGCGGGCCGGGGTTCGGGTGGTGGTCTATGACCCCGACCAGGCGGCGGCTGAGGGGCTTCGCGTTGGAGTGGGACGGGCTCCCGTCGAGCAAGACGCAGGGGGCCGAGCCGAGCTCTTCGGAAAAATCGCCTCGGACGCGCTCCAAAGGTACGCCGAGCTCGGAAACCATCGCCAGGAGGGAGTGGCTGCGGACCCTGCCGCGGTGCTGGATCCGGGGCCGGAAGCCGGAGCGGGCGAGGAGCCGGGCGAGGCCGAGCGCGGCGGCGGCGGCGTCGTGGTCGGGGTCGTCGTGGGGCTGGACCAGGACGGCGGGGGCCGAGGAGCCGTCGCCCGCGTCCTTCAGGGCAGTTTCGAGCAGCTGGTAGACCGGAGCGGCGTCCAAGGAATCACCCTTTCGGCGCGGACGATTCGAGGGCCCACTCGTTCAGGCGCCATTCGATCATTCCCTGCCGATTCAAGTCGCGGACCTGCAGATGGAACCGGCGGGCGAGCGTATCATTTCCCCGGGCCGCGTAGTATTCCGCGAAGTAGTATAGCATGCGCGCCCGGGTATCGAGGTTTTTTTCCTTTTCGATGCGAACCGCCACGTCGGTGTCGCCGCTCTGGTCGTGGTAGAGCCGGAGGATGTACCATTCGATGGTCTCCCGGTTGAGCTTCGGGAGCACCTTGGCTAGGAAGGGACGGACGTCCTTCGTCCGGCCGGAGCGCATCCAGGCAAGGGAGACCAGCAGGGCATACTGCGGATGGTTCGGGGCGCGCTTGAAGGCTTCCACGAAGGCGTCTGCGGCTTCGGCCCACCGGCCGTCCCGCATTTTTAGGATGCCGAGGGCTTCGAAGGCGAAGTAGTAATCGCTCTTGTACTTGGTGACCTTCTCGTAGTCCCGCTCGGCCCCCGCCCAGTCCCCCGCCTCCTCCCGGAGCCCCGCGCTGTACACGTAGGACAGGAAGTGCTCGGGGTAGAGGGTCGACGCGCGAACGAATTCGGTCAGGGCGTCCGCCTTTCTCATCATATCCAGGAGGACGTTGCCGCGGTCCAGGGCGATCCAGTAGTCGTCCGGAGCCAGCACGACCGCCGCGTCCAGGTCGGCGAGGGCGTTCTTCAGGAAATCGTTCTCCCGGTAGAGCCGAGCCCGCTCCTGGAGCGGCAGAGCCCAGGCGGGGTTGTCCGCTATCGCCTTGTTGAGGACACGCTCGGCGCCCTTGGGGTCGTCCATCGCCCGGCGCGAACGGGCCTTGCCGATGAGGGCCTCGGCGTTGGCCGGATCCAGAGCGAGGGCGCGGTCGTAGAACTCCTCGGCGCTGCGGTAGACCCGGGACCGCAGGGCGACGGAGCCGAGGGCGGCCAGGGAAGGGACGTGCTTCGGATCGGCGGCGACTGCGCGCTCAAGGAAGGCCTTGCGCTCCTTATCCTTGCCGTCTGCCCCTTCCACGGCGGCCGCGACGAAGAGGGCCTCCGGGTTCTTGGGTTCGGCCTTGAGCACCTCGGAAGCGGCGGCCCGGGCGTCGGCTATGCGGTCGGCCGAAGCGAGGACCGAAGCCCTGAGGAGGGCGATATCGGTGCGGGAGCGGACTTCCGGGGGAAGGGAATCGAAGGCGGAGAGGGCGGCGGCGTAATCGCCCTTGGAGAGGAGAGACGAGACGCCGGATAGGACCTGTTCGGTGCTCGGCGCTTCGGGCGGAGGCGCCTTCTCTGGCGGGGGACTCTTCTCAGGGACGGCCGCAGGGCTCCGCTCGGGCTGGGGTTGGACGGCGGAAGCTTTTTCCGGCGTCGCCGCGGGGGCGGCTTCGGGAACTGCAGCAGCGGGAGGGATCTCGGGAGTCCCCTTCGCGGTGGCGCAGGAGAAGGAGACGGCGGCCGTCAGAACGCCGGCAAGCAGGGCGACGATGGTTCCGGAACGGCGGAAGCGGGTGTGCATATCGGCCATAGTATATGATCGGCCCCATTTTCGTAAGTTGAAATAAAACGCGACGCCGGATATCATTATCGATAATGAAAGGACACCCCTTCCGCCGCGGATTCGTCGCCGTCTTGGCGTACGTCGCCGTCGCCCTCGCCCTCGCGCTGTTCCAGTTCGCCCGAAACACCGGCTTCACCGTGAACGTCGGGTCCATCGCCGTCTCCGGAAAATACTCCGGAAGCGCCACGGAATCCCATGCGCGGGGGGAGCGCCCGCTTTCCGGGCCCGTCGGCGTCTTCTACGGCGGCATGGAATTCCGCTTGTCCGAAACGGATGGGCTCGGACTCTTTTCGGGAGGGGCCGTCAAGCCGGTCAAGCCGATCTCCCTGTCCACCGACGCTGAAGGGGTGCGCATCAAGCTGTCGGACGGGGCGGAAATCCGCTTCACGACGCGCTTCGCCGGCGGAGGCGAAATGCTGAGCGCCGCGGCGACCCTCCCGCGGGGCGCGGCCGAGCTCAGGCTGCCCTACCGGCCGCTCCGGTCCTCGCGGATCACCGATCTCGGCAAGGGCAAGTCGGCCGTCGTGTCCGGCGGCCAGTCCTACGCCTTCGCGACCGCGACCGTAGACGCCGCCAAGCGCGTAGTGCTGCTCCGGGCCGAAGCGCCGGCCTTCAGCTACGGAAAAATCATAGAGAAGCAGGGCTTCGCCCCCGAGGACTACGTCGTCCCCCAGGCCGCCGAGGTCGCCTCCTACGACCGCGCGGTCCAGAAGTGGATCGATACAGCCTTCTCCGCGTGGGAGAAGGCGATGGGAGCGGCTCCGGACGAGGACGCCATCGTCGCCTACGTCGCTGAATCGGCGCGCCGGGGCAACTACCGGCTCGCCGTCGCGACCGCGCCCAAGACCTTCACCGACGGCGAAGCGCGGGGCTACAAGTCGGCGCCCTACTTCGGCTCCCTCGGCCTGGGACTCCGCACCCTCGTCGCCGCCGAGCGCGAGACCCTCGGCAGGCTGTCCCGCCTCGCGAACGAGCGCAACCCCGACCTGTTCGCCGAGCCCGACCTCATCTCCTACCTGACCATCAGGGCGAGCAAGACCCTGGCCGACGACGTCGCCGCCTTCGCGAAATCCCTGGACCCCGCCGAGACGACTCCGGCCCGGGCGGTCGGCTTCCTCTCCTGCTGGGCCGAGTGGAAGAAGCTCCGGCCGGACCAGCCGAATCCCTTCGACGCCCTCCAGGACCAAGCCCGCTTCGTCCTCTCCTCCCGCATGAAGCGCGCCGGCGACGGCGTCTTCCTGGTCGACGGCGACCGGACGGACGTATCCCTCTCCCTCAGGGCGGGCTACGCGCTCGCCGCGGCGGGTCCGCGGGATTCGGCGTGGGCCGACCTCGGCAGGAGCCTCGTGGTTTCGGCCCTCTCCCTCGCGGACGCCTCGGGGTCGCTCCCCGCCGACGCGCGGGTCACGGACGGCGGGATCGACGCGGCGGCGCCCCAGGGCCGCATTCCGGCCTCCCGCCTGTACCGGCTCTTCGGTCCCGAACGGATCCTCCCCCGGGCGATCTCCCTTTCCACCGACGCGCTGCCGAGCCTGTGGGCGTGGACCTCCGCGCCCACCCGGCTCACCGCGGCGGGAGAGTACATTGAGGTCAGCGTCGATTTCACCGTCGGGGAAACCCACTACGTGGTGCTGCGGGGCGTCTACCCCTTCAAGAAGATCCAGCTCTACGACATCGATTACCGGACGGACCCCAGCTTCGAACGCTACGACTCTTCCGGCTGGGCCTACTCGGCCTCCGAGCAGGCGCTGCTGGTCAAGATGAAGCACAAGGCGCCGACCGAGCGAATCAGGATCTTCTATTGATGGGAAGCTCGATCAACGGCGCATTCTTCGCGGGCTTGCCGGTCACGACCCGCTTCGTCCTCGCCCGCCACGGCGAGAGCGAGGGCAACGCGGCGGGGATCTTCCAGGGCCGCGCCGAGTACGCCCTCTCGGAGCTCGGCCGCGCCCAGGCCGCAGCCCTCGGCCGGTCCCTGGCCAAATACCGGCCGGCCCGGGTGTACTGCTCCCCCCTCGGCAGGGCGCGTGAGACGGCCGAGATCGCGGCCCGAGCCGCAGGGCTCTCCGCTCCCGTCGCCGTGCCCGTGCTCACCGAGCTCGAAACCGGCGCCTTCACCTCCCAACCCTGGGACGGCGTGAAGCACCGCGACGCGGACGCCTGGCTCGCCTTCAGGACCCGCAGCTGGGAAGGAGTCGCCGGGGCGGAGCGCAGCGCCGACCTCTACCGGAGAGCCGAGGAGGCCTGGGCGACGCTCCGCGACGCGGCGGCGGAGGCGATAGAGGCGGGAGAGCTGGTCGAGGATGGGGGCAAGCGGAGCGCCGCGGTCATCGCGGTGACCCACGGAGGCTTCCTCCAGTGGCTGGTCCGCGTCACCTTCGGCGCCGAATCCTGGTTTCCCCTGCTGCCGATAGAGAACTGCTGCACCTACGCGCTCAGGGTGGAGCCGGTCAGCGAGACCGCGAGCGCCCTATTCTGGGAGTCGATGGGAGAACGCGTCGGGGAATAGCGCTCAGGCGAGGCTGCCCGTGGAGGATCCTTCCATGAGGCCTTCGAGCTCTTCCTCGCTGTCGGCGATCACGCTTGCCGCCAAGTAGCGGGCGACCGCCGATTCCGTGGTCAGGCCTCCCATCGGCACGGCGCCCTCCCGCCAGAGCTCGCGGGACGTCGAGTAGCCCTTAAAATCGACCACGCCTTCCTGCTGGGAACTGCAGTAGAACCTGACGCCCTTGCGCCGCCCCACCGCGAAGGCCCGCTTGAGCGAGTACGGCCCCTCCCGGAAGCTCGCGGTGCCCGTGTCGTAGAGCTCCATGAAGAACTTCCGGACACCCTGGTCGATGAGCCCCGTGAGGTAGTCGGCGCGCAGTCCCGGGTAGACCCTGACCACGCACATCGAATTGGCCGCGTCTTCCAGAAGCTGGGCCAGCACGTACTGGTCGGCCTCCAGGGGGCCGGCCAGCAGGGAAGTGCCCGTGAACAGGGGCTCCTTCATGTTCCAATTGCGGAACCCGTCCCGGCCGACGCGCTCGAACTTGAGGTTGAGGGGAGAGAGGACCTGGCCGCCGTGCACGACGTAGACGCCGGTCTTCTTCTCCATCGCGAGCGACACGGCCTGCCGCATGGTGTCCCGCGCCTCGGAGGAGACGCCCGGCGGCTGTGAGGATGCGGCGAGGACGACCGGCGCGCCGGCGTCGGCGAAGAGCCAGTACAGGAGCGGCGCGGTGTAGGGAAGCGTATCGGTGCCGTGGGCGACCACGATGCCGTTGGCGGTTCCCGAGTTGAGCTTGTCCGATATGGCGGTGATGAGGGCGGCCCAATCCGCCGGGGTAATCTCCTCGGAAAGGAGGCGACCGACCTGGATCGATTCGAAGCGGACGCCGGCATTGACGTCCTGGTCCGACAGGAGTTCCCGAAGGACCCGCTCGTCGCCGGGCTCCACCGCGCCGTCTTCGGCGGCCCGGCCCGAGATAGCGCCGCCCATGGACAGGACGTAGACCAGGGAGACCGAGAGCTCCTGGCGGAGGATCTCCTTGACCAGCGTCGGTTCCGCGAGCCCGTCGGTCTCGCGCATGATGCGCCCGGTGAGGAAGCGGATCGGACGGGCGTCGCCTTCGCGGACCCTCCGGACTTCCTGGGGATTGGCCGCCACCACCTTCCTGACGACCGCTTCGATGGCGGTCCGGTCGGTGAGCTGCTCCCATCCGCGTTCCCGGACGATCTCGGCCGGCGCCTTTCCCGTTTCCAGGGCGACGGTGATCGCCTGCTTGGCGATGCCTCCGTGGACGCGCCGGTCGGCGAGCATACTCAGCAGTTCGGCGAGCCGCTCGGGGCTAAGGGAAGCGGCGTGGGGAGAGTCCTGCAGCCGCTTGGTCTCCTTCACGACGAAGGAGGCGAGCCACTGGGCGGCTTCCCGGGGAGCCGCTCCGGCGGCAACGGCGGCCTCGAAGTAGTCGGCCCGGCTCTTCTCGTCGCAGATGAACTCGGCTTCCCGGAGGGTGAGGCCGAACGACGCGGCGACCCGGTCGCGGCGGGCTTCGGGAAGCTCCACGGTGAAGGCGTCCAGGGCTTCCAGCACTTCGGGGCCCGGGGAGAAGGGATGCAGGGCCGGTTCGGCGGCGAACTTGGCGCCCGCCTCGGCCTTGCGCTTCTGGAAGGCCTCGGTTACGTTCCGGGTCTCGTTCCAGATCCGGCTCTCGGGAACCACGGTCCCGCCGTTGGCCAGGATATCCTCCTGCCTGCCGAGCTCGGCGTTGACGGCCTTGCGCACGAAGTTGAAGGAGTTGAGGTTCCTGAGCTTCACGAAATCGGTCGGCGCCTCGGGGAACAGGGCGATGGCGACGTGGGCGTTGCAGCGGACCACGCTCTCCACCGGGACGCCGGGAATGATCTCCAGGTACTGGATGCGCCGGCGGAGGTCGGAGAGGAAGACCTCGGCCTCCTCGCCTATCTCGATGTCCGGTTCGGTCCGGATGCGCAGGCTGGGCGCGCCGACGTTCGAGTAGTCCATGCGGGTCTGGTTACCCGAGTGGGTGAGCCGACCGGCGTCCTCCTCCACGCGGATCTCGCCGATGCGGATCCGCTTGCGGCGGCGATGAAAATTGATGTCCATTCCGCCGCCGGCGCCTATCTTCAGCGAAAACCGGGACAGGTCGTAGCCCTCCGGAAGTTCGGGGGTGCTGAGGTTGCGCTCGTAGACGGGATCCTTCACGATGGAGCAGCCCAGGGCCCGGGCGACGAAGTAAGCCTTCCGGGCCGCCGCCACGTTGAGGGAGGGCACGCTCCCCGACTCCCGCCTGCACACGGGACACGAGGCCCGCGAGGGCGAACCGCCGGGCTGGCAGAGGCAGAACGCCTTGGCGCCGGTATGCAGGAGAATGCGTACTTCAAGGGCTATGTGGGATTTAAACACCGCGGACTCCCCGGGTACTATGCGCGGGAGCGTCGGCGATGTCAAGAAGCGGCTTTAGGGAGGGCAAAATCGTTTGACTTTTTAGACATCTTCCGGTAACCTCAATAGAACGCAGGAATAGGATGCTAATCCGTACTATACGCTCGCATTCCCCGCGGATAACGACCTCAGATTACGAATACAATTTCTCCGGTCGATGTATTACACTGTCTTAATGGTAAGGAGATCCCGTGACTAAGCGCGACTTCCCTAAAGTCCACTTTTACGATCAGGATTTCGTGGATATATACGATAGAACCTGGGCGTGGATTCAAGACTGCTGGCTCTCCGGCGGAGCGAAGAGCGGCTTGGACGGTAAGTTCTTCGGTTATCCCGGGAATCCGACGGTCGAGCAGACCGAGGCGATCTATTCGTCTTTCTTTCTGGTGTACTCGAACCGCATCTACCAGGCCCACACGGCCCTGGATCTCTTCTACCAGAAGCAGGAGCCGAGCGGCGCCATCCGCAGCAAGTACGACACCGAAACCGGTTCGCCGGTTGTCGACAAGGCGAACCCCGAGGGCCTCGGCATGCCCCTCTTCGCGTGGGCCGAATTCAACCTGTACCACAAGTCGGCCAACAAGAAGCGCGTCAAGGACGCGCTTCCGGTGCTCCAGAAGTACATGGCCTGGATCGACGCGACCTTCAAGAAGCCGAACGGGCTGTACGCGGTGCCGCTGGCGGCCACCGGCATGGAGAACGCGCCCCGGGAGAAGGCCTACTACCACGTCGACTTCAACGCCGCCATGGCGGTCAACGCGCTCTACATTTCCGCGATGGGGGACATCCTCAACGACAAGGAAACGAGCTTCCAGTACAAGCGCCTCTACTTCTCCCTGAAGACGCGCATCAACTCCCTCATGTGGGACAACGAAGACGGCTTCTACTACGACCTGGACGAGAGCGAGCAGCGCGTTAAGGTGAAGACCATCGCCGGCTACTGGCCGCTCCTGGCGGAGATCCCCAACGACGACAAGGCCGAGCGCCTCATCGACCGGCTCTCCGACCCGGGCGACTTCGGCGCCGACCACCCCTTCCCCACCGTCGCGGTCAGCGAGGCCGCCTTCGACCCCGAGGGCAACGGCTACCGGGGATCGGTATTTCCCCACCTCACCTTCATGGTCATCAAGGGCCTGGAGAAGTACAACCGCTGGGACCTCGCCCGGGAGTGCGCCATCAGGCACCTCTACTACGTCCTGGACTCCATGCACCCCGACGGCAACCACCACAAGGGAAACCTCTGGGAAGCGTACCTGCCGCTCAAGGAAGGCCCCGCCAAGTGGGCGGGCAGGAGCGACTTCCCCCGGCCCCAGTACCTCGCCTACGCCGGCCTCTCCACGGTCTGCCTCATGATAGAGAACATCGTGGGGCTCTCCATCTCCCTGCCGCGCAAGACCGTGGACTGGATCATCCCCAACCTGGAGATCATGGGCATAGAGAACCTCTCCCTCAAGCGGAACATGATCACCATCCTCTCCAACAAGAGCGGACGGGGTTGGGAAATCCACATGGAGAGCGAGAAGCTCTACTACTTCACGATCAACATACTGGGAAAAAAGAAGAAGACCCTTCCGATACCGTCGGGCAAGTGTTCGATGCTGATCGACAAGCTCTAAACATCGGGCGGCGGAAGCCGCCCTTTTTTTTAACCGAACGCTTACCCGGCCGCCCCTGTAAAAAGGGCGGCCGGTGTTATATGCTGAAAACGAGGTTTCCAGGCATGCTTCCCACAAGAAAAACCGTCGCCGTCGTGGAGATCGGCTCGACCGGAATCCGCCTCGTGATCGCAGAGATCGATCAGCAGGGCGGATGGACCGTCGTGGACCGGGCGGGCAAGCCCGTCACCCTCGGCCGCGAAGTCTTCGTCACCGGCCTGATATCCCGCGAATCCCTCCTCAACTGCCTTTCGGTGCTCCAGGGCTTCCAGGAGCTGATCGCCGGCTGGGGCATCGACCCCGCCGACGTCCACGTCATCGCCACCAGCGCCCTGCGGGAGGCCCGCAATCGGGACACCTTCGTGGACCGCATCCGCCTGCAGACCGGCTTCCGCATCAACGTAGTGGAGGGCATCGAGGAGAACCGGCTCATGTACCTGGCCGTCCGCTACGCCCTGAAGGACGACCGGCCCCAGTTCTCCCGGTCCAATTCGATCATCATCGAGGTGGGCGGCGGCTCCACGGAGATGATGCTCCTCAGGCGCGGCAAGATGGTCGCCGCCCACAGCATCCGGCTCGGCACCATCCTCATCGACCAGCAGGTCCGCCAGGCGATGGGCTCCAACCGCTACCTCAACCGCTACCTCCGGGAACAGGTGCGGAACACCTGCGAGACCCTCAACGCCGAATTGGACCTCACCCACGTGCGCACCTTCATCGTCGCCGGCTCCGACGCGCGCCTGGCCGCCGCCCGGCTCGGCGCGGAGCTCAACGAGAACTGCGCCATCATCCCCCGGGAGGCCTTCGAGAAATTCGTCGAGCGCATCGAAGGGTACTCGGTGGACGAGTGCGTCCAGAAGCTGCGCATTCCCTTCGCCGAGGCCGAGGGCATCATTCCGGGACTCCTCACCTACAAGCTCTTCCTCTCCCAGACCGCGGCGACCGAGATCGTCGTCCCGAACGTATCGATCCGGGAAGGCATGCTCATCACCCTGGCCTCCGGCGTCGATCCCGAGCTGCAGGAGGAATTCTTCACCCAGGTCATCGCCTCCGCGGTGAGCCTGGGCAGGAAGTACCGCTTCGACGAGGAGCACAGCCTCCACGTCACCCGCCTCGCCCTCATCCTCTTCGACGCCCTCACCGCGGAGCACGGCCTGGACCGGCGGGCCCGGCTCCTCCTGGAGGTCGCCGGCATACTCCACGACATCGGGATGTACATCCGGAGCTCGGGACACCACAAGCACAGCCAGTACATAGTCGCCAATTCGGAGATCTTCGGCCTCCACCGGGACGATCTGGACGTGGTGTCCAACGTCGTGCGCTACCACCGGAAGACGCCGCCCAATTCCACGCACATCGCCTACATCGCCCTCCAGCGGGAGGAGCGGATGCTCGTGCTCAAGCTCGCCTCCATACTCCGCGTAGCGGACGCCCTGGACCGAGGCCACTCCCAGCGGATATCGACCATCGAAGTGGAGAAGCGATCGGACACCATCGTCCTGCGCACCGCGGGACGCCACGACCTGTCGCTCGAGCGGCTCGGCATGGAGGAGAAGTCCGACATCTTCCAAGACGTATTCGGATATAAAGTTGTTTTGACCTGAGGGGACCGTATCGATGAACAGCAAGGCACCGAGGTACTTTAACCGTGATCTTTCCTGGGCGGAGTTCAACGCCCGCGTCCTGGAGGAAGGGCGGCGGACCGACCTGCCCCCGCTGGAGCGCCTGAAGTTCCTCACCATCGTCTCGTCCAATTTCGACGAGTTCTTCATGGTCCGCGTGGCGGCCCTCAAGCGGGCCGCCCGGGCAGGCGTCGGCCCCGACCCCTCGGGGCTCACCCCCGACGAGCAGCTCGCCGCCGTCACCGCGCGGGTGCGCTCCATAGTCGTCGACCAATACGACTGCCTCGTCAAGGAGATACTCCCCGCCCTCGCTAAAGAGGGGCTGGAGCTCCTGCGTCCGGGCGCCTACGGGCCTTCCCAGCTGAGCTACCTGGAAGCCCTCTTCCAGAACGAGGTGTTCCCCGCGATCACGCCCCTGCGGATCGAAGAAGATTCGCCCTTCCCCTTCATCGGCAACCTCCGGCTGCACGCCGCCTTCCTCCTCACGCCGTCGGACGCGACGGCGGGCGACGAAGACACCGAGCGCGTCGCCATCGCCCAGATTCCGCCCAGCATGGACCGCATCGTCTGGCTACCCCGGGAAAGCGAGGGCAAGACCTGCTTCGCCCTCCTTGACGACGTGGTGATGACCTGGGGCCACCGGCTTTTTCCCGGCTGGACGGTCAAGGAGACGATGCTCTTCAAGGTCACCCGGGACGCCGACTTCTCGGTGGACGAGGAGCGGGACGAGGATTTCATCGAGGCGATGGAGGAAGTCATAGTCGGCCGGGAGCAGTCCTACCCGGTCAGGATCTCCATCTCCGCCGACAGCCCCCGGCTCCGCGACTACCTCGCCGGACGGCTCGGCCTCGCGGCGCAGGACGTCTACGAGATGCCCGGGCCCATAGACCTGAGCAGCATGGCCGCCCTGGCCTTCGCCAAGGGCTACGACCGGCTCCGGGAAAAGGCGTGGCGCAACTGGTGGCCCGCGGACCTCCCCGAGGACGAGCCGCTCTGGGACCGCATCCTTGCGGGGGACATTCTCCTGCACTTCCCCTACGAATCCTTCGACCCGGTGGTCCGCCTCCTCGGAGACGCGGCGGTGGACCCCCAGGTGCTGGCCATCAAGGCTACCCTCTACCGGACCTCGGGCGACTCCCCCATCGTCAAGGCCCTGGAGACGGCGGCCCAGAACGGCAAGCAGGTCACGGCCCTGGTGGAGCTCAAGGCCCGCTTCGACGAGGAGCGGAACATCGCCTGGGCGAATCGGCTGGAGCGCGCCGGCGTCATCGTAGTGTACGGCCTGGCCCGGCTCAAAGTCCACGCCAAGGCGTTCCTGATCGTCAGGCGCGAGACCGAGGGGGTCAAGCGCTACGTGAACCTCTCCACGGGCAACTACAACGACAAGACGGCGCGGCTCTACGGAGACCTGTCCCTCCTGACGGCCAACGAGGAGATCGCCTACGAGACGAGCCTCTTCTTCAACTCGATCACCGGCTACTCGGCGGTGCAGAACATGCGGCGCCTCGTCGCCGCGCCGACGGACCTCAAGCACCGGATCATCGAGCTGATCGAGCGGGAGGCCAAGCGGTCCACCCAGCAGTACCCGGGGCACATCCAGGCCAAGATGAACTCCCTGGCCGACACGGACGTCATCGACGCCCTCTACCGGGCTTCCCAGGCGGGGGTCAGGATACAGCTCAACGTCCGGGGCATCTGCATGCTCGTCCCCGGCGTTCCGGGCCTGTCGGAGAACATCTGCGTCACGAGCATCGTGGACCGCTACCTGGAGCACGCCCGGATCTTCTGCTTCGCCAACGGAGGCGCCACCGAGATCTACCTCTCCAGCGCCGACTGGATGCCGCGCAACCTGGAGCGGCGGGTGGAGCTCATGTTCCCCATCATCCAGGACGACCTCAAGCAGCGGATACAGCGAATCCTGGGCTGCTATTTCTCGGACAACCTCCGGGCCAGGGTGCTCGGCTCCAACGGGGAGTGGAAGACGGTCAAGCCTAAGCTCGGAGAAGAGCCCTTCCGCGCCCAGGAGCGGATCTACGAGGCGATCAGGGAACGGGTGGAGACGGCGAACACGGCGCCGCGCCAGGAATTCGTCGTCCGCAGGAGAACCGAGAAGTGAACAGAATCATCCTCAAGCCGGGGGAGCAGGACCGCATCCTTTCGGGCCACCCCTGGGTCTACGACAACGAGATCGCCTCGGAGCTGGCCGACCCGACGACCGCCGCCGAGGGCGGCGGCATGGCTCCGGGCTCAGTCGCCGACGTGGAGAGCGCGTCCAAGCGCTACCTCGGCCGCGCCTTCGTGAACCCCAACTCGAAGATCCGGGCCCGGATCTTCTCGCCCTCCAAGGAAGGCGTGGACTGCGGTTTCTTCAAGCGCCGGATCAGGGAAGCGATCGAGCGCCGGAGGCGGGACTACGACCTGGCGACCGAGTCGGCGCGCATCGTCTTCGCCGAGGCGGACTTCCTGCCCGGCCTCATCGTGGACCGCTTCGTCGGCCGCCCCCTCTCCCCGGGAGAGACGGCGGAGAGCGCCTCCGTTCCGGGGCCGCTCGTCTCCTGGCTATCGGTCCAGTTCCTCACCTACGCGATGGACGCCCGCCGGGACGAGATCCTCGCGGCCCTGGACGAGGTGCTCGGCGCGCCCCACCCGGAAACGGGCATCGCCCTCGGCCTCCCCGCGGGCGTCGTGGAGCGGGACGAGGCCCACGTCCGGGAGCTGGAGGGGCTGCCCCTCCGCTCCGGCGTCGTCGCCGGCTCGGTCCCCGAAGGCGGCGTCCTCATCCACGAGAACGGCCTGCCCTTCGCGGTGGACCTCCTCGGAGGGCAGAAGACGGGCCACTTCCTGGACCAGAAGGAGAACCGCGCCTACGCGGCCCGCTTCGCCCGGGGAGTCCGCGTCCTGGACGCCTGCTGCCACACCGGCGGCTTCGCCGTCCACGCGGCCCGCGCCGGCGCCGCCGAAGTCGTCGCCCTGGACGCCTCGGTCCACGCCCTTGCTGCTGCGAGCCGCAACGCCGAACTCAACGGCGTCGCCGACAAGGTGCGGACCGTTGAAGGCAACGTCTTCGACGTCCTGCGCGCCTACGAGCGGACCAAGGAGCGCTTCGGCCTCGTCGTCCTGGACCCGCCGGCCTTCGCGAAATCGCGCTCGGCGCTGGAGGGCGCCATCCGGGGGTACAAGGAGATCAACCTGCGGGCCCTGAACCTGCTGGACAAGGGCGGCGTCCTGGTCACCTGCTCGTGCAGCCACGCGATGGAGGAAGGAAAGTTCAAGTCGATGGTCGCCGACGCGGCCCAGGACGCGGGAAAGCGCATCCGGCTGCTCGCGTTCCGCTACCAGGCGGGCGACCACCCGGTGCTCGTCGGCTACGACGAGTCCCTGTACCTCAAGTGCGGGGTCTACGAAGTCCTGTAGGGGGCTCAGTAGGCCGGGTAGGCGATCTTCTCCAGGGGGCGGCCGCCCCCCGCGACGAGCTTGCAGATGAAGACGTCCATGAGGACGTCCTCCAGGATGGCGCCGCCGGCCCGGAGGGCCACGTCGTACTCGGCGATGAGGGCGACGCAGCGCGCCACCGCCGCCGCGTCGTAGCGCCGGGCCGCGGCGGCGTAGTCCCGTTGGGCCTTCTTGGACGAGATCCCCACCCGCCGCAGCTCGAAGTCGTTGACCCGCCCGGCGTCGGCCAGGGCGACGTAGTCCCCGAGCCGCTTGAAGCACCAGGAGAGGCCCGCGAATATCTGCACCGGCGTCTCCTTGGCGCCGAGCAGAGTGTGGAGGGTCTCGGTCGCCTTCGCCAGGTCTCCCTCGGCGACGCGGCTGAAGAGGGTGAAGGCCGACTCCTCCCGGGTGTGGGAGAGGAGCCGCTCGATGTCCTCCTCTGCGACGACCTTTCCGCGGTCCAGGAAGAGGCTGAGGCGTCCGCACTCGCGCCGGAGGGCGTCGGTGTTGTTCTCCACCAGCTCCAGGATGGCTTCCACCGCCTCGGAGGAGATCCGGAAACCCTCGCGGCGGAAAAAGGAGGAGACCCACTCGGTCTTCCGGTCCTCGAAGAGCTCCCAGAAGACCCGCTTGGCGTCCTTGGGGACCGCCTCTTCCAGCCGGCGGTCGATCGACGTCTCGTCCGAGACGAGGACGAGGACCGTATCCTCCGCGGGGGAAGCGATGTACTGGGAGAGGAGATCGACGTCTTCCTTCTTCTTGATGAGCTCGGCGTTCTTGACGACCACCAGGCGCTGCTCGGAGAAGAGGGACGCGTTCATGAGGAGCGAGAGGAGATCCCCGATCCGGGTCTCCCCGGCGTAGACCGAGTGTTCCTCGGGCTTGGAGCCGCCCTCCTTGGCCAGGGCGGTCCGGAGCGCGTCCACCGCGTCCTTCCGCTCCCCCAATTCGGGGCCGATGTAGAGGTAGGTTCGACCTTTGGCCACGGCGTACCCTACGCGTACTTCCGGAGCACGCAGGCGAGGCGTCCGAGGATGCGCACGTCGCGGCTGTAGATGGGCGAATACGCGGGATTCTCGGCCTGGAGGCGGAAGCGCGCGCTCTCCTTGAAGAAGCGCTTCAGGGTGACGGCTTCCTCCACCACGGCGACGACGATCTCCCCGTCCCGGGCGTGCTCCTTCTTCTCTATGACCGCGACGTCGCCGTCCAGGATACCCGCGCCTTCCATCGAATCCCCGCGGACCCGGAGGGCGAAGTAGGTCCCGTCCTTGCGGAGCATGGCCCGCGGCACGGGGAGCGTCCCGTCCCAATTCTCTTCCGCGAGGATGGGCCGGCCCGCGGCCACATCGCCGAGGATCGGTACGTTCACCGACGCCGAATCGCCATCGCCCTGGTCCTCGTCTTTGATAACCTCGATGGTCCGGGACCGCTTGTCGCCGTAGCGCAGGCGGTTCTTCTTCTTGAGGGCGCTCAAGTGGTCGTAGGCGCCCTTGACCGAAATGGAGAAGTGGTCCGCTACCTCCCGAATCGTCGGGGGATAGGCGTGCTTGGAGACGTACAGCGTGATGAAGGACAACACTTCCCGTTGCCGTTCCGTGAGCTCTTTCATCGATCCGACCTTATTCCGTACTTCTTTATCTTGCCGTGCAGGTTGCTCGGGTACATGCCCACGGCTTCGGCGGTACGGGAAATATTATACCCGTTTTCCAAAAGTTTACACTCCAGATATCGTTTTTCGAACAAATCCCTGGCCTCGGTGAAATTCCTGCCCAGGAAGTCCTCAGGAGAACCGAAGAGCGAAGCGGAGCCGGACCGGACGCCGCCTCCGGGCATCGTCCTTCCGGAGCCCAGGGGCACCGACCGCTCCAGGAGCGCCGCGACCGCGTCGGCGCCGATCAGGTCGCCGTCGCACATGACCGAAATCCGCTCAACCGCGTTCTTGAGCTCCCGCACGTTGCCCGGCCAGGGGTGCTTCTTGAGGAAGGCGATGGCCGCGGAGTCCAGGCTGACCCCCTCGGCCCCGAAGGACTTGAGGAAGTGGGAGACCAGAAGCGGAATATCCTCGGTCCGCTCCCGGAGCGGAGGGATGACGATGGGGATGACGTTGAGCCGAAAGTAGAGGTCCTCCCGGAAGCGCCCCGCGCGCACCTCGGCCTGGAGGTCCTTGTTGGTCGCCGCGATGAGCCTGACGTTGACTTCTATGGTCTTCTCGCCGCCTACCCGCTCTATCTTCATGTCCTGGATGGCCCTGAGCACCTTGGACTGGGCCTGGGGGCTCATGTCGCCGATCTCGTCCAGGAAGAGGGTGCCCCCCGACGCGAGCTCGAAGCGGCCCTTCCGGCCCGCCACGGCGTCGGTGAACGCGCCCTTCTCGTGACCGAAGAGCTCGCTCTCGATGAGCGTGTCCGGTATGGCGGCGCAGTTCACCTCCACGAAGGCGCGGTTCGCGCGCTCCGAACGGCGGTGGATGTAGCGGGCCACCAGCTCCTTGCCCGTCCCGTTTTCCCCCAGGAGGAGGATACGGGCGTCGCTGGCGGCGGCCTGGGAGGCCAGGGCCTTCACTTTCTCTACAGCAGCGCTCGCGCCGACGATCTCGTCGTCCCCGACGACGCGCTTGAGGCCGGTGTTCTCCAGGCGCAGCTTCCGCATGGCCAGGGCGTTTCGGGTGACGGTGAGGACCTTTTCCAGGGAAAGGGGCTTCTCCAGGAAGTCGAAGGCGCCGAGTTTGACCGCCCGGACGGCCATGTCCACGTTGGCGTGGCCGGAGATCACCACGACCTCCAGGTCGGGCCAGGCGGCACGGATGCGCTCCAGGGCCTCCAGGCCTCCCAGGCGCGGCAGCCAGACGTCGAGGAATACGAGGTCCACCGAGACCCGGCCCAGGAGGTCCAAGCCGTCCACCGCGTCCTCGGCGAGGTGGACGCGGTAGCGCTCATCCTCCAGGATCGATCGGAGGGCCGTGCGGATGCCTGCTTCGTCGTCGATGACCAGAACGTCGTTCATTGCTTCCTTGCTACGGGCAAATCGATGTAAAACGTCGCCCCGGCGCCTTCGGCGGAATCGACCCACACGCTTCCGCCGTGATCGTTGATGATTCGTTCGACTATGGAAAGACCGAGGCCGGTTCCGGATTCTTTCGTCGTGAAGTATGGGGTGAAAATGAAGGGCCGCTGGTCTTCGGGGATTCCCGCCCCGTCGTCCCGGACGCTGAGTCTACAATACCGGCTATCCCTCTTTTTGACAAGCTCGGCCGCGAAATCGAGGCGGCCCCGGCCCTTCATGGAATCCACGGCGTTGACGATGAGGTTGGCCAGGACCTGGGAGATGTGGCGCCTATCCACCTCCACTTCGATGTCGGGATCTACCGCCGCGCAGTCGAATACGATGCCCGGGTAGGAGGACCGGTAGAGGGCCACCGAGTCCTCAACGACCGAGCGGAGCTTGTAGGTCTCCATCGTCGGCGGCGGCAGCCGCGCGAAGGTCCGGAATTCGGTGAGCATGGTGGAAAGGCCGTCCACCTCCTGGATGATGGCCAGCATGCAGGGCTCCAGGATCTCCTCGAGGCGGCCGGGATCCGTCTTGGCGCGCCGGAGGACCCGCTCGGCGGAGAGCTTGATCGGCGTGAGGGGATTCTTGATCTCGTGGGCCAGGCGCTGGGCCATATCCTGCCAGATGTTGATCTTCTCGGTGTGCAGGAGGGCGGCCCGGGACTTCTCCAGCTCCCTGACCATCGTATTGAAGGACGCAACCAGGGCGCCGAGCTCGTCGTCGCTCCGGGAGAGGATGCGGATGGAGAAGTCGCCCTCCGCGACCCGCCGCGTCGCGTCGGAGAGGCCCACCAGGGGGCGGGTCACGCTCTCGGTGAGGGAAAAGGCGATGAGCAGGGTCATGAGGAGAGTCGGCAGCAAAAAGGTCGCGTAGAAGAGGAAGAGGGTCCGGTTGAGGACGGGGCGCAGCCCCGCGGTGGCGGAGACGAGGTCCCGGGCGGCGGCGACGCGGGCGGTGCGCTCCTCGAAGCGGTCGCCCAGGGAGAGGGACCAGACGGCTACCGCCCCGGCTCCGGAGGCGGCCACGTACCGGGCTACGTCCCGGTCGCGCTCCTGGTCGCGGGGAAGGAAACCGGTCTTGAAGGCGGGCGGCTCCGGGAGCGCGAAGGAGCGGTTCCCCCGGAACAGGGATTCCCCCCAGCTCCCGTCGCGGCCGCGGACGAACACCTGGACCGCCGAATAGCGCGCCGAATCCGCCGCGGCCGAAGCGCTTTCGGCCGGGACCGAGGAGGCCGCGCTCTCCAGGGCCAGGAGCCGGTAGCGGTACGCGTCAAGGGCGAAGTAGTTCGCGTCGTCCAGGGCGGTCTGGAAGTCGGCCGAATACCAGAGGTCCAGGATGCCCGCTACGAAGCGGGACGCGATGACGATCGAGGGGACCGAGGCGAGGACGGCGGTGGCGATGAAGAAGGCGAACAGGCGCGCCCGGAGCTTTCCGCCGGCCCGCTTCGCAAGGACGTCCTTAACCAGGTTGACGACCGCCGAGAGCAGAAAGGCCCCGAGGACCAGGAGCACGCTCAGGAAGAGGGCCCAGACGAGGGAGGGAACGACGCGCCCGCTGGTCAGAGATTGGGTGAAGAAGGCCTGCGAGACCGCTGCCCCGAGTATGCCGAGGAGGAGGTAGATGAAGACAAGGCTCGGCAAACCGATCGGGGAGGCCCCGGACCGCATACGCACCGACCGCACAGCCACTCCCCCTTCGCGCGCTCCGGGCGCTCCCGGAGGACCGGCGCCAACCGGGCGTCAGCTGCAAAAACTTCAGTTTTAGCAGCTCAGATCCGCTCCGCGGTTTTCCTTAGGAAAACCGCAAGACAGTTGTCCGGTGCCAACCAGGCACCGGGCAACTGTCAATCTTCCTCGAATTTGGAATCGAACAGGTGGACGAGGGCCTCCACCGCGGCCGCTTCGTCTTCGCCCTCCACGATGAGCTTCAGGTTCGTGTCGTAGCCGGCGCCCAGGGTGATGATGCCCATGATCGACTTGCCGTTGATCCGGTCCTGCTCTTTTTCGATATAGATCTTGGACTTGAATTTGCTTGCGGTCTGCACCAGCAGGGCCGCCGGCCGTGCGTGGATTCCCGCCCGGTTCTTGATGGTCACCATCCGTTCGATCATAGTCCACCCTTCGCGCTCAAATTATGTCGTCCTGGCCGAAGTATACGGAACGAGCGGCGTCGCTCTCTATCCAGCGAAGGACATTTTGGTTGAATTCTTTGGCGGAGAAGTACCCCATCTTCTTGAGCCGCTCGTTCATGGCCGCGGTCTCGATGATGATGGGTATGTTGCGGCCCGGTTTGACCGGGATCTCCAGCTTCGGGATCTTGACCCCGAGGATGTCCATGTACTGCTCCTGCGTCCCGATGCGGTCGTAGACCTTCTCGGAATCCCACTCCTCCAGCTCGACGATGAGCTGGACCTGCTTCTTGTCCCGGATCGCGCCGACCCCGTAGAGGTGGGTCACGTTGATGATGCCGAGCCCCCGGATCTCCATGTGGTGGCCGATGATCTTGTTCGCCCCGGCGCCCATGAGGATGTTGCCGTTGACGCAGCGTATGTCCACCACGTCGTCGGCGACGAGCCGGTGGCCCCGCTCGATGAGCTCCAGGGCGGCCTCGCTCTTGCCGACCCCCGAATCCCCGAGGAGGAGGATGCCGATGCCGTAGACCTCCACCAGGACGCCGTGCATCGTGCGCTGGGGGGCGAAGAGGTTGGAGAGGACCCGGAGCACCCGGGAGGAGAATTCGGCGGAGGGCAGGTCGGTCTGGAGTATCGGGCACTGGGCGCGTTCGGCCAGGCGGAAGAACTCGTGGTCCGGGGTCAGGTTGTGGGTGAAGATGCAACAGGGGATGGCGTACTCGAACATGCTCTCGATCGTGCCGTACTTGCCTTCCTCGGCCAGCTTGCGCAGGTAGGCGATCTCGCCCCGGCCGAAGATCTGGACGCGCTGGTACGCGAAGGAATCGTAGAAGCCCGAAAGCGCGAGGCCCGGCCGGTTCAAATCCGGAATGGTGATCTCCCGGGCGAGCCCCTTCCGCCCTCCGATGCAGCGGAGGTTCAAGGAGTTGTGCTCCTTGAGATCAAGATCGATGAGATCGAGGACCGTGAAGCGCTTGACGGCCATAGACGCATGATAAACGAAAGACCGGCAACGCGCAACGGAGGGGCGCCGAGAAAGAACTTGACAGTTTCGGACCCTCCGGCTACTCTACTTGTGAAATATTTCACAAGTAGGAGCACGCAATGGCGGAAATGCCGGAACCTACGATCGAGCGCCTCCTCCAGCTCACCCGGGTCCTGGACAACTGCGGCAAGCCGACGATCACGTCCTCCGAGATAGAGGCCCGGACCGGCTGGTCGAGCCACACGATACGCAAAGACATCTCCTACCTCTCGGGAGACCTCTCTTCCGGCACCGGCTACACCACCTCTGCGCTGAAGGACGCGATTTCCACGGCCCTCGGCCTCGCGGAAGGCCGCAGCTGCTGCGTCGTCGGCCTCGGCCGCCTCGGCTCGGCCTTCCTCAATTTTCCGGGTTTCCTGGAGGAGGGCTTCAAGGTCGTCGCCGGCTTCGACTCCAGCGTGAACCGGGTGGAGATCCTCCAATCGCCGGTCACCCTCTACCCGTCCTACAAGATGGGGGAAGTGATCACCCGCTTCAAGATCGAGCTGGCCCTCCTCTGCGTGCCCGCCGCCGCCGCCCAGGCGACGGCCGACAAGCTCTTCGCCGCCGGCATCAAGGGCATCGTGAATTTCGCCCCCGTCGCCCTGGTCGCCCCCGCCGGAACCCGCGTTCGGAACGTCTACGTCGTGGACGAGCTGCGCGCCCTCGCCGCCCATATTTCCTGCGCCGACGGGGAGATCCCCGCCTGCGGCAAGGACCAATAAGGAGTTCTCCATGAAACGCGTCTACAATTTTTCCGCAGGACCTTCGATGCTCCCCCTGCCCGTGCTGGAGCGAGCCGCCGCCGAAATGACCGACGCCAACGGCTCGGGCCAGTCCGTCATGGAGATGAGCCACCGCTCCAAGGACTACAAGCCGATCATCGAAGGCGCCGAGGCCCTCCTCCGGGATGTCATGGGCATCCCCAGCAACTACAAGGTGCTCTTCCTCCAGGGCGGCGCCTCCCTCCAGTTCTCCATGATCCCCCTCAACCTCGGCGCCCCGGTGGACGGCAAGCGCCGCCGGGCGTCCTATGTGGACACGGGCGTTTGGGCGACCAAGGCGGCCGAGGAGGCGGCCAAGTACCTGGACGCCCAGGTCGTGGCCAGCTCCAAGGACCGGGCCTACGCCTACGTCCCGAAGGCCCCGGCTGCCGATCCGGCCGACGCGTACTACCACATCACCCTCAACAACACCATCGTCGGCACCAAGTGGAGCTCCATCCCTGACACCGGGAAGGTCCCCCTCGTCGCGGACATCTCCAGCTGCATCCTGTCGGAGCCGCTGGACGTCTCCAAGTTCGCCCTCCTCTACGCCGGCGCCCAGAAGAACCTCGGCCCCTCGGGCGTCACCGTCGTGATCGTCCGGGAGGACCTCATCGGCAAGCACGCCCCCGAGACGCCCACCATGCTCCGCTACGACATCCACGCCAAGGAAGGGTCGATGTACAACACCCCGCCCTGCTACGGCATCTACATCCTGGGCCTGGTCGTCCAATGGATGAAGGACAACGGGGGCGTGGAGGCGATGGCCAAGCGGAACCGGGAGAAGGCCGCGATCCTGTACGACTACCTCGACTCCTCCAAGATGTTCCGCGCGCCGGTGGACAAGGAATTCCGCAGCCTGATGAACATCCCCTTCGTCAACGGCGACGCCGACCTGGAGGCCAAGTGCGTCAAGGAAGCGGCCGCCGCCGGCATGATCAACCTGGCCGGGCACCGGCTCGTGGGCGGCCTCCGGGCGAGCGTCTACAACGCCATGCCCAAGGAGGGCGTCGCCGCCCTGGTCGATTTCCTCAAGAAGTTCGAAGCCGCCAACGGGAGGTAGCGATGTTCCGCATCCGCACGATGAACAAGATTTCCCCCGAGGGACTGGAGCTCTTCCCCCGGGACAAGTACGAGGTCGCCAGCGACCTGCCGAACCCGGACGCCATCCTGGTCCGCAGCGCCGACCTCCACGACGTGGAGCTGCCCTCCACGGTGAAAGCCATCGGCCGTGCGGGCGCGGGAGTCAACAACATCCCCATCGACGCGTGCACCGAGCGCGGCATCCTGGTGTTCAACACCCCCGGCGGCAACGCCAACGCGGTCAAGGAATTGGCCCTCGCTTCCCTGCTCCTGGCCTCCCGCCGGGTAGTGGACGGGATCGCCTGGGCCAAGACCATCGCGGACAAGGCCGACGAGGTTCCGGAACTCGTGGAGAAGGGAAAGTCCAAGTTCGAGGGGCCGGAGCTCAAGGGCAAAACCCTCGGCGTTATCGGCCTCGGCGCCATCGGCGTCATGGTCGCCAACGACGCCCTGGCCCTCGGCATGGACGTCATCGGCTACGACCCCTTCATATCCGTGGAGGCGGCCTGGAGCCTATCCCGGTCGGTCAAGCGGGCCGACACCCTGGAAGGCCTCCTCATGAAGGCCGACTACGTGTCCCTCCACGTACCCCTGGTGGACGCGACCAAGGGGCTCATCGGGGCCGACAAGTTCCGGGTCATGAAGAAGGGAGCCCGCATCGTCAACTTGGCCCGGGGCGGCCTGGTGAACGAGGCGGACATGATCTCAGCCCTCAAGGACGGCAGGGTGGCGAGCTACGTGACGGATTTCCCGACCGCCGAGCTCCTGGCCTGCGAACGGGCGATCTGCATCCCCCACTTGGGCGCATCGACTCCCGAGGCGGAGGACAACTGCGCCGCCATGGCGGTCCGGCAGCTCATGGACTTCCTGGAACTCGGGGTGGTCAAGAACTCGGTGAACTACCCGTCCTGCCGCCTGGAGCTGCGGGCGCCGCACCGGCTCATCGTGGCGAACCGCAATATCCCGAACATGGTCGGCCAGATCACGACGATCCTCGCCGGCGCGTCCATCAACATCACGGACATGATCAACCACCACAAGGACGGCCACGCGTACAACCTGATCGA
>JADHEF010000896.1_pt1 | contig 23751 bp, 21 predicted proteins | sample 8952391 | NCBI WGS metagenome assembly JADHEF01 (sample SAMN16124439, study PRJNA663245) | bioreactor sludge metagenome | isolation source: sludge (nitrite) | place: India:Bengaluru | collected 2019-02-28 | reverse complement strand
GCCTGCCCGACCTGCGGTTCGTGCTCGGGCATGTTCACTGCCAACTCGATGAACTGCCTGACCGAAGCGCTTGGCCTGTCCTTGCCCGGCAACGGCTCCATCGTCGCCACGCATGCCGACCGCAAGCGTTTGTTCCTCGAAGCCGGCCAGCGCATCGTCGCGCTCGCGCGCCGCCATTACGAACAAGACGACGCGAGCGTTCTGCCGCGCGCGATCGCGAGCTTCCAGGCGTTCGAGAATGCAATGACCCTCGACATCGCGATGGGCGGCTCGACCAATACCGTGCTGCATCTGCTCGCCGCCGCGCAGGAAGCCGGCGTGAAATTCACGGTGGACGACATCGACCGGCTGTCGCGCCGCGTGCCTTGCTTGTGCAAGGTCGCGCCCGCGACCCAGAAGTACCACATGGAAGATGTGCACCGTGCCGGCGGCATCATGGGCATCCTGGGCGAACTCGACCGCGCGGGCCTGCTCAACACCGCCGTGCCGACCGTGCATGCGCCGACCCTGGCCGCCGCGCTCGACGCCTGGGATGTAAAGCGCAGCGCGAACGAAGAAGTCCACGCCTTCTACCGCGCCGCGCCCGGCGGCGTGCCGACCACCGAGGCCTTTTCGCAATCGCGCCGCTTTCCCGAACTCGACGCCGACCGCGCCCAAGGCTGCATCCGCGATCGCGCCCATGCATATTCGCAAGACGGCGGCCTCGCGGTCTTGTTCGGCAACATCGCCGAAAAGGGCTGCATCGTGAAGACCGCCGGGGTCGATGATTCCATCCTCAAGTTCACGGGCCGCGCGCGCGTGTGCGAATCGCAGGAAGAAGCGGTCGAACGTATCCTCGGCGGCGACATCGTCGCGGGCGATGTGGTGGTGGTCCGCTACGAAGGCCCGAAGGGCGGCCCCGGCATGCAAGAGATGCTCTACCCGACCTCGTATTTGAAGTCCAAGGGCCTCGGCAAGCAATGCGCGCTGCTCACCGACGGCCGCTTCTCGGGCGGTACTTCGGGCCTATCGATCGGCCATGCGTCGCCCGAAGCGGCGGCCGGTGGCGCGATCGGCCTGGTCGAAGAAGGCGACAGCATCGAGATCGACATTCCCGGGCGCAGCATCCGGCTAGCGATCAGCGATGAAGCGCTGGCCCAGCGCCGCGCCGCGATGCAAGCCAAAGGCGCACAAGCCTGGAAGCCAGCCAAGCGCGAACGCAAGGTCTCGCCGGCCTTGCGCGCCTATGCGGCCATGACGACCTCGGCCGACACCGGTGCGGTGCGCGACGTAAGCCAGGTCGAAGGCAAGCGCTGAACGACGCGCGGCGGCCGCCCCGCGCCGCAACGCCCGCCTGGCGTTCGGTACCGGCCACGCCTTCCTCCCCCTCATGGCCGACACCCCCTACCCGATCGCGATCATCGGTGCGGGCGCGGTCGGCCTGACGCTCGCCGCGCGTCTGACCCCGGCGCTGCGGGTCGCGCTGATCACGCGCGACGCCGCCCAAGCCGACGCCTTGCGCGCCGGCGTTCAAGTCGGCGAAGCCTGGTTGCGCGCCGATGCCTACGGCGCGCAAACCCCGCCCGCCGCGGATTGGGTGTTGGTCTGCGTCAAGGCCGGCGCGACCGAAGCCGCATGCGCGGTGGCGCGGACGATGCACGCTCGAGGGGTGTTGTCCTTGCAAAATGGCTTGCTCGATGACCGGGTGCGCGCCGCTTGCGCGCCCGTGCCCGCCGGCCAGGGCATCACCACGCTCGGCGCCTATCGTGAACCAGCGGCGGGCGGCGGGTTCCGCGTCGTCCCCGCGGGCGATGGCGAGATCTTGGTCCCGCCCGAGTTCGCGCCGGTCGCCGAGCGGCTGACCGACGCCGGACTGCGTGCGCGGGCCGCGCCCGACATCGCGCAGCGGCGGCTCATGAAATGGTTGGTCAATCTGGCGATCAACCCCAGCACGGCGGCCTTTCGGGTCCGCAACGGCGCGCTCCTTGCGCCGCCTTTGCGCGAGATCGTCGACGCCCTGGTGCGCGAAGCCTGGCCGGTGTTGCAGGCCGAAGGCCTGGGGCTCGACCTGCCCGATACGCGTGAACAGGTATTCCAAATTGCCTCAGCCACCGGCGCCAACCGGTCGAGCATGCTGCAAGACGTGCTGGCCGGGCGGCCCACCGAACTCGCGGCGTTGACCGGTGCCTTCCTCGCGCTCGCACGGCGCCACGGGCATCCGGCACCGACGCATGAAGCCTTGCAAGCCTTGCTCCAGGCGCCGAATACCGAAGGACCGCGCGAACACACCGCGCCACAGACGGCGCCGCTCCAGCCGGCCCCGCGTTGATTCAATCGTCGCTCACACCCCATGCGCGCAACACTTCGGCGGTGTGCGCCCCCGGCACGGGCGGACCGCCGCGCACCCGGCCCGGGGTGGCCGAAAAGCGCGGCACCGGCGCCGCCTGCCGGATCCCCTCGACGTCGAGCGTCGCCGCGCGCGCGCGCAAATGCGGATGCGCCGCAGCCGCTTCGAGCGCGAGCACCGGCGCAAAGCAAGCATCGCTGCCTTCGAACACCTCACACCATTGCGCCTGGCTGCGGGTCGCGAACAAGGCGGCAAAGCGCGCGCGCAATGCGGGCCATTGCGCCTGATCCATTTGCGCGGCCGGATCGACATCCCGCAACCCGAGACGCGCCAGCAACTCGGCGTAGAACCGGGGTTCGAGCGCCCCCAGGCTGATCCACGCGCCGTCGGCGCAGGCATAGACGTTGTAGAACGGTGCGCTGCCGTCGAGCACCCGGGCCGCCGCCGGTGCCGCCGCGCGCACGCCGCGCAACAAGGTCGCGAGCGTTCCGGTCGCATCGCAGATCGCGGCATCGATGACCTGGCCGCGTCCGCTGCGGCGCGTTTCGAGCAAGGCGCAGACGATGCCGAAAGCCAAGGGCAGCGCGCCACCCCCCATGTCGCCCAGCACGGTCGGCGGCATCCAGGGCCGCTCGGTGCCCGCATAGCGCCCCAGATCGAGCGCCCCCGACAAGGCCGCGTAATTGAGATCGTGCCCGGCACGCTGGGCCCAGGGGCCGGTCTGGCCCCAGCCGGTCATGCGCGCATACACAAGCTCCGGATTGCGCGTGAAACAAGGCTCCGGGCCCAGCCCCAGACGTTCCATCACGCCTGGGCGGAAACCTTCGATCAGCACCTCGGCGCGCGCGACCAGGGCCAAGGCCTGTTCAACGCCGTCGGCCTGTTTGAGATCGAGCGCGACCGACCGCTTGCCGCGCTCGGTCAGCGTGAAGCGCCCCGGATCGAGCAAGGTCGGCGCCGAATTGAATCCCGCGTCGGGACGCGGGCGGTCGACCAGCACGACATCGGCGCCGAGGTCGGCCAGCAGCATGCCGGCCATCGGCGCGGGACCAATGCCCTTGAATTCGAGCACACGCAGGCCTTGCAATGGTCCGCTCATGAAAGTGGTCTCCTGGCCAGGCATGAAAGCGCGGAGGCGCCGAGGTCGCGCCGGATGTTCGTGTGGCCGCAAGTGCGCATCACCGCCGCCCACGACAAAACGGGCGCCCGAAGGCGCCCGTTCCGGTGCGGCATGCGAGGGGCTTTAGAGGATGCGCAGATCCTGCAATTTCATGGTGTCGAACGCGGCGCGGAACTCGCCCTTGTCGAACGGCTTGCTCGCACCGACATGACCGCCCTTTTGCAGGCCTTCCATTTCATTGGCGAGTCGCCGGGCCTGCTCTTCAAACGAGGCCGCCATCTCGACCTTGCCCATCAGGCGCGCTTCGGCCGCGCGGCCGACCGCCATGCGATGGAAATTACGACGTTCGAGATAAATCGCCGAGCACTCGGTCTCGCCGCGCCCGTTGTCCCAGACGAATCGTGAATCGAGCACGATGCGCCCGACGTTTGGTGTGCTGTCCATTACCGCCCCTCGCCCATTCACGGGACGTAAGAGAAATTCCTATCGTCGCATTGTGCGGGTACAAATCCCACAACAGCTGTGAAGTATTTCACAGGCATCCGGTATGCAGAACGTGTCAGGCGCGCCTGCGCCGGATCAACGGCGCGAACCGACCGCTCGGCGTCGCTGGGCGCCTACGGGTTTTTGGCGGCGCTCAGCCGCGCGGGCGACAAGGCCTCGGGAGTAACCCCTAGTGCGACAAGGTCGTCAGGCATCGGCGCGCCCGCGATCAGTGCCGCGCAAGCGCGACCCATCGCTTCGCCGGTCTGGATGCCGTACCCGCCTTGAGCGGCCAGCCAGAACAAGCCCGGCAGCGCCGGGTCGAAGCCGCCGACCAGATCGCCATCGTCGACGAAGGAACGCAGACCGGCCCAGACCCGGGTCGGGCGGCGAATGCGCAAGCTGCTGATTTGTTCGATGCGCCAAATCGCGGTGGCGATGTCGATTTCCTCGGCCTGCACGTCATGCGGCTCGACCGGATCGGCGTTCGCCGGCGAACCGAGCAACATGCCGGCGTCGGGCTTGAAGTAAAACCCTTCATCGGCGCCGATCACCAGCGGCCAATGTGCAAAGGCCAGGCCTTCAGGGGCCGGGAAGACGAAGGCGCTGCGCCGCTTCGGCACCAGGCCGATGGTGCGCGCGCCGGCCAGTGCGCCGACCCGGTCGGCCCAGGCGCCCGCCGCGTTGACGACGATGGGCGCGACGAATTCGGCGCCCGGCGTTTTCACCCTCCAAAGGCCGGCGGCATGGTCGAGCGCCTCGACCGGCTGCCCGGTCAGCACTTGCGCCCCGGCACGGCGTGCCCCGCGCAGGAAGCCTTCATGAATGGCATGAACGTCCATGTCCATCGCGCCCGGCTCATAGACCGCGCCGACCAGGACTGCGGGTTCAAGCACCGGACACATCGCATGCGCCGCTTCGCGATCGAGCAGGCGCACCTCGCGCGAGGTCTGGCGCGAGGTCTCGTATTCCTGCGCGAGCAAAGCTTGCGGATCGTATTCGCCGAGATCGAAAGCGGCGTGCATCGACCCGCGCGGCGTGAGCAGAGGATGCTCGGCGAACCCGGCGGGCGGATGTTCATAGAACGCGCGGCTGCCGACCGTGAGCGCGCGCACCACCGGCGTGCCGTAGGTCTCCATGAACAAGGCCGCCGAACGCCCGGTCGAGTGATAGCCGCAATGCGCTTCGCGTTCGAGCACGATGACGCGCAGGCCATGGCTCGCCGCCAGGCGATAGGCGACCGAAGCGCCGGCGATGCCGCCGCCGATGAGGATGACGTCGCAGGAATTCATACCGATTTTTTGTGGGTGCGCGCGGGCACTTGCAAGCCGACCGCGGCGATCAGCCAGATCAGCACCAGCACCGCGGTGGTTTCAAAGACCGCGCCTTGGCCGACATTCTTGGCGACCCAGCCGCCGAGCAGCCCGCCGACCGACACGCCGACCGCCTGGGTCGTGTTGTAGACGCCCAGCGCCGCCCCCTTGGCCGACGGATGCACGACGCGGCTGATGATGGACGGCAGGCAGGCTTCGAGGACATTGAACGCGACGAAGAACGCGAACAACAAGCCGACGATCCAGAACAGGCTCGATGCTTGCGAGAACGCGACTTGCACCGCGCACAACAAGGCGATGGCGAGCAGGAAGATGCGCTTCATCAAGCCGTGTTTTTCGGCCGCGATGATGAGCGGGATCATGACCGCGAACGAGGCGATCACGACGGGCAAATAGATTTTCCAATGCTGGGCGACCGGCAGCCCGTCGGCCTCGACCAGCATGACCGGCACCACGACGAACATCGCCATCTGGGTCGCATGCAAGACGAAGATGCCGAGATTCAGGCGCAACAACTGGCGATCGAACAGCACGCTGCGAAACGGCGGCCGCTCGGCATGCACCACGCGCGCGACATCGGGCACCACCCAAAGCACCACGCCGATCGCGAGCACCGCGAGGATGCCGGTCATCGCGAAGATGCCGTTCATGCCGATCAGGTGGTAGAGCACCGGCGCGAGCACCATGCTGCCGGCGAAAGTCAGGCCGATCGAGCCGCCGACCATGGCCATGGCCTTGGTGCGGTGTTCGTCGCGGGTCGCGTCGGCGATCATCGCCGTGACCGCCGCCGAGATCGCGCCCGAGCCCTGGATGGCGCGCCCGATGACCACCCACATGAGGGTGTGCGCGAACGCCGCGACAAAGCTGCCGAGCGCGAACAACACGAGGCCGGCGATCATGACCGGCTTGCGACCGATGCGGTCGCTCATCACGCCGACCGGGATCTGCAGCATGGCCTGGGTTAGACCGTAAACGCCCATCGCGATGCCGATCAAGGTGGCCGATTCCCCGCCCGGCAGCGAACGCGCATGCACGGCGAACACCGGCAAGATGAGGAACAGGCCCAGCATGCGCAACGCGAAGATCGCGGCCAGCGAAGCGCTGGCGCGCATTTCGAGCGCGGTCATGCGCGAAGGAAGTTGAGGCGGGGGGTCGAGCACGGCGGACAACTTGGGCTCCGATACAAGGGCGTGGCGGGCAAGCTGAGGACAAACGCCCGAACCCGCTGGTTGGTTGATCCGACCGAGCGGCCAGCCCATCAAGGCATGAAGTTTGCCTCGGCTATAGTAGCAGTTTGCCTCGGCGCAGCACGGCCGCGACCCGCCGCAATTCCTTCGCAAAGACCCCGCCACGCGCATGGACGAAATCCGCATCCGCGGTGCCCGCACCCACAACCTCAAAAACGTCGATCTCGATTTGCCGCGCAACCAGCTGGTCGTGATCACGGGCTTGTCCGGGAGCGGCAAAAGCTCGCTCGCCTTCGACACCTTGTATGCCGAAGGCCAGCGCCGTTATGTCGAATCCTTGTCGGCCTATGCGCGGCAATTTCTGCAATTGATGGAAAAGCCCGATGTCGATCTGATCGAAGGCCTGTCGCCCGCGATCTCGATCGAACAAAAGGCCACCAGCCACAATCCGCGCTCGACGGTGGGCACGGTCACCGAGATCCATGATTACCTGCGCCTGCTCTGGGCGCGCGCCGGTACGCCGTATTGCCCCGACCATCCCGACCATGCGCTCGAAGCGCAATCGGTCTCGCAAATGGTCGATGCGGCCCTCGCCCTGGCCGAAGGCACCAAGCTGATGATCCTCGCGCCGGTGGTGGTCAATCGCAAGGGCGAGCATCTGGAAGTCTTCGAAGGCCTGCGCGCGCAAGGCTTCGTGCGCTTTCGGGTGCGCAGCGAAACCGTCAAGGGCGTGGCGCCGGCGCGCATTCATGAACTCGACGCCTTGCCGGCACTGAAAAAGAGCGAGAAGCATACGATCGACGTGGTGGTCGATCGCCTGAAGATCGCACCCGACGCCAAGCAGCGGCTTGCGGAATCGTTCGAGACCGCGCTGCGCCACGGCCAGGGACGTGCGATCGCCTTGCGCATGGACGCGCCCGAAGACGACCCGGCGCGCGAACAGGTGTTCAGCAACCGCTTCGCCTGCCCGGTCTGCGGCTGGTCCTTGTCCGAACTCGAACCGCGGCTGTTCTCGTTCAATTCGCCGGTCGGCGCCTGCCCGACTTGCGACGGCCTCGGGCACATCGAATTCTTCGATCCCAAGCGCATCGTCGCGCATCCGAGCCTGTCGTTGGCGAGCGGGGCGATCAAAGGCTGGGACCGGCGCAACCAGTTCTATTTCCAGATGCTGCAAAGCCTGGCCGAGCATTATCGATTCGATGTCGAAACGCCGTTCGAACAACTCGGCGACGAAGTGCGCGAAGCGATCCTGCACGGCACCGGGCGCCATACCTTGCCGTTCTATTACGTGAACGAACGCGGCCGGCGCATCGTCAAGGAACACAATTTCGAAGGCGTGGTGAACAACCTCAAGCGCCGCTACCGCGAAACCGATTCGATGGCGGTGAAGGAAGAACTGGCCAAATACATCAGCCATACCGCCTGCCCCGATTGCGGCGGCTCGCGACTCAAGCGCGACGCGCGGCATGTGAAGATCGGGCAAGGCGAACAGGCGCGCGCGATCTTTGAAGTGAGCGCCCTGCCCTTGCGCGAAGCGCAGGCCTGGTTCGACACGCTCGCTCTCAAAGGCGCCAAAGCCGAGATCGCCGACAAAATCGTGCGCGAGATCGGCGCGCGGCTGCGCTTTCTGAACAATGTCGGGCTCGATTATCTGAGTCTCGATCGCAATGCCGACACGCTGTCGGGCGGCGAAGCGCAGCGCATCCGCCTCGCGTCGCAAATCGGCTCGGGTCTCACGGGCGTGATGTATGTGCTCGACGAACCGAGCATCGGCCTGCATCAGCGCGACAACGAACGCCTGATCGGCACCCTGCGCCATTTGCGCGACCTCGGCAATTCGGTGCTGGTGGTCGAGCATGACGAAGACGCGGTGCGCGCGGCCGATTATGTGGTCGACATGGGTCCGGGCGCGGGCGAGCACGGCGGGCGCGTGGTCGCGCAAGGCACGCCCGAGCAGGTGGCGAACGACCCGGCGTCGGTGACCGGCCAGTATTTGTCGGGCCGGCGTGCGATCGCGGTGCCCCCGACGCGGGTTGCGCCGAAGCGCGACATCGACGGCACGCCCTTGCAACTCGCGATCCGCGGCGCCCATGGCAACAACCTGCGCCAGGTCGATTGCGCGATTCCGGTCGGCCTGTTCACCTGCGTGACCGGGGTCTCGGGCTCGGGCAAGAGCACGCTCGTCAACGACACGCTTTACCACGCGGTCGCGCGCCATCTGTACAACTCGCAAGCCGAGCCGGCGCCGTTTGAATCGATCGATGGCCTCGAACATTTCGACAAGGTCATCAATGTCGATCAATCGCCGATCGGCCGCACGCCGCGCTCGAATCCCGCGACCTACACCGGCTTGTTCACGCCGATCCGCGAGCTGTTTGCCGAAGTGCCGCTCGCGCGCGAACGCGGCTACGAATCGGGCCGGTTCAGCTTCAACGTCAAGGGCGGGCGCTGCGAAGCGTGCCAGGGCGATGGCGTCATCAAGGTGGAAATGCATTTCCTGCCCGATGTCTATGTGCCTTGCGACGTTTGCCACGGCAAGCGTTACAACCGCGAGACGCTCGAGGTGCTGTACAAGGGCCGCAACATTTCCGAGGTGCTCGATCTGACGGTCGAAGAAGCGTTCGCGTTCTTCAGCGCCGTGCCCGCGGTCGCGCGCAAATTGCAGACCTTGCTCGATGTGGGCCTGGGCTACATCCGCCTCGGGCAAAGCGCGACCACGCTGTCGGGCGGCGAAGCCCAGCGCGTGAAACTCTCGCAGGAACTCAGCAAGCGCGACACCGGCCGCACGCTGTACATCCTCGACGAGCCGACGACCGGCTTGCATTTCCAGGACATCGAGTTGCTGCTCAAGGTGCTGCACACCTTGCGCGAGCACGGCAACACCGTGGTGGTGATCGAGCACAACCTCGATGTGATCAAGACCGCCGATTGGCTGATCGATCTCGGCCCCGAAGGCGGCGCGGGTGGTGGCCGTATTTTGATTGCGGGCACACCCGAAGATGTGGCGGCCCATCCCGAGAGCTACACCGGAAAATACTTGCGCCCGATGCTCGCGCCGCGCGCGACGGCGAACAATGCCGAGCCGGCACCCGCCGTTGCGGCGCCCGCCGCGCGCGGTCCGGTGCCGACGCCCGCGGCGCCGCTCAAGAAGCCGGGGCGTCGAGCGCGCGCTTGATGCGCAACAGCACGCGCCGATCGAGTTGATCCTTGGCGCGGTATCGGCTCTTGGTCTTGAGCAGACCGTCGATGTCGGGCACGCGCAACTTCACTCCATCGATCGCGATTTCGCGCACATAAGGGGCGAGCGATTTCCAGGTCTCGCCATTGGCTTCGAACACCAGATCGACCAGCAGCGCATCGGCGACCCGGATGTTCTCCGCATGCCCGCGGCCATCGGGTGTGAACCAGGAAACGTCGAGTTCGGCTGCGGCGGGCAGAAAGGCCAAGGCGCGCTTGATGCGTTTGCCGTTCTCCATCGTGGCCTCGACCAACAGATCGACATCTTCGGTCGCGCGCACGAAGCCGTTGAGTCGCACCGCTTGCCCGCCGATCAGGACGTAATGAACGCCTTCTTCTTCCAGACGTTCCATCAAGCGCAGCAAAGGATCGGTGGCGGTCATCGGTGTGGCTTGGCGATGCGGCGCGCCGCTTCGAGCCGGCGTTGATCGTCCTGGCGATCGAACATCTCGAAGCTGCCGCGTTGTACACCGCGCGGCGGTTCGGGCATCGCCGAACGCAGCATGGCATCGAGCACGCGCCCGCGCCGCCAAGCGGCGAGCGGGTCGAGTTCGATTTCGGTGCGATCGAGTTTGCCGACGGTACGCATGGGGGCCGAGTGTACGAACAGCACAAAAGGGCTACAAGCGGCGAATGGCTAAACTTTGATCGAGAACGGTGTGAAATTGGTTTCGCGGTCGTACCAATCTTCGTCTTCCTTGCGCTTGAGAAACGCGACCACGCGATAGGTGAGCGGCGTCATCACGATTTCCCATGCGGTCTTGAGCAGATATTGCGCGATCGTGACGGCGATGATCTGTTCGATGGCCCAGATGCCGTAGAAGGCGATCACATAAAACAGCGCCGAGTCGACCAGTTCGCCGACCAGGGTCGAGCCGATGGTGCGGGTCCAGAGCCAGCGTCCGGTCGTCCAGACTTTCATCTTGGCGAGCACATAGCTGTTGGCGAAACTGCCGCACCAGAAGGCGAGCATCGAGGCCGCCGCGATGCGCCAGGCGTTGCCGAACACGCTTTCCAGCGCCCCTTGGTAGCCGGCCATGAAGTCGCTGCGCGCGGGCGGCAGATGCACGACGACCCAGGCCATCAACGACGCGAACCCGAGAGCCGCGAAGCCGGCCCAGACCACGCGGCGGTCGCGCGCATAGCCGTAGACCTCGGTCAGGATGTCGCCGAACAAATAGCTGATGGGGAAGAACAGCACGCCGGCGCCGAAAGTCACCTCGCCGAACCAGGGCAGGGTCATCTGCGCCTGCTTGGCCGCGCCGATGAAGTTCGAGCACAGCAGCACGCAGACGAAGGCCGCCATGACCAGGTCGTAATACCGATAACTGCGCACCGGCGTCGGCATCGCAAGGCTCCCGGATGGCCGGTCTTGGCGCCGGCTTCTGGCATCGGCCGGGTCAGTGCCCGGCGAAACTACAGACGGTCCAGACGTCCAGCCCGCCGTCGCGCAACAACTTGCCGCCGCCGAGTTCGGGCAATTCGATGATGGCCGCGCCTTCGATCACGGTGGCGCCGAGTTTCTCGATGAGCTTCTTGCCCGCCATCATCGTGCCGCCGGTCGCGATCAGATCGTCGATCAACAACACGCGGTCGCCCGGCTTGGCGGCGTCGGCATGCAATTCGACCGTGGCGCTGCCGTATTCGAGTTCGTACTCCTCGGCAATCGTGTTGTAAGGCAATTTGCCCTTTTTGCGGATCGGCACGAACCCTTTGTTGAGTTCGTACGCGACCACGCTGCCGAGGATGAAGCCGCGCGCATCGAGACCGGCCACCACATCGACCTGCTCGCCCATGTAGCGGTGCACGAAGAGATCGATCAGCACGCGAAATGTCTTGGGGTCCTGCAACAAGGGCGTGATGTCGCGGAACATGACACCGGGTTGCGGCCAGTTGGGCACCGTGCGGATACGGTCTTTGATGTAACGGGAAAGCGGATCGATGTCGGACATGATGGATGAAGGAAGGAAAAGCGCTCCAAGGCGCGCTATTGCGCAAGCAGGCGTTCTTCGGCGAGCGCGATGGCTTCGGGCACGCCGCGCAACACGATGATGTCGCCCACCGAAAGGACGAAGTCTGCACCCGGCATGACATTCGCGGCGTCGCGCCGGCGCACCCCCATGATCTCGACCCCGATCAGATCGAGCCCGAGGTCGTCGAGCAGACCGCCGATCGCGCGCGCGCCGGCGGGCAAGGCGACCGAATGCAGCCGCACCTGGGCGCGCGCCGACTCCGAATCGTCGTCGGCGCCATGGAAGAAGCCGCGCAGCGAGACATAGCGCTCATCGCGCACCGTGCGCACCCGGCGCACCACGCGCGACAAAGGCACGCCCAACATCACGAGCGCATGGGTGCCGAGCATGAGGCTGCCTTCGATGACTTCGGGCACGACTTCGGCGGCGCCGGCCTGGCGCAGGCGCTCGAGGTCGGTGTCGTCGCGGGTGCGCACGATGACCGGCAGTTCGGGCGCCAGTTCGTGCGCATGGTGCAGGAGCTTGAGCGCCGACGGCGTGTCGGCATACGTGATCACGAGCGCGGCGGCGCGGCCGATGCCGGCGGCGATCAGGCTTTCGCGGCGCGCGGCATCGCCATAGACCACGCTGTTGCCGGCCGCGGCGGCTTCGCGCACCCGGTCGGGATCGAGGTCGAGCGCGACATAGCCGATGCCCTCGGCTTCGAGCACGCGGGCCAGGTTTTGCCCCGAACGGCCGAAACCGCAGACGATCACATGGCGGTCGGTCGCCATGCTCTTGGCCGCGATCTTGGTCAGGTTCAGCGAGGCCAGCATCCATTCGCTCGCGGCAAAGCGCAGAACGATCGCCTCCATGTATTTGAACAAGAAGGGCGCGGCCAGCATCGACAACAACATGGCCGCCAGCACGATCTGCAGCATCCGCGGTTCGATCAGCCTGGCTTCGTTGGCGAGATTGAGCAGCACGAAACCGAACTCGCCGGCCAGACACAAGGCCAGCCCGGCCCGCAAAGCGACACCGGGCGGATGCCGGAACACGCGCGCGATGCCGGCAATGATCGCGAACTTGATCGCGACCGGCAGCGTGAGCAGGATCAGCACCAGCGGCAATTGCGCGAAGACCACCCGCACATTGAGCAACATGCCGATGGTGATGAAGAACAGGCCCAACAGCACGTCGCGAAACGGCTTGATGTCCTCTTCCACCTGATGCCGGTATTCGGTTTCGGAGATCAGCATGCCCGCGACGAAGGCCCCCAGCGCCATCGACAGGCCCGCATGCTCGGTCACCCAGGCCAGCCCCAGGGTGATCAACAACAGATTGAGCATGAACAGTTCCTGCGACCGCCTGCGCGCGACGATATGGAACCACCAGCGCATGAAGCGCTGCCCGACGAACAGCAGCAAGGTCAGGACCGCCGCCGCCTTGATGACCGCCCAGAGCAAGGTCATGGCCAAGGCTTCGGGCGCTTCGGACAAGGCCGGAATGATGACCAGCAAGGGCACCACCGCCAGATCCTGGAACAACAACACGCCCGCGATCACCCGTCCGTGCGGCGCGTCGAGTTCGAGCCGCTCGCTGAGCAACTTCATGACGATGGCGGTCGAACTCATCGCAAGGGCGCCGCCGAGGGCGAAGGCGCCGCGCCAGCCGATCTGGAACAAGCCTTGGAAAGCCGCGCCGAACATCCAGGACACGCCCAAGACCGCGATCAGCGCCACCGCGATCGTCAATACGACCTGCAACAACCCGAGCCCGAACACGATCTCGCGCATCGAGCGCAATTTGTTCAGATTGAATTCGAGGCCGATCGAGAACATCAGGAAGACGACCCCGAACTCGGCCAGATACCGGGTACCCTCGGCATCGGGCACCAAGCCCAGGGCGTGCGGTCCGATCAGGATGCCGACCGCCAGATAGCCCAACATCGGCGGCAACTGAAGCAACCGAAAGCCGACCACCCCGATCACCGCGGCCAGCAACAACAGCAAAGTCAGTTCAAGCGCGGTGAATTGCAGCATCGGGATCCATCGAAACGTGAAAACTCTCGAAGCTTCGGCCGGATTCCTGCCATGAATGGGTGAACCGAGCGGTATAATTTTTGCTTGAAACCATGTTAACGCCCTCGACCACCCCGATTCAATCCAAAGCCTCGCGCGACGCGGTCGCGTCGGCGCTCGACGTGCTCGCCATCGAATCCGATGGCCTGCGCGCCATGGCCCAGCGTCTGACGACCAACGGCGAAGCCCAGGCTTTCCGCGACGCGGTCGCGCTCATTCTCGCCTGCCGCGGCCGGGTCGTGGTCTCGGGCATGGGCAAATCCGGGCACATCGCACGCAAGATCGCGGCAACGCTCGCCTCGACCGGCACCCCGGCCTTTTTCGTGCATCCGGCCGAGGCCAGCCATGGCGACCTCGGCATGATCACCGCCGATGATGTCTTCATCGGTTTGTCGAATTCGGGCACCTCCGAGGAGTTGCTGGCCATCGTGCCGGCGCTCAAACGCCAGGGCGCCAAGTTGATTTCGATGACAGGCCACCCCGAATCGCCGTTGGCCGCGCACGCCGATGTGCATCTGAATTCGGGCGTCGCCAAAGAAGCCTGCCCGCTCAACCTGGCCCCGACCGCCTCGACGACCGCGCAATTGGCGATGGGCGATGCGCTGGCGGTGGCCTTGCTCGAAGCGCGCGGCTTCGGCCCCGAGGACTTCGCGCGCAGCCATCCGGGCGGCGCGCTCGGCCGCCGGCTGTTGACGCGGGTGCGCGATGTCATGCGCTCGGGCGACGACATCCCGCGCGTGTCTGTCCATGCCAGCCTGCCCCAGGCGATCTTCGAGATTTCGCGCAAAGGACTCGGCATGACGGCGGTCGTCGATGACGCCAACCATGTCGCCGGCATCTTCACCGATGGCGACCTGCGCCGCCTGCTCGAAACCACGCTCGACCTCACGCCCTTGCGGCTGACCGATGTGATGACGCGCACGCCGGTCACCATCGGCCCCGATGCGCTCGCGGCCGAAGCGGCCGAAGTCATGGACCGCAAGCGCAAGAACCAATTGCTGGTGGTCGAGAACGGTGAGCTGGTCGGCGCCGTGCATTGGCTCATCCTCATGTCGGCCAAGGTGATCTGAGGATGACGCCGGGCCGCTGCCTTGCCGACGATGCGCGCGAACGCGCGGCGCGGGTGCGCCTGATGCTGTTCGACATCGACGGTGTGCTGACCGACGGCCGCTTGTATTACGGTCCCGAGGGCGAAGCGCTCAAGGTCTTCCATGTGCACGACGGCCATGGCCTCAAGCTGTTGCGCGAAGCCGGCATCGCGGTCGGCGTGATCTCGGGGCGCAGTTCGGCCGCGACCGAAAGACGGCTGCGCGATCTGGGCATCGTGCATGCCGCTCTCGGCAGCGCCGACAAGCCCGCGGCGCTCGCGGCCTTGATGCACGCGGCCGGCGTCGAGGCAGAAGCCACCGGCTTCATGGGCGACGATTGGGTCGATCTGGCCGTGATGCAGCGCGTGGGCTTCGCCGCCACGGTGGCCGACGCGGCGACGCGAATGCACGCGCATGCGCATTGGTGTTCGGGCCGCGCGGGCGGCCAGGGCGCCGCGCGCGAACTCGCGGAATTCCTGCTCGAAGCGCACGGCAAGCTCGACGCCGTCTTCGCCGCGCATTTGCAGCGCGCGGTCGCCCAGGGTTGAAGCCATGAACGCCTTGCGTTATGTCCCGATTCTGATCGCCGCGTTGATCGCGCTGGGGACCTATTGGATGGCCGAACAAGCGCGCCGGGTCGAATTGCAGCACCAGCCTTCGCCGCTGAATCCGGACTTCGTGGTCGAAGGCGTGCGCATGTCGCGCATGGACGCGCAAGGCACGGTGCAGACCATCGTCAGCGCGACCCGCATGGTCCATGTGCCGCAATCGGACCGCGCCACACTCGAACAGCCGCGCGTGCTGCAAAGCGCGCCGGGCAAACCGCCGGTGACCATCACCGCCGATCGCGGCGAATCGATCAACAACGCGCAGGTCGTCGATCTCGATGGCCATGTGGTGATCGAACGCGCGCCGACCCAGGCCAACCCGGCCTTGATCGTGCGCACCGAACGCCTGCAGGTCTTGCCCGACGACGATGTCGCGAAGACCGACCGCGCGGTGGCGATCGACTACGGCAAATCGACCATGGCCGGCACCGGGATGCTGTTCAGCAACGTGGACCGCAGCCTCATCATCGAACACCAAGCGCGCGGCGTGATCGCCGCACCCGACACGCAATGAAGACACGCACCCTCATCTTGCTGATTGCGGCGGCGCTCGCGCCGTTCGCCGGACGCGCCGAACAGGCCGACCGCAACAAGCCCACGCTCTGGGAAGCCGAGAGTTCGCGGCACGACGATCTGAACCAGGTCTCGATTCTCGAAGGCAATGTGGTCATCACGCGCGGTACTTTCGTGCTGCGCGCCCAGCGGGTCGAAATCCGCCAGGACCCGGAAGGCTATCAATACGGCGTGGCGACCGGCACGGCGAACGCGCCGGCTTCGTTTCGGCAACGGCGCGATGGCGGCGATGAGCAATTCGTCGAAGGCGATGCGCAACGCATCAATTACGACGGCAAGGCGGACAGTGTCACGCTGACCGGCGCCGCGCAGTTGCGGCGGCTCGAACGCAGCACCATCGCCGACGAAGTGTCGGGCCAGGTCATCGTCTATGACAGCCGGGCCGAGAAATACAGCGTGAGCGGCGGCCAGGGCGCCGCATCGGCCAGCAATCCGCAAGGCCGGGTGCGCGGCATGATCGCGCCGCGCACGCCGCCGATCAACGATGCCAAGACGCCGGCCGCCACACCGCCTTTGCGCGGTGCGGACGCGGTCGGCGATGCCGCGAAGAAGCGCTGAGGACGGCATGACCGAAGTCATCACGCCCCAAGCCGCCACGACGACCGCGCCGACGCAAACTTCGGTGCTGGTGGCCGAGCATCTGAAGAAAGGCTACGGCCAGCGTACCGTCGTACAAGACGTCTCGATGGAGGTGCGCAGCGGCGAAGTGGTCGGCCTGCTCGGCCCGAACGGCGCCGGCAAGACCACCTGCTTTTACATGATCGTGGGCCTGGTCGCGATGGAAGCCGGCCGGATCACGATCGATGGCGACTCGATCGGCCGGCGCGCGATGCACGAGCGCGCGCGCATGGGCCTGTCCTATCTGCCCCAGGAAGCCAGCGTGTTCCGCAAGCTGACCGTCGAGGACAACATCCGCGCGGTGCTCGAACTCCAGCGCGATGGACAGGGCAAGGCGCAAAGGCGCGTGGCGGTCGAAAAGCAGCTCGACGCGCTGCTCGACGAACTCCAGATCGAACACATCCGCACCAGCCTCGCGTCGTCCTTGTCGGGCGGCGAACGGCGCCGGGTCGAGATCGCGCGGGCGCTCGCGACCACGCCGCGCTTCATCCTGCTCGACGAGCCGTTCGCGGGCGTCGATCCGATCGCGGTGCTCGAAATCCAGCGCATCGTGCGCTTTCTGAAGGCGCGCGGCATCGGGGTGCTGATCACCGACCACAATGTGCGTGAGACGCTCGGCATCTGCGATCACGCCTACATCATCTCGGAAGGCCGCGTGCTCGCCAGCGGCGTGCCCGACGAAATCATCGCCAACGAATCGGTGCGCCGGGTCTATCTCGGCGAACACTTCCGCATGTAGCGAGCCGCACGATGAAACAATCGCTCTCGCTACGGATGTCGCAGCACCTGGCGCTCACGCCCCAGTTGCAGCAATCGATCCGCCTGCTCCAGCTTTCGACGATCGAGCTCAATCAGGAGCTTGAGCAGATCCTGTCGGAAAACCCGTTGCTCGAACGCGTCGACGATCCGATGGTGAGCGCGGTGCATGTCGAGCCCGACGGATCGCTGTACCTCGAACGCCCGGCCTCGCAAGTCAGCGAGCCCGCGCCGGCGGGCGAAGCCCCCGCCGCCGACGGCAATGGCGAGACCGCCGACCGCGATCACGACCCCGATTACGAATATTCGTCGGGCGAATATGCGGGCGATTACGGCCGGCCCACGCAGGAAGACGACGATACCCGGCCGCAACTCGGCGAAGACGCGGTCAGCCTGCGCGAGCATCTGCTCGAACAATTGCGATGCGAAAAGCTCGGGCTGCGCGAGCGCGCGCTGGTCGCGATCCTGATCGACTCGCTCGACGACGACGGATACCTGCACACCGCCGAAGAAGACATCGCCGACATGCTGCCGGCGGACTTCGCGCTCGAACCGGGCGAACTCGCCGAGGCGCTCGAGATCCTGCAATCCTTCGATCCGCCCGGCGTCGGCGCGCGTTCGATCGCCGAATGCCTGACGCTGCAATTGCATGCCGAATCCGACCTCATCGACGAGACCGACGCGGTCACGCTCGATGCGGCGCGCAAGATTTGCGGCGAGCATCTGCAATTGCTGGCCGCGCGCGATACGACCCGGCTGCGCAAACTCTTGAGTTGCGACGACTCGGTATTGCGCGACGCGCATCTGCTCATCAAGCGCCTGAATCCCTACCCGGGCTCGGCGTACTCACGCCATGAAGCCTCGTATGTCGTGCCCGACATCGTGGTCAAGAAGCTCAAAGGCGAATGGGTGGCGACGCTCAATGCCGAAGTCATCCCCAAGCTGCGCATCAACGAGTTGTACGCGTCGGTCCTCAAATCGAACCGCGCCCACGGCGGCGCCAAGCCCGCCAACGGCGCCGCAGCGGAAACCCGTTCGAACGCGCTGGCTTCGCAACTGCAAGAAGCCCGCTGGCTGATCAAGAATGTGCAACAGCGGTTTGACACCATCTTGCGCGTAGCGCAGGCTATCGTTGACCGGCAACGCGGATTCTTCACTCACGGAGAAGTTGCGATGCGACCGCTGGTGCTGCGCGAGATCGCCGACATTCTCGGGCTGCACGAAAGCACGGTCTCGCGGGTGACGACGCAGAAGTTCATGCTCACGCCTTTCGGCACTTTCGAGCTCAAGTTCTTCTTCGGCAGCCATGTCGCGACGGAAACCGGCGGCGCGGCGTCGTCCACGGCGATCCGCGCGTTGATCAAGCAGTTGATAGGAGCCGAGAACACGAAAGACCCGCTGTCCGACAGCAAGCTGGCCGAGATGCTCGGGGAACAAGGGATCGTCGTGGCGCGCCGCACCGTGGCGAAGTACCGCGAAGCGCTCAAGATCCCGCCCGTGAACCTCCGCAAAGCGCTGTAGTCGTATCGCAGGGTGCGATGCGCCATGTGCCGGACACCAATGGCACATGCTTTTGTCGAATGAAAGGAGTAGTTGGATGAACCTGACCATCAGCGGCCACCATCTCGAAATCACGCCGGCCATTCGCGAATACGTGATGAACAAGCTGATCCGCGTCAAGCGCCATTTCGACCAGGTGATCGACGTGACCGTGATGCTTTCGGTTGAGAAGCTCATCCAGAAGGCGGAGATCACGCTGCATCTGCGCGGCAAGGACATTCATGTGGAAGCCTCCCATGAAGACCTGTATGCCGCGATCGATACGCTGGTCGACAAGCTTGACCGCCAAGTCTGCAAGCACAAGGAGCGGGTCCAAGACCACGCCCATGCGAGCATGAAGACCCAGCACCCGGGCGCTTGATCGCCGGCCCAGGGCGTACAACCGTGAGCTTGTGCTCACGTCTCGCGACAAAGCCCGCCAAAGTGCGGGCTTTTTCACGTACCGGTCTTGCAAGTTGAGCGTAAGGTGTCAGTGATTTCCTCCGGTATGGTGCGTTGCGAAAGCCCCTATAATCCGGCGCCTCGTGCAGTTCGCGCGGTTGCGCGGCGCGAAGCGCCCGACCGAGCGGGGACGAACCCATGAACCAGATCTGCAGACTGCTGCCGCCTTCGAATGTGCTGGTGGGCCTAGACGCCACCAGCAAGAAGCGCGTGTTCGAACAAGCCGCATTGCTCTTCGAGAACAACCACGGCATCGAGCGTGGCAAGGTGTTCGACGCCTTGTTCGCCCGCGAGCGCCTGGGCTCGACCGGGCTCGGCCAGGGCGTGGCGGTGCCGCACGGACGCATCAAAGGGCTGCGGGAAGCGGTCGGCGCTTTCATCCGGGTGGCCGATCCGATTCCGTTCGACGCGCCCGATGGCAAGCCGGTCGCGATGCTCATCTTCCTGCTCGTGCCCGAACAAGCGACCCAACAGCATCTCGAAATCCTGTCCGAATTGGCGCAAATGCTGTCGGACCGCAATTTCCGCGAATCGCTGGCCAATGCCCCCGAAGCCGGCGATGTGCATAAACTGCTCGTGAACTGGGAACCGAACCGCGCGGTCGCCTGACTCGGCGTCCCATGTTCCATCCATGGCCAGCATTCGACGTCTATTCGAAGAGAACGAGACCGCACTGGGTCTGATCCGCATCGCCGGCGTGCACGGCGAGCATCACGAACTCTTCCCCAAGACCAATTCCTCGACGGTCGGCGCGGCCGATCTGGTCGGCCACCTGAACCTGATCCATCCGGGGCGGTTGCAGGTCTTCGGCCAGGAGGAATACCTGTACGTCACGCGCATGGAAAAGAACCGGCGCGAACACTTGATGCGCGAGTTGCTGGGCGGCAAACCGCCGGCGCTGGTGTTCGCCGAGGGGCTCGAAGCGCCGGGCGAGTTGGCGATCGCCTGCGACGCGCATGCGGTGCCCTTGTACAAGTCGCCGTTCAAGAGCGCGCAAGTCATCGATGTGCTGCGCATCTGGCTGGCCAAGCGCCTTGCCCAAACCACGACCGTGCATGGCGTGTTCATGGATGTGCTGGGCCTGGGCGTGTTGATCACGGGCGAATCGGGCCTGGGCAAGAGTGAATTGGCGCTAGAACTCATCAGCCGCGGCAATGGCCTGGTGGCCGACGACGCGGTGGAGCTTTCACGCATCGCCCCCGATTACATCGAAGGCCGCTGCCCGCCCTTGTTGCAGAACCTGCTCGAAGTGCGCGGCCTGGGCCTGCTCGACATCAAGGCCATCTTTGGCGAGACCGCGGTGCGCCGCAAGATGCGGCTGCGGCTGATCGTGCATCTGGTGCGCCGCCAGACGATGGAAGCCGAATACGAGCGCCTGCCGCTCGAAGCGCTGACCCAGGACATCCTCGGCCTGCCGATCCGCAAGGTCGTGATTCCGGTGGCCGCGGGCCGCAACCTCGCGGTGCTGCTCGAAGCCGCGGTCCGCAATACCGTCCTGCAATTGCGCGGCATCGATTCGATGCAGGAATTCATCGACCGCCAGCGCGTGGCGATGCAGGCTGCGACCCAGCAAAACCATTGAGCCTGCGCGGTCGCGCCGCGCAATCCGCCACGCGTGGCGATCGCTGCCGCGCTCAACGCGGCAGGTCGCTCGATCCCATCAGGAATTCATCGACGGCGCGCGCGCATTGGCGGCCTTCGCGGATCGCCCAGACCACGAGCGATTGCCCGCGGCGCATGTCACCCGCGGCGAAGACCTTGTCGATGCTGGTCTTGTAGCTGCCACAGCCTTCGGTCGTCGCTTTAGCGTTGCCGCGCGCATCCTTCTCGACGCCGAACGCATCGAGCACACCCTGGACCGGGCTCACGAAACCCATCGCGAGCAAGGCGAGGTCGGCCGGGATTTCCCATTCGCTGCCCGGGACTTCCTGCATCTTGCCGTCCTTCCATTCGACGCGCGCCGCGACGATGGCCTTGAGGTTGCCCTTGGCGTCCCCCTTGAAGGCTTTGGTGGTGATCGACCAATCGCGCTCGCAGCCTTCGTCATGCGAAGACGAGGTGCGCAACTTGGTCGGCCAGTACGGCCAGGTGATCGATTTGTTTTCCTGCTCGGGCGGCTTGGGCAGCAGCTCGACCTGCAGCACATGCTTGGCGCCATGGCGGTTGCTGGTGCCCACGCAGTCCGAACCGGTATCGCCGCCGCCGATCACGACCACATGCTTGCCCTTGGCGCTGATCTGGCCGTCGACCTTGTCGCCGGCATTGACCTTGTTTTGCACCGGCAGAAATTCCATCGCGAAATGCACGCCCTTGAGCTCGCGCCCCGGCACCGGCAGATCGCGCGGTTGTTCCGCGCCGCCCGCGAGCACCACCGCGTCGAAATCCTTGAGCAGCTTCTTCGGCTCGATGCTTTCCTTCGACCAATTCGCGATCACCGGTGCGGGGGCTTCCTTGCCGATGAACACACCGGTGCGGAACGTCACGCCTTCGGCTTCCATCTGCGCCACGCGGCGATCGATATGCGATTTCTCGAACTTGAAATCGGGAATGCCATAGCGCAACAGGCCGCCGATGCGATCGTTCTTTTCGAACACCGTCACCTCATGGCCGGCGCGCGCGAGTTGTTGCGCGGTGGCGAGCCCCGCCGGGCCGGAACCAACCACGGCGACCTTCTTGCCGGTTTTGCGCACGGGCGGTTGCGGCTGCACCCAGCCCGATTCCCAGGCCTTGTCGATGATCGCGTGCTCGATCGACTTGATGCCGACCGGCGCGTTGTTGATGCCGAGCGTGCAGGCCGCTTCGCACGGCGCCGGACAGACACGGCCCGTGAATTCGGGGAAGTTGTTGGTGCTATGCAGGACTTCGATCGCGCGGCGCCAATCCTGGCGGTACACGAGGTCGTTGAAGTCCGGAATGATGTTGTTGACCGGGCAGCCGTTGTTGCAAAACGGAATGCCGCAATCCATGCAGCGCGCGCCCTGAATCTTGGCTTCGTCGTCCTTGAGAGTGACGACGAATTCATTCCAGTGCTTCTTGCGCGCTTGCGGCGCCTCGTACGTCTCGTCGACGCGTTCGTATTCGAGAAAGCCGGTCACCTTGCCCATGCGTGTACCCCGATCATGCGTTTCGTTGCGAGTGCCGCGCCAGGCGCGACACCCATGTTGTTTCAAGCGCGGCGGCATCGTGACGCGACACCACCGCGATCAGCCTCAGGCCGCGATCTTCTCGGCGGCAGGTTTGGCGTTGAGCTCCTTGAGCGCGCGCTTGTATTCGTGCGGGAAGGCCTTCACGAAATGCGCCCGCGCGCGGCCCCAATCGTCGAGCAGCTTGCGCGCCTGGATCGAACCGGTGTGCTTGAAGTGCTTCTCGATCAGCGACTTGAGGATCTCTTCGTCGGTCGTGCCGCGATGCCAGAGCGCGCGTTCGACCTTGGCTTCCTGATCCTGCTTGGACAGCACCGAATCGAGCTCCACCATCGCGGTGTTGCAACGCTTGGGGAACTGGCCTTCGGGGTCGTACACATACGCGATGCCGCCCGACATGCCGGCCGCGAAATTGCGCCCGGTCGCGCCCAACACGACCACGGTGCCGCCGGTCATGTATTCGCAGCCATGGTCGCCGGTGCCTTCGACGATCGCGGTCGCGCCCGAATTGCGCACCGCGAAGCGTTCGCCCGCGACGCCGTTGAAAAAGGCTTCGCCCGCGATCGCGCCGTACAGCACGGTGTTGCCGACGATGATGTTCTCGATGCCCCAGCCGCGGAAATCGTTCGGGCAACGCACGATCACGCGCCCGCCCGACAGCCCCTTGCCGACATAGTCGTTGGCCTCACCCACGAGATCCATCGTCACGCCGTGCGCGAGGAAGGCCGCGAACGATTGGCCGGCCGTGCCTTGCAACTGGATGTGGATGGTGTCGTCGGCCAGACCGGCATGGCCGTACTTCTTGGCGACTTCGCCCGAAAGCATGGTGCCCACAGTGCGGTTCACATTGCGCACCGGCTGGATGAAGCTCACGCGCTCGCCGCGTTCGAGCGCGGGCGCCGAACGTTCGATGAGCTTGTGGTCGAGCGCCTTTTCGAGCGCGTGGTCTTGTTCTTCGACCTTGAAGCGCGGCACGTCGGCGCCGACTTCCGGCTGATGGAAGATGCGCGAGAAGTCGAGGCCGCGGGCTTTCCAGTGCTCGATGCCCTTCTTGGTATCGAGCAGGTCGCTGCGACCGATCAATTCTTCCATCGTGCGGATGCCGAGCTGGGCCATGATCTCGCGCGCTTCTTCGGCGACGAAGAAGAAGTAGTTCACGACATGCTCGGGCTTGCCCTGGAACTTGGCGCGCAGCACCGGGTCTTGCGTCGCGACGCCGACCGGGCAGGTGTTGAGATGGCATT
>JADHEF010000894.1_pt1 | contig 23824 bp, 17 predicted proteins | sample 8952391 | NCBI WGS metagenome assembly JADHEF01 (sample SAMN16124439, study PRJNA663245) | bioreactor sludge metagenome | isolation source: sludge (nitrite) | place: India:Bengaluru | collected 2019-02-28 | reverse complement strand
CGCTCAACAATAGAAACGCAGAAATAGTGGACAATACTCCCTGAACTCAGAGGTTGTATTGCGGGATCTTGAGCGTTTCTCCATCCTTTTGAGCAGACTTGTGGGAGATGATACCTGACACGGTGGTGTTGAGCGCGCACGCCACATCCACACAAGGCTGGCGATTGAGCAGGATTGCGGTGATGAAGTCTTCTGTGAGATAGCCGTGCGAGCCGCCGTGTCCGCCCGCCGGCATGCCGGGCGGTAGCGAGGGTTTCTCCTGCTCGATCTTCGAGATGTCCGCCAGCCCCGAATAGCGATCCTCGTAACTGCCTTTTTGACCGTACACACGTCCCTTTTCTCCGCTCGCGCCGGGAATATCGCCGCTCTTGATCATCCGCGCCATGCCGCCCTCGCTGGTGCGGAGAAGAGCTATTTCTGTGGCAAAGAGATTGTTGTAGGCATTTTTTCCGGGTTGCCGGATCGGCTGAAGGCTGGGCATGCCGAGACAGGTGACGGATGTGAAGGAGCCTTTCGTGACACACGTGTAGAAAGCGTTTGCATGTGTCGGGTACCATTGAGGCGGCAGCCCCTCGCGCCAATTTTTGTATGATCCGATCGGATTTTTCGGGTCTGAGTAGTGGTGGTATTCGCCCTCACTGTAGATCAGCTTGCCGAACCCCCCGGAGTTGTAAATCTGACGCATGGCATAGCAGGACGCCCGGAAGGCGGATGTTTCGAACATCGCGTAGAGCATCCCCGTTTTCTTGACCGTATCGAGCAACTCATCAGCAAGCTCCAACTGGCTGTCGCCGAAAACCGCAGGCACGGCAGAGGCCATGTGCAAGCCGCGCTTCAGTCCCGCAAGGCAGAGCCGTGCGTGGCTCGGCGCGTCCGTGGCGATGAAGACCGCCTCGATCTCCTTGTCCTTTTCGAACATCTCTTCGCACGAGGCGTAGGTTTTCTTTGCTCCCGTCACTTTGGCCAGCTCCGCACACCGGTCCGGAAAGAGGTCGCTGGCTGCCGTCACCTCCACGTTCGGATGGTTTTGAAAACCGAATTGGGCGCCGAACTGGCAGACCCCATAACCCACAATGCCAACCTTGACCTTGCGGTCAGAGACCGGTTTCCACACCGTTTTCTTGACGGGCCCCGCATGTGTTTCGTCAAACCCGGCTATCGGCTTGTCGGCGGCATGGCCACCCGCCGTTGTAACGAGCCCCGCGCTCATCAACGTGCCTTTGAAGAAATCGCGCCGCGTAAACGGATGTGTCATGCGTCTCCTTCTCCTTCGTTTGTTTATTTGCCGTACACTTCGACTTCGGTGAAATGATTGTAGGGGCCTGAGGTGCTGCCGTTACTGGTGATGCGCACGTAACGCGCCCTGATGCCATGACCGGCAACGCGTTTCCCAAAGTGGTCTTCGTAATACTCTTTGTCCATACCACTGCCGAGCCCCGCGCTGTTGTCGTAGTCATTGTTGAAGAGCGTGGTGACCCTCTCAGCGAAGGCGGGATCATCCGAGACCTGCAACACCGTGTCTCGGTAAACGCACTGTTCGGGACGCTCGCGCCAGAAGCAGACCGCGTGGATCTCGGCATTTGTTCCGAGATCGAGCTGGACCCAGCGCACGCCCGGCGCGAGTTCGAGATAGGCGGACGTGCTGTATTGCTTTATGCCGTCCGTAACCAGTGCGAGGTCGCGTTTCGTCACTCTCGTGTCGCTGGCTGTCACCGGGCAGGATTGCGAGAGCAGCCGCGTGCCTTCCGGAACCAGCAGGGGCGGTGGCGGCACGCCGTCGCCACGGTACCCTTCGCGGTGCGGCGATCGTACGTCGATCGGCGTTCCTTCAAAAGTCGGTTTAGGCAGTTTCGGCGTAAGCGCAATCATTCCCGCCTCTTGCGCTCCGGACACACATACGGCGCACAAGATGACACTCCACGCGAACGGGGCAGCCTTTTTCGATACGATAGACATCGCCATGGGCTTATACCTCGCAGTCGTTTACTATTTTTAATTTTAGTTCGATACGGCCCCTAGTGTCAAACCGTAGGCGCCCTTTTGATTTCGGCCCCTGATGCTCAACGCCAGGTTTGGCGAGATCCCGTCGGGGTCAATAATCTGCATGAACAGACGCCCGGTATTTGGAACGTTATCGAACCGGTCACCCTGCGTTTTCGCCTTCTCTGCGGCAACTACGCCGGGCGGCGTGTCCGGATCGGGGAGTACCGTTCTCAGATCGAGCGCCGAGAACCCCGACCAGATCTCTTTGCCTGTGTCGTCTTCGAGGAAGAACCGGATTTTCCACGTGTCATAGGTCGGAGTCAGGCCAATATTCAGCCAATCGGTCTCGAGAGACAGAACTCCGTTAGCGCGCTTCACTCTGGATTCCGTCAACAGGTAGCGGAAACCGATAAGCGCGTACATGCGGTGAAAGGCCTCCAAGGCCCTTGGATCAGCCAAGATCGAGTAGTCTGAGGGGTTGGTGGTGTGTCTGCCGGTGCTGACGTTGCAGTTGCGAATCATGACCGGATGAAGATAAGTGACCTGATTAAGAATCTCCCAATACGGGTGAGAGCCGTCTTTATTGGGGCCCCATCGTCCCGGCTCGCCGACCAGTGGCGCGGTTTTCCAGCGATCACGCAACAGTTCGTACAGCTTGACGCCCTCTTTTTCGTAGAGATTGGCGGCGTGATACAGTTTCTGGTAATACGCGCCCGACTCGTCGCACCCCCAGTTGTCCCGGAAGATTCCTGCCATCCCGGCGTTATTGCGGACGGACAGCAGATGGAAATGATATTCCTTGAGGGGATCATAGACGTCGGGCGCATAAACCATTCCGTTTGAGGGAACAACAATCCGGATGTCAGGGAAGTGCCTGATGAATGCGTCGGCGAAGCGGCTCAGGCATTCGGAGTTCGAGGGGATCAGTCGTTTCGGATAGGCGCCTTCCCCCCAGAAACCGAAATGTCGCATCTCGATACAGCGGACCAGTTTCTTGCGTCGGACTGTTTTTCCGGCCACCGTGATGGGTTTCTCAAGATACTCCGCGAACGCCTTCAGCAAGGCGTCATACCGTTCAAACAGGTAGGTGTTCTCGAAATTCGGCTCCCAGTGGTCCGTCTTGTTCAGCCAAAGGGTGTGGATCATGTCCTTTTGTCCACTCTTCTGCATCGCCTCGTGCACATAGGCCGGATAGCAGCAGAAGGCATCGCCGATTTTCTGTTTTGTGCCCGCGTTGCTCGTTACAAAACAGCCGATGTTGAGTTTTTGTCCGTATTGAATAGCATACTCGAAAGTCTTGTCCATTTTCTCGAAATGGTATTCGCCTTCCTCCGTCTCATAGGCGTCCCAACCCACCCGAATCATGGCGTTCGCGGAAAAGTCGCTGACGCGGACCGCATAACAGGCCAGGTTCGTTACGCCGTCGCCGGGTCCGCCGTGCCAGATTTCCGTGCCTGTTCCCGCATTCTGGATCGCCCCTTGTTCGACCGGAATGGGGTCCGGCTGGAAGGTCTCACACCGCTCGAGGTTCTCTCTGAGCAATGCGCAAGAAGTCAGAGACAACAGAACCAGCGTTGCGGCAGATGCGGAGAGTGGTTTTTGCATACATCAGTCCCTTCCGGCTCAACCCGAATTCGGCGGTTCAACGTACCACGAAGGTAGGGGGGAGAAAGCGCAAAGCCTGCAATGAGCCGACCCCGGACTTCGGACATTAAAGAGCGGATACTTTGTCTCACAAAGTGTTAGTCACAGTCAAGCGGCGAGGAATCAATCGTTTTTACGGATACGAAAACAGTCCAAGAGTTCGTTCGTTGGTATCCCGTGATCTCCGCGAACGACCGAGAACGGAAGGCGAAGAAGGGGAGGAGGGGCACCTGTCTCAGGTTAACCGCTTGCCGGCGTCAGCGGAACCGCTTGACCTGCATCGGCGGTATCGCCGTGTTTTGTATGAAAACGCGGTGGACCCGTAGTTGACGATGAGCTCGGACCCATTTGAGAAGGCCGTGCGGAACACGTCGGGCGCGAGCTGCTCGTGCTGTTCCATGAATTCAAGCTGGAGATCCGCTAGTACATTAAAGTCATCGTAGCCTTTTTTGACAAACGCGGCCGCCTGCTCGAGCTCCTCGTCTGTCGAACACCGAAGGTCCGTGTTTCCCATCCAGTTCTTGTTATCGGCTTTGAACTGCGAATAGAAATAGTAGATCGGCCGACCGTTGAATTCGGCCAATTTCAATTGGGTCATCCGGTCTTTAGTCGACGCGTTTACGGTTTCAGTGAAAGGGTTGCTCAGGATGATTCCGTTGTAGACGAGTTGCCAGATCGGGATCAGCCGATCGTGCATCGGGTTGTTCTTGCCGGAGAGCCCGTTGAAGTAAACATAGAGCACATAATCCAAATTCCCGCAGGCGAAATCGAAAGCGCCTTCCGAAGCCACGCCGCCGATGTGGTCTTTACACGACTGCAGGATGCGGTCGAACCAGAAAGCACTCTCTTTGGGGGTGCACGGATGGTTCGGGTCGTGGCACCGTGGCGGCTGCAGGATGGTGATCACATCGATGTAATGCAGACCGCGGAATCCGAGATCCGCGACTTTCCGGATATCTTGGGGATAGAAACGCTCATATGCCCTTTGCGGGCAAAGCGCATACATCTGACCTCCGCTCCACACAGAGTTGGAGAAGGGCATGCCGTCCTCCTTTTTAGCCGTCAGGTCATCGTCCCAGCAGTCCGCAATGCGGTATCCATCCGAACTGTTGGTGTGTCCGACAATCTGAAAGCCCTTGCGCTGCGCTTTTTTGATCAATGCGCGCAATTCCTTTTCACCTCCAAGTGCTTCCTCAACGGGGAAGATTTGCGGCCATCGGCCGTCATGTCCTTTCCGATTCCAGCCCACCAGGCAAAGTTCGGCCCGCTTGACGCCCGTTTTTCTAAAAGCGTCCACAATATCACCGACACGGGGGAAGGTGATGACCGCTTTCATGGGAGGCTCCGTGGCAACCGTCTGCTCCAAAACCGGGCTCGGTGCGGGCTTCCAGCCCTGGCGGATGCGGACTTCAATGCTCTTTGCGGCATAGGCCAGTTCGGGATGTGTTTTCATGCGTTCTTTGATCGGTTTGCAAACTTCCCGCGCGAGCTGGTCGTTCCGATAGGCGCGCGCCATGCCGGCATAGTCCGCATCCTTGCCGGTCAGCAGGCAATAGCGGATCGTCAGATCGTCCGGCGGCACAAACCCCGCGACGTGGAAGCGCGGCGCAATCGTGTAAACGCCATCTTTGGCCCGTACGTGCAGATCGTACTCGAACCGCATCGTCATAATGATGCCGACGAAGGTCGCGCGCGGATTCTTCATGCCGAAGATCGGCATGAAATTCCGTCCGTAGAACACGCTCGGTCCGCCCACCATGCAAGTGGCGTTCGTCAGGCGGAACGTGCCTATATAGCCGTCCGGAGTGACATAGTAGCCCGCCTCGCCGAGCGTGGCCGTGGCAAACTCCGGCAGCACGGATACCCATTCGACGCCCGACGGCAGTTCGCTCCGTTTTACGGTCACGGTCACAACGCCCTTGGCGTCGGGCTCGGCGATCAACTGGCGCTTCTCTTCATGTTGGTCTTTGAAAGTCAGCGTCAGCTCGACTTGCGCCGCCATCATTCCGCCCGCGTAAAGACATCCCAGCATCCCCAGCACCTGCCTTCGCATGTCAATTCCCTTTCCTTGCCGTTGCTCTTTTAACATTCAATGGTGAGCGTTCGTTTTTTAAGCGCGCCTCTTCTGCGCTAAGGTTTATCGGTTCAGCACGTAATTCAGCGGCTGAACGCTTTTCCCCTTGTACGTGTACGCCCCCTCGCGGTAGTTGGTGATGATCTCCGAACCATCCGAAAACGCGGTACGGAAGACGTTGGGCGCAAGCTGCTCGTGCTGCTCCATGAATTCGAGCTGAAGCTGTGAAAGAGCGGCGAATTCGTCCTGGCCCCGCTTGATTTTGGCGACGCTGCTCCGAAGCTCCTCATCGGTGGCGCAGCCCAGATCACCGTCTCCCATCCAGTTCTTGCCGTTGTTCAGGAATTTGGAGTAGAAGTAGAAAATCGGACGTCCGTTAAACTCGACCAGTTTAAGTTGTGAAGGCCGGTCTTGGGCCGTGTAGTTGACAGTTGTTGTGAACGGCGTGCTCAGGATAATACCGTTGTAGACCAGTTGCCAGATCGGAATGAGACGGTCCACCATTTTCGGCATTGGCGCATTGGGCTTGTCGAAGGAGACGTACAGCACATAGTCGAGGTTGCCGCAACAGAAATCATACGGGCCTTCCGAGGCGATGCCGCCGAAGGTTTCTTTGCCAAGCTTCATGATCTTGTCGATATAAAAACCGGACTGCCGTTCATTCAACGGATGGCGCGGGTCGCCACAGATCCGCTGACGCACGCAGGTGAACACGTCCAGATAGTACAGCCCCCGGAAACCGAGGGTGGCGACCATCGGCATATCTTTGACGGCGAAACGCTCATAGGCGCGCTGTGGGCAAACGCTGTACATACGCCCGCCGCCCCACGTGGTTTTTGTGCTGGGGATCGTGCCGTCGGGATTCTTGAGAATGTATTCACCGTCCCAGCAGTCGGCAATCAGATATGCGTCATAATGGTTGCCGTGTCCGACAATTTGATATCCCATGCCCTGCGCTTTCTTGATCACCGCGCGGAGCTTGTCTTCGCCGCCAAGCCCCTCTTCGACGGGGAAGATCTGCGGCCAGCGGCCGTCATGCCCCTTCTGGTTCCAGCCGACCAGACAGAGCTCCGCGCCGGCGACGCCTTGCCGCTTGAATTCATCCACAATATCGCCCACGCGGTCGAAGGTGACCATGGCCTTCATCGGAGGCTCGTCCTTGCTGGTTTGGTCGGGCAAGGGGCTCGGAACAGGTTTCCACCCCTGCCGGATGCGGACCTCCGGGAAACGGGCGGCGTAGGCCAGTTCCGGACTCTTTTTGATGCGTTCTCGGAGCGGCACGCACGCCTTGCGGGCGAGCTGATAATTACGGTATAGCCGCGCCATACCGGCGTAGTTCGCCGTGTCAGCGGCCAGGGGATAATAAGTGATGGCGATGTCTTCGTAAGGCTTGTCCATGCCGCGGTCAAAAACAGGGGCGACGGAATAGACGCCATTCGCAGCCCGGGCGACGAGGGTATAGTTGTCGGGCATGCCGGTCACGATCGCCGCAAAGGTCATGCGGGGCGTCTTCATGCCGAACATGGGCATGCAACTGGCCGAAAGTTTTTCAACACCGTTCGTTTCGTGGAAGGAACCGAGATGTCCGTTGGGCATGACGAAGTATCCATCCTCGCCGGTCTTGGCCGTCGCAAAGTCGGGCAAAATCTCAACCGAAGCAAGCTCAGGGGGGAGGGTGCTTCGCTTGACAGTCACCGTCAGGGCTCCCTTAGCGTCGGGCTCTGCCGAGACCCTCTTTTTCTCCACATGCTTGTCCCTGAAAGTCAGCGTCAATTCCACCTGTGTGGCCATGGTCTCGCACGTGCAAAGGCCGAGCAGCGCAATTGAAAAGGCCAGGCGCTGCATGAGTTGCCGAATCGTCATTCTTGAATTCCCCGTTTAACAAGTCCTTAACACTTAAACATGTCTTTAAGTGAGCCGTTTCTGTGGCAGGCGGTTTTTCCCCGGAACCGTAAACCAGCGAGTACATCGTTTCAGATTCCTTCCGCCCCGTATAGAGATAAATGCGCAAAAAAGATGGGATATTCACGAAACGCCAGGGTGTCATGCGCATCCTGCGTACTTATTGGGCTTGCCGATGGTGTGGTCATCTTCTATAATATGGGTCAAATTGACACTGTGAACAGGTGTGACACCCATGGCCTCCGGTTTTTTTGACAGATTGGTTGCACGGATCGACAAGCTCGGTCCCGAAAGCTTGCAGACGCAAATGTTGCGGCTGGCGCAGGAGCGGGGTTTTCTCGAAACCATTTTTCAGACGATTCAGGAAGGTGTTGTCGTAATCGACAATGAAGGACGGCTGCTCTACGCCAATCGAGCGGCGGAGAAACTGGCCGGCTTTGATTTCGCACGGATGAAGGGGCGTTCGATTCTGCGTTTTCTGCGCGAGTGGGACTGGGAGCATCTGCTGGAGGTTCCTGCCACGGAAAATGGCTGGGCTCGCATGGTGACGCGCGAAATCGAGGTGTCGTATCCCGAGCACCGATTCATCAGCGTGTATGCGGTGCCGCTGGACGAGGAAGGGCTGGTCGATAAAGGCGTGTTGGTGATTTTGCGCGACGTGACCCGCGACCGCAAGCAGGAGGCCTCTGCGCTGGAGAGCGAGCGCTCGAATGCGGTGAAGTTGTTGGCGGCTGGAGTGGCGCACGAGATCGGCAACCCGCTCAACGCGCTGAACATTCATCTGCAGCTGCTGACGCGCGAGTTGCGTGATCTTCCTGACGGCACGCGCGAGCCGCTTGAGGAGTTGGTGAGTGTGGCGCGGACAGAGGTCGAACGTTTGGATACGATCATCACACAGTTCCTGCGGGCTCTGCGTCCCTCCAAACCGGTGCTGGCCCCCGAGCATCCGACCGAGGTGTTGCAGGAGACGCTGAAACTACTCAAGACCGAATTCGAGAACCGGCGTATCGTGGTGTCGGTGGATATTCAGGACACGATACCGACCGTGCATCTCGACCGTTCGCAGATCAAGCAGGTCTTTTTTAATCTCATCAAGAACGCGCTGGAGGCCATGCCGGACGGCGGCACTCTGAAAATCGTGTTCGGCGTGGGGGATGCGTATGTCGATATCGCCTTCATTGATACGGGCAAAGGCATCGCGTCGGATGAACTGGGTCGCGTCTTCGATACTTACCACACCACCAAGGCGAAAGGCAGCGGATTAGGGCTCATGATCGTGCAGCGCATCATCGAAGAGCACGGTGGCGAGATTGAGCTTTCAAGTAAGCCGGGAGAGGGAACCTGTTTCAAGATCCGCCTGCCGCGGTCTGAACGGCGCGTGAGGCTTCTTAATACGGGAACTTAATATGTCAGATAAACCGGTCATTCTGGTCGTGGACGACGACAAGAACACGCGCGACGGATTGCAGCGCGCGTTGCAGCGCCATTATACGGTGAAAACGGCTGAGAGCGCCGAGACCGCGTTGGCGGTCCTTGCGTCTGATCCCGCTGTGGACGTGATGCTTTCGGACCTCCGGATGCCGGGCGCGGACGGCCTCGTGCTGTTAAGGCGTGTGCATGCGCAACATCCGCAGACGGTGTGTATCCTGTTGACCGCCTACGGGTCGGTGGAGACTGCGGTGGAGGCGATGAAGCAGGGCGCGTACGATTTCTTGACCAAGCCGATCAACCTTGACCATCTCGACATGCTGGTGGCCCGCGCGCTGAAGTCGCGCGATCTGGAGAAGAAGGTCGAGACCCTGGAGAGCCAACTCAATGAAAAGTTCGGCATGGAGAACATCATCGGCGAGTCGGATGCCATGAAGCAGGTGTTTGAGATCATCCAGCAGACCGCCCCCACGCAGGCTTCGGTGCTGATCCAGGGCCCGAGCGGCACGGGCAAGGAACTGGTGGCGCAGGCGATTCACCGCCTAAGCACGCGAGCCCAGGGACCGTTCGTCGCGGTCCACTGCGCAGCGCTCTCCGCGACGCTCTTGGAAAGCGAGCTATTCGGGCATGAGAAGGGCGCGTTCACCGGCGCGGCGGGACAGCGCAAGGGCCGCTTCGAACTGGCGGACGGCGGCACACTGTTCCTCGACGAGGTTTCTGAAATCGATCCGTCGATCCAGGTGAAGTTGCTGCGCGTCTTGGAGGAGCGCACCTTCGAGCGCGTGGGCGGCGAGGAGACGATCGAAACCGATATCCGCGTGATCGCCGCCACGAACCGCGACTTGCGTGAGTACGTGCGGCAAGGCAAATTCCGAGAGGACCTTTTCTTCCGGCTCAATGTGGTGGATATCGCGTTGCCCTCTCTGTCCGAGCGTTCAGGAGACATTCCGTTGCTGGCCGACCGTTTTCTGAAAGAGTACTGCTTGAAGAACAATAAGCGGATTGAGGGACTGACCCCGGACGCGATGAATCTGCTTACCGCGTACACGTGGCCAGGCAACGTACGTGAGCTGCGTAACACGCTTGAAAAGATGGTCGTGCTGTCGCGGACCGAGCGGCTGTCGGCTCGCGATGTGCCGGCCAACATCCGTGAGGCGGTCAAGGGACATGCAGGTCTCGTCAGTCGCGCGCCGGTCCTGATGGCCGGTTCGCTGGCCGATACCGAGCGCCGCAAGATCATGGCGGTTTTGGAGAAGAACAGTGGCAACCGGACGCGGGCGGCCGACGAGTTGGGAATCAGCAGACGGACTCTGCACCGGAAACTGCGCGAATACAAGGAACAAGCGGTGGACGAAGCTGTGGTAAACGAGGAGCAACGGGTATGAACATTCGGATTGGCGTTGTGGGGGTGCTGGCGGCGGCATGTGCAACAATGCTGTGGGCTCAGGGTTTAATTGTGTGCCGGGCCTGCGGACGCGAGGCCAAGCCCGGCGAGACGGCGTGTGCGCACTGTAAGGCGGAGCTGCAAAAACCGAAGGTTGAAGCGGTGGAGAAGCCCGCCGCACCTGCAATCGACAAAGATGCGGAGGTCGGTCGCGGCGCTGCGACGGTGGTTGAAGCGAGCGTACGGCAGGCGCGTGAGCTTGAGAAAAAGGAGCCGGAGGTGGCGCTGTGTTACTATCAGAACGCCTTGGCACTGATGCGGCTCGTGCCTGCGGACACGTATCCCGCGAGCGTCAGAGAGGCTATTCTCGGCGGCAACGAACGCGCGATGCAGGCGTTGTTGCGCGGGCGGATCCCCTGCAGAAAGTGTTCCGGGAGCGGCAAGTACCAGCTCGACATGGGCAAGGTGGACCGTTCGAAAGGTGTCAAGGCTGCCGATGGCGTGGCGTGTCCGGCCTGCAAGGGTTTGGGCACGTTCGCGGGCTTCCGTGAAGTGTCCAAAGTCATGTCGACGATTTTGCAGGGACGCGGAGAGTTCGAGCGGCGGCAGATGGTGGCGGGTGACGTAAAAGTCGGACGCGCGTTTGTGCCGCCCGCGCTGGAAAAGCTGATGAGTAACCGGCAGCGGGCGTTGGTGATGACGGGCATGCCCGGCCCTTGCTCGGAGTGCCAGCTCACCGGGCGCCAGGCGTGCACGGTCTGCCGAAGTAAGGGACTCGTCAAATGCGATTATAAAGGGTGCACGCAAGGTTTTCTCAAGGATGAAAAGAAAACCGGAGCTCGGCAGGAAAAGCGGATGAATCAAGAGTCCGTCAACAAGTGTCCTAAGTGCGAGGGCTCGGCGGAAATGCCCTGCCTGATCTGCAAGGGGGTCGGCAGCGTGGCTTGTAAGAAATGTGACGGCAGCGGCCTGGCTCCGCGCTGTCAGCGCTGTACGGGAACCGGCCTGATGGCGTGTAATAAATGCAAGGGGACTGGCGCAGTGAAAGGCGCTCCGTGCGCGGAATGTAAAGGAGAAACCATGATGTTGTGTACGACCTGTCGCGGGGAAGGGGCTCAGATCCGATGAATGAAGTGCCCTCGTTTATGTTACCCAATTTTGAGGTGCTCGGGCTGCTCGGGCGTGGCGGGATGGCTTCGGTGTGGAAGGCCAGGCAGATTTCACTGGACCGCTACGTGGCCGTCAAGATCCTTTCGTCCTCGTTTTCGACTGATCCCGAGGACATCCAACGCTTCCGCCAAGAGGCGCGAACAGCGGCCCAGTTGAAACATCCGGGGATCGTTCAGATCTATGACGCGAATTTCTCGGATGGGGTCTACTATTTCGTGATGGAGCTGGTCGATGGCTACACCATGGGCGAACTGTTGCGCCGCAAGGGACGCGTCAGCGAGGAGGACGCGTTGATCGTGGCGGAAAGCGTGGCGTTGGCGCTGGACTATGCCTGGTCGCATTACCAGATGGTACATTGCGATATCAAGCCCGACAATATTATGGTGGATGCAGACGGGGCGTTGAAGGTCACGGACTTGGGGCTCTGCCGTTCGGTTACGCTGGCCAAAGGAGAGCACAAGGGTGATGCGGACGAGATCCTCGGAACCCCTGCCTACATGTCCCCCGAACAGGTTTACGGTAGCGACAAGCTCGATTGTCGCTCGGACATTTATGAGTTGGGTGCGACGTTGTACCACATGGTCTCGGGCAAGATGCTGTTTCAGGGCAAGACGGATGACGAGATGATCCACTGTCATGTGGACCATTCTCAGGGCCAGGATGTGCGCGATTTCGTGCCGCACGTCAGTCATGCGTTTGTGTCGCTGCTGGAAAAAATGCTGGCGAAGGATCCGAATCACCGTCACCGTGATTGGAAGCTGGTGCTGGCGGATCTGAACCGCGTGCGGGAAGGGCATCCGCCCTGGCCCTCGCTTCTCCCGCCACTAGGCAGTTCGATGAGGAAGAATGATTGAGGCGCACTGTTAAGGCAGCGGAAATGCGGAAAGGCCGGATACTCCACCGTGGCGCTGCGTGGGTGAAGCATGCCGAACATGCCGTGTCAGCCTGGGAGCGGATGCGTGGGCTGCTGGGTCGATCAGGCCTGGGGCCGGGAACTGCGCTGCTGATCGAGCGCTGTGGCGCGGTGCATACGGTCGGCATGCGGTTCTCGCTCGACCTTGTCTTTCTTGACCGGTCTTGGCGCGTGACGCGCGTGGTGCGGAATGTCCGCCCCGGTTGGCCGATGGTATGGGGCGGCTGGCACGCGAAACGCGTGGTGGAAGCCGAGGCGGGGTGTGTGGATCTGACGGGGCTGCAACCGGGCGAAACGCTCGTGTGGGAGAATGAACTCAACGGAGGATGAAAACCATGAAGCGCTTCGGGATTTTTTTGATCGGGATGGCATGTGGGGTGGCCCTGCGAGGCGTCGCCGGTCCGGGGATGCCTTGGGACCGCGAAACGCTCTATAAGACGCCGAAGGTGTTTGACGCGCCTGAGTTTGCCACGAATGATGTGAAGACGGTTTTCTACGAGGGAGAGCCTTACCAAGGGAAACCGACGCGCGTCTTCGCCTACTATGCGCTGCCGAAAGGCGAGCTCGGCAAGAAGGTGCCGGGCATCGTTTTGATTCACGGCGGCGGCGGGTCGGCGTTTGTCCGGTGGGTGAAACTGTGGAACAGCCGGGGCTATGCAGCGATCTCCATGGACACCTGCGGTGCGGTCAGCGGAAATGCCTATGGTCAGGAGCAGAAAGGGCATGTGCGGCATGCGTGGGCAGGGCCTGCGGGTTGGGGAGGGTTCGACAAAGTCGCCGACCCCGTGCAGGACCAGTGGACCTATCACGCGGTGGCGGCTGCCGTTCGCGGACACTCGCTGCTTCGTTCCTTCCCGGAGGTCGACGCCAACCGTATCGGTGTCACCGGCATCTCGTGGGGCGGATACCTCACCTGTATTGTGGCAGGCGTGGACGACCGTTTCGCTTATGCGGTGCCGGTCTACGGGTGCGGGTTCCTTGGCGACAACTCAACCTGGCTCCCCAACTTTGAGGCGATGGGCCGCGAGAACGCCCGCAAATGGCTTGCTCTGTGGGACCCTTCTGTTTACCTGCCGCTCGCCAAGATGCCGTTTCTTTGGGTGGACGGCAGCAACGATTTTGCCTATCCCATGGATTCGCTGCAAAAGAGCTATCGCTCGCTGAAGGTGCCTTACACGCTTTGCGTGCGGCTACGCATGCCGCACGGGCACGGACCAGCGGGCGAGAACCCCAAGGAGATTCTCACGTTCGCCGAGCATTTCGCGCGCGGCGGCAAGCCGCTGCCGGCGTTCACCTCCGTTAAGCGCGAAGGTCGCAAAGTGACGGCGAACTTCAGCAGCGGACCCTGCACGGTGGTCAAGGCCGAACTCAACTACACGCTGGATAAGGGCAGTTGGAAGGGGCGCAAGTGGTTGACCGTGCCCGTCGAGGTCAACAGCTGCTCCGGGACGCTCGCGGCCGACATTCCCGAATGCGCGGCAGTCTACTACCTTAACCTTTTCACCGACGATGAACTTGCGGTCAGTAGCGAACACGAAGAGCTGTAAAGACGCGGCTGTGCGTACAGGATATTGGTTCTGATGATTATGCGCAGTCAGGCCGCGCGTTTCCTCCGCATCTCTGCGTAAAAGGCAATTTGTATCTATGGTCGTGGGCTGTCGCGTGTTGTCTGTGCGCGCTCGAAGCGACAGACGTAGATGTCGTCCACCGGGATCAGCGTCGAACGCCAGCCCGAGTCCTCCATGCCGGCGACGAAGAGCGGGAGGTTGTCGCGGCCGGGGTCTGAGATGACAGCGTGGCCGCCGGGGGCGCAGAGCGTTTCGATGGCGCTGATCAGCGCGGGAATGTGGCGGCGCTCGTAAAGCAGGTCGCTGCCGATAATCAGAGGTGCGGTCTGGTAGCGCGGCAAGTGCGCAGGGTCCAGCAGGCTGTTCCAGTCCAAGAGCATGTAGGTAAGGTCCACATGATTGAGGGCTGCGTTGTGAAGCAACCAGGTTCCCGTATCGGGATGGAAGTCTGTGGCGAGAACGCGCGCGCCGAGGCGTGCCGCGAGAATGGAGGGCAGCCCGAGCCCGCAGCCGAGTTCGATGACTCGCGAACCGCGGCGCAGTTCAGCGCGGTGTTCCCAGAGCGTGCGGGCGAGTCCGTGCGCGGCGGGCCAGAGGATGGCGTAGTAGGGGATGGTATCGACAGCCTGCGGGTTGGCCGCAGCGGCGCGGTCGAGCAGCGCGTCAAGATCCGGCGGCGTTTCCAACGTCAGCGAGATGTCGCCGATGGTGACGGTGTGGCGGCCTTGCGGGGAGAGGGGGTCGCTCTTCATGCCGTATGCCTATTCTTCCGGGGGCGGCGGGCCGATGCGCGCGATCCACTGCCGCATGGCATCCAGTGTCTTCGGCCATTGTTTCGGGTCGGTGCGCAGGTCCAGGAAACGGTCGTAAAGCGAGAGCCATGCGGTCCAGAAGGTTTCGATGAAGAGCATGCGCTCTTCGAACTTGCCGGCGGGTTCGGTCTGTTCCCCCTTGGGCAGCTTGAGGGAGCGGAACGCGAAGTCGGCGTCCATGGTGGCGGAGTAGACCTCGTCATTGTGGGCGATCACGACCTTGGCACGCTTGAGCTTTTTGCCGCACAGGAGCGCGGTGCCGGCTTCGCGGCTGTTGAGCGGGGAGCCTTTGCGCAGCACGGCTTCGTGTGCGCCTTGGCCTTCGCGGAAGAAGGTGAGCGGGCCTTCGAGCATGATGCCGAACTCGCGCCCGTCGGGCAGGTGATAGACACCGCCCTCCTTCTCCCAGGTGAACCAGAGCCAGGTGAGGAAATCCATGCCCAGTGTGCTCTCAAGGGGCGGCTCCAGCGTGGTGTCGGGCGAGAAGCTGATGGGCTCGAGATCATTGGCATTGACCTGTTTGCGACGGATCGCGGCGGTCTCTGGAGTCAGCAGGATGGGCAGTGTGCCGGCAGTCTCCTTAAAAACCGGCGAGAGGGTGTCGATCTGCTTGTCCGACATCGCGGACGCGAGCAGCAGGTCGTTGCGGAAATCGACGACCGTCGGGATGCTGCTGAGGGTCGGCGGCATGGAAGGCAGGAGCGACTCGGTCACGCGCTGTTTGATCTCTGCTTTAACGGCGCGCGGCAGAAAATCGGTTTCGCGGGCGCGCAGTTCGACATCCTCTTCCATGCGCAGGTAGGCGCGCAGGAGCGAGGCGGGCACCTTTTTCTCGGCGCGCATGAGCTGGGCGTGGAGGTATGGGCCGAACAGGCACTTTTCCTCGGTGATTTCGCGGTCGAAGAGGTGTCGGCCCGTGACCCAGCCGGTAATGGGGTCGCGGTTGAGGGAGGTGATCGGCGGCGCAACGTGCTGCGCGAACCCGTCAATCAGACCCGAATCATAGGATTTTTGGAGATAGAAGATCCGGAAACTCACGCTGCCGATATCGAAAGCCATAGTCGCCTCATAAGGGGTTCAAGAAATCAAGATAGCATACCCGCTCCGCTTCCGGATGTCAGTCGCTATTTCAGAACCTTGACAGACACCGCGACACGCTCACTCCGCATTGACCCCTGATTCCCTTTTCTGCTATGGTATGTTTATCTTCAAAAGTTGAATTCGTGTGAATAAACAAGAGGAGGAGAATCATGGCTCAAGTGGCATTTAAAGGTAAACCGGTCAAGACGGAGGGCAATCTGCCAGGTGTCGGAACAAAAGCACCCGCTTTTACACTCACGGGGGGCGATCTGGCGGATGTGAGCCTCGCAGGATATGTGGGCAAAAAAGTGGTGTTGAACATCTTTCCGAGCATCGATACGCCGGTCTGTGCGGCATCGGTGAGACGCTTCAACTCCGAGGCGAGCGTTCTGGGCGACACAGTGGTGTTGTGCATCTCAGCGGACCTGCCGTTCGCACACGGGCGCTTCTGTACCGTCGAGGGGCTGGACAAGGTGGTCCCTCTTTCCGTATTCCGCTCGCCGGCATTCGGTAAAGATTACGGTGTGGTGATCGCAGAGGGGCCATTGCGCGGACTGCTCTCACGCGCGATCGTAATCATCGACGGCGCGGGTCAGGTGGTGTACGCCCAGCACGTGGCGGAGATCACGCAGGAGCCCGACTACGAAGCGGCTTTGAGTGCGTTGGCGAAATAAACCGCTCGAGATCCACGCGGTGGCTTATCAGTGGGGCGCACGTGGGTTGCGCCCCACTGTTTTTTGGATTCAAGGTGTTAGGGTAATATGAGAATGGCGTGTCTGTTGGCGGTGGCGTGCTGCGTGATGACGGTGACTGTTTGCTCGGCAACCCCGGCGTGGGTCAAACAGAATAACGGATACACGTTGGCCTATGAGCAAGGTTCGCTTACCTGTAACAATCGGGGGCATCTCTTCCTGTGCATGAACGGACAGCCGGCATTGGAGATCGGATTTTTTCTGTGGCATGACGCTTATGTCTATGAGACGTTGGAAGCGGGCAAGGTCGATTCGGCGGCCATACAGACCGACGGTTCGTTGTGCCTGCGGGGACTCTGGGGCGCACGTGACAACTCGGCCCCATTGCGCTTCGCGCTAAGCTTCTCGCCTGAAGTTACTCAAGTCGTGGCGCGGCTGGAAGTGGAGAAGACGGGAGCGCTGAAACTGACGGATGGCATATGGGCCTCGATGAGGACCGCTGTCGCCACGAATGACACGCGTACGGTTTTTCTTTTTCCCAGTGGAGATGTGCCGGTCGGCAAAGGCATCGAAGGCGTTTTCAAGCAGACGTTCATCGGTCCCGAATCAGCGCAGGCGCTGTTCTTTGGCGGTGAAGGAATGTGTCATCTGCGCTCGCATGTGGGAGGAGGTAACCACGCGTTTGAGGTGAAGTTCGCCAAAAAACGCGACTTCCCCCTTGGAGAAAAAATGACGGTGGCGATGACCTTCGGTTTCGCTGCTATGCCGAACATCCTGCGGCCGATTGTGACGTGTCGCGCGCCACTCGCCCTTTCCGCCCAAGCGCCTAACGAGTTGCCGCTTTACGGCAAGTGCGAGATTGATGTGGCGCTGACTGGCACATGGGACAACCCCTATGACTCCGAGGATATAGCGCTCGATGCAGAGGTCACCACGGCTTCGGGTAAACGCTATTCGCAGCCCGGTTTTTTCATGATCCCGCAGCGGCATGAACAGGAGGGCATCGAAGATCTGATGTTGCCTGCGGGCAAAGGCCAGTGGAAAGTTCGTCTGGCGGCCACAGAGATCGGGCCCATGCGCGTGACGCTGAAGGCGCGCGATCGAAGCGGCAGGGCGGTCTTTGAACTGCCTCAGGCCATCATGGTGAAGGCAAGCCGGTCGGCGCGTGGTTTTGTGCGGGTGAGCACAGCGGATGCGCACTATTTGGCACACGATAGCGGCGACGGGTTTGTCCCGGTCGGTCACAATGTGCCGATCTACCACACCAGTAACAATATGTCGGTAAAGGATATTTTGGAGAAGATGGCTGCAAACGGGGAGAATTGGAACCGCTGGTGGATGTCCAAGAGCGGCCTCGGTCTCGAGTGGGAGACCAAACTCGGCTGGTACCGCCAGGCGCAGGCCGCGAAGTTGGACATGCTGTTGGAGGACGCAGGCCGGCTCGGTATGTACTATCTGCTCTGCATGGACACGCATCAGGATTTCCGTCAGGACGGCTGGAACGGTGTTGGCGGCACTTGACCCTTATGATCACCTCATCTCAACAAGCTGGTGGTCAAAGACAGGCCCTGAAGCGTGTTGGCAAATTCCTGAAATGGACATTGTGCAAACGCACAGTTACGCGAATAATGACCTTAACACGGCGCTGGAAGCGCACGCCTTCTGTCTCACGCAGTGGACTGGCTTCCGCAAGCCGCACCTCTTCGCTGAGTTTGGAATCCGTAGCCACAACTTCTCCGCCGAGGACGATCCGACGGGTCGCGCGATCCACAATACCGTTTGGGCCTCCATCGCCAGCGGCAGTTGCGGCGCAGCTATGCCGTGGTGGCACGAGAATTATATTGAGCCCAAGAACCTGTACTTTCATTTCCAAGCGATCCGTAATTTTGTGAAGAAGTTCCCGTTCGGCACCGAGGCGTGGCGGCAAGTCGTGGTGACGCAGCCCGAAGCGATGACGCAGCCAGCGCGGGCTTCGCAGCGCGATGCGGTGGTGCTCACGCGCAGCGGTTTTCGCAAGCCGGCCGCCAACGTATTCGCAGTCTCCGCTGACGGTTCCGTGTCTCACGCGGAGGAGGTGCTCTCGTTGCTGCACGGCGGCGGGCATCGCGATTTGGTGAGCCCTGCCACCTTTGAAGTCACCTATCCTGCAGACGGCTCGTTTGTCATGCATGTTGACAAGGTGTCGAATTCCGGGCTACTCAAAATCTTCGTTGATGGCCGGCTTGCGTTAGAGAAAACGCTGCCGTGCGGCGAGGGATTTGGCAAGACGTGGAAATATGTGGCGCAATGGAAATTGTGGGAGTCAACCTATGACGCGGACATCGCCGTACCGGTCAAGGCGGGAGCGCATCAAATCCGTGTTGAGAATCACGGGAAAGACAGGGTGTCGGTCTCGCGTTACGTTTTCACTGGTTGCCGCACAACCGAGAAGCAGGAAGTGGTCTGCTACGCGCTGGCTGCGTCAACCGCGACGATGGTGTGGATTCAAAACGGCGACAGCACGTGGGTCAACCACGTGCGGCATGCGGATGAGATCCGGCCTTTTCCGGCGGCAACGTATACGCTTGATGGTTTCGCGGACGGCGCATACGACGTGGAGTGGTGGGAGACTTGGAAGGGTGAGCCGCAGCGGCGCGAAACAGTGCGTACGAAGGATGGCAAACTCACGCTTGCTCCCGGCCCCATTGCCACCGACGTGGCGGCTAAGATTGTTCCGCTGAAAAAATAAGGTGAAGATCTTGCTGGCAGGCGGCCTGCCTTCAGCGTGTCGATCTCAATCCGACACCTCAATGCGATACAAGTGCGAGGTGGTGCGCACGATGAGCGATCTCCCGACGGCGGCGGGCGAGGCGAAGCAGCCGCTGTCGAGCCGATTGGTGGCCAGAATCCTGAATGTGTCGCCTTGCTCGATAACCGTGCCACCGCCGGTGGTGTTGAAAAGATAAATGCGGCCTTCTGTTGCTAGGGGTGAGGCTAAGTGTTGGCCCGGCAGGTTATGGGACCAGATTTCCTTGCCGGTCGCGGGGTCGAGACAGCTGAACGTGGCGGCGGTTAGGGTGTAGAGCTTGTTGCCGGTCACAAGCGGCGATGGCATGTTGGGGATGTTTCGCGTGACTTTCCACAAGAGGGCCGGCGTGTTGGTGATCTCGCCGGCGGCGCCTTCGGGACGGATACAGTAAAAGAACGGATTGATGGATCCGCCGCAGGTGAAGAGACGTCCGTCGGCGAAAACCGGTCGGGGGACCACGGACCACATATTGTTGCGGGCGCACCAGATTTCTTTGCCGGTCTCGGACTCATAGGCTCGTACCCCGTGTGGGCCGGGGCTGATAATCTGTACCTTGCCAGCGACTTCGATGGCAAGGGGAATGCAGGAGGAGTGCGTTTTTTTCGGGATCACGTTCTCAGGAAACGTGCGCTCGGTGCGCCATCGGGTTTTACCGGTCTGTTTATCGAGAGCGATGACGAACCTTTCCGCATCAGATTGTCCATCGCAGGTGAGGATGAGAGAATCGCCGCAGAGAATTGGCGAACTGGCCGCGCCGACATCGAAGTAGCGGGTCTTGATGTTGCGGCGCTCCCAGAGTGACTTGCCTGTAGCGGCGTCGAGGCAGGCGGTGCCGACGTTGCCGAAAGTGACATAGACGCGGTCGCCCTCAAGAACGGGCGTGGGCGTCGCAAAGCTGTTCATGGCGTGGCAAGGGTCTGTTTTGTCACATTTGAAAAGGGGGATGTTTTGGCTGATTCTGCCGCTTGCGAGGTCGACGCACAGCACGTGGCGCGTTTGGCCTTTGTCGGGTGAGCTGGTGAGCCAGATCCTGTTTCCGGAGACAACCGGCGAAGAATACCCGATGCCGGGAATGGCGGTTTTCCATAAGATGTTATTTGTCTCACTCCAGGTTAGCGGCAGACCCTTCGCATCCGAGAGTCCTTGGCCGGAGGGACCTCGGAACTGCGGCCACTCGTCGGTCGCCTGTGCCATAGCTGCTAACATCATGAACGAGGTGGCGAAAAACGTGTTCATTATGCGATTGGCAGTCAAATCATCCCCCTTAGATTAAAAACCATGTGCATCACTATAGAACAAAGAAGGGCTGGTTCCCAAGTGAAAAAAGGGGCTTTTCCGAGTGCGCCCTTTCAGCCTCTTTGGCAGTCCGTATTTCTTGAGGCCGTTGGTGATGTCTTGTCTGCGAGAACGTGTCCATGATATGTTAAGCCCCATCGTGTGTTAAGGCAAGTGGGGGTGTGTATGCTGAATCGAAGAGCGTTCATGATGCAAGCTTCGACCGGAGCGGCGGGATGCTTGGTGTCTCAGCGTGCATGTGCCGATGTAGTTTCGCAATTTGTTCCCAAACGGAATCTGCTCGTCATCATAACAGACCAGCACCATGCACATTGGTTAGGGTGTGCTGGACATCAGCTGGTCAAGACCCCGAACCTTGATCGGCTGGCTAAGGGAGGTATGCGTTTCACGCAGGCTTTTGTGCCCGTTCCGTACTGTTCGCCAACGCGCCTGTGCATCGAAACGGGCCTATACCCATCCGCGTTGGGACTCGGTCGTAACATCGAGGGCAAGGGTAATGAGGATACCTTGCGTCTGCGCGAGCCGCAGCGCGTCTACCAGCATGCGCTCGCTGAAGGCGGCTATGCGTGTCACCAGTTGGGTAAGTGGCACCTGGGGATGCCGTCGGAGTTGACCTGTTTCAAGGAAGACGACGAGCTGGCCCTGCGTAAACTGATGAAGGAGCGTCTGTCTGCGGCCTGTCAATCCGCGTTCGACAGCGGCCCGCGTAACGGCGAAACCGAAAAAATCGGCGAGGTTTGGCTGCGCAAGGAGACCTCGGAGGCGCACGCTCGCTGGCGGGCCGAAAAGGGTACCCCAAAACAGGACGTCGGCGTGATTGGGCGCTCAAGCCGCAAGATGGAGTATCATTACGAGTCCCTGTTGGCGGATCACTGTATCGACCTGCTCAAACGGCACAGGAACGAGCCGTTCGCGATTACCTACTCCGTGAGCCCGCCGCATGCGCCATGGATAGCGCCGTCTCCCTATTACGATATGTATGATCCGTCCAAAATGCCGATCCCCGAGACGTGGAAGACTTGCCCGCCCGCTTGGTCCGGTTCTGCTTCAGCGCGTATGGGCAAAATTTATGGCGAGGCCGGACTTCGCGAGTACCTGCGCTGTTATGCCGCGCAGGTGACGATGATGGACGCTTGCATCGGCCGCATCTTGGATGAGTTGGATGCGTTGAAGCTGTCTGAGAATACGCTGGTGGTCTTCACGAGCGACCACGGCAACATGCTCGGGCAGCACGGCATGATGGACAAGACGCTGGGCACCTTCTATGACGATCTGATGCGCGTGCCTCTTCTGATGCGCCTGCCCGGAGTGATCCCTGCGGGCGGGGTTTCTCCGGCGATGGTCTCTTCCGTGGATCTGCCGCCGACCTGCCTTGACTATTTGCGCGCCGTGCCGTTGCCCAAGGCGCACGGTCGCAGCCTGCGTGGCGCTATGGAGGGCTGCGACAACGGTTACGAGGCGGTGTTCGGTGAACGGAATGAGCCGATGTCCAAGGGCGCGTCGCGGATGGTCCGTACATGGTCCTGGAAACTTTGCCTGTTGCCGCGGGGCGCGCATGAGTTGTACGACTTGGCGAAGGATCCTGACGAGAGGTTCAACGTATATGCGGACCCGGCGAATGACAGGGTAGTCAAGGAGTTGAAAGAGCGGTTGCGGAAACACATGGATGAGGTGGGCGATCTGGCGGATTTCAGGAAGTTCGAGTAAGCCCGTAAACAAGGAGCCGACGATGAAACAGTATTTGCTCATGATTTATGCGTTGATGGTTTTCATGCAGGGGTTTGCCTCCGCGCAGCCCGCTTCTCAGAGGCCTAACATCCTTTTCGCTCTGGCGGACGATTGGTCATACGGCCACGCGGGCGCGTACGGCTGCACGTGGGTGAAGACTCCGGCCTTCGACCGTGTGGCGCGCGACGGCGTGCTCTTCACCCACGCCTTTACTCCGACCGGCAAGTGCGCGCCTTCGCGGGCGAGTATTCTCACTGGCCGTAATCCGTGGCAGCTCAAGGCCGCCGCGAACCACTGGTGCTACTTTCCTCCGGAATTCAAGACCTATGCGGAGGCGTTGGAGGAGAACGGGTACTCCGTCGGACGCACCCTGAAAGGGTGGTCGCCGGGTATTGCGAAGGACGCGTCTGGAAAAGAGCGCCTGATGGCGGGCAAACCCTACAACAAACGGACGTTGACGCCTCCCACCTCCGGGATCAGCAAGAATGACTATGCCGCGAACTTCGAGGACTTTCTCGATGCCACCCCGCAGGGCAAGCCCTGGTGTTTCTGGTTCGGCTGCGTCGAACCGCATCGCGGCTATGAATACGGCAGCGGTGTGGCTAAGGGCGGTAAGAAGACAACCGACGTTACGCGTGTGCCCGGTTTCTGGCCGGACAATGAGACAGTCCGCAACGATATGCTCGACTACGCTTTTGAGATCGAACATTTCGACAGCCATCTCGGACGCATGCTGGCGATTTTGGAGCGGCGCGGGTTGCTCGATAACACGCTGGTGGTTGTGACGGGTGATAACGGCATGCCTTTTCCTCACGACAAGGGGCAGGTCTACTATGACTCGAACCATTTGCCTTTGGCGGTCATGTGGAAGAAAAGGATCACGGCATCCGGCCGAACGGTGGACGATTATGTGAGTTTTATCGATCTGGCGCCGACCTTCGTTGAGGTGGCGGGCCTTGAATGGCAGAAGACCGGCATGGCCGCGGCGCAAGGGCGCAGCCTGACCGAGATACTCTTCTCAGAGAAAAGCGGACGTGTCGTCCCATTGCGTGACCATGTGATTGTTGGTCGTGAGCGTAACGACATCGGTCGTCCGCACGACGAAGGCTATCCGGTACGCGGGATTGTCAAGAATGAGAACTTGTATCTTCATAATTTTGAGCCGGCGCGCTGGCCGGCGTGCAACCCTGAAACCGGCTATCTGGATGTGGACGGCAGCCCCACCAAGACGGAGGTGCTCAACGCTGGTAAGAATCCGGCGACGAAAGCTTACTGGGAGGCCTGTTTCGGCAGGCGCGGGGCCGAAGAGTTATATGACCTAAATAGTGATCCCGACTGTATCAACAATCTGGCGGGAAAGGA
>JADHEF010000889.1_pt1 | contig 23902 bp, 15 predicted proteins | sample 8952391 | NCBI WGS metagenome assembly JADHEF01 (sample SAMN16124439, study PRJNA663245) | bioreactor sludge metagenome | isolation source: sludge (nitrite) | place: India:Bengaluru | collected 2019-02-28 | reverse complement strand
GGCGCCAGGCTGCGCACGGTGCCGCTGGCTTGTACCAGCACGTCGCGCGCGCGCAAGGCTTCGAGTTGCTGGGTGGCGTAGCGCTGGGCGTCGTCGCTGTCGGTCGCGGCGTAGACGCCGGGGTGGTCTTCAAGGATGCCGGCGAGCACCGCGCCGGGGCTGTCGGGCGTGCCGGCTTGGGCCCGGCGTTGTTCGAGCGTGCGGTAGTCCCAGGTCGCGAACGCGACGCTGTGCGCGGCCACGCGCGCGCGCGGGTGCCAGCCTTGCAGCGCGTCTTCGGCCAGCACCGCGCCGGCGCGCGCGAACCGCACGCGCGCCTGGGCGTTGGCGGCGAAGGCGTCGTTGCGGTCGGCGATCACCAACGTGTGGCGGCCGAACGGCGCGCTAGCCTGGCCTTGCGCATCGGCCGCGCCTTCGTGCTCGAACCAGAACACCAGCCCTTCTTGCGCGGCGATGCGCCGCACGAAGGCCAGATCGCTCTCGCGGTATTGCGTGAGCAGGCTGATCGGGCGATAACGCGCGCGGTCGCTCACGGCCACGCGCCATTGCACGTCGAGCACACCCTGGCCTTGGTAATCGGCGAAGATCTGTTCGATCACGTCGATGACGCTCGCGTCTTGGAACACATAGCTGTCGGTGCGCCAGCGCAGGAAGGCGAGCCAGGGTTCGAGCACCAGCCGGTAGCGGGCCACGCCGCCTTCGCTGCCGATCAGTGCGAACTCGGTCACCTGCCCATGAAAAGGCCGCAATTCCTCGCGGCTGGCTTGGGTGAGCAGTTCGAGCAGCGCGGGCTGCCCGATCAATTGCTTGAGTTCGAGGTGGGCGTCGGTCGACAGCGCCTCGATCTCGATGCGATAGCCGCACAAGTCCTGCTCGCCGCCGGCATCGAGCGCGTCTTCCATGCCGAACACGCATTCGCGCGCGCGCATGCGTTCGGCCACGAGCACATTGGGCCCGAGCGGCGTGTGCAGCCTCAGCAGCCGCGTGTTCTGATCGGCGCCGGCCAGCAGCGCTTCGAGTGCGCCCGCCAAAGAGTCCGTCAAGCTTGTCATGTCTGATTCCTCGTGCGTATCCGTTCCGCGCTCATTGCATCGATTTGCGCCGACCGATCCGCTTACTGGATCGCATACTCGAACTCGCCGTCTTCGCGCGCACCGACCCGGATCTGGGTGATGGGCTGTTCGGCCACCATGCACTTGAGCACCGCTTCGGCCATTTGCGGCAACAGGCTGCCGTTGAGGATGTGGTCGACATTGCGCGCGCCGGAGTCCACCTCGGTGCAGCGCGCGAGCACCGCATCGATCAGCGATTCGTCGAACTGGAAGTCGGCCTTGTGGTTGGCGGCGATGCGTTTGCCGATGCGCGAAAGCTTGAGCGCCACGATGCGCGCGAGCACATCGTCGCTGAGCGGGAAGTAAGGCACGGTGCGCATGCGCCCGAGGAAGGCCGGCTTGAAGGCCTTGTACAACTGCGGGCGCAGCAACTCGGCCAGCGCTTCGGGCGTGGGCACTTCCTCGGCCGGCTTGTTCAGGCATTCGCGCATGATGATTTGCGAGCCCACGTTCGACGTGAGGATGATGAGCGTGTTGCGGAAGTCGATCTCGCGGCCTTCGGCGTCGTCCATCACGCCCTTGTCGAGCACCTGGTAGAACATTTCGAGCACATCGGGGTGGGCCTTCTCGATCTCGTCGAGCAGCACCACGCTGTACGGCTTGCGGCGCACCGCTTCGGTCAGGATGCCGCCTTCGCCGTAGCCGACATACCCCGGAGGCGAACCCTTGAGGCCCGACACCGTATGCGCCTCCTGGTACTCGCTCATGTTGATGGTGATGACGTTGCGTTCGCCGCCGTACAGGATGTCGGCCAGCGCGAGCGCGGTTTCGGTCTTGCCCACACCGCTCGGCCCCACGAACAGGAACACGCCCTTGGGCTTGTTCGGGTCGTCGAGCTGGGCGCGTGCGGTGCGCACGCCTTGCGCAATCGCGGCGATCGCATGCGATTGGCCGATCACGCGTTCTTCGAGCAGCGATTGCAGTTGCAGCACATTGCCGATCTCGTCCTTGACCATCTTGCCCAGCGGAATGCCGGTCCAGGCCGCGACGATCTCGGCCACCACATGCGCATCCACCTGCATCGGCACCAGCGGCGCTTCGGCTTGCAGCGCGCGCAATTCGGTCAGCGCTTCTTCGAGCGCCACGCGCTCGGGCGACGCGGGCGCGGCCTCGATCTTGCGGCGGCCTTTCTTGGGCTTGGCCTCCACCATCTCGGGCAGCGCGGGCGCGGCTTCGGCGCGCGCACGCAACTCGGCCACCTTGGTGACGAGGGCGATCTCGCGCTCCCAACGTTCGCGCAGGGCGCTGGTTTCGGCGTCGATGCCGGCGATCTGTTCGCGCAGTTCGCGCACCCGCGCATCGTGCACGGCACCCGCGGCCTGTTCGCGTTCGAGCGCGGCGAGTTCGGCCTTCAAGCGTTCGATCTGCTTTTCGTTCTCTTCGATGGTGGCGGGGCGCGCGGCCTGGCCGAGCGCGACCTTCGCGCAGGCGGTGTCGAGCACACTGATGGCTTTGTCAGGCAGTTGCCGGCCACTGATGTAGCGATGCGAAAGGCGCACCGCATCGACCACGGCTTCATCGAGCACGCGCACATTGAAGTGCTTTTCCATCAACGGCACCATGCCGCGCAGCATCGACGCGGCCAGGGTCTCGGTCGGCTCTTCCACCTTGATGACCTGGAAGCGCCGCGCCAACGCCGCATCCTTCTCGAAGTACTTCTTGTATTCGCTCCAGGTCGTTGCGGCGAAACGCCGCATCCTTCTCGAAGTACTTCTTGTATTCGCTCCAGGTCGTTGCGGCGAGCTGCGCACCATCGCTCTGGCCGGCCTGGCCGCCCGCACCGATCATGGTGTGGGCTTCGTCGATGAACAGGATGATCGGATGCGGGCTCTTCTTGACCTCGTCGATCACATTCTTCAAACGGTTTTCAAACTCGCCTTTGACCGACGCGCCGGCTTGCAACAGCCCCATGTCGAGCACATGCAGCGCCACGCCCTTGAGCGGCGGCGGCACATCGCCCGCGGCAATGCGCAGCGCCAGGCCTTCGACGACCGCCGTCTTGCCTACGCCGGCTTCGCCGGTGAGGATGGGATTGTTCTGGCGCCGGCGCATCAGGATGTCGATCGCCTGGCGGATTTCGGGGTCGCGCCCGATCACCGGGTCGATCTTGCCGTCATGCGCGCGTTGCGTGAGGTTGGTCGTGAATTGGTCGAGCGCGGGCGTACGCGAAGCGCCAGCCGGTGCGGCGTCGGCGCCCTCGCCTGCCGGCGCCTCGCCTTGCGCTTGCGCCGCCGGCGCGCTGCCCGGCACGGGCGTCTCGGGCGAGTTGGCGGTGATCTCGTCGAAGCGATGCTTGAGCTCGTCGACATTGACCTTGACCCACAAGGCCGAGCCGCGCAGCGCGAGTTGCGACAGATCGGGCGCGGTCAACAAGGCCAGCAGCAAATGGCCGCTGCGGATCTGCGTGCTTTGCGCATCCATCGAGGCGATCAGCCAGGCGTGTTCGAGCAGCTTGGGCAGATGGGCCGAGAACACCGGGGTGCGCGTATTGCCGGTCTTGAAGCGCGAAAGTTCATGCTCGAGATCGTTTTGCAGGTTCGAGGAATTGACGCCGAACTTGGCCAGCACGATGCGGAAATCGCTCTTGGGCTGTTCGAGCAAGGCCAGGCACAAATGTTCGAGGTCCACCTCGTAATGCCCGCGCGACATGCACAGGTTGGCCGCGCGTTCGGCAGCCTGGCGGCAGGTCGGGTTGAGTTTGCCGATCAGCGTCTTGAGGTGATTGACCATGGATGTGCTCAGTGGATGAGAGGAATGTCGTAACGAACGTCTTTGGAATCTTGTTTGGCCGCGCGCGACATGGCCCAGGTATCGAAGCCCAGGCGCCCGCGCTTGGGATCGTGCCCGAGCGAAACCGGCCGGATCGCTTCGCGGCGCAAGATGAGTTGTACTTCGATCTCGAAGCTGTGGCCGACCAGCAAGGTCGTAAATCGGGCCAACGGGCGCGCCGCGCTGCCGCCCGGCAAGAAGGTCGAGAAAGTGGCGTGATCGAGCGGACCGATCGCAAGCCGCATGCGCAGGTGGCGCTGCCAGATGCGCTCGCCCGCGCAGGCGGTGGCGCCCAATTTCGCGGTCGGCGACCCGAGGCGCGAACGCTGTTCGGCCGGCATGTCGTACCAGCGTCCGACAAATTGCTCCACCGCCACCGGCACCCGGAAGTAATCGCTCAACACCTGGCCGAGTTGCTTGGCCGCGATCGGCCGATGCCGCACCGCGCCGGCGTAATACGCGATCGCCTCGGCCGAAATGCCGTGGTCGTTGTCTTCGACGCGGTCGCGCAACTGGCGGTGCCCAAGGCCCGCCAACGCGAGCACCTGCGGCACGAAACGGTCGCGCTGTTCAAGCTCGTATTGCAGACCCAGCCGGTATTTCTTCCAGGCGCGATAGAACAGGATCGCGGCACGATGGGTGAACAAATCGAGAAAGGCGCGCGCCGCGCGATCGCGCATGTACAACTCGCGCGTGGCGATGCGTTCGGTATAGACCAGCGGCAGCGCGCCCAGATTGCCGAGCAGGCCGAAGAATGCCGGCGTGATCTCGATGCGCGGCAGGTCTTGCGGATCGGCCGGTGCTTCGGCGCGCAGCAATTCGATTTCGGAAGCCGGAAAGGCCATCGACAGCGTATTGCGGATGCGCACCGCCTCGGTGAAGGCGTCGCCGCGCCGGCCGCGCGGATGCCGCGCATGCCAAGCCTCGATGACCCGCATCGCCTGGAAGAACTCGAAGCGCTCGGGCGCATCGAGCAGGCGCGTGATCACGCCAGGATCGATTCGCCGTTGTGCGGAGGACATTTGAGGATCTCGGCGCCGGTGCGCTTGGAAACGATCACGAGTTGGATGAAGCTGTTGGCATGCACATACAGCCCGAAGAAGCCGTCGAGCACTTGTGCGAACAGATAGATGCCGCTGCCCACATACGCGTCTTCTTCGATGGTCAGGCGGATCTCGACGCCGCGCACGAAGCAGGGGAACGGATTGCCGGGCAGCCAGGCGGTGGTCGGCTTGCTGTCGATCGCGACGATGCCGTCGATCTGCTGCGAATTGGTTTGCGAACGCGCGAGGTCGTACAGACGCAAGGTTTCGCGCAGCACATCGATGCCGTTGTCGGCCAAGGACAGATGGTTGAGCGACAGATGCGAAATCAAACGCCAGAGCGCGCCGCGGCCGCGCTCGAAATGCATGCTGCGGCTGGGACGGCGCAACAGCGCGATGGTCTTGGCGACCGTGCCGCCTTCCATGAACAGATCGCCATCGGCCAGACCGATCGGCAATTGCGAGGGCAGATCGCGATTGGTACAGGTGAGTTCGATCGACAGCGTGTCGGTCTGCTCGGCGGTCGGATCGAAATCGATGTCGACGATCGTGATCTCTTGTTCATAGCCGGGGCTCGATTGCGCGACCGCGCCGTCGCGATGCACATACCAATAACGCCCCGATTCGCGGCGCGTATCGCCATGGTGTAGCGAATAGAAGGCGCGCAAGGTCTCGACCGACTCGCCGTCGGCCGTCTGACGCACACGGCGCACCGCATCGACCGAATAAATCTCAAAGGCCTGGGCGCGCCGCGCATCGGCCACCAGCGGATAACTGGTCTTGGTCTGGGTGACGCGGATCGGATCGGCGGCCTGCCGGAACAGATTGACCACCGGCACGCAACCGAGCACGAACTGGTCGCCGCTCAAGCGTTCGAGCAGCCGGCTTTCGGTCGAGTCGGTGCGCAGACCGCGCACCGGCACATGCACGGTGAAACGCCGCGCGGTCTGCACCTGGGCCGCGATCCGGCCGATCGGCAGATCGATGAAATTGAACTTGTCGGGGAATGCGAAATACTCGGTCAGCAGCCGGTAGGCCGGATGCGAACGCGCGTCGAACTCGATCAGGGCGTCGGCATCGTCGAAGCCGAACACTTGCGGCTTGTCGTCGCCAAGCGCATGCCAGAAGCCGCGCCCTTCGGTTTCCACATACATCGTGCCGGCGCGGCGCAGCAGCGCTTCGCGGATCGCGGCCACCAGCGACGGCTCGCCGTCGAGGAACATGCGCAGCCGATCGATGCCGAAGGTCGGCAACGCGGCCTGCGGCGAGGTCAGTTCGAAGGTGATGGAGATCCACGCCGCGGCGTCGGCCGGCAGGCGCACATTCTCGGGCGCCCGCGCGGCGGCGTGATAGACCGCCGCCGCGACCCGGATCGGCGCGACATCGACATCGCTGCCAGTGCGGAATTTGCACGCGATGCCTTTGACCTGCCGCGTCATCAGCAACGCGCCGCGCGGAATGCGCACCGCGCCGCTCAATTGCGCGGCCGCGCTGCCCGGGTCGAAGCGCGCGATCGAGCAGGCCGGGAACGGCCGCAGGTAGTGCGGATAAAGCACTTCGAGCAGGGTTTCGGTGAACTGCGGAAACTCGTCTTCGAGCTTCTTGTGTACGCGCGCGGTCAGGAAAGCGAAGGATTCGAGCAGGCGCTCGACATGCGGATCTTCGACCGCGTCGCCAGCGAGCGCGAGCCGGCCCGCCACCTTGGGGTAGCGCTCGGCGAACTCGCGCGCATGACGTCTCAGAAACGTCAGTTCGCGTTCGTAATGTGGGAGTAGATCTTCCATCTCAGGTCGCCGTCGCGCGGCGTCCGCGACTGACGGAATATTGCAGCGTTGACGGCTGCAACAATGCGTCGAAACTCACAACTTCGCGCGCCGGGTTGACGACCAGCAACGCTCCGATCGAGAACTTGAGTTGATTGCACCGCCGTTCGTCGACTTCCAGGCGCACCCGCACTTCGCGCAAGCGCGGTTCGTGCTGGGCGATCGCGCGTTCGAGCGATCGGCAGACGCTGTTGCGATCGGCCGGGCTGGCGAGCGTCATGCCGCAAAAGTCGGGCAGACCGAAGCGCACGATCGAGCGGCTGGCCTGGGGAAATTTTTCGAGGATCGAGTCGTCCGGCGCGCAACGGCTGTTGAGCAGCGCTTCCAGGTCGGACGCGACGCTGTCCTTGAGTTCCTCGATCGTGAGCCGCTGGATCGCGGTCTCTTGCGGCGAGCCCGGCGCATCGTCGAACAGACGATCGAACAGGGTCGGCTCGAAGCCGCGACGATTCGACAAGGAGGTAGCCATCGTTGTACTGCCAAGCAGGGAGTGCCGAAAAAAAGGGCCGCGGCGCCTTCTTTGCCGCGACCCTCGCAGACGAACCGGGCGATCAGACCGCTTCGGTCGCCTTGTTCTTCGACAGGCTCCACATCTGCGGGTTGCTGGCGCCCTTCTTGCCGTCGATGCCTTGGATCGTGTAGGTCCACTTCACCGAGGCGTACTTCAGGCCGAAGGTTTCGCTGGGCAGGCCTTCGCCGGCGACGGTCGGCGCAACGCTGGCGACGATCACGTTGTTCAGCACGATTTCGAGGTACTTCACGCGTTCCTTGCCGCTGGCGCGCATGAATTCGATCGTGACCTTCTTGAAGGTGTCGCCTTGGCTGCAAGCCAGCCAGAGCGACGGGCTGGTCGAATCCATGTCCTTCACGAAAATCATGTCGCCGTGTTCGCAACGCTCGGCCGTGTGGCCGCCGGCGGTACTGGAGGTGGCCGACTTCGGTTGGCTGATGACATGGTTCCACGAAACCACTTCCAGCCACTTGGCGTGCTTGTCATCACGCGATTCGCCTTCGATCTTGGTGTCGCCGCCTTCGAACTTGATGTAGATATCCTTCATGTAGATCTCTCTTTAGTTGGTTGTTAAGGAACTACAGGGGTCAAGCACTCGCCGATTGCGGAAGCTCCGCGACCAAGCGCAGGGATACAGTCAACTCGTCCAACTGGAAGTGCGGGCGCAGGAAGGCCACCGCACGATAGGCCCCGGGCTTGCCAGGGATCTCCGACACCTGGATCGACGCTTCGCGCAGCGGGTACTGCGCCTTGACTTCCTGCGTCGCCGAATCGTCCATGACGACGTATTGCGCGATCCAGTTGTTCAGATAGGTCTCGACATTCGACGCCGAAGCGAAGCTGCCGATCTTGTCGCGCATCATCGCCTTCATGTAGTGGGCGATGCGCGAGACCGCGAAGATGTATTGCAGCTGGGCCGACAAGGATGCGTTCGCGTTGGCCGCATCGGTGTTGTACTTCTTGGCCTTCTGGGTCGATTGGGCGCCGAAGAAGGCCGCGTAGTCGGTGTTCTTGCAATGCACGAGCGGAATGAAGCCGAGGTCGCTCAATTCCTTTTCGCGGCGGTCGGTGATCGCGATTTCGGTCGGGCATTTGAGCGCGACTTCGCCGTCATCGGTCTTGAAGGTATGGGTCGGCAGGTCTTCGACCAGACCGCCGCCTTCGACACCGCGGATCGCCGCGCACCAGCCGAAGTTCTCGAACGCGGTGGTCAGGCGCGCGCCGAAGGCATAGGCCGCATTGACCCACAGGTATTTGCTGTGATCGGTGCCGTCCACGTCCTCGACGAAATTGAAGCCTTCGACCGTGGTGCCGTCCTTGGGGTTGTAAGGCAGGCGGCCCAGGAAGCGCGGCATGGTCAGCCCAACATAGCGCGAGTCTTCGGCTTCGCGGAACGACTTCCATTTCGCGTATTCGAGCGTATCGAACACCTTGGCCAGATCGCGCGGCTTGCCCAGTTCGGTGTAGGTCTCGAGACCGAACAGCTCCGGCGACGCGGCGCTGATGAACGGCGCATGCGCGGCGGCGGCCACATGGGCCATCTGCTCGACGAAATACATGTCTTCGGGCTGACGGGTGATTTCGAAGTCGCCGATCATGGTGCCGAAGGGCGCGCCGCCGAAGGTGCCGAATTCTTCTTCGTAGACCTTCTTGAACAGCGCGCTCTGATCGAAATCGATCGCCGACTTGAAGTCGCGCAGCAGGTCTTTCTTGGGCGTGTTGAAGACCTTGATCTTGATCATCTGTCCGGTCGAGGTCTGCTGGCACATGTAATGCAGACCGCGCCAGGAGCCTTCGAGCTTCTGGAACTCGGCCGCATGCATGACCGCGCTCAATTGATCGGAGATCAAGGCGTCGAGTTGCGCGACCCGCGCGTCGAGCGTGGCCGACAGGTTGTCGGACATGACGACCGTGCCGGCGAGCACTTCCTTGACCAACTCGGAAATGATGTCGCGGGCCCGCGTATGTTCGGAATCGGACTTCGCAACGCGGCTTTGCGCCACGATGGAATCGAGCAGGTCGGCGTCCTGGGCGGCGGCGGCCGCCGGAGCAAGGGCTTTGGCTTGCGCGCTCATGTCACTCCTCTTCCGTCTTCGTTGCGACGCTGAGTTCCGACAGCTTTTCGGTGTTGGTCAGCACGTCGTTGAGGATGTCCTCGAGTTTTTCGTTACCGGCGAGCTTGTTGCGCAGATCAGCCAGTTTGGTGCGCGCTTCGAGCAGCTTGCGCAACGGCTCGACTTGCTGGATCACGGACTCCGGACGGAAGTCTTCGAGCGAATTGAACTTGAGCTCGACCGCGAACTCGCCGCCGCTCTCGCTGAGCTTGTTGGGCACGCGATACACCGCGCGCGGCGCCATGCCTTGCATCACGTCGTCGAAGTTGTCGAGATCGACATTGACGAACTTGCGGTCCTTGAGCTTGGGCAGCGGCTCTTCCGGATTGCCCGAGAAGTCGCCGATCACGCCCGCCACGAAGGGCAGTTCCTTCTGCTCGATCGCATCGCCGCGTTCGACTTCGTACGTCAGTTGAACGCGCGGCGGGCGGACTTTTTGCAGTCTTTGTTGAACGCTGTCTTTCTTTGCCATGGTCGGCTCCCTAGGTCTTGAATGCTGTCGGCTATTGAAGGGCGCCGAACGGGTTTCCGGAACTTCTGACTTTGGTGCCCGACGCATCGGGCGTCGAAGCGCTGCTTGCGGCCGGCGTCGACGGGCGACGCGGCGGCCGCGAGTTCGAGGCGGCGGGCGCGCTCGGCGTGCTGGCGGAGGCCGGCCGACTGGCGGCACCGGCACTGCGCGAACCCGCAGGCCCCGCTTGCGGCACCAGGGTGTCTTCGCCCAGCGATTCGCGCAGCGACGAAGTCAGGGTCTGCGCTTCGGCGCGTGTGGTGCCCGACAGGCCGTTCTCGCGCCGCAATTCACCGAGCGCCTTGACCGACACCCGCAGCCCGGCCACGGCCAGGATGCTCTTGGCGGTACGGTCGGCCGGATCGCGCTGGAGCACTTCCTGGGCGGCGACGATGGCCGGGCCGTACTTGCCCTGATCGAACTGGATTTGCGAAGTACGCAGCCACGGCTCCTTGGAGGTGGGATTGTCCTTGGCGACCTTGTCGAACAATTGCAGCGCCTTGTCGTACTCGCCGCTCTTGGCGCTGGCATTCGCCTGCGCCATCGTGTCTTGCACTTGTTCGGGCGTCATCTGCTTGGTGTCGGTGGTCGCGCAACCAGCCGCGAACAGACAACACAACAGGGCGAAGGACGCGCTTCGCCCTGCCTTCTTCAACCGCATGGAATCGGGGACCTGCACTTGCATGAGTTGCACCAATCTGAACGACAAATGTTTCGAGGGGATGTATACCGGACCGCAAACCGAAACGCCGCGTGAGAATGCACGAAGGCTCCTGCAGTCACGATGCCTGAAACAGGGGACACCACACCTCGATGCAACACGCCAACATGAACGCCGCAGACAGGACCCTCGTTGTCCTGTTGCGGCGCCTAGCTGAGACACTGCCCGGATTTCAAGACACAGGCAATGACGCCTTTGTGCCAATGCGGTTTTGGGGGTGGCGTCTCTATAATCGGTACGGAATTTTTACGCGTGTAGTCGACGCGCATCGCCCTCCAAACTCACTGTCCTTCGCGCGCGCCGTCTTCGTATGCAGCTTTCCATCGTTCGTCTCGTTTGTCTCCTGTGCGCCGCGCTGGCGTTGGCCGCCTGCAGCACGACCACCGAATTCCTCGGCAAGGTCAAGGACGCCGCGCTCGAAGCGGTCGGCGCCAAGACGCCGGAAGTGCCGGTCGACCAGCCGCGCATTCCGCGCAAGGTCGCCTTGACGATCTACCCCGGAGAAAATCTGAACGCCGGCAAGGGAAAAGACCCGCTTTCCCTCATCGTGCGGGTCTACAAGGTCCAAGACGCGGCCGGCTTCATGCAAGCGCCCTATGAGTCATTTGTGCCATCCGCGAAAGATAAAGACGCCGCCGCCGGCGAATTCGTCGAAATCCGTGAAGTGCAATTGGTTCCGGGACGCAGGGTCGAGTCGGCCGAGAGCCTTCCACGCGACACGCCCTATATCGGCGTCGTCGCCTTGTTTCAATCGCCAGCGCCCAATCGCTGGCATTACGTGTTCCGCGCCGAACAGGCCGAATCGTCGGGCATCGTGCTCGGTGCGCATGCTTGCGCCCTGACGGTGACCCGCGGCACCCCGCAGGAAAGCGTGGTGCCCGATCCGTCCGCACTGGCCGATACCCAATGTCCATGAGGCCCGACCCGATCGCGCCTCGTTTCCGGCAGGAGAAGTCTTCTTGGTGAACGCATCGAAGGTACTGTGGGGCGAAGGCCTGTTTCTTCGCCCGCAGCATTTCCAGCGGCAGGATCTCTATCATGAGACCCGCCTGGCCGAAACCGCCCAGGCGCTGCACCCCTACGGCTGGGGCATCGGCAAGCTCGCGATCGATTCCGACGCGCTCAGTTCGGGCATGCTGCGCATCCTGGAGCTGCGCGCGATCTTTCCCGACGGCGAAATCTATGTCGCCCCGCAGCGCGATCCGCTGCCCGAGCCCATTTCGCTGGCCGACCTGCCCTCGGGGAGCGAAACCGTCTATTCGCTTGCGCTCGCGCACCTCAAAGAGGGCGGCCGCAATTTCGCGACCGGCGCCACCGCGCCCAACATGCCGGTGCGCTATGAACAACATGCCGACAACGCGCCCGATCTGTACACCGAGGCGGTCGAGGCCGAGGTCACTTCGCTGCGCAGCCGGGTCCGGCTCTTGAGCGACCGCGATCCGTCCGACGGCTACCTCAAGATCGACATCGCGCGCATCCGCCGCGGGACCACCGGCGGCTTCGAGGCCGACGCCCAATTCCTGCCGCCGGCCTATGCGATCAAGGCCAACCCGGCCTTGTTCCTGCAATTGCGCCGCCTGCTCGACATCCTGCGCGCCAAGGTCGATGCGCTGTACGGCTTTCATCGCGAGCCATCGCGCCATGTGATCGAGTTCCGCTCCGGCGACATCGCCTCGTTCTGGCTGCTGCATACCGCGAGCGCCGCGCATGCCGGTCTGGCGCACCTGTTCCACCACCCGGCCCTGCACCCCGAGCGCATGTACCAAGAATTGCTCAAGCTGGCCGGCGCGCTCATGACTTTCTCGAAGAGCTATTCGTTGTCGGACCTCCCTGCCTACCAGCATGCCGATCCGGGTCCCGCGTTCGCCACACTCGACCGCGTCATCCGTGAATTGCTCGATACCGTGATCTCGACGCGCTGTGTGACGATCGCGCTCAATGAAGTCAAGCCGTCCTACCATGTCGGGCACATCGACTCCGATCGCATCACCGAAGGCAGCGCCTTCTACATCGGCATCAGCGCCGACATGCCGGCGGCCGAACTGGTCGATGCGGTGCCGGTGCGCTTCAAGGTCGGCGCCCCCGAAGACGTCGACAAGCTGGTGCTCTCGGCCATGCCGGGCGTGCCGGTCACGCATGCGGCCCAGGTGCCGGCCGCGATCCCGGTGCGACCGGGCAGCTACTACTTCGCGATCGAACCGCGCGGCCCGTTGTACGAACGCATGATCGCCGCGCGCTCGATCTCCATCTACGTGCCCGCGGGCATCCGCGACCTGCAACTCGAACTCATCGCCGTCACCGAATAAGCCGCCATGAACCAGACCATCGCCCCGTCCTTGTTCGCCACACCGATGGCGCCGCGCGCCGAGTCCGGACGTACGGCGCGCTCGCTGTTCGACCTGATGTACGACGGCTTCTACCTGCTGCTCTTGTTGCGCAACAAGCATCTGCCCACCGATGCGCCGGCGCTGGCCTCGAAAGTGCGCCAATTCCTCGACGGCGTCGAAGCCGATTCCAAGCGCCTGAATGTCGCGACCGAAGACGTCTATGAAGCCAAGTACGCGTTCTGCGCGGCGGTCGATGAATTCGTCCTGAGTTCGGGCGCGGCCTTGCGTAATGATTGGGAGCGCCAACCGCTGCAACTCGTGCTGTTCGGCGACCAACTCGCCGGCGAGCATTTCTTCACCCGCCTCGAATCCTTGCGCCAGCAAGGCGCGGCGCGGCTGCAGGCGATCGAGGTCTTCCACATGTGTCTGCTGCTCGGCTTCAAGGGCAAATACATGCTCGACGGGTCCGAAAAACTCAATTACGAGATCGCGCGCCTCGGCGACGAGATCGTGCATCTGCGCGGCAAGCGCGCCGAATTCGCGCCCCATGGCCTGCCGCCCGATCGGGTCTCGAACGCCTTGCGCACCCAGATGCCGTGGTGGGGCATCGCGGCCGGGTTCGCCCTGATCGCCTTGCTCGCCTGGTGGGGCATGAACACCCTGCTCGGCCGGCAAGCCGAACGCATGCTGGCCAATTACAACGAGGTGGTGAAGCTGGCGCCGCGCGCGGCCAACCTGACCATCACCTTGCCCTGAACTTCGACGATCGCAGCGCGTTGACGGAGTCCTCAAGATGAATTCGTCGCTTTCCGGCTTAGCCGATCTGGCGGGTGTGGCACTGCCCGAGTGGTTGAGCGAGTATTTCGAGCAAGACACGCGGCTGGTCCGCATCGAGACCGCGCTGGACAGCACCGCGCTGGTGGTCGAGCGCGTGCGCTGGCGCGAAGCGATCGACACGGGGTTTGAAGGCGAAGTCGATTGCGTGAGCCTGTCGGCCCATCTCGACATCGACGCGCTGATCGGCACCGAGGTCAGCCTGCGCCGCGCCACCGACGCGGGCGAGCGCGCCTGGCACGGCGATGTGGTGCGGCTCGAACATCGCGGCGCCGACGGCGGCCTGGCGCGCTACCGCCTCACGCTCGCGCCCTGGACCGCCTGGCTGCAATTGCGCCTGGACAGCTACGTCTGGCAAGACCGCACGGTGCGCGACATCGTCGAAGACGTGTTCCGCGAGTACCCACAAGCCCACTGGCGCTGGGACGCGCAGCGCACGCTCGCCGCGCGCGCGGTCTGCACCCAGTACCGCGAGACCGACCTCGCCTTCGTGCAGCGCCTGCTCGCCGAAGAAGGCCTGAACCTGCGCTTCGAGCACCCCGACGACACCCCCGACAAGACCGAACACGCGCGCCATTGCCTGGTCGTGTTCGACGACGACAACGCCCTGCCCGACCTTGGCGCGATCCGCTATGCGGTCCATGGCGCGACCAGCGTGCTGGGCGTCGAGGGCGCCGACAGCATCGAACACTTCAGCGCCACGCGCCGCGTGGTGCCCAACGCCGTCACGCGTTCGAGCTGGGATGCGGGCCTGCTGGTGGCGACCGCGGCGCAATCGACCACGGCGCTCGATCTGGGCCAGTTGCCGGTCCTCGAAGACCACGACGGCGGCCAGACCCGGCGCTACGCCGATGCCCAGACCGCCCAGGCCGATGCCGAACGGCGCTTGGCCGCGCACGAACGCATGGCCAAAGGCCACGCGGGCAGCGGCACCGTGCGCCGCCTGACGGCGGGCATGCGCTTCACCCTGGCCGACCACCCCGACTACCTGCCCGATGCCGGCTATGCGAGCGCGCGCGCGCAAGGCGTGGCGAGCGGGCGCGGTGGCGCCGGCCATGTGCGCAACGAAGCCGAGTTCATCGTCACGCGGGTCGAACATCGCCTCGCCAACAACCTGCGCACCGGCCTCAAGGACGCCGCCACCCGCGACGCGTTCGCCGACTTGCCCCCCGGCGGCTTCGATGTGCGCTTCGACTGCGTCGCCGCGGTCGCGCGTCTGGTGCCCTTGTTCACGCCCAAGCCCACCGTGCCGGGGCCGCAGATCGCCTTGATCGTCGGCGTCGCGGACGAAGCGCTGACCACCGATCGCGACTTGCGGGTGCGGGTTCAATATCCGTGGGATCGCCGGCCCGCCACCGAGCCCCAGGCTGCGCAGCCCGCGGCCGACGGCGGAGCGATCGCCGCCCCCAACCATGGCGATGCCTTGCTCGGCCAGCCATCGGGCGCGGAACAACACGGCCTGTGGGTGCGCGTGGCCCAGGAACTGGCCGGCCCGAACTGGGGCGCGGCCTTCACGCCGCGCATCGGCACCGAAGTGCTGCTCGACTTCGAGCATGCCGACATCGATCGCCCGATCATCGTGGGCAGCCTGCACAACCCGGCCGACGTTCAACCCTGGCCGGCCGGCGCCGACAGCGCGGCCAACCACCCCGGCACCCTGACCGGTGTGCATGTGCCCACGCTCGACGGCGGCGGCTACGCCCAATGGCTGCACGACGACGCCACCGGCCAGTTGCGCCTGCGCCTGGCCACCAGCGCCTGGAACAGCCGCCTCGAACTGGGCTACCAGATCGTGCAGGCGCCCGCCAACGCGCATCGCGGGCGCTGGCGCGGCGAAGGCTTCGAGTTCGCCACCGAAGGCTGGAGCGCGGTGCGCGCCGGCGAAGGCTTGTTCCTCAGCACCACCGCGCGCGCGCAAGCGGCGTCGACCGCGATGGACGATGCCGAGGCCGTCTCGCAACTCAAAGCCGCCCACGATCTGGGCCGCGCCTTGTCCGACATGGCCGTGCACCAAGGCGGCGTGGCGCTGGCGACCCATGCACCGAACCAGACCGTCGACACGCTGATCGCGACCCTCGACCCCAAGCGCGACGGCAAGTACGCCGGCGCGGTCGCGGGCCAGGACGCCTCCAAGCCGGCGGGCGGTGCGCGCAGCGGCGGCGATCCGGTCGAGCGCTTCGCCAAGCCCGTGATGGTGCTGGAGGCGGCCAGCGACGCGCATCTGGCCACGCCGTCGGGCATCGTGGCCCATGCCGGCGACCAGACCAGCCTGACCGCGCGCGGCGATCTGCACGTGGCCGCCGGCCATACCTTCGCGGCCGTGGCCGGCCAGGCGGCGCGCTGGATCACGCATGCGGGCGGCATCAACGCGATCGCCGCCCAGGGCGATGTGAGCGTGCGCGCGCACACCGATCAACTCGAACTGCAGGCCGACGGGCCGATCACCGTCACCAGCACCGACGGCCACCTCCGCATCGAGGCTCAGGACAAGATCACCCTCCAAGCCGCCCAGGCCGCCATCACACTGCAAGGCGGTGATATCACCTTCTCTTGCCCCGGCAACTTCTCCGTCAAGGGCTCCAGTTCCGCCTTCGTCGGGCCCGCCAGTTCCCCGGCAACGTTGAACGACCTGCCGAGTGGAACACAGGCCATGTCGAACTGGATCGAAGTGGCGGCGCATTACAACGATCTCACGCCACTCGTTGGCGCAACGGTATTGTTGAAGTTCGGCGATGGCTCGAGCCGACAGGCGATCCTGGATAAGCAGGGTTTCGTGCACATCAAAGGTGTGTCGTCCAAACCCTCCTCGATGACAGTGATCGAAAGCCAGGTGTTCGATCCTGCGCAGCAAGCGCCGCCCACGGCCACCGTTGCCGGCGATGACTGGCTACGCGCCCTGCAAGCCCTTTGATGCGTTGACTCCCCCTTCGATACCGACAATCTACGATCATGCAACCCATCACGATCTCCGACCGCGGCGAACTCGTCGACCTTCAACATGCAGATGCCCAGACGTTTCTTGGTGACGCATTGAACTGGATGCGCGATCTGGCGGCCAAGGGTGCGATTGAAGGTGCCGATGCGCTCGATGATTGGGTTGCAGAACTCGAGAAACTCAATTTGCCGGTTGGAGGATTGAAGGAGTATCTACAGCAACAGGACAATTGGGTCGCCAAGCTCTTCGCCGAGGTCCTTGCTGTCGTGGAAGTGGTCAATCCGCTGACCGTGGGCAAGCAAATCGCCATTTGGATTCTTGAAGACTTCCGAGATCTTCTGCGCGCGCTGGCCACGCTGATCGACGCCAAGGACGACACTGCCGAGGAAACGCAAGACGCTCTGACCGAAGTCGCATTGGCCGGCGCAGCCTTGGCCGTACCTTATGTGGGTCGAGCTGGAAAGATCATCACGCGCATCTTCAAGGGCGCGACGAAATTGGAAGACGGATTGGCCATGCTGCGCCACATCGATGCCGGCGACGTGGTCAAATACCTGCAGAAACTGAATCTGCCGCAGCACCTCGGAAAGATCACCGGCCTGATCAAATCGATCATTGCCAAAATCGCTGATACCCTGGGGCGCTGGTTGCCCAAGGTGAAGCAAACCTTGACCGATTGGTTTGCGAAGATCGAGGGCTGGATCAGCAAGATGCTGGCGCGCATTCAGGCGTGGCTGAACGAAGCACTGTCCGGTATTCAGCAGAAGATCTACGACGCGTACAGCAACCTGACCAACAGCAAGTTGCTCGACAAGATGCCTGACCAATTGCTCGATTGGGTGGCACAGCAAATCAACGGCAACCTATGCGAAAGTTGCGTCGACAACTACCTGATGAATTTCATGCAGTACGACCGGCTTTACCCCGCGCCCAAATCAAGCAAGCGAGACACCAGCAGTTTCTTCGGTCCCGACCAGGGCCTCGACGGTGTCTACGAAAAAAGCGCCAATGCGTTGACGACGCCAGCCTTTCCGGCCAACTACAGCGGCATTCCATTGAGTTTTGGTGAAGTGCTCGACGAACTTGGCTTCGAAGTCGCTGGCGAAACCATCCCCAAGGTCATCACGCAAAACATCAAACCGTTCGGCAAGATTCCCACCGACTTCAATCCGACAAAGTTCCGCCCTCCCCGCTATCCTCGATTCGTCGTCATGGAAGCCAAATTCGGCTTCCATGCCAAGCAGCAGTCGAATCTCAAGGATGACGAGTGGGAGAAGAAGCTCGGGACACTTTCGGGCGGCGAACGGCAGATGGAACGTCGCCGTTGGATCGACCCGCGGCTTGTGGACGCATTCCCAAGCCCTAGCGGCGCCACGAATCCGAAACTCGATGAGATCGATAAGCACGGCTACGCCCGTTGGCTGTATGGCTGTCAGCCACACAAGGCGGAGAATTCCAAGAACGCGCGCGCACGCAAAGGAAAACGCGTCACGGGATTGGCCTTCTTACCGCCATACGGACTGCGAGGCTTCGACATCGACACCATGCCAGGATGGAAGATCAAGTAATGAACGACTTCAACACGAGAAAACGCGAACGGTTCTTGAACGAGGAGACCTACGGTCATTTCGTCTCATCCTCCAATGCACGCCGTCAGAACTTGCGCTCGCTCCTCGAAAACGAGCTTCCGCAAAGAGAGGTGGATAGCCCCGCTTACGCCCAATGGACGGTTGGCATTTCCAACCACAGTGTCGAGTTGTTGATCGGTCAATACTCGGCTGGCGACGAGATCGCGAGTCTGGTGCAACCTTACCTGACGGCCCTTGCTGCGGTGGAGGCGTCCGCCTTGCCACATCCCATTTACAAGAGCGAACCTTTCTACATCGATTCGATCGACGGCTATGAACAAGCGTTGTGGTTGCTGAGCCTGTGCAAGCTGCTGCGTCTGGATGCCTTGTTGCCGCGTTTGATCGCGGTGTTCGACGTCGTGCACGAAGACAACCGCGGTAAGGATGCTTTATTCGAAACCTTGATCGCCCAACTCGGCGGCGAGGCTGCTGAGGTCAAACCTACCGGTGCGATGTTCAAGTGGCTCAAGGTTCATCCGCTTCTGTATCAGGCAATCCAGGCCGAGCCGCAAAAGCGCTCTCTGTATGTCGCCGAGTTCCTCAAGACGTGGTACCCGGCCATGAAGAGCTGCTACTGGTACAACCGCCATGACCGCGTGCCGCAGAACTTCTTCGGCTACTGGGCCTTTGAAGCGGCGTTGGTCACTTACCTGTGGAACATCGACGATCACGGCTATCGTGATTTGCCGTTCTACCCCAAGGACCTCGTGGACTATGCGCGAGCGCATCCCGAGATCAATCCGGCTGCGCTGGCTGCGTCGGCAAACGCCGCCCCGGACGTTGGCCTCCCTCAGGGCGGGGTGGTCGGCGGCCAGCCCTGCCCCAAGACGGGCTATTGGCTCACCCCGGCGCGCATCAACAGCCGTCGGAGTTTCGAAGCGGGCGAAATCATGCCCGACCTGAACACCGACTACGGCGCCACCATCTGGCAATGGGACCAGAACCAACAGGGGTGAAGCCCTGCGGGCGAGGGCCTTTTTTTCTCTCCTTTTCCTCGTCCTCAAGATGAATTCGTCGCTTTCCGGCTTAGCCGATCTGGCGGGTGTGGCACTGCCCGAGTGGTTGAGCGAGTATTTCGAGCAAGACACGCGGCTGGTCCGCATCGAGACCGCGCTGGACAGCACCGCGCTGGTGGTCGAGCGCGTGCGCTGGCGCGAAGCGATCGACACGGGGTTTGAAGGCGAAGTCGATTGCGTGAGCCTGTCGGCCCATCTCGACATCGACGCGCTGATCGGCACCGAGGTCAGCCTGCGCCGCGCCACCGACGCGGGCGAGCGCGCCTGGCACGGCGATGTGGTGCGGCTCGAACATCGCGGCGCCGACGGCGGCCTGGCGCGCTACCGCCTCACGCTCGCGCCCTGGACCGCCTGGCTGCAATTGCGCCTGGACAGCTACGTCTGGCAAGACCGCACGGTGCGCGACATCGTCGAAGACGTGTTCCGCGAGTACCCACAAGCCCACTGGCGCTGGGACGCGCAGCGCACGCTCGCCGCGCGCGCGGTCTGCACCCAGTACCGCGAGACCGACCTCGCCTTCGTGCAGCGCCTGCTCGCCGAAGAAGGCCTGAACCTGCGCTTCGAGCACCCCGACGACACCCCCGACAAGACCGAACACGCGCGCCATTGCCTGGTCGTGTTCGACGACGACAACGCCCTGCCCGACCTTGGCGCGATCCGCTATGCGGTCCATGGCGCGACCAGCGTGCTGGGCGTCGAGGGCGCCGACAGCATCGAACACTTCAGCGCCACGCGCCGCGTGGTGCCCAACGCCGTCACGCGTTCGAGCTGGGATGCGGGCCTGCTGGTGGCGACCGCGGCGCAATCGACCACGGCGCTCGATCTGGGCCAGTTGCCGGTCCTCGAAGACCACGACGGCGGCCAGACCCGGCGCTACGCCGATGCCCAGACCGCCCAGGCCGATGCCGAACGGCGCTTGGCCGCGCACGAACGCATGGCCAAAGGCCACGCGGGCAGCGGCACCGTGCGCCGCCTGACGGCGGGCATGCGCTTCACCCTGGCCGACCACCCCGACTACCTGCCCGATGCCGGCTATGCGAGCGCGCGCGCGCAAGGCGTGGCGAGCGGGCGCGGTGGCGCCGGCCATGTGCGCAACGAAGCCGAGTTCATCGTCACGCGGGTCGAACATCGCCTCGCCAACAACCTGCGCACCGGCCTCAAGGACGCCGCCACCCGCGACGCGTTCGCCGACTTGCCCCCCGGCGGCTTCGATGTGCGCTTCGACTGCGTCGCCGCGGTCGCGCGTCTGGTGCCCTTGTTCACGCCCAAGCCCACCGTGCCGGGGCCGCAGATCGCCTTGATCGTCGGCGTCGCGGACGAAGCGCTGACCACCGATCGCGACTTGCGGGTGCGGGTTCAATATCCGTGGGATCGCCGGCCCGCCACCGAGCCCCAGGCTGCGCAGCCCGCGGCCGACGGCGGAGCGATCGCCGCCCCCAACCATGGCGATGCCTTGCTCGGCCAGCCATCGGGCGCGGAACAACACGGCCTGTGGGTGCGCGTGGCCCAGGAACTGGCCGGCCCGAACTGGGGCGCGGCCTTCACGCCGCGCATCGGCACCGAAGTGCTGCTCGACTTCGAGCATGCCGACATCGATCGCCCGATCATCGTGGGCAGCCTGCACAACCCGGCCGACGTTCAACCCTGGCCGGCCGGCGCCGACAGCGCGGCCAACCACCCCGGCACCCTGACCGGTGTGCATGTGCCCACGCTCGACGGCGGCGGCTACGCCCAATGGCTGCACGACGACGCCACCGGCCAGTTGCGCCTGCGCCTGGCCACCAGCGCCTGGAACAGCCGCCTCGAACTGGGCTACCAGATCGTGCAGGCGCCCGCCAACGCGCATCGCGGGCGCTGGCGCGGCGAAGGCTTCGAGTTCGCCACCGAAGGCTGGAGCGCGGTGCGCGCCGGCGAAGGCTTGTTCCTCAGCACCACCGCGCGCGCGCAAGCGGCGTCGACCGCGATGGACGATGCCGAGGCCGTCTCGCAACTCAAAGCCGCCCACGATCTGGGCCGCGCCTTGTCCGACATGGCCGTGCACCAAGGCGGCGTGGCGCTGGCGACCCATGCACCGAACCAGACCGTCGACACGCTGATCGCGACCCTCGACCCCAAGCGCGACGGCAAGTACGCCGGCGCGGTCGCGGGCCAGGACGCCTCCAAGCCGGCGGGCGGTGCGCGCAGCGGCGGCGATCCGGTCGAGCGCTTCGCCAAGCCCGTGATGGTGCTGGAGGCGGCCAGCGACGCGCATCTGGCCACGCCGTCGGGCATCGTGGCCCATGCCGGCGACCAGACCAGCCTGACCGCGCGCGGCGATCTGCACGTGGCCGCCGGCCATACCTTCGCGGCCGTGGCCGGCCAGGCGGCGCGCTGGATCACGCATGCGGGCGGCATCAACGCGATCGCCGCCCAGGGCGATGTGAGCGTGCGCGCGCACACCGATCAACTCGAACTGCAGGCCGACGGGCCGATCACCGTCACCAGCACCGACGGCCACCTCCGCATCGAGGCTCAGGACAAGATCACCCTCCAAGCCGCCCAGGCCGCCATCACACTGCAAGGCGGTGATATCACCTTCTCTTGCCCCGGCAACTTCTCCGTCAAGGGCTCCAGTTCCGCCTTCGTCGGGCCCGCCAGCGGGACCGCAAAGTTGACCGCGCTTCCCGCCGACGCGGTCAACCTCAATGACGAGGCATTTCGGTTGGTGGACAAGACGACCGGCGCGCCACTCAAAGACGTGGCCTACCTCATCGAAACGCCGGTCGGCAACTTTTCCGGAACGACCGACGAGCATGGCATGACAGAACGCATTGCCACCGGCAGCGCGTCTTATCAGATCACGGCGAAATTCCTGCCCCCCACCGCTTTGGAAGATTTCGAAGACGGCACCTCGGAAGGATGCTGACCAAGATGAACGACCCGAAACCCGTCGCAACGGCCATCACCCCGTCGAATACGACCCCCGAATCCAAGGTCGATGTCCCGGCAAGTCTGCCGATCAAGCTGCGCATCCGGCTCTTTCCGGCCAATACGACTGCGACCATCGAAGGCACCGCGTTGGGTCTGTCGAAGAAACTGAACGGCCTGAAACTCATCTTCGGCAAGGTGGAAAACGGCAAGCTCGTCCCCTTCGAAGACAGAATTCGCGGAACACCGGGCCTCACGGAGGTGAACTACTATCGCGTCAGCGAAGGCGTGTTCGAAGTGGCAGCGGCGGCCGAGGAGGCGGCGCTCGACGACGCGGAGGTTCGCATGAACAAGAAACTTGTCCGCACGAATAACAAAGACAATGACGCCGCAGCAGAAAAGAGGAAAACTGAAGCGAAGGCCCAATATGAAGCGCTGAGTAGCGTATGGAAACGTGCCGGGAAGAACAAAAAGCCATTTGGTTATCACCACCTGCCGCTCAATGTTTCGGTTCCAAAGGGAACCATCGTCGGCGTTTGCATCAACGTGGATGCAAAAAAGAAGTTTCGGCAGTACCCGCTCTGGCAAGTCACCGCTGGCGTCAATGACATCGTGATCGATGTCTACGAAACCTACGGGCGACACGCTCTCGATGACACGGCCAGACCCGTGATCACAAGAAATGTTGGAACGGACGACACACCCAAACTCGTCGATCACTACAAAGCAAGGCTCACCGGTGAAATTTGGAAGCGCAGCACTCATCCTTTCACCGCGGCAGACGTCGACGCGATGCCGCCCGATCGCGCCAGCGAGGCGATGCGCACCGCACTCAAAAAAATCTATGCTGCGGACTTCACGATGAACGGGCAGGATTTTTCCGTCGACGTACCTCGCGGCAAAGACGAGAAGGATACGGCCAGCGTGCAACTGCGCTGGATTGCGGCACTCAACGAAAATTGCATCGACAACATCAAGCAACTGAACCTCAAGGCCGATGTCCCGAGCCGCATCCATCCTGAAGCCTACGCGGCGGCGGCAATGGCAGCGCTCGAAGCGGGTGTCAAGCGCGTCCTGCTGTCCAACAGTTGGCGCCCGATGCTCGGCTCGATCGGCCACCGCGCAGGGTTGGGGTTGGACGTGGCTTATCTCGATGGCTTGCTGCTCAATCGCAAGTCGTTGGATCCCGCACATCATCCGTCGGCAGGGATCAACGTCTCCACGGAAGAAGCGGATGCTTTCAATGCATGGAAGAAGTCCATCAAGGATAACGATGCGGCGAACGCTGCTCACACCGCTGCTGTGAGATCGGCCGGCACGGCAGAGAATGAACTCAAGGCAATTTTGAAGAAAGGCAAAGCAACCCAAGCCGAGATCGACGCAGCCAAGAAGAAGCTCGAAGAAGCGCAGGCGGCAAAAGAAACTGCGAGCAAAGCTGCAGCGGACGCTGAAAAAGACGTGCCAGTAAAACAAGCCGCTTGGGAAAAGCAAATGAAGGCCGATCAACCCGCCTCCATCAACAGCTTCCGGCGCGAAGTGATGCTTCGCCCCATCGTAGCCGAGGTATTCGATCCCTGGTTCATGGACTACAACGCACACGACGACAAGGCGCCCACGCCAAACGATCAGTCGGATGGCACGGAAAAGCAGC
>JADHEF010000892.1_pt1 | contig 23937 bp, 19 predicted proteins | sample 8952391 | NCBI WGS metagenome assembly JADHEF01 (sample SAMN16124439, study PRJNA663245) | bioreactor sludge metagenome | isolation source: sludge (nitrite) | place: India:Bengaluru | collected 2019-02-28 | reverse complement strand
TTTGACCACATACGCGTTCACCCCTAGCTCGTAGGCGCGCAGCAGGTCGGGCTCCTCCCGTGAGGAGGTCAGCATGACGGTGGGGATGCTGCGCAGTTCAGGTGTGGCACGGACTGCCTTGAGCACTTCCAGGCCATCGACCTTGGGCAGTTTCAGGTCCAGTAGCAGCACGGCAGGGTTGCCGTCGTCGCGATCGGCATAGGCATTGCGGCGCAGCAGGTAGTCCAGGGCATCGGCGCCGTCGCGCAGCACGATGACTTCGTTGGCCAACTGGCTGCGCTCCAGGGCCAGCAGCGTCAGCTCCAGGTCCCTTGGGTTGTCTTCGACCAGCAGGATGGGTTTGAGCATGGTGATAGTGGTGCCTCAGGTGGATGCGGGGTGGTGCGGCAGGGTGAAGTGGAAGCTGGCACCCTGGTCGATCTGGCCAGTGGCCCAGACCCGGCCGTCATGGCGCTCGATGATACGACGCACGCTGGCCAGGCCAATCCCGGTGCCTTCGAAGTCCTCCATGCGGTGCAGGCGCTGGAACACACCGAACAGCTTGTTGGCGTAGGCCATGTCAAAGCCTACGCCATTGTCGACGATGCAGATTTCGGTTTCGTCAGGGTGCTGTACCGCGCGGATGCCTATGTGCGCGGGGTTACGGCCACGCGTGTACTTGATGGCATTGGCGATCAGATTGTGCAAGGCCATGTTGATGAATGCCGGGTCGCCGATCACCTTGGGCAGTGCAGCGATGTCCCAAACGATTGCGCGGCCTTCGTAATCCGGTGCCAGCTCGCTGCGAATCGCATCGACCAGCGTGTTGAGGTCGACGTCGGACAGGCGCAAGGCCGAGCGGCCCATTTGCGAGAAGTTGAGCAGGTTGTCCACCAGGCTGCCGGCGAAGTGCGCTGCTTCTCCGATATGCTGAAGGTAGCGCTTGCCGCGTTCGCTCAGGCCCTGGCCTTCGATTTCGCCGAGCAGTTCGGTGTAGCCGGCGATGTGCCGCAAGGGGGCGCGCAGGTCGTGGGACACGCTGTATGAAAATGCTTCAAGCTCCTTGTTCGAACGGCGCAACTCGCCTGCCAGTTGCGCCAGCTCTTCGGCCTTGCGCAACACAATGCCCAGCACGGCGCTGCGCAACTCCATCACGCCCTCGATCACCAACGGGTCCCAGGGCTCGCAGTAGTCGCGCAGTTCTTCCTGCCAGCGTTCGAAGCTGTGCCGCGGGTCGAGGTTGCCCTGCGGCCCGGCCTGCTTGGTCGGCTGGCCCGCCCAGTTCACCGTGCGCACCTGCTCGGGGCGGAACCACAGCAGGTAGTGCGAGTGGATCTGCGAGATGGCCACCGCCAGCACACCGCCTGCATGGGCGGCCAGTTCGGGCAGGTCGGTGATGTCACGGCGCAGGTTGTCGCTGTGGAACACGGTGTCTGCACCGCGCTGGCCAAGCCAGTGCACCAGCGCGGTCACCTGGGCTTCGGGCGGGGTCTTGCCGATCAGGTCGCAGCGTTCGGCCGAGATCACGGCGGCGCCTTGGGCGCCGGCAAAGGCCAGCAGCACATGGGGCAGGTCGCGCAGGCCATCGCTGACGCTGTCATGGTCGGCCATGGACGAGATCATGCGCACGATGTGTTGGCGCAGCGCCAGCAGCTTGCGTGTGCTGGCATGCGCCTCGCGGGACTCGATCTGCAGCGATAGCACGCTGGCCAGCAGCTCGCTGGCCGTGCGGGTACGCAGGTCCACCGCACGCGGCTGCTGATGGTGGCAGGACACCAGCCCCCACAGCTCACCGTCGACCACGATCGACAACGACATCGAGGCCAGCGTGCCCATGTTGCGCATGTATTGCAGGTGCACCGGTGACACGCTGCGCAGCGCGGCAAAACTCATGTCCAGTGCCTTGCCGGTACGCGGGTTGGTGGCCGGCTGCAGGGGCGAGGGTTGGTAGTTGGCGTCTTCGATCACGCGGATGCGGTTCACCCGGTACAGCTCGCGCGCCTGGCGCGGGATGTCTGCAGCCGGGAAGCATAGGCCCAGGTAACGGGGGTAGCCCGGGTCGGCCACCTCGGCCAGCACCTGGCCGTTGCCATCGGCATCGAAACGGTACGCCTTGACCCGGCCAAAACCGGTGATGCGCTTGAGCTGCAGCACCGTTTGCTGCAGCAGGTCTTCAAGGCTGCTGGCCAGCTGAAGGCTGCCAACGAAGCCGCGCACCAGCGGGTAGTAGTCGCCTTGCCCGGCCAAGTCCGGCGGCAGGCGTGGGGGTTCGAGTTCGGCCACCAGCACGTCGTCGTGACAGTGCAGCAGCAGGTGCAACGGGGTGCTGAACGGCGCGCCCTGGCGCAATCGCACGTCGCCGATGTGAAAAGGGAAGACTTCATCGTCGGGCAACCGCGCGAGCTGCGCGCGCAGGTCGAAACCGTCGCTGACCAGGTGGGTGAAGTGGCAACCGATCAGCTCCCGGGCCGGCAAGCCCAGCCAGTGCTCGACATTTTCACTGGCCTGCAGCACGCACAGGTCGGTGGCATCCAGCACCAGCAAGAATCCGTGGGGCTGGATGCTGCTCGGCACGTGGATCGGTTCCCGGGCACAGCGTTCCATGGCTTCTGCCAGCGTGTTGTCTGCAGTCATCAGTGAAAACGCTCCTGTCTTGTCCGTCCCTGTATGGCACAGGATGAGGTGTGACACCCTAACAGAATATCAGTAGTTTAACCGGCCTCTGGCTATTGGAGGCACTAGGTCGCGAGGGGTTCTACGCAGGGGTAGGTTTTTTACAGGGCGGTATCGCTTTGTCGCTAATACAAAAAAATGGCTTGCTGCCACAACGGTCGCGCTGCCTCGCTGCTACGCTCAATTCAGGACGTAACGACAAGGATAACAAGGTGACGGAGCGCTTGGTGGCCGTGCTGTTGGGCCTGTTGTTCAGCGGCAGTACCGTGGCAGCGGATTTTCTCGTGGAAGTGCGGGTACTGGTGCAGCGTGGGTGCATGCTGGTTACCCAGGCACGCGATGCGGGAGCCCAGGCCCTGGGGCAAATCGACCTAGGGGCAGCAGCGCGCCTGGACGGCCCGGATGCACCGCTCAGTGGTGTATTGCTGAACCAGCGCCCGCCGCGCCTGGAGTGCAACCCCGACACCCCTTACCAGATACGCGTCGATGGCGGCCAGCATGGCGGCGTGGGCGAGCTGCGCTACCTGGCCAGCAGCGACCGTTCGGCCCGGCCCATTCCCTACCGCGTGTACCGCGACGCGGCCTGGCGCGAGCCGCTGGTGGTCGGCGTGGCGCAATCGGCGAGGGTGCCCAGTAGTGGTTCGGCCGAACTGCCGTTGTATGCGCGCATCGACAAGCTGACCTGGGTACCGAGCGCAGGCGCGTATGCCGACCTGCTCAAAGTCACGGTCACCTGGTAGGGACGCCGCCATGCACAAGGACGCCATGCCATGAACCGTACTTCCATCCTGTTACTCACCCTTGGGCCATTGCTGGTCCCTGGCGGTGCGGCGCACGGCAGCACCACCGGCTTCATCCAGGCGCGGCTGGTGATCAGCGCGGCCTGTCAGATCAGCAGCAACGACACTCAACCGGCCGTACTGGGTAACCCGGGGCTGCTGGACTTCGGTGAACGTGGCCCGAACTGGGACCAGCCGCTGCGCAGCCGGGTTGACGAAGCAAGCGGCGAGGGCAGCCTGCAGATCAGCTGCACGCCCGAGGTGCGGGCCTTCAACGTGCGGATCAATGGCGGCCTGAATGGTGATGATGGTATTCGCCGCCTGAGCAACGGCCGTGAACTGATCCCTTATCAACTGGCGGTCGACCCGGGTGGCAACAGCCGCTACGCCATCGGCCAGGCGCGCGCCTTCACCATCAACAGCACCCGGCAGATCCCGATTCCCATCTACGGAGTGGTAGTGGCGCAACCCCGCGCGCTGCCGGCCGGGCTGTACCGCGACACCCTCAGAGTGACCCTGGACTGGTAACTACGCAAGGAGACTCCGATGCGAACGAACCTCTCACGCTGCATGCTTGCAGGCCTTGGCCTGGCGCTGGCCTCCCAGGCCCAGGCGGCCACGGTAACCGGGAATATCACCTCGACGTTGACCCTGATTGCCGCGTGCCAGGTCAACGGTAGTTCGGGTACATCGGGGCTTAACTTCGGTGCCTTGAACTTTGGCACCCAGGATGCCCTGTTCACTACCGCAAATGCCCAGGTGCTGGGGGGCGGGGGCGGCGCCATGAGCATTCTGTGCTCGGCCGGTACGGTGCCGGTGGTGAAGGTACGTGCGGGCCTGCACGACGGCCAGTCGAGCGGTGGTACGCGTGCCCTCGCTGACGGCGCTGGCAACTTTGTACCTTACGACCTGTATACCGACTCGGGGCGTACAACGTTGCTGGCGATCGACGGCACCATCACCCTGCCCACCAGTACGGGTGTGGCACAGACCGTCAACCTGTACGGCAAGGCCGTGGGCAAGGCGGGTTTGCCAGCTGGGGTGTACAGCGACACGATTTCGGTTGAGCTGTCGTTCTGAACCATGCGCCGCTGGTTGACGTGGGGCCTTACGGGCACCGGTTTGCTCCTGGCTACACCGTTGAGTGCGGTGACTACCAGCACCTTCACCGTGACGGCACAGATTGTTGCCGGTTGCCTGGTGGTGGGGGGCGTCACCAGCTATGGGACGCTGGACTATGGTACGCAGTCTGCGTTGTCCACCAGCACCCTGAGCACCTCGCTGGGTGGCACCACGGTCACGTTCCAGTGCACCCCCGGCGTTGCCATGAACATGAGCGTGGATGGTGGGCAGAACAGTGCGAGTGGCACGCGCAACCTCAAGCGCGCGAGCGGCACGCAGCTGCTGGCCTACCAGCTATACAGGGACGCGGCCTACAGCCAGACGTTGGGCATCGGCACGAGTGTGGCCGTGAGCTATTCCGACCCGACAGCGATCAAGCTGCCGGTTTACGGGCGGGTTCAGCTGATCGGCACGCTGCCGGCGGGGACCTACACCGATGTGGTGCAAGTGACGGTGACCTGGTGAATGCCAGCGCCACCAACGACAAGTGTCTAAGGAGAGTTGCATGCGGCAAGGCGCGAAGTGGGCGCATGGATTGATCGGATTGTCGTGGCTGGCAAGCCTGCCAGCCGGGGCGGCGACTTCGGTGCTGATCTGGCCGATCGACCCGGTGTTGGAGGCTGATCAGAAGGCCGGTGCCCTGTGGCTTGAAAACCGCGGCACGGCGCCGGCCAACCTGCAGGTACGGGTATTTGCCTGGCGCCAGGGCGATTATCAGGAACAGTTCCAGGCGCAGCGCGAAATCATCGGCAGCCCGCCGGTGGCCAACATCGCCCCGGGGCAAAAGCAGCTCATCCGCCTTACCCGCACCGGCCCGTCACCGGCCGGTCAGGAGCAGGCCTACCGCATCATCATCGACGAAATCCCGCCCGCCATTCCTGTGGACAAGGCCGAGCCAGGCGCCACTGCGGCAATTCGCCTGCAGATGCGTTATTCGGTGCCTCTGTTCGTCTACGGCGAAGGCCTGTGGGGCAAGGCCGACACCGAGGGCAAGCGCAGTGCCGAGGGCGTTGGCAAGCCGCAACTCACCTGGCGCCCGGTGACCGTGCAGGGCAAACCCTATGTTGAACTGCGCAACACAGGCCCGGTGCATGCGCGCCTGACCGATGTGGTGGTACAGCAAGGCACCCAGAGTAAACCGTTGGCCGAGGGCTTGCTGGGCTATGTGCTGCCGGGTGCAAGCATGCGTTGGCCGGCACCCGTGGCGCCCGGCAGCACCAGCGTGCTCAAGGGCCGGGTCAACGGCCAAGGCTCGGCGGACGCCATCCGCCAAGGCCAATGAGCCAGCAACTGAATGCAGTGCAGGGGCCAGGGAGGACCCGGCAATGGTTGGAAACCGTGTGTGAAGTGGCTGACGGCGATGACGCGCCGCTGGTGCCTGGGGCTGGCCATGGCTGGCCCCTGCCTGGCGCTGGCCGACGACCTGCCCCCGCCGCCCACGGAGATGTCCGCCACCGCCGACGCCACGCTGTACCTCGACCTGCTGGTGAACCAGATGCCCAGGGCTGAACTGGTGCCGGTGCAGCAGCGGGCCGGGCAGCTGTACCTGGACAGCGAGGTGTTGCGCGCGGCCGGTATTTCGCTGCCGGGCAATCCCCAGGGCGAAGTGGCACTGGAAGGCATCGCAGGGTTGCACACCGACTACGACAGCCAGAACCAGCGCTTGCTGCTGCAGGTGCCGCCGGCCTGGCTGCCAGACCAACAGGTCGGCGACCGCAACCTGTACCCGGCCAGCGATGCCCGCAGCAGCTTCGGCGCCTTGTTCAACTACGACCTGTACCTGAACGACACCGATGACGGCGGTACCTACCTGGCCGCCTGGAACGAGCTGCGCCTGTTCGACAGTTGGGGCACGTTTTCCAGCACCGGACAGTGGCGCCAGTCGTTCAATGGCGCACAGGCGGATGCGACACGCCAGGGGTTCATGCGTTACGACACCACTTGGCGGTTTACCGACGAGCAGCGCCTGCTCACGTATGAAATGGGTGATTTCGTCACCGGTGCCTTGCCCTGGAGCAGTTCGGTACGGGTAGGGGGGCTTCAGTTGTCGCGTGATTTCGGTGCACGCCCCGACCTGGTGACGTACCCGTTGCCGGCATTCGCGGGTGAAGCGGCGGTTCCGACCTCGCTGGACCTGTTCATCAATGGCTACAAGTCCAGTACCACCGAGTTGCAACCGGGTCCCTACACCTTGACCAACGTCCCCTTCATCAATGGCGCGGGGGAAGCGGTGGTGGTCACTACTGATTCTTTGGGACGGCAGGTGTCGACCACTTTGCCCTTTTATGTCACCAGTAGCCTGCTGCAAAAAGGCCTGTCGGACTATTCGGTGGCGGCAGGTAGCTTGCGACGTGATTACGCCGTGCGCGATTTTGCTTATGGACCAGGCGTGGCTTCAGGCAGCCTGCGCTACGGGCTCAGCGACGCCTTCACTTTGGAAACCCATGCCGAAACCTCCGAATCGCTGATGCTGGGCGGCCTGGGCGGCAACATGCGGCTGGGCAACTACGGCGTGCTCAACGCTGCCTTGGCGCAAAGCCGCTTCGACGGCGAGAGGGGCCATCAGGTCGCCTTGGGTTACCAGTACAACAGCCAGCGCATCGGCTTCAGCTACCAGCGCCTGCAACGCCATGGCGATTATGCCGACCTGACGCGGGTCGATTCCCCGGACATGCAACTGAGCAAAAGCAGCGAGCAGGTCACCCTGAGCCTCAACCTGAACGAGTACGGCAGCATAGGTGCCGGCTATTTCGATGTGCGCGCCGGTGACGGCAGCGGACCCGTCTGATCAACCTGAGTTACAGCAAACCGTTGTGGGGCAGCAGCAGCGTGTACCTGTCGGCGAACCGCGAAGTGGGTGATAGCCAGTGGGCGGTGCAGGCGCAGCTGGTGATCCCGTTCGACCTGCACGGCACCCTGGCGTTGAGTATGGAGCGGAGCAAGGAAGGCGAGCGCCTGCAACGTGTCAACTACAGCCATGCGGTACCGGCCGGCGTCGGCGTTGGCTACAACCTCGGTTACGCCGCAGGCAGTGACCGCGATGCCTACCGGCAGGCTGACGTTACCTGGCGGCTGCAATCGGTGCAGTTGCAGGCCGGGGTGTATGGCAGCAGCGGTGAGATGACCCGCTGGGCCGACGCCAGTGGCTCGCTGGTGTGGATGGATGCGGGCGTTTTCGCTGCCAACCGCATTGACGATGCCTTCGTGGTGGTGAGTACCACAGGTTACGCCGATGTACCGGTACGCTACGAGAACCAGGAAATCGGCCGTACCGATTCCAAAGGTCATTTGCTGGTGCCATACAGCAGTGGGTATTACCGCGGCAAGTACGAAATCGACCCCATGGACCTGCCACCGGACGTGCTTGCAGCTGAGGTTGAACAGCGCGTGGCGGTGCGCCGGGGCAGCGGCTATTTGCTGGAGTTCCCGCTCAAGCGTGTGATGGCGGCCAGCGTCGAGCTGGTGGACGGCAACCAGCAGGTGCTCAAGCTGGGCAGCCGCGTCACCCACGAGCAAAGTGGCAGCCAGGCCGTGGTGGGGTGGGACGGATTGGTGTACCTGGAGAACCTGTCGGAGCACAACCGCCTGCAGGTGCAGATCGAAGGGGGCGGGCAGTGCCAGGTGGCGTTCGACCTGCCCGAAGCACAAGGCTCGATACCCTTGATTGGCCCGTTGGTGTGCCGATGAGTGGCTGGCTGCGTGTCCTGTGGACGAGCGTGCTGCTGTTGCCAGCGGGTACCTCCTGGGCCCTTTGCTCGTCGGTAGCAACGTTGCCAGCAGCGTTTGGCAGTCTGAATTCAACGCAGGTTCGCACCACGGTGCAGACTGCGTCGACCCTGAACTCCGGTTTGCAGTGCACAGGTTCATTACTGACCTTGCTCAGCAGCAGTGATCATTTCTACGCGACGATAACGCCCGCCTCGGGCGGGTTGGTCGGCCCTACAGGCGATGTCATTCCTTATACCCTGTACGCGAACAACACGACCAGTTACCCGATCACCCGGGGGGTGGCCTACGACTTTGCCCGCAACGGTATTATCGACCTGCTGGGGTTGCTCGGTGGCACTACACCCAAGGCAGTGCCGATCTACATGCGCACGCAGATCGGTAGCAACGTTGCAGCAGGGTTGTATCAGGAAAACCTGACCGTGGCCTGGAGCTGGGATTACTGTTCGGGGATTGGCGCGCTTGGAATATGCCTGGGGCGTGACGTTGGTTCGGGCACCAAGACCTTGAACGTGAGCCTGACCGTGACCAACGACTGCCAGATCACCACCCCCGACATCAGCTTCAGCAGCGCGCCGGTGGTCGCCGGGTTCGGTACGGTAAGCCAGAGCCTCAACGTGTCGTGCACCAAGGGCAGCAACTACACGGTGGGGCTGGACGACGGGCAGAACGTCTCCGGTGGCCGGCGGCGAATGAAGTCATCGGCCAACAACTACCTGGCCTACGACATTTTCAAGAGTGCCGGCACCGTGCGCTGGGGCTCATCGGGGGCGGCACGACGTGCCAGTACCGATGCAGACGTCAACCCCGGAGCGGGTACCGGTATCGGCAGCCAGGTGTTCAACTATAACGCCAAGGTCTACACGGACCAGGCTACGCCGCCAGCGGCGACCTATTCCGACAGTGTGATACTGGATGTGCAGTTCTGACTGAGCCTGACGCGGTTTTCTGTTGCGGCAACGGTTTTGAGGGTTTGCGCGATCACTGTGGGAGCGGGCTCGCCCGCGAACACCGGCGAAGCCGGTGCCATACACCGCGTCGTATTCTTCGCGGGCAAGCCCGCTCCCACAGGATGTGGCGTCAGTCTGCCCGTTAGCGCAAATCGCCCACCATCTTCGCCAACGTTTCCAGCACCGCCCCGGCCAGTGCCTTCGACCGCGCCCCCGACCACCCGGTAACCGCATCGGGCGCGTCGTCATGGTCCTTGAACGGCATCTCCAGGGTCAGTGACAGGCAGTCATGCGCCATGCCCACCGCGTTGCAGGCCAGCGTGGTATTGGCCTGGCCCGGCTTGTCACGGGTGTAGCCATGCACGGTCTGGAAGTCCCGGGTCAGGCTGCACAAGGTGCTGCGGAACTGCTCCTCCAGCGTTGCCAGGCGTGGCGTGTAGCCCGGGTTGCCCTCACAGGCGGCGGTGAATACGTGGGGGATCTCTTCATCGCCGTGTACATCGACAAAGGCGTCCACCCCGTACTGCTTCATCTGCGCCTGGGCAAAGAACACCTCCGGGGTCAGCTCGACGCTGGCGTCCTGCCAGGCGCGGTTGAGGTCCTTGCCCTTGAAGTTGGTGCGCAGATGGCCGAGGAAGGCGCCGTCCGGGTTCATGTTGGGGATCAGGTACAGGTCGGCCTTTGCCAGCAACTGCTGGATCACTGCATCGTTAACCTGCAGGCGATCGATTACCCCTTCCATGAACCATTCGGCCATGTGCTCGCCCGGGTGCTGCTGGGCAATCAGCCACAGCTTGCGCTTGCCGGTGGCGCCATCGCCGGCGCGCAGCAGCGGAATGTCGCGGCCCTGTACGCTTCGGCCGCTGGCCAGCAACTCGACCCCTGGCAACTGGCGAGCACGTTCGATCAGCTGGTTGTGACGGGCGCGCGGGTAGGGCTCGAAGTAGGCAAACCAGATCTGCTCCTGCTCTGCTTTCACTTCGAACGACAGCGCCGTGCCGTCGAACTGACTGGGCACGCGGAACCAGGTGTTCTGGTCGTAGCTGGCCACTGCGTTGTAGCCGCTCCAGGCATTTTTGTACGAGGAGCCCGATGCGTTGTCGAGGCTGAAGCGATGGACCTGGCCCGGGGTCAGCCCACTGACCTTGAAGTGGAACCACTGGTAGTGGCCGCTGTGGGTGTCGGGGCGGATGGCCAGGTGCACCTGGGCCGGGTTGCTGGCGTCCAGCACCTGAATGTTGCCGGAATCGAAAGCGCAGTCGATCTGCACGGGGGACAGCGTCACGGTCATGGGCCGGGCTCCTTATCGGGCGTTGTTGTAGGGGTACTGTACACGGCTTGGCCCGGTCGACGCCAAAATCGCACTGGCCTGCAGGTTATTTGAAGAACTGGCTCGGTGTGGTACCGAACTGGCGCTTGAACATGCTGGCGAAGGCACTGGGGCTGTCATACCCCAGCGCCCCCGCCACATCGATGATCCGCTCGCCCAGTGCGATCCGCTCAAGTGCCTGCATCAGCCGCGCCTGCTGGCGCCACTGGCCAAAGGTCATGCCGGTTTCCTTGCGGAACAGGCGCTGGATGGTCTTTTCATCTATGCCCAGTTGCAAGCCCCAGTCAGCCACGGTGGCGTTGTCATCAGGCCTTTCGTGCAAGGCCGAGCAGATGGCCTTCAAACGCCTGTCGCTGGGTTGCGACAGCTTCAGCGGCAAGGTTGGCAGTACGCAGATTTCGTCGAGGATCAAGCGCATCACCCGGGCTTCACGCGAGTCCTCGGCAAAGGGGGCGGTAAAGCCCACCGAGGCTTTGATCAGTTCGCTGAGCAGCGGCGAGATGCTGATGGCCTTGCTCTGCAGGGGCAGGCCCGCCGCCGCGTCGGTGCGCACGAACACACTGCGCATCTTCACGTCGCCAACACAGCGGATGGCGTGCACCTGGCCGCAGGGCATCCACACACCGCGGCTGGGCGGCACGGTCCAGCATTCGTTACCGGACTCGACGATCATCAAGCCTTTGATGGCGTAGATCAGTTGATGCTTGGCATGCCGGTGGGGTTCGATGAACCAGTCCGTAGGGTAGTCGGTCGCACGGCTCCCGACTTCCCATGTCCATTCATCGACCTCCACCAGCAATTCGCGCTGCGGCTTTACCATCGTGACCTCGTGTAGATGCAGCCAGGCAGCGCCACTTTAGCAGCAACGGCTCGGCCGGGCCTGCGAGCGGGTGGCCGGCAGCAGCGCGGTGGCCAGCCCGAGCAACGGCAGGAACGCGATGGCCTGGTACACCCACTCGATGCCATGCCGGTCGGCCAGTTCGCCCAGGCCGGCGGCGCCGATGCCGCTGATGCCGAACATCAGCCCGAACATCACCCCGGAGACCATGCCGACCCGTCCTGGCACCGCCTCTTGGGCATACACCACCAGCGCCGCGAAGGCCGAGGACATCACCAGGCCAATGGCCACGGCCAGTACGGCTGTCCAGGCCAGGTTGGCATGGGGCAGGGCCAGGGCGAAGGGGGCGACGCCAAGGAACGAGACCCAGATCACCGCCTTGCGCCCGATGCGGTCACCCACCGGGCCGCCGGCAAAGGTCCCCAGCGCCACGGCTGCGAGGAACACGAACAGGTACAACTGGCTGTGTTGCACGCTCAGGCCGAAATGCTCGATCAGGTAGAAGGTGAAGTAGTTGGTGAACGAGGCGATGTAAACGAACTTGGCGAACATCAGCACGGCCACCACCGCTACTGCGCGCCACATGGCACCCCGCGACAACCCGGGCGCCTGCTGACCGGCGAAGGTCTTGAGCCGGGCCTGGCCGTGGCGCACGCTCCAGCCTGTTACCCGCAACAGCACCATGACAGCCAGTGCAGCTGCCAGCATGAACCAGGCAATGGCCGGCTGACCGTGCGGAATGACGATGGCGGCGGTGAGCAGCGGGCCGAGGGCCGAGCCGGTATTGCCGCCAACCTGGAAGGTGGATTGCGCGGTGCCGAAGCGCCCGCCGGAGGCCATCCTGGCCACCCGCGAGGCTTCGGGGTGGAAGGTGGCCGAACCCACGCCAACCACCGCGGCGGCCAGCAACAGCATTTCATAGCTGCCGGCAAAGGCGAGCAGGGCGATGCCCACCAGCGTCACCAGCATGCCGGCGGGCAGCAGGAAGGGTTGTGGATGTTTGTCGGTGAACAGGCCGACCCAGGGCTGCAGCAGGGAGGCGGTCACCTGGTAGACCAGGGCGATCCAGCCGATCTGGGCAAAGCTCAGCGCAAAATCGCTTTTCAGCATGGGGTAGATCGATGGCAGCACCGCCTGGATCAGGTCGTTGAGCAGGTGGGCGAATGCAGCAGCACCGACGATGCGGACCACAAAGCCCTGAGGCTGGTCGGCAGGCGTGGTGGAGGCTACGGAGGCAGCGGAGGTTGTCATGGGCAAGGTTCTTCTGTGGCAAGGGAGCAAGGCATTGCCGCCGCAGGTTAGCCAGTGCCCGGGTTGCCTGTCTCACGCCGAACAGGCAGCCACTGCCGCGTTTCGGGCATCCGTGCCCGCAAAGCCCTTTTAGCGTTCGTGCCTGGCCATCCAGCGCAGCAATGCTGCAATCGGTATGCTGCGGTGAGCCTCGTGTCGGAAGGGCTTGCCCTCAGCGCTGTAGCGCTCCCGATACCGGCTAAGGACCAGGCTACGGCCATCAGCCGATAGCCGCGCCTCCAGTTCATGCAGCAACAGGGGTTGCCGGGCGGCACCTTCCAGGCGCCTGAACAGCAGCATGGCAGCCTGGGCATCATTCATGGCCGGTTGCCTCCGGGCAATGGGCTTGCCACGTTCCAGGTTTGCCTGCCTTGCCTTCTGCCACCAGGTTGCTGCGCTGCTGGGCGGTGTAGTCGCGCATTGCCAGGTAGTAATCGGGCCAGGTGTGCAGCAGATCGGTCAACGGCAGGGCGGCGGCGCGCCCATCCACGATGTGCCCGGCAGTGGCCACGGTCGTGAGGGTGGCAACCGTATCGCTGTTATCGCCGAACGGGTCCACGGCCATGCTCAACACCTTGCCGGTAGCGTCGCGCACGTTGTGCGTACCCAGCAGTGGCAGCTCGACGATGGGGCCATTGGCGATGCCCCAGACCCCGAAGGTCTGGCCAAAGTCTGAACGGTGTTGGTTCAGCCCCATCTTCCCGGACACATCGACCAGGCCCGCCACACCCAGGGTGGTGTTGAAGATGAAGCGTGAAAGGCTGGTCATGGCCCGTTCGCCGTTGCCCTGCAGCAGGTCGTTGACGAACACCTTGGGCTCGCCGAAGTTGTTGGCAAAGTTGTGCACGCCCTGCCGGGCAAAACCAGGCAGCGCGCTGTAGCCGCGGGCGACGGGGGTCAGCAGGTAGTCATCGACCGTGCGGTTGAAGGCAAACACTGCGCGGTTGGCCGGCTCTGCAGGGTCGCTGACCTGATAGGCGACAGGGCCGCAGGCCGAGGTGGCGGGTGCGCGCTGGCTGCAGCCTGCGGCCACGAGCAACGACAATGCCAGTGCGGCGGAACGCGCCGAACGGGAGGGGGATGATGAGCGGGACATAGGCACATTCCTGGCAAGAACTGGCGGCGATGCTGCCCGGCTTTTCTTGCCTGGTAATGTCTGGATTGTCTCGGCTCGGACACTTTGTTACCGGGTTGAAATATATGACGGCCGCAGGGTGATGGCCTTAAAGTACCGCTTGGTTACCTTGTTCGTGGTGCTTTTTCGTGAGCCATTTGCTGATCGTCGACGATGATGTCGAGGTGCTCGACCTGTTACAGAAGTTTCTTCGCCAGCATGGCTACGAGGTAGACGTCGCCTGCGATGGCAAAGCGCTCTGGCAGGCGATCGAGCGGCGCGTGCCAGACCTGGTCATCCTCGATGTGATGCTGCCCGGTGACAGTGGCCTGGTGCTGTGCCAGCGCCTGTTGGCCGAACACAAGGTGGCAGTGATCATGCTGACCGCCATGGGCGAGCTGAGCGACCGTGTGGTGGGCCTGGAGCTGGGGGCCGACGACTACCTGACCAAGCCGTTCGCTGCCCGTGAACTGCTGGCGCGGGTCAGGGCCGTGTTGCGCAGGGCCGGTGAGGGGGCTGCTGGCGCTGTTGGCGCCACGAGCCACCCCTCGGTGCTTGAGTTCGCCGGCTGGCAGCTGGACGTGGTGCGGCGCGAGTTGCGCTCGCCGGATAACGTCATGATCCCTTTGTCCAACGGTGAATTCGAGCTGTTGCTGGTGTTTGCCGAGCATCCGCGTCGGGTGCTTAGCCGCCAGCAGTTGCTGGACCTGGCCCGTGGCGAAGCCTACGACGCCTACGACCGCAGCGTTGATGTACAGGTGAGCAGGTTGCGCCGCAAGCTTGAAGCCGACAATGGCAGTGAGCCGTTGATCCGCACCCTGCGTAATGCCGGCTACCTGTTCACGCCTGCGGTCGCCAGGCGATGAAGCTGTTTACCCGGCTGTGGCAGGCCCTGCCGCAGCCAAGAATCACCATTGCCCGCTGGATTGCGCTGACCACTTTGACGGCGATGCTGTTCCTGTTGCTGCTCAAGGGGCTGTTCAGCCTGCTGCTGAGTGTGTGGGCGCAGCCACCGCTGCTGGAAAGCGGGGTGATCGAGAAAGTGGCAGCGGTGACCCGCATCCTCGATGCGGCGCCCGTATCGCAACGCGGCAACCTCGCTGATGCGGCGGGTGACGGCACCTATTCCGTACGCTGGTTGCAACGCCATGACGAAGCCGGTGTACCCAGGCTGGTCGATGCCGAGTTCCGCCAGGGCACGCCTATCCTGCGCGCCTTGCTCAAGCGCCCGGATGCCAGGGTCGAGGCATTCGAGCCTTCCGACATGCCGGAATACGCCCCTGAACGCGGTTATGCCCTGATGATCGAGCTGAGCGACAAGTCCTGGGTGCTGTTTCGCGCCACCAGCCGTAGCTGGGGCCTGGATGAACTGCCGCGTAACCTGATCATCCTCGCCTTGATGCTGGCTTCCAGCCTTGCTGTCGCGTTGTTGGCCACACGCTACCTGGCCAAGCCCCTGGAGCGCTTTGCCGAAGGTGCGCGGCGCTTTGGCAAGGACTTCAACGCGCCCCCGATCCCGGTGGTCGGCCCGCACGACCTGCGCCAGGCCATCCTGGCCTTCAATGCCACCCAGGCCCAGCTCAAGCATTACCTGAACGACCGCACGCAGATGCTCGCGGCCATCTCCCACGACCTTCGCGCACCGCTGACGCGCATGCGCTTGCGCGCCGAGTTCATCGACGATGCCCAACTGCAGGCCAAGTTGTTTCAGGACGTCGACGAGATGCAGGCGATGGTCGATGCCGCGCTGGCGTTTTTCCGTGATGACGCGCGGCTTGAACCTACCACCGTGTTCGATCTGGGCGAGTTGCTGCTGACCGTGGTGGACGACTTCAAGGATGCGGGCGTGGAGGTTGGCCTCAGCGGGCCGCGCCGCTGTGTTTACACCGGGCGGCCCGTGGGCATCAAGCGGGTGCTGGTCAACCTGATCGACAATGCCGCGAAGTACGGTTGCGAACCCACCGTGGTGTTGGCGGTAACCGCCAGGCAGATAGAAATTACCGTGCAGGATCGCGGGCCGGGCATCGCGCCAGACCTGCAGGAGCAGGTATTCGTGCCGTTTTACCGTATTGAAGGCTCACGTAACCGCGACACGGGCGGTGTGGGGCTGGGCCTGCCCGCCGCACGGGCCATCGTGCTGGAACAAGGTGGCAGCCTGACATTGAGCAACCGCCTCGAAGGCGGTTTGCAAGCCAAGGTCACGCTGCCACTGGGTTGATCAGAGCCCCAGCTCGCTGAGCCCGGGGTGATCATCCGGGCGCCGGCCCAGCGGCCAGTGGAACTTGCGCTCGGCTTCACTGATGGGGTGTTCGTTGATGCTCGAATGACGGTTCTGCATCAGTCCGTCGTCGGCAAACTCCCAGTTCTCGTTGCCGTAGGCGCGGAACCACTGGCCGCTGTCGTCGTGGTATTCGTAGGCGTAGCGCACGGCAATGCGGTTGCCGGTGAAGGCCCACAGTTCCTTGATCAGGCGGTATTCCAGTTCGTGGTGCCATTTGCGGGTCAGAAACGCTTCGACCTCGGCACGGCCACGGGGGAACTCGACGCGGTTACGCCATACCGTGTCCGGGGTGTAGGCGAGTGCAACCTTGGCCGGGTCACGGCCGTTCCAGCCATCTTCGGCCAGCCGGACTTTCTCAATGGCACTTTCGCGGGTGAAGGGTGGAAGGGGTGGGCGGGACATCGGTGTACTCCTCGGGTCGTTTGGCTTGTAGCAGGTTAGCTGCCGCTGCCTGGACAGAGAATGGATGTGCCGGGCACTTCATAATTGCGGTGCGTGAAACAGTACTGAGGTGCAGTGCCCAGGTGCTGCCCTTGTGTAACCCCTGCACAAGGGCGTACCCCTGTCAGTCCCAGGCCGGTGCCAGGCCGTCTGGGCTGACTTCGCGGCCATTGCGTTCGAGCGTGGCGATGCGTGCCATGTCGTCTGCGTCCAGCTTCAGGTCACGGGCAAGCAGGTTGCTGGCCAGGTTTTCACGCTTGGTCGACGACGGGATGACCGCATAGCCCAACTGCAAGGCCCAGGCCAGGGCCACCTGGGCGACGGTAGCCTTGTGCTTCGCGGCAATCTCGGCCAGTACCGGGTCTTTCAACACCTTGCCGTAGGCCAGGGTCATGTACGAGGTGACGGTGATGCCCTGTTCCTTCAGGAACGCGGTCAGCTTGCCGTTTTGCAGGTAAGGGCTGAGTTCGATCTGGTTGGTCGCGATTTCGCCTTTGCCGACGACTTCGATGGCCTGGCGAGTCAGCTCGATGTTGAAATTGGACACACCGATCTGGCGTGTCAGGCCCAGCTTCTTCGCTTCGGCCAGTGCGGCCATGTATTCGCGCAGCTCCACCCCGTTGCCCGGCGCTGGCCAGTGAATCAGCAGCAGGTCGACATAGTCGGTACGCAGTTTGCTCAGGCTGTCGCGCAGGCTGGGGATGAGCTTGTCGGCGGCGTAGTTGTCCACCCAGATCTTGGTGGTGATGAACAGCTCGCTGCGTGGCACGCCGCTTTCGGCAATCGCCTGGCCAACGTCAGCTTCGTTCTTGTAGATTTGCGCGGTGTCGATCACCCGGTAGCCCAGCGCCAGGGCCGACTTGACCGAGTCGATAACGGCTTGCCCGGTGAGGCGGAAGGTGCCTAGACCAAAAGACGGGATGCTCATGAAAATGCTCCTTGGCAGATCGGGGTGGACCCAGGCGTGGGGCCTGCGTCAGTGAAGCCAGTGTGCAGGTTTTGCGCGTAACGATTAATGCAGTGTGGCGGCAAGATCTTTTGCTTTGAAGTCAACAGTCGCCCCGGTACTCATGTTCAGGGCGCCAAGGGGTTGCCATAGATACCACCTTGGCCACGTCGGGCCTGATGCAATGCGGTTTTCTTGCCCGGAGACCGCGATGCACCCGCCACCCTTCACCGATGGCTCGACCGATGCCCTGATTGCCAGCCGTTTACCGTCCTGGTTGACCGGGGCATCGCTGGATACCTTGTACTCACTGCATGCGAGCCAGCAATGGCAGCAGCACGTTCAACACCAGTTGCATGAGCGGTTGGCGAGTATCCTGCCTCTGGATGCATTCGCCGCCCCATTGTTGCAGCAGGCGTTGTACACCTGGCATGGTTTGACGCTGGATGTTCGCAAGGCCATGCTGCGCCGACGTACATTGCAGCGTTTCCCATCGCACATCGCGACTCTTCCAGATGGGGTGAAAGAGCATGTCCATCAGCAGAGCCTGCTGGCTGCTGCGCTGCATAATTTTACCGAGGGGGAAACATTCGCCAGTGCTATTTTGCAAGGCACTGTCGTGCAGGACTCGAATGGCCAGGACGCGAGTCTTTCGCCAAAGGCATTTTACACGTTGTGCCGAAACCTCGATCTGGGTGGGCAGTACCAGGCTTATCTGGATACCCGGTTGAGGCCAGGCGGTGAGCCTGGCAGGCAGCTGGAAGCCCTTTTGCAGGAGGGCTATCGGGCTGGTTTGGAGGCGGCACTGCGTCTCTCGCTGTACAACGGCGAAATTTCCAGGCATGGCTTTGATCAGTGCCTCCCGCTGGCCTCGCTGGTGGCTGGCAAACCCTCGGCAGGTACAGGTTTGCAACCTCATGCGCTGCGGGTATTCGGCAAGCTCGCACGCGGGGTGGCGGTATTCGCCGTTGCAGCATCGGACAGGTCGCAGAAGGGCCTTCTGTGCTGGGTGCCTGACGATCCTCAAGGTGCACTTACCTGGTACTCCACCTGGGACCAACTGTTCCTGACGATGGGCAAGCAGTTTCGCTTGCCTGGGTATGTCGATTTCTTCCAGCGTTTCATCAGCGAACGGGATCGAGAAGCGTATAGCCGTGCGCTGGGTGAGGCGTTGAAGCAAGGTGATGAAAATGTGCCGGTCCGTCTCGATGGGCGCCACGAAGTGATCGAGCAGCCATTGTTCGAGTACCTGTGCAAGCAGCAGATCGATACCTTGTTGGACAATGCCAGGGTCCTGGCGGTGCCTACCGCCGATGTGGATGCACAGGTGCGTGACCGGCGCTTGCACTTCTATCTCGAAAGTGCGCTGGACCTGCTGGGCCTGGCGAGCTTCGGGCTACCCGCGTTGGCGCTGCCATTGTTGGGCATCACCGCGTTGCAGGTGGCCGGCGAGGTATACGAGGGCTATGCCGATTGGCGACTGGGTGATCGACAGGCGGCGCTGGAACACCTTTATTCGGTTGCTGAAACGGTCATCATGACGGGCGCCAATGTGGGCGCCGGGCTGGCAGCGCAGCGGCTGGCCAGGGCAGTGCAGGTCGATGAGCTGGTGCCGGTCCAGTACGACGAGCACAGGTTGAAATTGTGCGACCCGGTGTTGCCCGGCTATGCGATTGAACCGCCGGGCAGCACGGGAGCGCTACCTCTGGGCGGGCCGGGGGAGCGGGTGCGCACGCCGGTCGGCAGCTTTGAAACCTACCTTGAGGCGCAATCGCAACAACGGCGAATCCGTCATCCGCAGCGTACCAATGCCTATGCGCCGATGCTTGAAAGCAACGGCGCCGGCGGTTGGCGCCACGAGCTCGAAAGCCCTCATGAGTGGCAGGGGCGCGTGCATTTGCTGCAAGACCTCGCCAGCGATCTGTCGCACCTGGATGCTGAAGCGGCCAACGATGTGCTGCTCGCCACCGGCCTGAATGAAGACCATCTGAGGCGTTTGCACCTCGATCATGCGCCGCCACCGGCACGGCTGCTCGATGCAGCTGAGCGGCATCGTATGCACACGCAAGTGCCATGGCTACGCGGCGATGGCTTCGAGGAGCATCTGCAGGCCCAACAAGGCGTCGCTACCCCAGAGCAGGCCGTGTTGCGAAGAGACTTCCCTGGGCTTTCAATCAGGGGGGCGCGTGAAATCGTCGAGCATGCCAGCGAGGACCAGGTCGAGCAATTGCTGATACACCAGCGTGTTCCCCTGGCCTTGGCCGAACAGGCTCGTTGGCAACTGCACGATGCGCGGCTGGATCGTGCCTGTGCCGGGCTGCGCCAGGCCGCAGCGATCAACCGCGATACCGAGCAGCTGGCGTTGAGCCTGGTCGGCGATGAGGCGCCCTGGCGGGGTACCCGGGTTGAAGTGCGGCTTGCGTCGGTGGAAGGCGAAAGAATGGCCTCTGTCGGCGCTGAAACCTCGGGCGAGATCCGTACGCTGGTGCGTACCGCTGACGGTTATAACGTGATAGCGCGCACCGGCGACCCTTTGTCGCCCCCTTCGTCGCCATGCAGCCTGTTCGAAGCGCTGATACAGCTGCTGGACCCTTGGCAGCGCAAGCAGTTGGGCGAGGCCGCCGACAGCCCGCAGGCGTTGGCGGATGCGTTGTCACTCCGGGCAAGCCAGCGGCGTGAACGGGTGGCCGATGTGCTTGGCATGGCGCCAGTCGTCCCAGGCTTCAGGCCACCGGTCAGGCTGGGAGACGGGCGCGTGGGATACCCGTTGAGCGGACGGGGGGAGAGCAGCCTTCGCGCATTGCGCCGGGGTATGCAGCGGCTGTTTCCGGACCTGGATGATCACGCATTTGACGACCTCATCGACAGGGCGCGAAGCCTTGGGTTGACGGCCTGGAACTATCATCTGCGCCTCAGTGGGCAGCTGCGTGCACTTGACCTGGCTTTGAGCCGATGGCGACGTCAGTCATCCGGCCCTGTGCAACTGCTCAGGCGGGCCCGCATGGCACGGCGAATCCGAAATGCCTGGCGGCGCAGTATTCGCGACGAGGCCGGCAACTTCGCGTTGATTCTGGAAAACTCACGGCTGGGCTCATTGCCGGATTTGCCAGATACCGTCATTTTTGACCATGTGACCACGCTCACGCTGACAGACCTGGAGCTGGCCCACGTCGATGAACGCTTTCTGTCCCGTTTCCCCAGCGTGACCAGGCTTGACCTGACGGGGAACCGGTTGACCGAACTGCCAACACTGGAACACACGCCTTGGCTGGAGACGTTACGACTGGCGCATAACCGGATCGTGATAACCGAGCCGGGCAATCGGCAGCTGGCTGGTTTGAACCATCTGACCATGCTGGACCTTGATTTCAACGCGCTTGAGGTTGAGCCAAGGGTGAACCTGTCCACTGCCCTTCGACGTTTGCACTTACGTGGTAACCGGCTGCGCACGGTCCCTTTGCATCTGCTGCAGCAAGTCGCGTTGGAGCAGATCGATTTGCGAGGTAACCGTATCGGTACCATTGACGAAGCTCAGTTGGCCCTTCTGAACGCTTATCCCGACAGGGTGCGTCTGCAAGACAACCCGCTGCCTCCTGTCATATTGGAACGGGTGGACGAACGTGTTTGGCTCCCCCCTTCACGGCCATTGCCCGCACAACCTGCTCCTCATGAGTCGGACCCTTGGCTGGCCGGCTTGAGCGGGCAGGAAGCGGCCCGGCGCAGGGAGGCTTGGCAAGCGTTGCGTGCCGAACGGGGCAGTGAAGACTTTTTTGCCTATCTGGAAGCGGTGCGGGGGGCTGAGCAGTTCACGCGCCAACCGGCAGAGGCGCGCCGGCGTGTGGGCGAGTTGCTTGAAACCATGTGGCACAATTCGGTTGTCCGCAGTGCTGTGTTCCGTCAGGCGGCAATGCCGCGCGGGCGTGCCGACCTCGATGTACTGGTGGTGAGGCTGCAGGTCGAGTTGCGTACCGAGGGTGTGAGAGGGCGAAGGGTGGAGCGCGCGTTGCGAGACCTGGCACGGGAGCTGTTCCGACTGGAGCAAATCAATCGTTTTGCCGCGCAGCATATCGAGCGTCTGCGTCTGCCGCCCGGCGAAGCCCGTACAAATGACGTTTACCTCGCCTTCAGAGTGGGCCTGGCAGATGCGTTGGGTGTTTATGGGCAACCCACCTACCTGAACCTCCAGCATGTCACCAGCGTCACACCTGAGCTGCTATCGGAAGCCGAAGCAGCGGTGCACGAGGCCGAAACCGCTGAAGCGCTAAGCCAGTTCCTGTCGCGGCAATTCTTCTGGCAGGACTATGTGCGTGTCGCGTACGCCGATGAATTTGCCGAAATACGCCACGAGTACGCTCCGCAGTTAGGTGCGTTGGAGCCTGAACCCGGTGCGGCGCATGCCCCCATGGATGCTGTGAACCGGATCGTCGCCCAACGTCAGGCATCGGAGAGGGCGCTGACGCTGAAACTGGCGCGTGGCAATGCCTGGGCGTGGTTCCGCTTTGCGCCCCCTCATCGGCCTGGCCTTCGAGCGTTTACCCGGCTGTCGAGGCAGTTGGAACAAAGCCTGGATGCTTGGCGAGGTCTGCCGACCGACGAGGAATATCATGCGCGCTCTACCGTGGCGCAAACACTGCGCCAGGCGTGGTACTCGGGCTTTCGTGATGAAGGCACAGGCTTCACCCCAACCATCGAAGGGTTGTCGGTCAGCACGTTACCGGAGCTGCCGGTTGGCATCCGTTTTGACCGACTGCATACGTTGTCGCTACGCAATCAGCAGGTCACGGCCATTGCAGGTGATTTTTTGCGGCGCTTTCCCAATCTGGAGGTGTTGAACCTGTCGGGCAGCCGAATTTCCCGCCTGGAAGGGCTTGAGCATTTGCCTCAACTGCGCAGCTTGAACTTGGGGGGGAACCTGCTTGATACGGTGACTGGCCTGGAAAACCTGGGGCAGTTGGTCGAGTTGGACCTCAGCGGCTGCAGGCTGGAGGCATTGCCCGCTGGCATTGAGCGTTTGACGAATCTTGCGAGCCTGGACCTGGCCTTCAACCAGTTGAGTGAGCTGCCGGAACAGCTAGGGGCGCTACCAGCGCTCGAGAACTTGCAGTTGAGCGGTAATCTGTTGACAGGCTTGCCACGCACGATAGGCAACCTGGCGCGGCTGAACATTCTCAATCTCGGTGGCAACCGGTTGAGCGTAGTGCCGGAAAGCCTGAATGGTCTGGCAAGGCTCACTCAGCTGTACTTGCACGATAACACCATTGTTCTGGATGCCGTCAGCGAGTCGCGATTGGAGTGGTTTTCCAGGCTGGAGGTGCTGAACCTGAAGGGCAACCCACTCGGCAGCGCCCCACGGCTGCGCTACAACGTCCAGCTGCGTTTTTTGTCGTTGCGTGCTACCGGCCTGAGGGCGTTCCCGCTTCGGTTAATGCAGGGTCACCCAGGCTTGAGCGTGGACTTGCGCGGCAATCGCATCACCGCCTTGGACGAGGAGGCCCTGCATTGGGTGGAGGCCAATCCCCATACCGTCAACCTCGAAGACAATCACTTGAGTGAACAGGTAATGGCTCGTGTACGCGATGCCTTGGCGCGCTTGCAAATGCAATGGGCCAGGGAAGAAGAGGAGGGGGAGGTGACCGCAATCAGAAAACCATCCACACGCAGAGGGTAATGAGCCAAGCCATGGCCCGGGTGGGCCATGGCTTGCGGTGCATCAGCGGCGGCGGAACAGCGGCAGCGGTTCGTCGGTGGCAGCCTGGTAGGTCACCGAAAAGTCCTTCAGGCTTTGCAGTGCGTCTTCCGGGTCCTTGTCGGCACGGATGGCGAATGCATCGAAACCGCAGCGGGCCATGAAGAACAGCTGGTCGCGCAGCACGTCGCCAATGGCGCGCAGCTCGCCCTTGAACTTGTAGCGGTCACGCAGCAGGCGCGCATTGGAGTAGTTGCGCCCGTCGGTGAAGGCCGGGAAGTTCAGCGCGATGACCTGGAAGTGCTGCACGTCTTCGCCGATTTCTTCGGCTTCTTCGTCGCTGTCCAGCCAGATGCCCAGGCCGCCGTCGCGGGCCTTGAGCACATGGGCGTGGTCACGCCAAAGTTGCAGCGGGACGATGTAGTCGTCGCAGTTGGTCAGCTCGTCAAAGGACGTTTCCTTGGGCAGCAGGTGCCAGGTTTCGTCGACGATCTGGTTGTTCTTAATGATTCGCTGCATAGACGCGTTCCTTGAAGGGGTCGATGCCGATACGCTGGTAGGTGTCGATGAAACGCTCTTCCTCGGTACGTTGTTCGACGTACACGGCGATCAGCTTCTCGATCACATCGGCCATGGCCTCCTGGGCGAAGGACGGGCCGAGGATCTTGCCCAGGCTTGCGCCACGCGCGGCGTTGCCGCCCAGCGACACCTGGTAGAACTCCTCACCCTTCTTGTCCACGCCGAGGATGCCGATGTGGCCCACGTGGTGGTGGCCGCAGGCG
>JADHEF010000890.1_pt1 | contig 23967 bp, 16 predicted proteins | sample 8952391 | NCBI WGS metagenome assembly JADHEF01 (sample SAMN16124439, study PRJNA663245) | bioreactor sludge metagenome | isolation source: sludge (nitrite) | place: India:Bengaluru | collected 2019-02-28 | reverse complement strand
CGCTAAGGCAACTCGTCTCTCTGCCCACTTAAACCAAACTGGGGATACATGAGGGGCGCGCCGCGCCTTGCCGCGCCGCAAACCCCGCATGTTTTCCTTGACTCACAGGGCGGAAATGACTAGGGTATTTCCCGGTTGTCCGAGCAATAACGGCGCGCCGGACACCCCGGCGCGCGGCTGGCCCAAACGCAAGGAAAGAACACCCATGAGAAACACGCTTCTGTTTGCCACCCTCTGTGCCGTGCTCGCCACCCTTTCGGGCGGTGCCTGGGCGGCGGACGACGAGTCCGGCTTCACGCCGATGTTCAACGGAAAGGACCTGACGGGCTGGGAGGGCGATCCGTCGCTGTGGTCGGTGAAGGACGGATGCATTGTGGGGCAGACAACGGAGGCCAACCCCATCAAGACGAACACCTTCCTGATCTGGCGGGGGGGGAAACCGGGCGACTTTGTGCTGCGCTTCTCCTACCGCATTGAAAACCACAACTCGGGCGTGCAGTACCGCAGCCACGAGATTGAGGGCGTGTCCTGGGGGATGGGCGGCTACCAGGCGGACATCCTGGGCGACGGCAGCCTTTCGGGCATCGTGTACGAGGAGCGGGGCCGGGGCATCCTGGCCAAGGTCGGCGAGAAGGTGACCATACAGCCCGACGGCAAGCTGGACGTGACCGGCAGCACGGGCGAGGCGGCGAAGCTGACGGCGGGGGTGAGGCTGAAGGAGTGGAACGAGTACGAGGTCATCGCCGAGGGCAACCATGTCGTGCAGAAGATTAACGGGAATGTGATGAGCGAATTCACCGACGACCAGGCGGACAAGCGCGCCATGGACGGGCTGATCGGCCTGCAACTGCACGCGGGCCCGGCCATGAAGGTGGAATACAAGAACCTGCGCGTGAAGGAACTGAAGCCCGCGGCCAAGCCGTGACGGGTTGCATTTTGCGCGGAGCCGTGCTACAAAAAAAGGCCTGAAAAACAGCCCCGGACGCCGGGGAAGCAACCATACCGAAGGGAGAAACCATGAACATCGCACTGGCAGCCAATGTTGAGCAGGCGGCAAAGCGGGCCTTTGACGCGGGCGGCGGACTGCTGCGCCTGGCGCCGGCCTGGGTGCCGCGCTCGTTCCTGCAGCCGGGCCGCAGGCTCAAACTGCACCCGGACGACTACTACGCGCTGGGCAAGCACCGGGGCGGCATTGACGAGCGCTGGTTCGCCTCCACCACGGCGGCGGACAACGAGGGCGCCCCGCCGGACGAGGGCCTGAGCTACGCCGTTCACGAGGGCGTGCGCTTTACCCTGCGCGACGCCGTGGCCGCGCTGGGCGGCGCGCTCATCGGCGGCGACATCTGGGACAAGTACAAGCGCTGGCCGGTGTACAGCAAGTTTTTCGACAACATGGGGCCCATCCCGCACCACATGCACCAGAGCCCCGAGCAGGCCGCGCTGCTGGGGCGCGAGGGCAAGCCCGAGTGCTACTACTTCCCGCCGCAGCTCAACGCCATCGGCAACAACTTCCCCCACACCTATTTCGGCCTGGAGCCCGGCACCACAAAGGCCGACCTGCGCCGCTGCCTGGAGAACTGGAACAAGGGCGACAACGGCGTCCTCGACCTTTCCAAGGCCTACCGGCTCAAGCCCGGCACGGGCTGGTGGGTGCCGCCGTGCACGCTCCACGCCCCCGGCTCGCTGGTGACCTACGAGCCCCAGTGGGGCAGCGACGTCTTCGGCATGTACCAGTCCCTGGTGGAGGGGCGCGACGTGCCCTGGAGCCTGCTGGTGAAGGACATGCCGGTGGACAAGCACCACGACCTGGACTTCATCGTGGACCAGATTGACTGGGACATCAACCTGAACCCGAACTTCAAGGACAGCCACTACCTTGAGCCGGTGGTGGACGAGGCCGCGTCGGGCGACGGTTACACGGACCGGTGGGTCACCTACGGCACGCCGCTGTTCACCGCCAAGGAGCTGACCGTGATGCCGGGCGTGAAGATGACGCTGAAAGACAACGGCGCCTCCGGCGTGATCTGCATGCAGGGCCGGGGCCGCATCGGCGCGCTGCCCCTGGAAAGCCCCACCATGATCCGCTTCGGCGAAATGACCGAGGACGAGGTGTTCATCTCCGACACCGCCGCCCGCGCGGGCGTCACCATCGAAAACCTGGGCGGCGAGTGCCCCCTGGTCCTGCTCCGCTACTTCGGCCCCAACGTGAACCCCCAGGCCCCGGTCGTGGGCGCGCACAAGAAAGGATGACCGCCATGAAACGCATCTCCATCGGCACCTGGGCCTATTCCATCGGCCCCTACGCGGACAACCCCGTCCCCTTCGACGAAATCCTCCGCAAACTGGCCTCCCTCGGCTTCGACGGCCTTGAGCTGGGCGGTTTCGGCATCCACCCGAACCCGGACAACATGCCCACGGCGGACGACCGCGCCAGGTGCAAACAGGCCGTCGCCGACGCGGGACTGGCCTTCTCCGGCCTTGCCGCCAACCTTTGGGGCGAGAAGCTGATCAACACCGAGGACACCACCCCCTACATCAACGAGTTCCGCAAGAACCTCGACTTCTGCGTGGATCTCGGCATCCCCGGCATCCGCGTGGACTGTGTCCAGCCGCCCACCATCTTCGACGAGGTGGACCCGGACACGGCCCGCGCGCGGGTCGTCTCCACCTGGAAGCGCTGCGCCGCCGAGGCCGCCGACAAGGGCGTCTACGTCACCTGGGAATTCGAGCCCGGCTTCGCCTTCAACAAGCCCTCCGACATCATCCGCATCGTGGACGAGGTGGGCGACCCCAACTTCGGCGTGCAGTTCGACACCTGCCACGCCCACATGGTCGCCGCCGTGGGCGCGCGCCAGCCCGGCCATAAGGAAATCCTTCCCGGCGGCGCGCTGGAGCTCGCGCAAAAACTGCGCGGCAAAATCAACCACCTCCACCTCATCGACTCGGACGGCACCCTGCACGGCGACGAGACGAGCACCCACGCCCCCTTTGGCGACGGAATCCTCGATTTCGACGCGCTCCTGCCGGAACTCACCAGCTCGGGCATCCCCCACGACTGGTGGACCATCGATCTGTGCTTCTGGCCCGATGCCTGGGCGGTCACGGAACACTGCAAGAAGGCGATTGACGTGCTCAACAAGAAATACGGATGACACCGGGAAACAACCAACAGGGAGAACACCCCATGGCCAGGAAAAAACTGAACGTCGGCCTCATCGGCTACGGTTTCATGGGCAGGGCCCACTCGAACGCCTACCTCAAGGTGAACAAGTTCTTTGATCTCGGCTACGAGCCCGTCATGAAGGCCGCCTGCGCGCGGAACACGGACAAGCTCGGCCCCTTCGCAGAAAACTGGGGCTGGGAAGGCACCGAGACCGACTGGCGCAGGCTGGTGGAGCGGAAGGACATTGATGTCATCGACATCGGCTGCCCCAACAACCTCCACCACGAAATCACCCTCGCCGCCGCCGCCGCGGGCAAGATGGTGCTCTGCGAGAAGCCCCTCGCCATGAACGCCAAAGAGGGCCTCGAAATGACCGAGGCCGTTGAAAAGGCGGGCGTGGCCAACATGGTCTGGTTCAACTACCGCCGCGTCCCCGCCATCACCCTCGCGAAGCAGCTCATCGACGAGGGCCGCATCGGCCGCGTGTTCCACTACCGCGCGAAGTACCTGCAGGACTGGACCATCAGCACCGACGTGCCCCAGGGCGGCCAGACCCTCTGGCGGCTCGACATCGACGCCGCCGGCAGCGGCGTCACCGGCGATCTCCTTGCCCATTCCATCGACACGGCCATATGGCTCATCGGCGGCGTGGACAAGGTCACCGCCATGACCGAAACCTTCGTCAAGGAGCGGCCCGTCCAGGGCCAGCCCGGCGTCACCAAGCCCGTGGGCATTGACGACGCCTGCGCCTTCCTCGCCCGCTTCAGCAACGGCGCGCTGGCCACCTTCGAGTCCACCCGCTACGCGCGCGGCCGCAAAAACCAGAACACCTTCGAGGTCAACGGCGAGCTGGGCTCCCTCTACTTCGATCTGGAGGACGCCCACCAGCTCCAGTACTTCGACCACCGCCACGACTCCCATGTCCACGGCTGGCAGACCATCCTCGTCACCGACTTTGAGCACCCCTACATGGACAAGTACTGGGTGCCCGGCTGCACCATCGGCTACGAGCACACCTTCATCAACGCGCTGGCCGACTTCCTCAAGGGCGTCGAGACCGGCGTCCCCGCCCGGCCCAACTTCCGCGACGCCCTCGACACGCAGTACGTCTGCGACGCGGTCCTCAAGTCGGCGAAAACCGGCGTCTGGGAAAACGTCGGGTAATTGCCCCTTCACGGCGGGGAGGGCCCCAGAAGCCCTCCCCGCCTTTTTGTTTTCGGGGAACTACTGCAAATCGGGTCCGGGGATGCGTTCGCCGCGCTGCTGTTTCGCCTGGTCCTCGAAGTTGAAGGTGCCGTAGAAGAGGGCGTTGGCGTCAATCCAGGTGATGAGGCGGTCCAGATCCTCCGGGCCGAGTTCGACACCCTGGTGGCCCGCCAGCAGCATTTCCATGAGGGGGCTGCCCATGGCGCCGAAAAATCCCGGCTTTGACAGGGGCTCGCTGTTGCCGTCGGGGAAAGTGCCGCGCCCCCAGGCGGAATAGGACACGCGCTGCACAAGGGCGTTGTAGGATTTGGTGTAACGGTCCTCCGGCTCGCCGGTGAGCACAAGCGGCTGGCCCTTGGGTCCGGCGGGCTTGTCGCCGCCGTGGCAACGGACGCAGTGTTCGTCGAGCACGGGCTGGACCAGCAGCGGATAACTGAGGGGGTTGGAGCCCTCGGGACCGGGCTCGATGACAGAGGGCGCACGCCGCATGGCCATGGCCGGGGCGGGCTTCACAGCGGGCGCGCTGAGCCGGTGCTCGTGGCAGCCGGTGCAGGAGGCCGTCTCGCCGGGCTGGAGGTAGGTGATGCTGCGCATGACCTGGAGGGCGCGGCCCGACCCGTCGAGCGCCTGGAAGGCGAGGGACACGCCTGCGGGCGCGCGGAAGTGGGCCGAGCCGTCGGGCTCCACCGGCACGGTGCCGAGCACCTGCTTTCCGGGCGAGGCGTTGGGCGCGCCCACGGTGGGGTTGTTCGCGCCGGAGGTGGACTTGGGCAGCACCTGCACGATGCGCAGCCGCCTCACCTCGCCCGCGCCGATGTCGGGATCGCTGTCGTGGACGTCCTGCAGGAAGTAAACACCCTCCTTTGGCTTGTTTTCGGCGGGCGCGGCGGCGTACTGCGGCGCGGCGCGGCGGGGGCGCAGGGGCACCGGCCACACGCTGGAGATGTTGGGGTCGCGGAGGAGCAGTTCGCGGTTGCCGAAGGCGTCCACGAAATAAAGGCCGAACATGTTCGCCACGTTGGCCTTCGGTTCGCCGATGAGCGGGTCGTAACTGTACGCCGCGAGGAAATATTTCTCCGAGAGCGGGTAGGGGCTGCGGTAGCACTGGCCGGGCCAGCGGTCCATCTCGTCGGTGCGCGCGGGCGGTTCGGGCGCGAGGGCCGACCGCCAGCCGGGCAGCAGCACGGCCTCGCTTTCGGGGAAGGGCGTGTCGGGCGTCAGCCGCGTGAGCGCCCCCAGCCCGTCCACTCCTTTCGCCGGGTCCACCAGAATGATGGAGCCCGCCGTCATGCCGTGGTGCGGCGCGGCGGTGGCCATCACCGCGCGGGAGCCGGGCACCGCCCGCGCCTCCCAAACGCCCACCGGGTTCAGGGTGTTGTTTCCGTAAAAGGCCGCGGGCGCGGTGCCGTCGGCGCGCACGGTCCAGAGCTGCTGGTAGTGGACGGCGTTCCTGTCCACATAGTCCCAGCGCGTGTAGATGACGCGCCCGTCGTTGAGCACCGAGGGGTCCCACTCCTGGGTCTCGTGGTAGGACACGGTGCGCACTTCGCCGCCGCCGCCGTCCATCATGGCCAGCGTGTACACCTCGCAGCCCGGCGAGCCGCAGCGGTGCATGCCGCCGCGCCGCGTGGAACTGAGCACAATGCGCCCGTCGGGAAGCTCCTTCGGCGCAAAGTCGTCAAAGGGTCCGTCCGTCAGCTGGCGCACGCCGGAGCCGTCCGCCGCCATCCCGTAAAGGTGGTAGTAAAAACCCTTGCGCCCCCGGAAGGTGTCCTCGGGCGGGTTGTCCGTGGCGCAGAAGGCCACGAGTATCCGGCTGCCGTCATGGGTCACCTCGGGCTGCATGAAGCTGCCCTGCGGGAAGGCGTCCGCGCCGAGCCGCCGCGTCCGCATCGGCCCGCCCGGGCGGTCCAGCACATAGATTCCGCCGCCGGGCCGCGCGTAGCGCCCGTAATACTGGGTGAGCTGGTGGCTGAAGCCCCCCGGCGCCTGTTTCACAAAAAGCAGCGGCCCCGTGTCCGCAAGGGGGTTGGAAAACACAATGGCGCGCCGCGCCCGGTGGATCTCCCGCCACAGCGCCTCCCACTCTTCGCCGTTCTCCGCCGCGCCCGAGGCGCGCAGCTCTTCCGCCTGCGCCCGCAGCGTGTCCCATTCCCCGGTTTCCGCGGGGGTTCCCTCCTTCGCCAGATCATCAATGAGCGCGCCGCCCCGCGCCAGTGTCAGCGCCGCCGCCGCCGCAAAGGTGCTTTGCCTGTTTCCCGCCCCGATGCCGTCCTGCATGCGCCAGTCCCATTCCACCAGTTCCGCGTCCAGCAGCGGATGGGGCGTCACGGCGCGGATGTCAGGGAAAATCCGGGACGGGGGAGGGGGCGTGAGGTCCACGGGGAATTCGCGGCCCCCCGCCGTGTACTTCAAGGCGATCCAGCGCACGGCGGCCCCGCGGCCCGGCGCCAGGGCCTCAAGCACCAGCGTGTCGGTGGCCTTTACGCCGTCGCAGGAAAGGGTGACCCGCGCCCTGCCGCCCGGGGAGAGGATGCACCGCGACTCGCCGCCGGAGGCCAGGGCCAGCCGCAGTTCCGCCTCCGCGCCGCCCGCATGCGCCGCCTCGGCGGTCACCGTGAAGGGCGCGCCGATGCCTTCCACCGGGACTTCCAGACGCGATTCGCCCCGCCGTTTCAGCGCCGCCGCGCACAGATCCAAGGGTCCGGAGAAAGCCAGTTGTGAGCCACCGTCCACGCCGAAAAGGGCGTAGTTTCCCTCCATCTCCACCGGCCCCGCCACCGCATCACCGTCCAGCCCAAGCGCGGGCCGGCCAAAACCCGGCACCATCGGGTCGCGCACCAGCCGCGCATCCGCCCAGTTCGCCATGTCGCAGGCCAGTCCGTCGCCGCAGTCCGCCGCCACCAGGCGCAGCTCCCGCGCGCCCGCCACGGCCACCTCCACCGGTTTCGCCAGGTCGCTGTCCGTCATCTTCCCGCTGTCAAAGCGCTTTTCCCCGTCCACCCACACCTCAAAAGCCACGCTGCCCCTGCCGCCGCCCTGCCACTGCACCCCCGCCGCCGCCGTGAACAGCAGGTATTTCCCGTTCAGCGGCACGGTGATTTCGCCCGGCGCGTGGTGGCCCAGCCCGTGTTCATATTTGGTTTCCGCAATGTTCAGCGGCGACCCCTTCCCGCCCGGCGCAAAGGCCGCCGTCTTTATCCCCAGGTTCCCCCATCCCTGCTTGATGATGAACGCGCTGGTGTCCCCGTCCAGAAACCCGTCCGCGCCGCACATTGCGGCGGCAAACACCGCCAGCACCGGCACGAAACCCGTGGACACCCAAAACCTTGGCCGGAAAAACGTCCGCATAACCATAAAATTCCCCGGGCACCCGCCCATCGCCGTCCGCACCCGTCGCGAACGGCACATTCACTATCTTAGGCCCTGCGGCGCGGCCCGTCAACACGCGGAAAAAGCCGGTGAGAAAAATACAACCCCCCCGCGCGGGTCGAACCCGGCGGGGGAGGAAAAGTCAGGACACCCCGGCTCACACCGCCTGGCGCGGGGGGATTTCCACCTGCCGCTTTTCCCTTGCGGCGATGTAGGCATTTTCCATGAGCTCGGTGAGCTGGGTGCCATCCTCGGTGCCGAAGGGGATGGGGCCGTTTTTGACGAGGGCCTCCACCCACAGGCGCAGCGGGTTTGGTCCGGCGGCGGGAATGTCCGCGGGGGTGTGCCAGCTCTTGTCGTCGAGCTTGTTCGAGCAAATGCGCACGCTCTGCTCCTCCGGCCCGCCGACGAGCAGGCTGCCCTCGGTGCCAGAAAGCTCCAGGCTGAAGGGGCTGCGCGTGGAGACAAAACTGGTCTCCGCCACGCCCAGGCAGGCGTTCTCAAACTCGATCACGGACACGGCGTTGTCCTCCACGGGCTTGCCCAGCAGCGAGGAGAAGGCCGACACGACCCGTTTGGGCTGGCCGCCCAGCCAGCGCAGCAGGTACATGGGGTGCGCGCCGAGGTCCATCATCGCGCCCCCGCCGCAGGTGGCCGGATCCCAGAAATGCTCCGGCAGCCAGCCGCCGCAGCCGCCGTCGTGGGCCACGCGCACGCGGATGAAGGTGAGTTTGCCGAGCAGCCCCTCCTCCACGGCCTTCTTCGCGTAGAGTGTCTCCACGCGGGTGCGGAATGGGAAGGAGATGCAGAACTTCACGCCCGCGTCGCTCACCGCCGCGCTGATTTTGTCGCATTCCGCGACGGTGAGGGCCATCACCTTCTCGGTGAAGATGTGCTTGCCCACCTTTGCCGCGGCGATCATGATTTCAGGATGCATGCTGGTGGGCGCGTTGACGCAGACGGCGTCCACGTCCCCCCGTTTGAGCAGCACGGCCAAATCCGCCTCGAAGGGGGCCTTGAGCTGCTTTGCCCAAGCCTCACCCCGCTTGGGGTCCTCGTCCCACACGGCGGTGATGTCCACCTCGGGCATGGAGGAGAGGGATTTCGCGTAGCCCTTGGCGTGGGGGTGCCACTGGCTGAGCACGGCCACCCGCAGTTTCTTTTCCGCCGCCGGGGCCGCCGCGTCCTGCGCGCCCGCCTGCGCCGTTGCCAGACCCGCCAGCACCGCCGCCGTGCCGCCGCACGCGAGAAATCCGCGCCGGTTGATGGTGTCGCTGTTTTGCTCAGTCGTCATGGGTGGACTCCTTTTTCATGGTTTGCCACTACAATACCAGCCCGCGCAGGTCCGCCTCCAGTGCCCATTTTTCCGCGAGCATCTGCTCCCAGGTGAGGCGCGTTTTCCGCGCCGCCGCCTCGCGTCCGAGGATCGCCGCCAGCGTCGAGTTCACGCCGGATTCCGCCGTCGGGTTGTCAAACACCCCCTGGGTGATGTTCTCGTGGAAGGTGGCGATGTTGCGGCGCGCCCCGGCCTCGTAGAGATCCTTCACCGCGCCGCCCTCCCATTTGGCATCAAAGCCCCGCATTTCCACCGAGTCGGAGTAGCCGGTCTTTAGATAGCCCGTCCGGCAGTGGGCGACGCAGTCGCAGTGGAATTCAAACTTGTTTTTCAGGTGCTCACCCCGGTGGTTGAGGATGAGCCCGTCGGCAAACTCATAGGTCAGTGAAAACACATCGTGCGAGTCGCCGTGGGGATCGGGTCGCGCCGCGCGCGACGCGCCCGAAGCGGCGATTGGAGGCGCGCCCGCCATCCACAGCGCGACGTCGATGGCGTGGATGCCCGCGTTCACCAGATAGCCCGCGCCCAGCCCGTTGTCGTTCACCCAGATCAGGTGCCGCAGCCGGCTCTCCGCGTTTTCCGTCAGCGGCGGATCGCTGAACGACTCGTCCGTGTACAGCGACGCCAGCATGCCAATGCCGCCCAGTTCGCCCTTGTGGAGCCGCGCCACCCCCTCGATGTGCGCCGGGTCGGTGCGCGTCTGGAAGTCCACCAGAAAGGCCTTCTTTCCCGCCGCGGCCTTCCTGGACGCCTCCAGAATGCGCAGGCAGCCGGGCACATCGCAGGCCACCGGCTTCGCCATGTACACATGGCATCCCGCCGCCACCGCCGCCTCGGCGTGGTCCGGGAAGCAGTAGGGGGGTGTTTCCAGGAACACCGTGTCCACGCCGCTGTCGAGCAGGCGCTTGTAGCCCTCCAGCCCGCTGAAACAGCGCCCCGCGTCAATGTTGAAGCGCGCCCCCGCCTCCTCCGCCACCTTCGGGAAATAGTCCGCCACGGCATTGAGATCGTAGCCGCCGTGCTGCTGGATGAACTGGGCAATCATGTTGCCCCGCCCGCCCGCGCCGATCAGCCCGGCGCTGATTCTGCCCCCGTCCCGCGCGGGCGCGGCGAAGACGGCGCGCGCCGCCGCAATGCCCGCAACGCCGCCGATAAAGGTCCGCCGGTTGATGGGGTGTCCGCTCATTTTGGCTCTCCTGTCTTAGGTTGGGGGTGCTCTTTCTCGTCGATCTCCGTTAGAAACGCCGCGAGTTCGCGAAGGAAGTCGGGTTTGGAAAGGGTGGAAAAATGGTCCGCGTCGGGAACAACCACTTGGCGCATGTTCGCCGTGGCCGCGCACATCTGATCGGCCAGCGGTTTCAGCGGGTCCCGTTCGCCCGCGATGCACAGCGCGGGCGTTTTGTTGTTTTTCAGCGTGTCCGCGCCGACGAGGAGCGCGTCGGCGCTCCGCAGCATCGCGCTCACGGCCCTGCGGTCGTTTGCCATGGTCATCATTGTGGAGACCATCAGGATTTTGCCCCTGCCCACGGGTCTTCCCACCGGCTGGAGCCGTTCCAGCAGTGACTCAAAGCCCCCGCCATGGTCAAGCCGGTCGGCCAGCATTTTCAAAAACGCCAAATCTTTCCCCGGATCGGAAGACCAGCCCGACCCGCAGGGTGCGACGGAGAGGAGGCGCCCGGGCCGGGTCTCCGCCATTTTCAGCGCGATGAACCCGCCCATGGAGTATCCGACGACATGGGCCCTGTCAATGCCCAGGTGGTCCATCAGCCGGACGATGTCCTCCACAAGGGTGACGCCGTAAAGGGCGGGGTCGTGGGGCTTGCCGCTGAGTCCGTGGCCGCGCAGGTCCAGGGCAACCACACGGTGGTCCTTTGCGAGTCCGTCAAAAATGCCGGACCGCACCCAGTTCATGCCGAGGTTGACGCCCAGCCCGTGCACCAGCACCACGGGCGTGCCCGAACCCTTCTCGGCGTAGTGGATGCGCACACCGCCGGAGTCGAAATAGGCGCCGGGAAGGTTGTGATCGTCGTACCGGAGCCAGGCCAGCCCGAAAAACGCGGCCCCGCCCGCCGCGGCAACGGCCAGCAGCACCGCCACTCCGATGACTATGCGTTTCTTCATCATTCCCCCGGAGCGAAGTGGTTCCGGTTATTTTCGGGCCGTGGCCAAGGGCGTCACGTCCACGCGGCGGACAAACAATTCCGCGCCCTCCGACTGGATTTGTATGCGCCCCCGGCCGGGTTTCACGTTCAGGCACTCGTTGACGGTCACCCCGTTCAGCACCACCGTAAGTTTGGTTCCGTTGGCGGTGCATTCCAGGCGGTTCCATTCGCCCAAGGGCTTTTCAACGTCATTTTTCCCCCAGAACCCCTTGATGTCCGTCCATTCCGGGTCACGGCCGAACCAGTTCAACCGGCCTGTGTTGATGGTGACGGGTTTGCCGTCCGGCTTGTACACCGGGCAGTCCTTGTCCCGCTCCGGCGCGGCATTGGCCGTCACTTGGAAATTGTCGCTTCCGTCCCCGACAACGATGATGTCACCGGTGCCGCCCTCGATGAGCTGGCATTCGATGGAGTGCATCCACACCTTTCCGTAGGCGCCATCCTCGCCGGTGGAATGGATCAGCACACCGCTGTCCCGCGCGTTTTCCACCCTGGGAGCGAAGGTTTCGTCGCCCCATTTGAACTCAACCACCAGCCGGTAGTTCTCAAACTCCTCGAGTGAGGTCACGCATCCGAATTCCTCGCCGGACACGCGCAGCATGCCATCGGCCACGGTGAACACCCCCAGCGGGTCCGAATCGCGGCCCCGGTCCCTCACAAAGGAGTAGAACCCTCCGAGGTCTTTTCCGTTGAAAAGGTGAATCGTGCCGGGTTCGCCGGGGGTGGCCGCCGGGGTCTGGGCCGCGGCGCAGAGGCCGGACAGTATCAGACATGAAAGTAAGGCGGGAGCGCGCATGTCACAAACCCCATGTTGGTTGAAATTAACGAGACTGAAATCCCGGTTCAAAAGGATAGCCCCTCACGATCGGGTTTATCCACCAAAGAGGCCGAGCAGCACCAGAATCAACGGCGGGAGAAACACCGCCGGGAGGAGGTTGGCCACCCGGATTTTTGTGCTTTCCAGCATGTTCAGGCCGATGGCCAGGATCAGCATGCTGCCGGCGGCGGTCATTCCGTTTTGCGCGGGGGTGGTCAGCACGTCCTTGAGCACCCCCGCCGCCAGCGTAATCGTGCCCTGGTAGACAAAGACGGACACCGCCGAAAAGATCACGCCCACGCCGAGGGTGGATGCGAAAACCGCCGAGGAGATGCCGTCGATGAGCGACTTGGCGAAAAGAGTCTCATGGTTGCCCGAAAGGCCGCTCTGGAGTGAGCCGACAATCGCCATCGCCCCGACGCAAAAAACCAGGCTCGCCGTCACAAAGCCCTCGGACACCCGGCCGCCGCGCCCCTTCAGCCGTTTTTCCAGCCGGTCCCCGAAACGCTTCAGTGCGCCGTCGATGTCGAGCAGTTCCCCGATTGCCGCGCCAAAAGCAATGGACACGATGACAATCAGAACGTCCCGCGAGGCCAGCGACGCCGCGACGCCGGTGATGCCCAGAATGCTAATGAAAACCACGCACAGTCCCAGCGCCTTCGTCATCGTGCCCTGGACGCGTTCTGGAATTCTGCCCCCCGCCGCCAGGCCGACAAGGCTTCCGGCGATGATGGCCAGCGCGTTCACCACGGTTGCTATCATGTCAACACCACTCCACGGGCGCGTCCGGCCCTTTAGAACCGAAAATGCACAAAGACCCGCCCGAAATTGCTGCTGTCCTTTTCCACACGGTGGTACTGGGCCTTGATTTCCGGTTGGTTGAGAAAGCGGAGCACCCGCTTCTTCAACTGGCCGCTGCCCTTGCCGGGGATGATCTCCACCAGTTCAATCCGTTTTTGCACCGCCTCCCGGACAATGCGGTTCAACTCCTGCTCAAGACGGTCGCCCTGGTTGAAGATGTCGTGGAGGTCCAGTTTCAGTTTTGCCATCGCTCTTTTCCGGTCATTATGCCCGCATTGGGCGGACACCGCTGCGTCCCGGTGATGTCATTTGCCCCGGACCATCGAGAGGAGGCTTGTCATGTCGGTTGACTTCGCGCTCTCCGCCACCTGGCCGGCATACCGGGAGTACAGGCCCTTTGCCGACTCGGAGTTTTGCGCGAACAGCGCCTTCACGTCGGTCATGCTGAGCGTCCGCCCCGAGGCGTAGTACTTTTTGGCGGCCATTCCCAGTCCGTATGTGGCGGCAAAGGTTACCGCGGCTCCTGTTGCGGCCCCGGAGAGGCTGCCCGCCATGCGCCCCCCCGCGCGCCTGGCCAGGGAACCGAGGAACTTCCGCGCAAAGCCCTCGATAACCTGCGATGTCATGCCCACGCCGAGCACGGCGAGGAATTCCTTTATATGCCCGCTATCCAGTTGATACCCGTACCTCGAGCCGATGTTGTAGACCAGCTTCATCTGGAGGGGCAGAATGGCCATTGTGGACAATGACTGGGGCAGCAGTTCAAGGCCGGCGACAAGTATCGCATGCTTGAGGATTGCCTGATCGACCTCGGTCTCCACCGCGTTCACTTGCGGGTTTTGGACCGCCGGGGGCGCGGACACCGGTGCCGTGTCCACGGGGGTTCCGCTTTCGAATGCCGCCCTGGCGAAGTCCTCCGCCTGCGACTGGGTTTCCTGTGCGGCCTCCGCGGGGATGGCCAGCGCGTCCCGGAGCTCCTTGAGGAACCGGTCCTCCTGCGGCGTGGTCACACCGTCGGCGTCGCACACGCAGACCGCCATCTCGAACGCCAGCATCCGCACTTCGGGGGTGGAGAACGCCGCAGCCTCCACGCCGGGGCTGGTCTGGCGCAGCAGCACCCGCTGCATGACGGCGGCGGAGCTGCCGATTCCCATGCTCTGTGAGATCTCCCTCAGCTTGGCGTGCTCCGCGTCGCCCTTGACGCCGTCCGCCATTGCCGCCATCAAACAGATGGCCGCCATCGCTTCCTTTTCCTTCTCCTGCATTGCCTGCTCCTGCGGTTGCCCGTCAACTCCGGAACAAACCGGCCCGGTTTCAAAGCGCCGGCGCCGGAACGGAATAATAGCACAATCGCGCCGGCCCGGCGGGGAGCTCCGGACGCGGCTGCGGCCCCTGTCAGGGCAGCTGAAGACGCACTGTTTCTCCGGGTGCGGCGGAAATGGTGCTCTTCGGCCCCCCGGCCACGGCGAGGGTGATGTCCATATTTTCCCCGTTACGGACCACCTCCAGTTCAAACACGTTTCCGAAGGCGCGCACGCTCCGCAGCGCCATGCGGTCCCAGCCCCTGGGCAGGCGGGGCAGGCAGTCGAAGGCGCGCAGTCCGGCGGGGCGGATACCGAAGATGCCCTCGGTCACCACGCGGCAGTAGAGGGCACTTTCGGCGGAGAGGTGGCGCTGGTTGCCCTCGGGCCACGCCTCCACGGGGTAGGGCACATGGTCGCCGAGCAGGCGGCGTCGTGAATAGGCGCGGAAGTACTCCAGCGCCTTCTCCGTTTCGCCCGCGTGGAACACGCCCCGGAAGGCGTAGAGCGTGGCCCGGTCCCAGAAGGTTTTCTCGCCCGCCTGGGTGGCCAGCCCGTCGGGCGTCCAGAGCCGGGGGGAGAAGAGGGCGGCCACGGTGGCGTCGCGCCGCTCGAAAATGCCCATCACCAGGGGGATGCAAATCCACGCGCGGAGCGCGCGGTTGCCCTTGTAGTAGCGGTAGGTGTCGAAGCCCTCCACGGTGCCGCCGAAATAGGTGTCCATGGCGGCGCGCAATTTTTCGGCGCGGGCGGCGTAGTCCCTCGCCGTGGCCTCCGGCCTGCCCAGCTCCGCTGCCAGCGTTTCCGCGGAGCGGAGCGCGTCATAGGCCAGGGACGCGGTGCAGAGGTTGGCCTTGCCCGCCGGGAAACGCCGCTCCAGCTCGTCGCAGTCGGAGGCGATCACCCCGTCGCGGGTGGTTTTGCGGCGGCAGTATTCCAGGCACCATTCGATCAGCGGCCACAGCTCCTCCGCCGTCTTGCCGTCGCCCATCGCCAGTGCGTAGCGCGCCGCGCCGTAGGCGATCATCGCCGCGTCGCCCCGGTCGCCCGCGCCGTTCCAGATGTCGGTGCCCTCGGCGATGATGGAACTGGGGATGGGCTTGTAGTCGTCGTTCATGAACCGTGCGAAATGGCGGTAGGCATTCAGCGCGGACTCGTTGCCCGCCCCGTCGCCCAGGAAGGGAAAGAAGGGGTTGGCGTACTCTGCCTGGTCGTTCGCCCAGATGGCCGCGTAATAGGCGCCGCCGCCGGGGCCGTGCATCAGGCCGCCCTTCGTCTCGAAGATGCTCTCCGCCGCGCGGATTTTGGCGAAGGCGAAGGCGCGCCCCAGTTCCGGTTCCGGGCATTCAAAGCGCAGCTTGTCCCACAGGCCCGCCACATAATCCCTCCGCGCCCGCTCCTCCGCCGCCGGATCCACGGCAAAGGGGGCTTCGGCGCTTTTTCGTCCGCTGTAGACCAGGCTGAACCGCGCCGATTCGCCGGGTTTCAGGGTGAATTCGCCGCCGCCGGTGAGGCGCGCCTCCAGCAGGTACTCCCCGTCCACGCCTTTGGCGGGGTCGGTGCGGTGCTCCACAACAGGCATGGACACGGCCACGGTGTGCTCCCGGTCGGAGGTGTTGGTGAGGGTGCAGTTCTCCAGCACCAGCGGCTGCGTGGTGGAGGGGAAGATCGTGCGGGCCAGTTCCATGCCGTCGGCGCGGCTGGTGACGCTGAGCAGCCCCTCAAGCAGGAAGCACGCCGGTTTCTCCGCGCCAAGCGCGGCCCCGTCCACCGTGACCACCGGCTGCACACTGTTGTCGAAGGTGTGGCTGAGGCTGGCATGGGTGTCATTCGGGATGGTGCGGAGCAGGGGCCACACCACCTGGCGGCTGAGGGTCAGCCTGCCCGCGTCATCCACGCCGTAGCGCAGGATGAGGGAAACCCGCCGCCCGCTCATCTCAATGTGATCTTCGTGCGCCGTGGGCGGTTCCTGTGCGGGCCGCCAGGCGATGCCGCCCCCGTCGTCAAGAGCCCAGCGCGTGTTGTTTCCGGCCGGGGCGGCAAGGGGCAGGGCGGCAAGCAGGATCAGGATGGTCAGAAATGTTCGCATTGGTGCGGGCTCCATGGTTTCCGGCGGCGTGACCGGCGGCCAAGAGACACGGCCAGGGGCGCGCCGGTTTCACGCATGGGCTCAAAACACGCCCCTACTGCCTCAGGGTGGCGCGTTCCTCCTCAAAGTCCGCGTTTTCCAGCGCGATGGCGCGAAATTCCTCGTGGCGTTCCAGGAAAACGTCCACAACCTCCGGGTCAAAAGACGAACCGCTGAGGCCGCGGATGATTTCCACGGCGGCGCTGTGCGCCATCGGGGCTTTGTAGACGCGCCTGCTGATGAGGGCGTCGTAGACGTCGGCCACCGCCATGAGCCGCCCCGAAAGGGGGATCTCCTCCCCTTTGAGCCGGTTCGGATACCCGGTGCCGTCCCATTTCTCATGGTGGGTTTCCGCAATCTCCCGGGCAAGGTGCAGAAACGAGTTCGGGCCCAGGTTCTTTTCCGCGGCCGCGATGGCCTTCGCCCCGAGCAGGGGGTGGTTCTTCATCACGGCAAACTCCTCCGGATCCAGTTTGTCCGGCTTGAGAAGGATGCTGTCCGGTATGCCCACCTTGCCGATGTCGTGGAGCGGCGCGGAACGGTGGAGGCTGTAAATCATGGTGTCGGTGAGCGTGTCCCGGTGTTTTTCCGTGCGGGCCAGGCCGGCGGCGAGGAGGCGCACATAGTTGCGCGTGCGGCGGATGTGCCCGCCCGTCTCCGGGTCGCGGCACTCCGCAAGCGCGCCGAGGCTTTCCATGGCCGCCTCCTGCGTCATTGAAAGCTCCCAGGTGCGTTCCTGCACCAGTTGTTCGAGGTGGTCCCGGTGCCGTTTCAGCTCGATGTGGTTGCGCACGCGCGCCTTCACCAGGGCGGGGTTGAAGGGCTTGGTGATGTAGTCCACCGCACCCAGCGCCAGCCCGCGCGCCTCGTCGCTCTCGTCGGTGAGCGCCGTCAGGAAGATCACCGGCACGTTCCGGGTGAGCAGGGAGCGCTTGAGCCGTGCGCACACCTCGTACCCGTCCATGCCGGGCATCATGATGTCCAGCAGCACCAGGTCGGGCGGCGTCTCCCCCGCGATGTCCAGCGCGGACTCGCCGTCGAGTGCCACGGCCACGTCGTACTCGTCGCCCAGTGTCTCCACCAGGATGTCCAGGTTGGGTTCCGTGTCGTCCACGGCGAGAATCAGGGGGAGGGGGTGGTCAGCCATGTGTTTCACCTTTGTTGAGCGCCTCGCGCAGTTCCGAAAGCAGTTCCAGCGCATCCTTGAACTGGTAGCGCGCCGTGGCCCGTGCCAGCTTGTCCAGTTTCGGGGCAAGCGCCTCCGGCCATGAGCACGCGGTGATTTGGTCCGCCAGCGCGCGGCTGGGTTTGGGTTTCCGGGCCGCCAGGTGGGGCCCCAGCGCGTCCAGCGCCCCGGCGAGCCACGCCAAATCCCCGGCGGGTCTCTGCGTTTCCCGGCCGGCGGGCCGCAGGTCCGGTCTGGCGGCGAATTCACGGATGGACCGCAGCACCACGGCGGTTTCGGCGGCGGCGCACTCCGCCAGTTCGATGGTGTCCGCCCCGGTCCTGCCCGCGCGCAGCGCCTGCTCCAGCCGCGAAAGCACATCGTACAGTCCGCGCGCCGAAAGGTTGCCCGCCACGCCCTTGAGTTTGTGCGCCAGCGCCGCGGCGTCCTCAAGTCCGTCTGCGGCCGCCATTTCCCGGAGTTCCGCCACCCTGGGCGCCTGCTCCTCCGCAAAGGTTTCCAGCAGGTTCAGGTACAGCCGCGCGTTGCCGCCCAGCCGGGCGACACCCTCGCGCACGGCCAGTCCCGGCAGGTTTTCCAGCTCCCGCCGCGCGGGCGCGGCGGCGGGTTCCTCCGGCGCGGCGGCGGGCGCGCCGGGGCGGGGCTTCACCCAGCGCAGGAGCGCGTCGTACAGCTCGCCCGGATCAATGGGCTTGGTGACATGGTCGTTCATGCCCGCCTCCAGGCTTTTGGCGCGGTCCGTGGCCATGGCATGGGCGGTCATGGCGATGATTGGCAGCCTGACCGGGCCGCCGTGCGGCAGCAGCCGGATGCGGCGCGCCGCCTCCAGCCCGTCCATCACGGGCATCTGCACGTCCATCAGGATCGCGTCGTACCCCCCCTCGGCGGCGGCGCGCAGCGCCTCCGCGCCGTCGTTGGCCGTGGCCACGCGCAGTCCGCCGATTTCCAGCAGCTCCCGCACCACCTGGCGGTTGATCTCGTTGTCGTCCGCCGCGAGTATACGCGCCCCCCAAAGCGGCGCGAGCCGCTTCGGGTCCGCCGCCTCCGGCCCCGCCTGCGGGCTGTTCGGCCGGGCCAGCTCGTAGCCGAAAATCTGCATAATTGTTTCCAGCAGAAGCGAGGTCCCCACCGGCTTGATCAGGAACGCCGCGGGAACCACCCCGGCGGCGCGCGCCTGGAGCATTATTTCCTCCCGGCCGTAGGCGGTGATCATGATGCTTTTCGGCGTCCTGGGCAGGCCGGGCAGCGTGTTGATGCGGCGGATGGCCTCCACACCGTTCATGCCGGGCATCTTCCAGTCCATCAGCACCAGGTCAAAGGGGGCCTCCGCCGCGGCCCCGGCCACCGCCTCCAGCGCCCGTCCGCCCGACTCCGCCTCCGCCGCCTCCATGGAGAAGGACCGGAGCATGGACACGAGTATCTCGCGGGCTGTGGGGTTGTCGTCCACCACCAGCGCGCGCAGGCCCCGCAGGTTCGGCGCGTCCGCGGTCTGGGCGGGCGCGTCCGCCGCCACGCCAAAGACCGCGGTGAAAATGAAGGCGCTCCCCGCCCCCGGCGTGCTTTCCACGCGGATTTCGCCGCCCATCATTTCCACCAGGCGGCGGCAGATGGCCAGGCCCAGCCCCGTGCCGCCGTGGCGGCGGGTGGTCGCGCTGTCCGCCTGGACAAAGGACTCAAACAGTTTTCCCAGCGCCTCCGGGGGAATGCCGATGCCCGTGTCCCGCACCGAAAATTCAAGGGTTGCCCGGTCGCCGTCCCGCGCCACCTGCCGGATGGAGACGACAATCTCCCCGGCGTCGGTGAATTTGACGGCGTTGTTCGCGAGGTTGATGAGAATCTGGCCGAGGCGAAGCGGATCGCCCGTAAGCCGGCCCGGCAGGCCCGGCTCGGTGCGGATGAGCAGTTCCAGCCCCTTCTCCTCGGTCTTGAGCATCATCACGTTGGCAAGGTTGGTGAGCACCTCCTCAAGGCCGAATTCGATGGATTCCAAATCCATGCGGCCCGCCTCAATCTTGGAAAAGTCGAGGATGTCGTTGATGATGCCGAGCAGGGAGATGGCCGCCTGGTGGGTCTTGGTCACATAGTCGCGCTGCTTGGGATCGAGGTCGGTGCGCAGCGCCAGATGGCTCATGCCGATGATGGCGTTCATGGGCGTGCGGATCTCGTGGCTCATCCGGGCCAGGAATTCGCTCTTCGCGCGGGTGGCCTCCTCCGCCTGATCCTTTGCCTGGGCAAGCTCCTCCGTGAGCTGCTTCAACTCCGTCACGTCCGTGATCACCCCCGTCAGGTAATGCGCCGTGCCTGTCTCGTCGCGCACGCAGCGGCCCCGGTCATACACCCACACGATCCGCCCGTCGGGGCGGACCAGCCGGTATTCCAGCGCCGTGTCGCCCCGCTCCCCCAGGCGCCGCCCGAACCATTCCGCCACCCGCGCGCGGTCCTCCGGATGCAGATCCTCCGCGTACACGGACAGGGGCCGGTTGAGATAGTGGGCGGCGGGCCTGCCGGTGAGCGTCTCCACCGCGTCGCTCACAAGCAGGATGGTGCGCGCGCCGCCCGCCTCGCAGCGGTAAAGCACACTGCCCGTCTCCGACACCAGCATCTGGAGCTGTTCCTGGAGGCTTTCAAAACTTTTCCGCAGCCGCGCCGCCATGTCGGTGAAGGTGCGGGAAAGAAGCCCGAACTCGTCGTTGCTCTCCACGCCCGGCGCGATGTCCAAATCACCGTTCCCCGCCCGCACCGCCGCCGCGTGCAGCCGGTCCAGCGGCGTGGTGATGCGGCGGGATATGCCCCAAGCGCCCGCCGTCACCGCCAGCAGCACGCACAGCAGGCCCAGCCCGTTCCGGAGCATCTCCCGCTTGAGCGGCGCTATCAGCCGGTTGTAGGGCACCACCAGCGCCAGCGACCATCCGGGCGACTCCACCCTGCTGAAGAACACCCACTGCCGCCGCCCCTGCTCGTCCAGCACCCGCGCGGAGCCGGACTCCTCCTGGGTCATGGCCTGCCCCAGCGCGGTGAGGTCGGCCCTGCCCGTTTCGCGCGCCTGCAGCAGCAGGTTTATTTTTATCTCACGCTCGTCGGGCTGCCGGTCCCTGCGGAAAATGAAGAAACCCGCGCCGTCGATGAGGAAAAAGTCCAGCCCCGGATCAAGCTGCTCCTGGATGGTCCGCTGAAGCGGCTCCAGCTTGATGTCAATCGTGGCGACGCCGATGAACACGCCGTCCCGGAAAATGGGCGCGGAATAGGTCACCATCAGCGCGTCTCCCGCGCCCTTGTCAAAATACGGTGCGGTCCAAACGGGCCTGCCGCTTGTCTTGGGAATCTGCCACCATTCCCACTTCGGGTCGGTGTAGTCGTAGGAGTCCCGGCCGATGTCCAGCGCGCGGAGCCCGTCGTCGGTGCGGTGGACATACGGGGAGAAAAGGCTCCGGCCCGGCGGGCAGAAGGCGGGGTCGAAGGCCACGGCCCCCCCGTAGAGCAGTTCGTTCTGGCTGATGTTGGAGCGGAGCAGGGCGTAAAAATCCGCCTCCTCCATCGCCCCGGAAAGGCCCACGAAAGCCGCCGTGGACCGCACCATCTGGGCGGCCTCGCGCATGGCCCCGTCCACCTGCCGCGAATGGCGCCGGGCAAGAAGCGTGGCCTCCTTGTCCATGAGCTCCAGTTCACGGTTGTACAGTTTCCAGGTGTTTAAACCCAGTAGCCCCGAAAGCGCCAGCACCACGGGCACCACCGTGAACAGCAGTATTTTTCTGCGGATGGTGAATCGCACGCCGCGGCGCCTCCTGTCTTCCGCTGTGGATACGATGCGCGGTTGTCACGGCCCGGATCAACCGTCCCCGCGCGGTTTTATCTTACCACAGCGCCGCATGGTGCGGGGACCCGGCGGAATCCGGTAGAATCGGGCCATGAACAGACGTGAGCGCGGCGGATTGGCTGGGTTGTGGTTTTTTTGCCTGGTGCTGTCGATGGCGGCCCTGCACTGCGGAACCGCGTCCGCGTGGTTTGGGAAACGGGACGGGAACGGGCGCGCCGGGGCGGACGGCACGGCGCGGGACGCGGGGGAAATCGTTTTTGCCACGCGCCCCCTCTATCCCGACGGGCACTGGTACGCGAACATCAGCTATTTCGCCCGGGACGACGGGGAAAAAACCTACGCGAAGGGCGGCGGGCTGTACATACTCAACACCAGGGACAACACGGTGCGCGCCCTGGTGGAGGACGACGAGGGGACGGTGCGCGATCCCGCCGTCCATTTTGACGGCCGCACCATCCTCTTTTCCTGGCGGCGCGGCGGCACGGAAACCTTCCACCTGTTCACCATCCGGGCGGACGGCTCCGGACTGGCCCAGATCACGGACGGGGAGTATGACGATTTTGAGCCCGCATGGCTGCCCGACGGCGGCATCGCCTTCGTCTCCACCCGCTGCCGGCGCTGGGTGAACTGCTGGCTCACCCAGGTGGCCGTGCTGCACCGCTGTGACGCCGACGGCGGCAACGTCACCGCCCTCTCCGCCAACCTCGAGCACGACAACACGCCCTGGCCAATGCATGACGGGCGCATCCTCTACACCCGCTGGGAGTATGTGGACCGCAGCCAGGTGGACTACCACCACCTGTGGGCGATGAACCCGGACGGCACCAGCCAGACGATTCATTTCGGGAACATGCACCCCGGTGGCCTGTTTATTGACGCGAAGCCCGTGCCCGGTTCGGACGAGGTGCTTTTCATCAACTCGCCCGGACACGGGGCGAAGGAGCACGCCGGGCACGTGGCGCTGGTCCATGTGAAAAACGGCCCCGACGACCTCTCCTCGGTTCAAAACATCACGGGCAACGGTTTCCGCGACCCCTTCCCCCTCAGCCGGGACGAATTCCTCACGGCCTACGGACGGCGTCTGGTCCTGGTTAACCGGGGTGGCGGCCAGGAGACGCTGCACACCCTGCCGCAGGACCGCCGGGGTCTGGAACTGCACGAGCCCCGCCCGCTCCGCGCCCACAGGCCCGGCCCGGTCATCCCCAGGCGCACCAACCCTGCCAGCCCGACGGGGCGGCTGGTCCTGTCCAACGTGCGCGAGGGCCGCAGCATGGACGGGGTCGCCCCCGGCGAGATCACAAAACTGCTTGTGGTCGAGTCGTTGCCCAAGCCCATCAACTACACCGGCGGCATGGACCCCCTCACCTACGGCGGCTCCTTTACGCTGGAGCGGGTGCTCGGCACCGTGCCCGTGGAGCCCGACGGCTCGGCGAATTTCGAGGCCCCGGCAAACCGGGCCCTCTTCCTTGTCGCCCTGGACAAAAACGACAACTCCGTAAAGCGCATGCAGAGCTTTTTTACCGTCATGCCCGGAGAAACCCTGGGCTGCGCGGGATGCCATGAGCCGCGCGCCACCGCCGTGCCCAACACCGGCCGGTCGTTCCTGGCGGCGCTGGCGCGCCCCGCCAGCGTGATCACCCCCGTCGGGGGAATCCCCGAAGTGCTGGACTTCCCCCGCGACATCCAGCCCGTGCTGGACCGGCACTGCCTGCCCTGCCACGACCACACCGCCCACCCCGGCGCGGACAAGGGGCCCCGCGCGGGCGGCGTCATCCTCAGCGGCGACCACGGCCCCATGTTCTCCCTCGGCTACGCCGCCCTGACGGTGCGCGGGCAGGTGGCGGACGGGCGCGATCTGCCCAAAAGCAACCTGCCGCCCCGCGCCATCGGAACCTCCGCCAGCCCCCTCATGCAAAAAATCAGCGGCGGCCACCACGGTGTCGTCCTCCCGCCGGAGGACGCGCGCCTGATTCGTTACTGGATTGAGACCGGCGCCACCTACCCAGGCACCTACGCCGCCCTGGGCGGCGGCTCCATCGGCGGCTATTACGCAAACGAGGTGGTGGAAAACGACGCGGAATGGCCCGCGTCAAAAGAGGCCGGCCAGGCCATGGAAAAACGCTGCGCCGGCTGCCACAACGGCATGATGAGCCTGCCACGGAACCTGTCCGACGAAAACGGCCTCTCTTTCTGGCGGCCCGACGACTGGAACGACCCGCGTCTTCGGCGGTCGCGCCATCTCGTGTTCAACCTGAGCCGCCCGGAACGGTCCCTCGTGCTGCTGGCCCCGCTCGATCCCAAGGCGGGCGGATTCGGCCTCTGCCGCGAAAAGGACGGGAAAAGCGTCTTTGCGGACCAGAATGATCCCGACTGGAAGGCGATCCTTGCCATGTGCGTTGCGGGAAAACAGCGCCTCGCGGAGATAAAGCGCTTTGACATGCCGGGATACATCCCCCCCGCGCCCTACCTGCGCGAGATGAAACGCTACGGAATCCTTCCGCCTGACACCGATCCGGCGCGGCCCTATGACTTCCGCGCCGCCGACCTCGCCTACTGGAACTCCTTCGCCCACACACCACAAGCGCCGGACAAAATGGCCGCCAAGTGATGACGCCTCCCCGGCGCCTCCTCATGTATCCCCAGTTTGGTTTAAGTGGGTAGAGAGACGAGTTGCCTTAGCG
>JADHEF010000887.1_pt1 | contig 24059 bp, 30 predicted proteins | sample 8952391 | NCBI WGS metagenome assembly JADHEF01 (sample SAMN16124439, study PRJNA663245) | bioreactor sludge metagenome | isolation source: sludge (nitrite) | place: India:Bengaluru | collected 2019-02-28 | reverse complement strand
TGCTTATACTGTTCCTCATTTGTTTGATAATATTGTTACTAAAGTTATGCCTGATAGTGAGGGTGAAGATGAAACATGATAACTCCACATTAGAACCATTAACAATATTGATACCCTATAAGAGGAGGGTTTGGATTACTGGATTTCTAAAAACAACAATAAGCAGTGGCCTTATAGCTACAGGAATAGTTTCAATATTCGCAGGAATAATAGATCATCCACTATTAAGAGGGTATCATGAAATAGGAATTTTAGTTGGATTATTAGCAATAAGTTTAGCTATTATAATAATAACTGTAATTGATCAATATGATGAACAAAAAAAGAAAGAAGAACTAGAAATTATTGATGGTAAAATAGAGGATAAAGCTGAAGAGATAGCTCGTGAATTAGTAGATAAAGAATTAGAAAAAATAAGAGAAGAATGTAAATAATAATATTATTTTTTTTATATTTTAATATATTAAATTATAATAAATTTTTTAAATGACTGTAAACCTTTACAGTAACCTTTACATTTTCACCCCTTAAGGGGGTAAATTATACCTTTACAAACCTTTACAAAATTCATTTTTCCTTTACAATTAATATGATGTGATGTTGATATTTATGCCTCCAAAGTCTAAGGTTGAAAAGTCACCTCATTTTAATGAAATACTTGACATGATAGAAAAAAGTATTTCTCCAAGACATATTTCTGATTATTTGAAGAATGAATATAATGAGAGTATTTCTCATACTGCTATTAATAATTTTGTTAAAAAGATTAGGTCTAAGACTGCTTCTGAGTATTATAAGCAACAAAAAGCTAAAGAAAAAAAGAAGAAAGTTAAGGTTGATGAAGTTGTTGATAAAGAGGTAGCTAATAAAGAAACTATTGATGAAGTTATAAAAAAAGGAGTTTCTGATATTAATGCTTTAGATAATATTATTGTTTTAGCTGATAAGATAGATTTAGATCCTTCAAAGATTCAGGTTGAGTATGGTCCTCAAGGAGGAGTTATTGTTTCCGAATTTGATGTTTTGAGGGCTAATGCTCTTGTTGCTAATATTGTTATTAAAGCTGTTCAAATTAAATCTAATATTTTAAAAGATAATCCTGAACCTCCAGATATTAATATTTTTAAACTGAGTAATGAGGAGATGAAAATTATTCTTGAAGAAGAAGGTTATTTTGATGATACTGAGAAAAATAAGGATTTTAATAACAGTATTGTCGATTCTAATAGCTAAACCCACTAATAATTTTTTCATCAATGATTTATATCTTTTTTATCGTACTATCATGAGTGCAACTTATGGTAAAAGTAATTTTATTAAAGCTCCCCATATTAAAGTTTTATCAAGATATTTGATGAAACTTAAAATGGGAATGGGAAAATTATTTTTGGCTGTTGCTATGCCTCCTAGGCATAGTAAGTCATCAATGATTACTCTTGTTTTTGTTTTATGGATTATATTGGATAATCCTAATTCAAATGTATTAATTGTTAATTATAGTAAAGAACTATCTGAAAAATTTGGTATTGAGCTTCGTGAACTTATAAAAGAACATGGGGCCCAATATGGGGTTTATTTATCTAAAGTAAAAAGTAGCAGTACTCATTTAATGTTTACTGATACAAAAGGTAAATTATATAAAGGTCGTGTTCGACTTGTAGGTAAAGGTGGAAGTGTAACTGGTCATGATACTGACTGGATTATACTTGATGATATTTATGAAGCTGATATTTCAGAATTTACCCCTACTGCTTTAAAAAAAACTATTGAATGGTTTAAACTTAAAATTTATCAAAGAATTGAACCCCATACTAGACTGATAGTTTTACATACTCGTTGGAATCAAAACGATCTTATTGGTTGGCTTAAAGAGAATAAAGCTGATGATTTTGATTTTGTTGAATTTAAAGCTGTTGATAATGAGGGTAATGTATTATGGCCTCAAAAATATAATTTACCTTATTTTAAAGATAAATTAACAACAATGGGAAAAAGGCTTTTTAGTGCCTTATACTTACAAAAACCTTTAGATGAGACCAGCGACTTTTTTCCTAAGCTTGAAGTCAAAGACTTTGATATTGATGAACATATTGTTGATAGGTTAAGAGTTTGGGATTTAAGCAGTACTAAGAAGAAAACTAGTGATTATACTCCTGGAGGATATTATGTATTGACTAATAAAGGTAATGTTTATCTTACTAGTTTTGTACGTGATAAATGGGGTTTAGAAACTCGAGATACTGTGAAAGATGTAGCTGAAGACGATGGTTATAATGTTGAAATATTAATTGAATTTGGAGTAGGAAATGCAATATTATTGCTACCTGAATGGAGAGAACAATTACCAGGCTATGATTTAGAGGCAGCTGAACCTGGAACTGTTAGTAAAGAAGAAAGAGCTGTGCCTTTAAAACATGGTATGTTAGATGATAAATTTTATACTAATATAAGAGATCCTGAAAAACTTGAAATATTAAAAGAAGAATTTAATAGTTTTCCTGATGGTGTGAGTGATGATCTCGTGGATATATCTGCTTACGCATGGAACAAATTTAAATTAGGGAAAGCTAACCCTTTCACTAAATCAGATAAAAAATATGAATCAGCAGAAAGTCATTCTAAACAAAGCCAAAGTTTTACTAAAAAAATGAAAAATAAGGTAATGAAAAGAAGAGGATTATAATATGGGAATAAAAAACACTCTAAAAGCAGCAGCAAATAATATAAACAATGCTTTATTTAAAAAACAATCAAAAGACCCATACACTCAAGAAGAAGGAGAATTAGATTTTTTATATGATGAAGAATATAAAAAATCTCGTTCTTATAATGATTATCGTAAAATGATGAAAGATCCTCAAATTAAAACAGGAATTAGTATTTTAACTTTTTTCCTTTTATCAAGAGAAATGAAAGTAAATAGTTTTTCAGACAATGAAGAAGATAAATTAGCTGCTGAATTTATTCAAGAAGTCTTAAAAAATATGAAAACAAAAACTCGCCAAGTTAGGAAAAATATTTACACGGCTATTCAATATGGTTTTAGTGTTAATGAGCTAGTTTTCACAACAAATAATCAGAATCAGATAATAATTGATGGAATATATCCTATTGATAGGGGCACTCTTGAACATGAGAAAACATTCCAGTTTAATAAATCAACAGGTGAATTAGAGAGTATAATTCAATTAGATAGTGAAGGTGAAGAAATTAAAATTCCAATTGATAAAATTTTATTGTATTCTTTTGATTCAGAATTTAATAATCCTTGGGGTGAAGCAATACTAGATAGTTTATATGATACTCATTATATCAAAAAGAGGTTTGAAAAATGGTTAGCCATATTTCTTGAGAAACATGCATCGCCTACATTAGTTGGTAAGATTTCAAAGGCATATACCCAATATAAAGAACAAATGAGGGAGCAGCTTGATGAAATTCGCCAAGGCCGTACCAATATGACTATTGGTGAAACTGATGATGTTGTAGTGGTTGAATCGAAGAATAAAGGCGAAGCATTTTTCAATGCTCTTGAAAGATTAGATGATGTAATATTCAGATCATTATTTATAGGTAACCTTTTACTAGGACAAACTAGCACTGGATCTTATGCTCAATCTCAAACACAATTAACTGTTACTAAAATGATTCTTGATGGAGTCCATGAAGAAGTAGCTATTGAATTCCAAAAATTATTTGATAAATTAATAGGTTATAATTTCAAGGAAGGAGTAAAACCTCCTAAGATTAATTTTGAGAAATTTGAAGAAAAGGATATTATTTCATTATTAAGTGCTTTAAAACCATTCTTTGATGATGGAAGCTTGAAATCAGATAGTCAATGGTTTAAAGAAATAATAGCTAATGCTATTAAAGAGTTATCTGGAGTACGTGTTGATAAAGAAAATATTAATAATGAAGAATTAGATGAGGGTCAAAATAATTTAGATGATCTTCCTGGTAAAAATGATGAACCTTTAAATAAAAGTCTTGGAAGTTTAGCTGATATAAAAATATAAATTTTAGTAGGTGTATGAATTTGTCAAATAATAATTCAAGAAGACAAGCCAACATCAATGCTAAAAAATTTGATCAGCTGATGAAAGATATTGAAAAAGATGTTGGTCGAAGAACAATAAATACTAAAAAATTAGATGTTGCTCTTGATAAACTTGGAATATATATTAATAATAATCCTTTCACAATTGGAGGAGTTAAACATGCAGAAATAACTAAATTATTAGAAAATATAATGGGACAGGCTAAATTTAAAGGATTAAGTCGTGGAGGTACAGCTGAACTAGTTAAAGGAGTCATTAGTGAAAATACGATGCATTATGTTACTCGTATGGGAAATGATATGAAAGATAACCTAAGAAAAATAGCTGTAGAATCATACAATAATAAGTTAGCTCCACAAGATATAGCTAAAAAATTACAAAAGGAAGTTCAGGGCCTTAGTAAAACTCGTGCTAAATCTATTGCTCGAACTGAAACTATGAGGGCTAATAACCTTAGCAATCTTGTTAATGCAAAGCTCAACATGGGAGCTAAAAGTTATAAAGTAATTTCAGCTAGTGATTGTTGTGAAAGATGTGACCGTATTTATAAAAATGGTAAAGTATGGTTTGACATTGATGATTTAACATTTTTCCCACCTTTACATACTAATTGCAGATGTGTTGTCGTATTCAGTACTCGAACAGCAGCTGAAAATAATGGTTTAAGTGATGCTGATGAAACTTTGAATAAAGAGAATAAAACAAAAGATGGATATTCTAAATTAGGAATTGATGATGAAACAGCTAAAAATATAGAAAAAGGAATAGCTCCAAATACTAATAAATCATTTGAAAATAGTGTAGGATTTGATAAAAAGGGCAATGTTATAGAAAGAAAATCTGGAAATCAGCATAATGTGTCTTATTCTGAAAATGAAGGAATACATTCACATAATCATACATTAGATGATAGAACACTTAGTGCTACACCATCATCTGAGGATGTAAGACAAATAGGTAAAGCAAGCACTAATGGAATTCTTGATGTTAAATATGAATTAATAGTTCAGGGAAATGAACGTACTCTTATAAAATTTGATCCTAGAAAATATCAAAAATATAAAGTATCTCAAGAAAGTCAGGGACTTAGAGCAAGAATGCCTGAAAATATTTATAGTGAAAAGTATACTGAATTAGTTGAAGAGTACTATAAACAGAAAAATATGTCAGGTCCACAATACTATAAAAATTTTAAAAGTACATGGTTTAATGAAGTAAATAAATTAACAAAAGATATGGGCCTTGAAATAGTAAATTGGAATGTTAAAAGCATTGTCTTTTAAGCCAATGACTAATAATAGATGTTGGCTTTTTTAATAAAAAAATTTTTTAAAATTATATTAGCGATAGCTATAAACTAATTTTTTACAATTAACTTGCCTAGTTGGGCTAGCGATAGCTATAAAAATATTGGAGAGATAAGATGTTTGGCTACACTATTACTTATGAAAAGGTCCCTCATGATCTTGAATTAAAAAAAACTTTAGAACAAGTAAGACATGCTATTAAAGTAGGTATAAAAAATAAAAAATTACCAACAGATAGCAAAATTCATGAATTTGAACACAAAAACAAGAAGTTTCTCTTTGTTTTAGAAAAAGAAGATAATCTTGAAGATATTATTCAGGAACTAAAAACTAGGTGATTATTTTATGAAAGGTAGTAAAATATGGGGTGTTGGAAAACATCACCTTTGGATTAACAAAGAGCCCAGATGGGTCTATGTCTCACCAGAGGCATTAAGAAAAGATTATAATATACTTAAAGCTAATTTGCCTATTCCAGTAGGCATAGACCATTTAGACGAAAAAATAATAAAAGAAAACAAAATTTTAAGTAAAATGGATTTACTCAATGTAGGATCTATTGAAGATGTTGAACTAGTTGATGAGGGGATAAGAATTTTAGAAGCTAAGATAACTAATCCTCTCATACAAGATTTGTATAATCAAAAAAAACTCCCAAGTTGGAGTATTGTTAGCAAAGTAAGTTTAAAAGACTGTGAATCTGGTAAAGTTGATTTTGTTGAAGATTATTCAATAATTAATCGTGTTGATTTTGTTGAGAAAGGAGCTTGTAAAACTTGCAACCTTGAATATACAGAAAACGGTTTATTGAATGCTAAAAGTGTAATAGGTGATATAATGGCAGAAGAAGGAGATTCCAATAATGGAACTCAAAGTAATGATGGTAGTGAAACTACTTTGAATGATGTTGTAAAATTAATAACAGAATTTAAAGGAGAAGTAACTGAAAATTTTAAAAAAATGGATGATAGAATAGAAGCTCTTGAAGGGAATAATGCTCGAGCAAATGATGCTGGGGAAGATGGAGATAATCCTGATGGTGAAAACCAAAATACAGAAGACTCTAAAATTGAGGCAGCATTAGCTGAAATTAATGATATGAAAGCTAAAGCAGCTAAAAATGAAGCTACTGGTCTTGTCAATGGCTATATTAAAGAAGGGAAAGTATTGCCCAAACAAGTTGAACAACATGTAACTTTAGCAATGGCAGAACCAGAACAATATAAAGCTATGATGGCGGAATCTCCTATAATAGTTGAAAACTTAGGGGAAAGGTTTTCTGATGGTGAAGCTAGAGGAACTGATGGAAATTCAGATGAAAAATTATCTTCCTATGAAAAGGACAATAATGTTAATATTGAGGAAATGTGTGCAGAAGATGCAGATTAAAGGTGTGTGTTAAATTATGACAAAATTTTATAATTTTGGAGGAAATACTCTTGTTGGTTTTCCTGGTAAACTAAAAGAAGGAAACATGACTGTTAAATATGGTAATTCTCCGCAGGGTAAAAGTCCACAATCATTTTATGAAAATGAGATTGAAAAAGACGATTGGGTTAAATTATCTGATGAAGATTTAACTTTTGAAAAATGTTCTGCAGCTGATCCAAAAGTTATTGGATATGTTGATAGTGAGCCAGAAATGGAAGGGTCTCAAGAGCTTGAAAACAAAACTTGGGGAAATTATACTCCAAGAAAAGCTACAATAAAACTTTTAGGAGCATTCACCAAAAGTATAAGGCTCAATGACAATAATCCTTCCATAAATTTAGGTGATAGTATTAAAATTGGGGCTATTGGCAGATTCACAAAATCAGATCAAGCAAATAATACTATTGCTCTTCAGTCTGCAGGTGAACAAACTGGTTCATTTATTGCTGTTTTATTTGGGTTTTATGGAAATTTATAAAAATTTTAATGGTGGTTAAATATATGAGAAAAATGAAAATTTTTAAAATATTATTATTTTTAATTGTCACATTAAGTGCAAAACAATTACTTAGAAAACATAATACTGAAAATTATATTAGGAAAAAATTAAATCCTCAATTACTCTTTTTAAACAATTATAAGGTTAATGATAATGACACCGGAGAATTCCCAACTATTTTAAAGAGCAAATCTACTAGTCAACAGATAGCTGATGATGAGTTAGGCGAACCTGTTGAAGTAACAGAAGGTAGTGACTTTTCAGAGGTACAAGTTGAGCCAATGAATGCAATACTTGGTAATACTACTGCTATTGGTTATAAATTATTATACACTAATAAGTTGTTAAACCGATCGAATGCATTAGGACTAGTTGAAAATAAATTAGATGTTATTTCAGCAGGTCTTGGCATTAAAATGAATACTAGAGTTTTATCTGATGCAATTAAATCTGCAGGTCAAAGTTTACCTTCAGGGTTATCTAATTGGGGAGATGCTGATGCAATTGATCCAAGAAAAGATGCTATAAGATTAAGAAATAATTTCAATAGTGATGAACATCCTTTTGATTTAGATTTTGCATATGTTGCTGATGAAATATATGTTAATTTAGCGGAGTACTATATGAGTTTTGATCTTCCATTTGAAGGTAATGAAATTAATGTTGATGGTACTAGATTTAGAAATGCTAAAACATCATTTAAAAATATAAATGAAAATTTCTTAGGTACATCTAGTACTGCTGCAAGTGGTACTATTGAAGCTTATGTTGATCCTGAATTTAGCAGTTTTAAATCAGCTAAACAGGCTGATTCATCAAGGAATATACCTCAGAGTTTAATAAATCTAGCTGAATACAAAGATCCTGAAAGACCAGGAATCAAAGGTTGGTTTATATGGTCCGAACTTGGATTTGCTAGTCTTGAACCTGATGCAGCTATGAAAGGAAAATTATAATTCCTTTCAATAATATTATTTCTTGTGGAGATGATTATTTATGGTAGAAATAGAATCATACACTAAATTAAGAAGAGCTAAAGGAAGAATAACTAAAGGATTGTACAATCAAATAAAAAAAATTGAAGACGCAGTCAATAATATTGAATCTCCTAATTTATCTGAACTTTTAGAAGAGTATAATATTCCAGAGATAAAAACTGTTGAGGTTAATGTCAATACTGGTAATGCTAACGGATCAAGCTCTGCTGATGAGGATCTTATTAATGCTACAATCATTGGAGTTGTAGCTAATGGTAATCAAGATCAGTTTATAAAAGAGATTCTTGTTGGAGAAGAGGGCCAAATAACTGTTTCATTACTAGAAAGTGCCACAGCTCAAAATAAATTCATTGTTTCAATACTTAAATCAAGAGAATAAAAATAGTGGTTTCCATGACAGAATATGGAAGTGCAGAAGTTGTCAAAAGAAGATTAAATGCTGATGATGGAGAAGAAGTTCCAGAGGAACTTGTTAGTGATTGTCTTAAAACAGCTAATGCTCAAATAAAAGGAAGATTAAAAAAGAATCTTCTTAAAATTTCGGGTGATGATGATGTTCTTAATGAAGTAGCTAATTATTATGCTAGTGCCGAAGCTAGAGTTCCAAAGGATAATCCTGATGAAGAAGAAAATCAAAAAGCTAAATATTGGAATAGTAGAGCAGATCAATTACTAAATGAATTTATTGAAGGAGCAATTAAAGAACAAAATAACTCTAAACTTGATGATAATCCTTATTCTGTTAGCACTACTAATGGAGGGAGTACTTATGGTGAGATATTTAGAGATTAAAGGGGACACCTAATGATTAAAATTGACGTGGATTATACCTCCTTATATTCTAAATTGATTCAAAAAAGAGACCAAGCACCTAATAAATTATCAGAAGTTGTTAATGAATCTGGGTTCAATGCCCAAGAGTTATTAATGTATGCTGCCCCAATTCGAACAGGAAATCTAAGAGGATCCCATAGAGTTGAAAATAAAGGATTATTAGAAAGAATTATCTTTCCAGACACAGCAATAGCACCTTATGCTTTATACGTTATTATGGGGCATAGGACAAAGAAATTTACTAAAACAAGCGGTCAGCAAAAATGGGTTAAAGCTAATAATTATCCTGCAAGGACAATGCCTGTTATAAAACAAGTGGTCAATGAAAATCTACAAGAATTCACAGATTGGTTAAATGAATAAAATTTTAGGATTAATAATTATGGATTTAAAAACGTTAATAAACAAAATAGACACTGCTCCTAAAGCTCTAACAGAATTAATGAAAGAATTAAAAGTAGATAATAAATTAGCTTTTAAAAAGGTTCTTAGAGGATTCCCAGAAAGAACTATTAGTTCGTATGGAGGAGATATAGGAGTTTGCTATCTTAAAAAAATAAACTTTGAATCAGATCTTGATGAAAAATCACTACCTGAATCATTAGATATAACCTTGGGAATTATTTGTAAAGGAACTAAGACACAATCACATGATAAAACAATTAAATTAAACTTAAATATTCTTGAAAAATTCTTAGAAAATGAAGAATGGGTTACTTTAAATGGAAATGTTGAATCAACATCTATTGTAAATCATGAGATTTTCATTGAGCAAACAAAAAATACTTTATTAACAACTTCTGTTTTTGAATTAAAATGTGATTTGGAATATTACGAACTAGAAAAAAATGAAGGAAATAAAGATATCTCTTATAATGAAGGAGTAATGTCCTTTGATGATTAGAAATGGAGGTTTATTATGGATAAACTGGAAGTATTAGAAGGTGTTGGTGAAGCCACATCAATAAAATTAAAAGAAGCAGAATATGACACTTTTGATAAAATAGCTAAAACCAAACCTGAAGAATTATCTTCAAAATTAGGAGTTAATAAAGAACTAGCTATTAAAATTATTGAATCTGCTAAAAAAGAAGTAAAAAATTTAGGATCTAAAGAGTTAATAACTCTTGAAAATTTTAAAATAAAAAAAGGAATATTAAATCATGTTTATAATGGGTTTAAAACATATTTAAAAGGAAAAAATGATTCTAAATTTGATTTGAAAGAATTAGACATTAAATATAAAGAATTCTTAAATAAAAAAATTTGAGGAATAAAATATGATAGAATCAAGAAAAATGGATATTACTGCTGAACATAAGCAGGAAGAAATATCAACTATACCTGGAATGGCAGGAACAGTTGCAATAATTGGAAATTTTGAGAGAGCTGACCCATTCACCATAATTGTTGCTAAAAGTCTTTCAGAAGCACATATAAAGTTAGGAGATAGTTCTCTTTACTCTGGATCTAGAGGATTAAAGTATATTTTCAAACCAGATGTAGTTAATAATATTCCTGGTGCAAGTAAAATTCTCGCCATACAACCAGGGACAAGAACAAAAGCAACTTTAACATTAAACTTTGAAGATTATGAATTAATATTAGAAACTGTTTCTGGTGGAAAATGGGGTAATGATATTAAAATCTCATCAACCGAAGGAACTAGTAGAGATTATCAGTTTATATTTGATTTAAAAGGAGAAAAGAAAAGATTTGATAATAAAACTCCTCAAGAAATTACTGATAAAATTAACAGCACTAACTCTTATTTGAATGCAACATTAAAACCAAAAACAAATAATGAATTTGCTGAAGTCCTAAATCAAAGCTTAACTGGAGGAACCGAATCAGCAAGTTTAACTATTAATGATTATACTGAAGCTTTAGAATTTATTGTGAAAGAAGATATTGATGTTTTAATATTAAGTGATGTTGTTGATGATAGTTTTAAACCATTGCTTAGTGAATTTTTAGAAGATAAAAAAGCTAAAAATAATAGGTCAATAAGTTTAGATTCAATTACTCCATCAGATACTAATGATTCTAAAATAGCTACAGTTGAAACTGCAAGGTCTTCTGACACTTTTTATATTAATCAGAATATTCAAGTTAATGATGAAGAATTATCTCAATCCGATTCAATAGCTAGAATTGCAGGAATTATAGCAGGAACTAAAGTTAATGAATCATTATCAAAACAAACCATTAGTGACATTCAAAAGGTGGATCCTGTTTTAATTGATAAAGAAGTTGATGAGTTGACTGATAAAGGAATAATTTGTTTTGAATTAATTAATAGGGAAAATAATGAGTATGGCATTTATTCAGCTGTATCTTCATGTGTAGATACTAATGAGAATGGTAAAAAAGTACCTGAATCTGAATTCCATGCGGTTAGATCTCAAATATATATAGAAAAATATTTCAATAAGTTACTCAAAGAAACCCAAGGGAGTACGGGAATAGCTTTATCGCTATTATCTGCAAATTCAATAATTAAACAAGGAATTCAAGATCTTCTTAAAGAAAAAATGGTTATATCTTTAGAAGCAGAGGCTGAAGAGGATCCTGAAAATAGTGATGGATTTTTAATAAAATATAATGGGCTTTTAAAGGGAATTGTTAATAAAATACATAATGTTTATGCTTGGAGTATGGAATAATGGCTGTTAAAGCAAATGTAATGATTAAAGGTGTTAGAATACCTCACCTTGTTAAATATGAAAATACTCTTGATGAAAGTACTGAGAAAACAACAACTTTTGATGGAGACTTATTAGATGAAAATGAAACCGATCGTAAATTTACTATTAGTGGTGTTAGATCTAATGAAATGAGTAAAAAAGAATTAGCTGATCTCACTTCAAATGTCGAAGGAGGATATCCAATAGTTGTTGAAGATGTTGCAGGTGATATCACTAGTTATACTGGTGTTAGAAGAACTAGCCTAAAAGATAGTAAAGAAGGCAAGAAAAGAACAACTTTTGACCTTGAATTTGAAGCAGAAACTGTTGATTTTGCATAAATATAAATAAAACTTTTTTTTTTGATAGCATATTTCATTAAGGCCCTTAGGGAGGCAGCGAACGCTATCAACAAATTATTTATTAATTTTATAATAAGGAGAATAAAAATCATGCCAAAAGAAGAAAAAACTGAAAGAGAAAAACTAATTGATGATTTAATAGATGAAAATGATCTCCCCGAAGATACCGAAGTACCATTAGATGATATTGAAATTGAAACTCTTATAAACAATTCAAATGAAATAATGCCTAGAAGAGTTGAATACTTCAATCGAATAAAAAACGAAAAAAGAGCATTTAATGCTTATATCAAACCTATGAGTCATGGAAAACACACTAGTCTTCAAAATCTTGTTAGAAAAAATAAAACAAAAACAATGGTTGATGAAGTCTTAAAAAGATATTTATTCAACTCAAAAGGTGAACAACTATCACCAGATCAAATTGAAGAGTTAGATGCAGGACTAGCTGAATCAATATACGAAGAAATAAGATTCATCAGTGGCCTCTTCCGCGATAAAGGCCAAGAATTAATTGTTAAAGAAATAGTAAAAAACGATTAGATCCTCGAGAAGAGGATCATAATAAATTAGCAGGATACTATCCATTCATTATAGATAAAAAGCACCCATTTGCACCGACAATAGGTGAAATAACTTATTTTCAAAAATTAGTTTATTATGCCGCTATTGAAATTCACAACGAAATGCAACCTAACTCTGAAGAGGATTGATTAATATGGCACATTTAGATGATCTTATAATCAGAATAAAAGCCATACTTGACAGTGGAGGTTTTGATCAAGCAGCTAAAAAAGTCAAAGATGTAAGTGATACTGCAAATCGTGCAAGTAATGACTTAGCTAAAATGGGGAATGATGGCCGTTCTTCTTTTATGCAACTTAATTATGGTGCAGATAATGCTATGAGCAATGTTAACCGAAATCTTCAGTCGGTTAAGAGCAATAGCTCTGGCTTGTGGAGTAGTCTTAAAAATGGTGCTTCAACTACATGGTCAAATATTAAAGAAAGTGGGAGTAATGCATGGAATAGTGTGAAAGATAGTGCTTCTTCTGCATGGACAAATATTAAATCTGGAGCAAGTAGTGCTGCCAGTAGTATATCTAATAATTTTAGCAACATATCATCCACAGTTAGTAATGCTATGGAAGGTATGCAAGGAGTTAATGGTTTAATTGCAGGAGGTTTAGGAGCTATCGGTCTTGGAGCTGTTTCAGATATAGTAGTGAATACTTCTGCTAAAGCTGAGACTAATAAGATTTTATTAAAAAATATGACTCAGACAAAGCAAGGAGCAGATACTTTATTTAAAACTGTTGATAATGCTACAAATAAAACACTTGTTAGTATGCAACAAGTTATACCTGCTTTGAATGCTTTTAAGGCTGCAACTGCTGCAAATGAACAGCAACTAAATGCAACTGCTCCAGGTATTGCTCAATTTGGAAGTTTTGTTTATGCAATGACTGGTTCTTCACAAAGAGCCGAAACTGCAATGTTCGACCTTTCCAAAGGTATCAAAGGAGCTTATGCTAGTTTAGACCAATACGGAATAACAGAAGATGCATTAATGCGTACTGGGCTTTGGAGTGGAAAAACTGATGATGTTGAAGGATATATAGCTGCAGTTAATCAAGTTACTGGAAGTACTGACGAATTAATGGGTACATTTACTGGACTTAAAGCTACAGTTGGGAAGATTTTTTCAATTGCAGGAAAACAATTAGGTCAAGATGTATTACCAGTACTAAAAAACATTCTTGAAGGATTTATAAGTTTTAATGATCAAACTGGTGGGAATCTAACAAGAGGTATTCTAACCTTTGTTGGAGTATTAGGAATATTATTATCAGTTGGAATGGGTGTATCTCTTTTATGGCCTTTACTGACAGCAGGAGCAAGTGTATTTGGAGGTGTTTTAAGTTTAGTGACTGGAGCATTAGGTATGAATACGGCATCAATGACATTATCTGCAATAGCTAATGGAGGAGCAACACTTAGTTGGAACTTATTAACTACTGCAATGTTAGCAAATCCTGTGTTCTGGATAGCTGCTATAATATTAGGTGTTGCAGCAGCAGTAGTGATTCTTAAAACTCAAACAGATCTTTTATCTGGTGTAAGTGATAGGGCAGGAAAATCAATGCAAACACTTAATAATCGATTGGAAATGCTTAAAGGACAATCTAAAGCTGCAGAAAATCATGTTGAATCTTTAAAAAACAAACTTGATTCATTAGATAAAAATAGTGCAGAATATAAAACTGTTTATAAAAATTATCTTGAAGAAAAAAGTAAACTTTATAGTATAAAACAAGCAATTGCAGAAATAAATGGTACAAAAGCAACATATTCGGTACAAATTCAGAAAGCAGAATTAGATTCTTATAATAGAACCAAAGTTGATCCTAAAAAATTAGAAACCGCACAAGTTACACAATATAGCTCAGGGGATCCTCAAAATATTGTAAATATTCAGAGAGCAGGAGGACAATTAGCATATTATAACTCTCTTGCTAATAAATCTACAAAAACTTTCAACGGTTTAAGTAATGCTCAGCTTAAAACTTTTGATGGAAAAAGATTAGGGCAATATTCACAGAAAATGAGTGAAGTTGCTGATCTTGAAACAAAAATCAACAAGGATATATCTGAAGGCAAATCCCCTGATTGGTTAGATCAAGCTAAATTATCTCAGGCTAAAAATGAATTAGATAAAATGGCAGGGATTAATCCTTGGGATAGCGAAGATATGCGTGTTAAAAAAAGAGAAGCAATGGCAAATAATGATATGTCATTATTTAGTGAAGGCAGCATACTTAAACAATTTGAAAATGCAGGTAAATGGATACAAAATGGGTTTAATACTTTAAAGCAATTAATTTTAAATAGAGCTGCGGACATGACTAATGGAATTCCTATTCTTGGTGATTTCTTTGAAAATCTTAAGGGAAATAAAGGAAATATTGGAGATGCAATTCTAAAAACAATTACTGAGATTGATTGGGCAGGTCTAGGTAGTGATGTTGGAGGTAAAATTATAGATGGAATTAAAGGCAAATTAGAAAGCTTGCCAATAATTGGGGATATTATGAAATTACTTGAAGGAGGAGATACTGGAGCTTTATTATCAGAATCTGATAAAAAAATGCAAGATCCTAATACTATCCCTCAATTAAATTGGGGAGATTATATTAATCCTAATAATTGGGGAAATTGGCTTAGTCGTAATATTTGGGGTTCATGGTTGAATCCTAATAATTGGGGAAATTGGTTAAAAACAAATTCATGGTCTTCATGGTTGTCAAAAAATAGTTGGAGTTCTTGGATTTCTAGTATTAAATGGTCTAGTTTTATAACTCCTGTAAATCTTGCCAATTTTGTATCAGGAGTGATTGGTGCAGGAAGTGATGAAATAGGTGCAGGAGGAGATATAGATACAAGTAGTGTTTCTTCTTCTAGTGTCAGTACTAGGTGCAGGAGGAGATATAGATACAAGTAGTGTTTCTTCTTCTAGTGTCAGTACTAAGAATTCTTATGTTAAAAAAAGTAAATCTACCTCTAAAAAGATTAATATTGTTAATCACAATACTTTTAATCTTGAAGGAGATAAAGATACTGTTCAAAAGATAGTTGATGAATTATTTAAACAAATAGAAGCGAGAGGATAAAAAATTTATATTTTTATCCTACAACTTCAACATATTTTGCATCAATTCTAGGTAAACTTATTTCATAGTTAGCTTGTGAAGTATAACTATATGTCCCATAAACTTCTCCCCAAATAGTTACTGTATCATCTTCTACAGCATCATTAGTCCCTGTATATGTAACATAAATTATTTTATTATAATCTCCATCAATAGCTACTCTCATAATACCTGATCCTCCAGATTCCTGAATTTCAAGTACTGTACCTGTATATTTCACTTTTTTACCAATATAAGAATCTGGATTTTTATCTAATTGTTTAAATGGTATTGTAGTAGCAGCTGCTTTATATTCTCCTTCTGAAATTTGAGGCTCTGTATTAGAAGTATAATTATAACTTTCATCAATATTATTTGTAGTACTAGTTCCAGTAATTGCATTTGATATTGAACCAACAATAAGTAGCAAAACAAAAACAGTAATTATCCAGGTGATAATTATTTTGCCCCATGAAGGTTTTTTAACTCCATTTTCATTTTTATGAAAATGTGAACTAAAATTACTGTCTTTTTCATGAAAATTTTCTCTAATTTCTTTAAGTCCCATTAGATCGCCTCAGTATAAAAATAGTTTCCATCGTTGGTTTTTATATATTTAGCATTTTTATAGGCATCATATGCACTATAAATTAAAAATAGTAATGTTAACCATGGATTAATTAAATTTATTACAATTGCTACAAATATAAATAATATTCCTTTTAATATTTGTCCATTGTAAAATTGACCTAAACATATTAAAAAAAAGGACAAAAGTGCTGCTAATACAGGATTTTTATCATATTTTATTTCAGTATTTTTTGTTTTAACTTCTTCACTAACAGTGTTATTTTCAATAGGTTTTTCTTCGATTTTTATACTTTTCTCGTTTTTTAATTCGTTTCCACAATGAGAACAAAACTGACTTTCTGTATTTTCAATTTTTTCCCCACAGTTTGAACAAAATTTTGCATTTGAGTTTTCAGTCATTTTTACCACATTCTATTAAGTTTTTTTGTAGTATATTATTGTGTAATATGGATTGTATCCATTTTTAGGATTGTATCCAATATAACTATCATATTTAGATTTATTTTTAAAAGTTTTAGTCATATATTTATTCTTATTTCCTACATTTTTAACAAATTTTACTTTAGCTTTTAATAAATGTCTATTATTGGGTTCTATGTCATATTTTCCATGGATAGATATTTGCATTTTGTTTCCCCAATATTTATTTAATTTACTGTAATAATATACTCCTACAACATCCCCTCCACCAATTGATTTTGTTATTTCATTATTTTTATCTTTAAAATATATTTTTCCTGTTTTATAAGTTTTAGCCGCATCTGCACTAGTTACAGTGGACATTGTGAATCCAGATATTGCTACAAATAATATTATTAATATTATTATTTTTTTAGTTTTCATGATTTTTAATTCCCTTTTTATTTGCTTATTATTTATTATTCATTGTTTTTTATTTATTATTTTCTATTTAATTTCACAAATTGGAGGAGAACTAGATGGCTACTTATCTTACAATCAATGGTATAAACTTGATTGTTGTTCCAGATATTGATACGGATTATCAAATTAGAATGTCCGAACTTGATTATATTGGTCAAAATGGTTCATATACAAAAGGTTTAGGTAATAAAGGCCGTTTACTTGATTTTGATGTTTATGTTCGACCAAACGATGTTCAAACTATTATTAATCTTAAAAATAGTGATAGTAAAGTTAAGGTTGTTAGTAAATCTAAAGCAGGCTATAATGGTTATTATCAGATTAAAAAGTTCACAAGTAAAGAAAAATTAAAACATTTCATTTTTAGCATTCAGTTACAGGAATATACCACGTTTAATATCACTACTAAAAGTTTTACTAATTGGAAAGTTACTAAAAAATCAGCTAAATCATCTAAAACTTCTGCAACTACTAGTTTATATAAATATTTGTTGAAATGTCCTACTTTAAAATATGGAAGCTCTAATACTAAATGTGTTAAAGTTTTACAGAGATTGCTTCGTTTAAATGGTTATTATATTACTTATAAAGGTTCTAAGCTTAATGTTGAGGGGGATTTCAAGAAATATACTCGTTGGGCAGTTAAATTGTTTCAAAAAGAACATAAACTTAAACAAGATGGTATAGTAGGGCCTAAAACTAAGGCTAAATTTAAAGGCAAAATTGGAGCTTCAACTTCTTCAAAAAAATAAGAGGTGTATCTTTTTGAGTATTTATATTTACATTTACATTGATGGATATTCCATTCCTTTTAATAGCCTAATTATTCATGATAGAATTTATTCTGCAAATACTATAGAATTTTTAAGTTCTAAAAGAATGGGAGAAATGCATGATGTTAGAGTTGTAGGAGATGTTCCAGAATTTGGAGGTCAACTTACTAAAAGAAAAGAAACTGTTGATGGTTATAATTATGAGTGTATGGATTATACTCGTTTATTACATGGGAAAATTAAGAAAACCTATAATAAAAAAACAGGCGATTATATAATTAAAACTATTTTAAAATCCCGTAAATTAAGAATAGGGAATATAATCAAAACTAAAAAAAAGCATGGTAAGATTGTTTTTAAAGATGTGAAAGCTATCGATGCTATTCAACAAATTGTTAACTTGCAATATAATGACACAAGCGATTTTGGAACTAGCAATAATAATAATATTGTGACTCCTCCACATGCGGTTAATGGTACTTGTAATAAATGTGGCTGGACTCCTAAGAAGAAAGTATCATTTGTTAATAAATGTCCTTTTTGTGCAAAAAAAGGGAAATTGGGAAGGTTAAAATGGTCACCTAAGGGATCAAATAAACAAGAATGGACCTGTAGTAAATGTGGTGCAGATTTTTGTGCTAAATGTGGCAAAGAAAAGATAAATGGTTCTACTGTTTATTTAACCAAAGCAGATAATCAGGTTAATTCTACTAGCAATAAAACAAAAAGCAGTAGTAAAGTTAGAATGGAGTTTAATGTTAGTCCTGATGGTATTGGAATATTAAAAAAAATACCCTCAAAAAGTAAGGGTTATGTTTTTTATCCTGGATCATATAGTGATTATGATTTAACTCGTGATGCCTCCGATATTATTACTGTTGTAAAAGTTTATGGTGCAAATGATAAAGGCCTTTACTCTTATAACAACCAAAAGATGATTGCTAAATATGGTTATATTAGTGAATTATTATTTGATAGCAATATAAAAACAAAAGCAAGGGCAAAAGCAAAAGCTAAAAAATTATTTAAAGAGAAAGGTAAGATAGAATTTTCAGGAACGATTAAAACTGCAATTTTGCCTAAAATGAAATCTGGGATGAAATTAGCTTTTAAAAGCCCTTATGGTGATGTTGATACATATTATTCCCAAGAAGTTACAACTACTGTTGATAGTGATACTGCTGAAATGAAAATTCAATTGTTAGATGGTAAACCTGCAAATCCAAGTGAATGGATTTACTCTAAACCTAGTAATAATTCTAGTTCTAATAATGATACTAGTGTTTCTAAAATTGTTGCTGAAAAAGCAAAAGAATTGAAAACTCCTAAAGCTTGTCAGCAATGGATTGAGAAAAATATCAAATATGAGGGATATTATAATTATAAATATACTCCTGAACAGGTTATGAAGCGTGAAAGGGGTAATTGTATGGATCAAGCAAGATTATTCTGTCAGATGATGAAAACATTAAAATATTCTTGTAAAGTTGTTTGTGGAAAATATTGTGGTGACACCAAACATTGTAATGCTGAATTAAAAATGAATGGTCGGACTATTGTAGTTGATACTACTTGTCATAAACTTAATAGGTTGTGATATTAATGATTGATGGTGAATTCAATAATGATTTAGATGAAGAAGAAAGTAATGATGGAACTAAAACACTCCTTGAAGGTATAAGAAGGAGTGTAGGGGATGATTATAATTATGCTGAACCCCCTATATTAGCTACATTTGTTAAGATGGTCAATAGTAAAGAAGCTAAAGTACTGCCTGATGGTTGGGGCGATGAAGATGGAAATCATGATTATTGGGATGATGTCCTAGTATTAAAAAATGTAATAAACGATTTAACAAAAGGTTGCAGGGTGTTATTGGCATTTATTGATGGCATAATTGATAATCCTATTATAATAGGGGTTTTATAATGGTTGAAGTTGATTATGGTTGTGATATTGATTCTTCTTTAGAAATAGATCCCTTAACAGGGGACTTTAAAATTGTTGAAGGCCTTGATAATGCCTCACAATCTGTAAAAAATAGACTTGAGACAAGACTAGATGAACTGTTAGTTTTGGGGTATAGTAATTATGGAAATCAATCATATGAGGAACTTGGAAAGACCGATATTGATACTGCAATAGGTCATATTGAAATATACACTAGATCTGCTTTATTAGAAGAACCATTAGTGCAGGATTTAATTGAAATCAAAATTTCATTTGAAAACAATTCAATTCGTGGGGATTTAGTTATACAACTTACTAATGGAGAAATTCTTCCCATTAATTTTGATATTAATGAAGGAGATGATTAATCATGGCCGATGAATTTGAAGCTATTACAGAGCAAATAATAAGTAAAGAAGATATAAGAGATACTAAAATAAATGCATTCAAAGACAGATATGAAGAGGGAAAATGCCCCATAAATGATTTTGAAGAAGGTAGAGTAGCAAGAACTATAGTTGATAGTGATACCGAAGATAGTTATGAAGTTAGATATTTAATAGATAATTTTGCAAGAATGGATTTTCCACAATTTGCTGTGAGAGGATTTCTTGATAAATGTGGTGAAAGAGTAAAATGTCCACGTAAACCCCCAAATAATAGTAAAGGGCAATTAAAATTCTTTTTTGAAGATGAACAGAGTAAAGATTATGATATTCTTATTCCTATGACTACTATGATAAGTACTGATGATGAAGAAAGTTTTGAAGTAGAAACCATAATAGATGCCACATTACCTGCAGGGCAATCTGAAATATTAGTTCCTGCTGAAAGTATTGAAGATGGGAGCGAATATAATATTCCTGCAGGAAAGCTAACAATATTAAATAATGAGATAGATGATTTAGAAGTTATTAATCCTGAAGCTTTTACTGGTGGGGAAGATGCTGAAGATGATGAATCTTATCGTGAAAGAATATTAAATTCTGGTGAAGGATTACTTGAAGGGAGTGAGCCATGGTTTAAGGCAATGGCCGAACAATATCCAGGAGTTCATGATGCAGCTGTCTTCATTAAAGAAGAAGGACATTATAATATTGAAATTGTTATTAATAGCTTTGAAAAACCAACCCCTGATACTTTAATTGATGATTTAATGAATTTTTTCTATCAAGATGATATGAAAAAGACTAGGCTTAATCCTCTAATTAAAAAAGCTGAAAATGTGAGTGTGGATATTTCTTGTGTTTTAGATATTGATTCAAATTTTGATACTGTTACTGTTATTAATAATGTTAAAAATGACATAACTTCTCATATTTATGGTGGAACAACAAGCAAAGGAGTTAAACTAAAAGGAAGCTATATAAAAGAAGAATTATTGCGTGTTCAACTTTATTCAATTATTTCTAATGTTAATGGTATTATCAATTATGATTTAAATTTACCTCTTGAAGATGTCATTATAGGGCCTGATGAGGTAATTATTCTAGGAAATTTAGAAGTCACATCAAGATAAGGAGGTTTGTTATTTTTGAGTGAATATGGTCAAAGGAGAATATCTAAATTTCCAAGTCAAAGTCCTATTCATAACCCTGAAAATACTATGCATCAATTGTTGGATGCATGTGGAGAATATAATGACTATTTAGAAGATTTGTTATTTAAACATGAAGAGAAAAAAGATCTCAGAACTAATTATTCTGATGAAAATGAATCTGAAGAGGATTATATTCTCGGATTTCACATGTTAAATCTTATGGGAGAATGTTATAAACTTTTCAGATATTCGAACGAAAGTAATAATGATTTCAGAGGTAGAATATTAAGTATTATAGATAATGATGGTAGTATTGGAAGTTTAAAAAATATTGTTAGTAAAATTTTACTGCTTGATAAAAATGAGATTGAAATTATTGAAAATGAAATGTCTTATTTTACATTTGGGGATCTATTAGATTCACGAATCGAATCTGTTAATTCTAAACCACTAATTTCAAGAATTACTAATATTGAGCAGCAATTAATAATTAATATTCCTGAAGGTTATGATAATTCTTTTCTTGAAAATGCTTTGAAAAATTGTGTTTTTGCAGATGTTAAAATATTAATAAATCCATTATAGAGGATTAAAAATGATAGATAAAGAAAGAATAAAAGAAAATGTAATGAGTTATGTTTCTGAAGATTTACATAGCATGTATGATTTTGATGAAATAGCCAATAATGCTTATGAAAATGATAAAGGAGAAATCATAGTTAAAGTCGGGACTGATTTTGGATTTCGTTTTGATAGTGTAACTTATGAACAATTAGGCGGAGCAGGAGGAGGAATATAATGCCAATAACAAAAGATCCTAAAAAATTATATATAAAAAATGGTAACTTACCCGCTAGCTACATAAATGGAATAGCTTCCTTAATTGAAAATGGGTCAACCATTAAACAAATTAACTTACCTCAAGATTATCTAGAAGGGGCTTTCCCTAACAATTCGAGAGAAGAAGAACTCAAAGGATCAATTATTAGTTTATCAGGTAATTTTATCAACAATAATAATCATTTAAGTTTCAATAATGGCCAATATGCTATTTTTAATATTTATCCTAACATTGAGCCTTTCAATAAATTCTTGAGTTTTAATATTAAAACTAGTGGAAACAATAATTCTCTTACTTTACAAGTATTCAACAAAGAGGGGGAAAAATTATATGATCAAACAAAAAATACTTCTACTGATTGGACTATAGAATGGGATTTAAATAGTCTAAATATTGGTTTAGATGAATTGAGTTTTAAACTAATTTCCAATGATAATATAATTATTTCTAATGTTTTTTTTATTTATGATTTAAATCCTTGTGATGTTTTAGATATATTCAGAGAAGTTAATGCTTTAACATTAAATAACAAGAAAAGTGATTTTTATGCTTCAAGAATTCAATCAGATACTAAAAAGTTTTCTGAATTAGTGAATGGGGATTATATTATTGGATATAATCATGTAAGTTCTATAACTGGAAAATTTGTTACTATAAATTTAGGTTCAGGGGACTGGATTAGTCTCGATGGTTATGATTTTTCACACTCTGATAACTTTTCAGGAGTTTTTAATAGTTCTTATGTTGAATCAGGTATGACGACCACAGAAATTGATTCTTGTTTTACTTTTGAAGTTCAAAAAACTATTCCTCAAGATTTATCAGATGTTAAAAATGAATTAATATCTAAAATTGGAGATAAATTAACAATAGAAACATTTGAAAATGGTATTAGAATAAAAAAAGATGGAACATATGTTTATAGTGCTTGTTGGGGCTCTGTAAATGTTTCTGCTACTACATCAAGTGGAGTAAATACTTATCGAGGTTCTACTACAATAATATTTCCATTTGAATTTACAGTAGCACCCATTATTACTGTAGGAGCATATTCAAGCACTCCCCTTATGGCTAACTGTGGAAATGGTGGTATAACTACTACTAATGGTATTATAACGGCAGAAAGAACAACATCAGGAAGTCAAACTTGCAGATATATAGTAGAAGGAAGGTGATAATATTAAAAAAATTAGTTTTAATATAAATAATAATAATCAAATCACTAATGTTTTTGAGGATACAATTAGTGGAGAAATTAATTTAGACCTTCCTAATGATTTAGCTAATAAATTATTATTCAAAGAATATGATTTTTATAAATATGAAAATGGAGAAATAATAGAAGATTCTAATTTAACAGACTATAACACTAAAACAAATAGGATTTTAGAATGTAAAAATGAGTTATCAAAGCTTGATTATATTTCTAGTAAATTAATACAGGCTCAAGCACTAGATGGTGAAGAAACTTATAATAATTTAGTTATTGACTATCATGATGAATTAGAATATGCTCAAAATTTAAGAGATGAAATTAATCAAATTGAAAATGAAATATCTGAATTAGAAATTTAAAATTTTAAATTAACATATTACTATTTTTTTTATAAAATT
>JADHEF010000886.1_pt1 | contig 24101 bp, 15 predicted proteins | sample 8952391 | NCBI WGS metagenome assembly JADHEF01 (sample SAMN16124439, study PRJNA663245) | bioreactor sludge metagenome | isolation source: sludge (nitrite) | place: India:Bengaluru | collected 2019-02-28 | reverse complement strand
CCCAAAACCCCGGTCCGGTTCCTCTGATGAAGCCCCACCAGCCGAGGGGATTTTGATCCACCAACAAAAGATTGAAGTGATTGATGGAATCGGAGGAGTCAAGGTGTTTTTGCGACGTGCTAATTAGAACCAAGAGGGGGGGCGATATGAAGCGATGGCTTCGGTTGAATGGGCGCCGGAATTGGTTAGGAAGCGAATCTTAGACTTCTGTTGGCTGGCGACAAGAACCCGGTGCCGGTGTTGGGCGCTTTGTGCACGCTTGTTGCACGCTTGATGGGCGCTTGAATCAGGGTTCTACGGTTCGCGGGGCTTTCGGTTGCCGGTGGAAGGAACCAGATGACGCAAGGGGATTTATGGGAAGGGGTTTTGTGCGATTTCATCGTGAGGGCAGGGTCAGGCGGGGCGTCCCGGCTGGAATTTCGGGCCACACGGGTTTACGGCGGTCGGTTTGGCAAACTAATGTTCACATAGCATGTTCTCCGAATTCATTGGCCAGTCTTGGACCGTGGTCCGCGGATGTCCGCCTGAATAACGCTCCTCGCAGAACCTCCCATCCCGCTCCTCCCGATCCGGATGAGCCGCCCCGTCGCCGCGCCGGGCTGTTCAATCCCGAAACGCCCCCGCCCCGAATAATCCCGCCGCCGCTTGGTGCGAAAAGTACGGTCCCCCCATGCGCATCTGGCAGACGGGCAGCGGCACGCAGACCAACATGAACGTGAACGAGGTGATCTCGAACCGCGCCATCCAGGCCGGCGAGCCGCTCCAACCCGACAACGTGTTCCTGTCCAACCAGCGGGCGGTGGGGCGGCGGAAGAGATGAGGCAAGGGTGTTGCACTTAAAGTGGCAAGACACCGACTTTTAGTGCAGACTTAACAGCAGCGGAATTGGTGGCATTGCACCGAAATCAGTTTTGGGTGAACGCCAGATATTTCCTGCGGAAACCATTCCATTTGTCGTGTCATAAGGCAATTGTTCACTAAGGGCGAACTGGTGGACGAAACTTCGATCCGGTCCAGAGGAACCAATGCGCCATTCGCCATAAAAACGTTTCGCGTCCCTCCAGAAAACGACCTGATCGACCAACCTTTCATAACCATCCAGCACTTGGTACTGATAGAACCGTTGATCAATTGAAGCGGATGTATTGTCCTCCATAAATGGATCCAAACGGTTGAATGCGCCCAAATATGGAATCGGAGTCGAAAGAACAGTGCTTAGTATACCATTAACCCGAACACCGTATGCTTGGTCCATTCGATCATCCGAGTAAAAGCTAAAATGAGACATTCGCGGGCTTAGTCCAGTATCAGCTTTGTAGGAATTGGCCGCAACCAGAATTGACCGAAACTCAAACTTGACCCTGCTAACTCTGCTTCGGAGAAGTGCTGAGTGGAATCCAAAACCAAATAACCCCACGGAGACAATAAGAAGCACTAGCACTAACAGCATTTCGATTAACGACAAGCCGCTTTGTAGACTATTGCCGCGCATCATGAAAATCCCACAAAACCGCCGGGTTTCTTGGCACAACAACAATTGCTTTTAGTTCCGTGGTGTTTGGATCCAATACCGTTTGAAGAGGAGTGACGGCTAACGACAAATTGGCCTCGGGATTGTTTGTTATGCCATAAAACTGCAATAATTCCAGGAATTCATCCCAATCAGAACTGGGAGGTGATATCGAACGGGTCGAAGACGTTTGTGGATCGAACATTGTAATGCATCCCAAGGTATCTCTGAATGCCCATTGGCGCGTGATGGTACCGTGGAGATAGCAAGCCGTTTTCTCAGTACGGGATATCGTTTGTGACGTCATGTCACCAACGCAGCGAGTGCGAAAATAATCCTGATCCCCTTGAGGAAAAACAGTATATAGGTTTTGTATGCCGAAAACCTTGACGACTCCGTCGTGGCGTCCCCAATCCGATATCAGAAAGGCAATTCGACCTCTCAACAAGCCCTGATCAAGGTGATATAGTCCATAGGGAATGCTCATGTATCCAAAAGTAACAGGCGAACTTGATTCGGCAGACTTCCTGGCGATTCTTGAACCGTCCGTACCTTGCGGCGGGTAAAGGGCGGTAGACAATGAACGGACCGGAAGGTCGCGACTGGTTTTTTTCCAATAGGAACCTTCGTTACGATAAAGTGCCAGTCGAGAATTCCGAAAAGAAACAGTCGTATCTTCCTCATTTTTGCGCTCACAAGTTCGCCCAATCAGGACAAGCCATTTGCGCTCGTGCAGGTTAGGGGGAGGCGGATGTAAGGTGACCGGCAACCATGCCCAAAACAAACCAATTCCGTAACCAACGACGGATGGAATCCCGAAACAAGCAACAATCATCTTTGCAATCAATCGAAAGCGAAACTTTCCACCCCATTGACCTGAAATACACGTTCCAAGGGGGAAAGGGGGAAAGGGGCGAACCGCCCACTTCCCCCTCCTCAAGCGGAGGACTTCAAACTTCATCGCAATTAGGCATGGAGCAGGGACAGAAGAACGTTATTATACCAGGGAAAGGGAGACACGCCTGAAGGTACGTGGTTTGATTGCAGTCTTCGTCAAGATCCCCACATAGTTGGTAACCGTAATACCAAACGTGGGCGACATTCCCTTCCGGGCAAGCGTCGATTATCACCTCAATATCTCCGCACTCCCCGCAAAAATGGTGCGGGTAGCATCCACCGCCGCCGGCCAAACTGGCCAAGAGCAGGACGCACGCACACAAAGTTGCCACCAATTTTCTCATTGCAAGTATTCTTTCTTGTAATGTGTTGATGCAAAATGCTGGGACGTCGCGATAAAGGTTACCTCCAAGTCTTTCTTAGCGCATAGCCAGCGATAAGTGCTAATATTAAAACTCCTCCTCCGGTTGAAAACAAACCGTATCGGCCAATAAATCGTCGGATTCCTTCTCCTCCGAACTGGGAAGGCCGTTGGGTGGTGGCTTCGCTCTTGCCGGAAATTGGTATTGTCTGTTGTCCCCATTTAGCATGCTTTATCTGTGCTGTGAGCGAACTGGTTTCGTTGAGAATTACCTTGCTTCCGGCACTCTTTATTACGGTTGAAAGAATAAACTCGTCATTCCCGTGATTAATTAAATATAGATCAAAAGACTGCTTTAAGTTCTTTGCGTCTAAAACGGAAAAATGCAAGATGGCTATTCCGCCGTTGGGATACTTGGATTTCGCATTTTCAGTCTTGAGGGGGGTGGGGTCTCCACTCCATGGCAAGGAAAAGAAGGACCGCATTTCGATGTAGCTTTCACTGAAATCTAATGAAGTCCAAATGTGACTTGTAAATGTTGATTGTAGGTTTGTTATAAAATCGGGCACCAAGATAGGCTTGATGTGTGCCGCGGCAAGATTTGATGAACTAAATGCTGTTGTATCAACTTTGGAAAATACTTGAGTTGCGAGATAGAAAGCCTCTTTTGCCGCTATTCCGAAATCTAGGGATTGCGTGTCTGTGCTTGTCCGTGCTTTGATCGGGATTGACAAGTAGACTTTATCCCGAAATGCATTACCGGCATCTATTGTTACTACTGCTTGGCTTAATGGTGACCGCGCATCAGTTGTGGTGTTTTGTGCGACGAGATTGGAGGCAAAAAGAAAAGTTGTTAGGAGGACTATCGAGGATTGGCAGAGGGATAGCATCCTGGCAAATGGCGCAGTGCTAATCTGACCGTCTCCCGCAATGCGATTCCCGGTTACGGGCAAGTGCCAAGGCATTGTTGCACCCCTCCCAGATTAATCGAGGATTGACCATGAACGATCGGCGAGGAGTTTCGAACGACCGTTTACTAATTTGCAAGTGAAATCTTTCCGATTGTTGCTCGTTTTTGCCGTTCAAAGAGCTGGTTAACTATTGGTGTTTTTGCGGGCATGCCCGGCAATGCGTTTCCGGCCCCCGCTAAGAAGGGTCGCCAAGGGAATACCCAGAGCCCTTTCACGGCAGGTAGTTTCACCCGCGCGTGCCAACAACTACACCACCCGATTTTCTCCGTTTTCAGGTCGCTACCCCCCCTCCATGCAAAAAAAACGCCCGAAAACGGAAAGCAACCCGTTTAATTACAAGCAGCTACGATTGGAAAACTATGTCGCTAAAACCGCATATAGCCCCCATAAAACGCTCCTCGCAGAACCTCCCATCCCGCTCCTCCCGATCCCGATGCGCCGCCCTGTTGCCTCGCCTGGCAGTTCAATCCTGAAAAGCCCCCGCCCCGAATAATCCCGCCGCCGCTTGGTGCGAAAAGTACGGTCCCCCCACATCCCTGAGAAAGAGACAACGATCATGGCCGAACAGCGCCCCTCGGGCGTTCCCACACGCACGGAAACCGACAGCATGGGCGAGATCCAGGTGCCCGTGGACCGCTACTACGGCGCCCAGACCGCCCGCTCGCTCATCCACTTCGACATCGGCAGCGATGTCATGCCGCCCGAGCTGATCCGCGCCTTCGGCATCCTGAAAAAGGCGTGCGCCCTCGTGAACGGGGACCTGGGGAAACTGCCCGCGGACAAGACCGACCTGATCGTGCGCGCGGCCGACGAGGTCATCGCCGGCAAACTGGACGAACACTTCCCCCTGCGCATCTGGCAGACGGGCAGCGGCACGCAGACCAACATGAACGTGAACGAGGTCATCTCCAACCGCGCCATCGAACTGGCCGGCGGCCAGATGGGCAGCAAGAAACCCATCCACCCCAACGACCACGTGAACATGTCGCAGTCGTCCAACGACACCTTCCCGGCCGCCATGACCATCGCCGCCGCCACCGAGATCGAGAAGACCCTGATCCCCGCCGTGGAGGAACTGCGCGGCGTGTTGGCCGAGAAACAGGCCGAGTTTGCATCCGTGGTGAAGATCGGCCGCACGCACCTGCAGGACGCCGTGCCCCTGACCGTGGGGCAGGAGTTCAGCGGCTGGGTGTCGCTTCTCGAGCGCGGGCTGGTGCGCCTGAACGAGGTGCTGCCCGGACTGCGGGACCTGGCCCTGGGCGGAACCGCCGTCGGCACGGGCCTGAACACCCACCCCGAATTTGCCGAACGCGCGGCCGTCAAGATCGCCGAACTCACCGGCATCCCCTTCAAGTCGCACCCCAACAAGTTCGCCGCCCTGTCGGCCCACGACGAGGTGGTGTATGCCAGCGGCGCCCTGAAGACGCTGGCCGCCTCGCTGATGAAGATCGCCAACGACGTCCGCTGGCTGGCCTCGGGCCCGCGCTGCGGCCTGGGCGAACTGATCATCCCCGAGAACGAGCCGGGGTCGTCCATCATGCCGGGCAAGGTGAACCCCACGCAGTGCGAGGCCATCACCATGGTGGCCGTGCAGGTCATGGGCAACGACGCCGCCATCGGCTTCGCCGGCAGCCAGGGCAACTTCGAACTGAACGTGTTCAAGCCCGTCATGATCCACAACCTGCTCCACTCGGTGCGCCTGCTGGCCGACTCGTGCCGCAGTTTCACGGAGCACTGCGCCATCGGCATCGAACTGAACCGCGCCAAGATCGACTGGTACGTGGAAAACTCGCTGATGCTCGTGACCGCCCTGAACCAGAAGGTGGGATACGACAACGCGGCCAAGATCGCCAAGACCGCCCACAAGGACAACTCGAGCCTGCGCGAGGCCTGCGTGAAACTGGGCCTGCTGACGGCCGAGGAGTTCGACCAGTACGTGCGCCCCGCCGAAATGACGCACCCGTAGCCATGGCCAGCCCGACGGCAGGGGAGTGGCACCGGTGAGCGCACCCGACCCGCGCGACATGCGGGGGGCCGGGGTGGCCGCCGCGCTCGCGTTCTTCCAGGTCTTCCTGGTGGGATACGTGGCCTACTTCGCGTGGTTCCTGCTGCGCCACCGCGGCGACGGGCCGCTGATCCTGAACGAGGCGGTGCCCGAACTGTTCTTCCCGGGGTTCCTGGGCCTGTTCCTCTTTCTGCCCACCGACGCCCTGACCCGCGCCACCGCCAAGGCCGGGGCCGCGGCGGGCGGCGTGCTGCTGGCGCTGGTCGCGGGCATGGCGCTCCAGGATCCGGCCGGCAACCTGCGCCTGCCGCAACCCGTGGCGGACGTCGTCGGGGGCGGCTGGAACCGGCTGGGTTATTTCGCCGCCGCGGTGGCCTGTGCGGGGCTGGCGGCCTTCGCGGCCGGCGAGGCCGTGCGGCCGTTCCTCCGCGATTTCGTGGTGGGGCCGTCGTCCGGCAAGTTGCGGGTCTTCCCCGGTTTCCTCTATGTGCTGGTCGCCCCGCTGGTGACAGCAATGACCGTGCTGCTGCGTCCGCCCCACGAGAAACTGGCCGGGGTGTTCTGGATGCCCAGCGTCCTTTTCGTCGTTGTTGCCGTGGCGGGCACGGGCCTGCTCTTCCAGTTGGCCGCCATGCGCCACGGGCACAAAACGGGCATCGTCGGATCGTTGCAGGTGCCGCTGGCGTTGCTGGTGGCCGTGGCTTACCTGGGCACCGCGCACCGCCTTCTTTGGCTGCTCCCCGCCTGGCGCTGGTTCGTCGTCATCCACGCAGTTTTGTTGGTGGCCGTCGGCGCATGGAGTTGGCTCCAGCGCCGCCGCCGGGTGAAATGCCTGACGGCGTGAGGGGCAGGGGGGGAAAGGTTGGGTGGGGTGCTTCAGTAACTCCGGAAGTCGGTTCCGCCTGGGTTGAACGGGCGAGGCGAGTTGAAGGGACAGCGGGCCTCGTTAATCCTTGGAGTCAGTTCCGTCCCGCTGCCGGTTTTCACCATTCGCAACACGGTCATGCCTCGGCGAGTTCCAAAACCGCTTCTCCGAAAAGGCCCGACCCGAACCCGATTTCAGGTATTTCTCAAAGTCCGTCGCCTTCTTCTGATCATCAAAGGCAAGGTAACAGACAAGTCGCCATGGCCGGAACTTGGAGGTGTGCGGACTCGCTCCATCGTTGTGCCGTTTGAGCCGCTCCTCAACATTCGTCGTGAAACCGACGTAACGTTCCCGGGGATGGTTTTCGCTTTGGAGGAGATAAACGAAAAACAGGACGCGAGACTGGTGTCGTCGGGATTCGCACAGGTCAAGAACGCGTTGGGAGGAAAAATCCTAACCCGCTCCCCCAAACGCGGAAATCTCGGGCTGGGCGCCATCCTTGGCTCTTCGAGCCATCGGAAGGCCGCCTGGCTGGAGGCCCCCCTTCGCCAAGGCTACGGCGGGCAACCTTCGCCAAGGCTTGCGGGCTGGCTTGCCAGCCGAAGCCTTGGCGAAGGCTGGTGGAGGCGGCGGGAGTCGAACCCGCGTCCGAAGAACCTGCCAGAGCGGCGTCTACAAGCGTAGCCGGATGATTTAAGATCCGTTTGTCGGAATCCGGTTGCCCGGGAACCGTCTTGCGGATCGTGTCTCGTCCGCGGGGTCACGCCAATCGGCGGGCGCAACCATCGGACCAGCCCGTGATCTCGCCTGGGCGCGCGGGCCACGCGCTTTGGCCAGCCTGCGGGGGTCGTCGCCCGGTCCGCCGGATGCAGGCAACCCGGCGGCGGACGTCACTGGCCTAAGTTAGTTAGGCAGCGAGAGCGTAGTTATCGTTGGCAGTTGATTGCCGTGCACGCGGATTAACGAGGTGGCGTGCGCCTCGGCTTGCAGCCTCTCCCACAGCGATCCCCGTCGAAGCCGTTACGCCCCCACAGTTGATGCGCTCTGGAATACGCTTACGGTTTCACCATACCGGCGACGCGGTTTTCTGTTGGGCAAAATCGGACCGCGAAGCCGTGGCGAATGAACTGGGCCGGGCCGGCGTACCAAACGCGGGCGTTTTTCGGGTCCCGGCGATCCTTCGCCGGGCCTGCACAAAAGTCTTGTGCTGGGAACGCCACAAGGTTCAGTTGCTCGCAGTATTACGGGCCACCAGCCGCCAAACCTGTCGTTACGGAGAGGGTTCCCATGTCCGGGCATTCAAAATGGCATTCGATCAAGCACAAGAAGGCTGCCATTGACGCCAAGCGCGGCAAGGTCTTCACGCGCATCATCCGCGAACTGACGATCGCCGCCAAGATGGGCGGCGGAGACCCCGAGGGCAACCCGCGCCTGCGCACCGCCGTGGCCGCGGCCAAGGACGTCAACATGCCCTGGAAGAACATCGAGAGCGCCATCAAGAAGGGCACCGGCGAAATCGAGGGCGTCGTTTACGACGAGGTGGTTTACGAGGGCTACGGCCCGGCCGGCGTGGCGATCCTGGTGGACGCGTCCACCGACAACCGCAACCGCACCACCGCCGAGGTGCGCCACGCCTTCACCAAGTACAACGGCAGCATGGGCGCCGTGGGCAGCGTTTCGTACCTCTTCACCAAGAAGGGGGTCATCAGCATCGGGAAAGCCGGCGCCAACGAGGACAAGTTGCTCGAGGCGGCCCTCGAGGCCGGGGCCGAGGACGTGAAGACGGACAGCGATCCCTTCCAGGTGCTGACCGCCCCCAACGAGTTGCAGGACGTGCGCGAGAAGATCGAGGCCGCCGGTTTCAAGGTGGAGGGCGCCGAGGTGCAGGCCATCCCGTCCACCACCAAGGCCGTGGAGGGAAAGGAAGCCGAAACCCTCCTGAAACTGCTGAATGCGCTTGAGGACCTTGACGACGTGCAGAATGTGAGCGCGAACTTCGACATCAGCGACGAGCTCATCGAACAATTCCAGTAAACCGGACGCAGGAAACCGCACATGAGGATGAAACCCGAGAAGGTGGAGTACCTGGCCAAGAAGATCACGGAGCGCCTCCACGCGCTGAAGAAGCTGGAGTTCTCCGCACCGGACCCGCAGGTGGAGGGAACCGTGTACCGCGTCTTCCTCGATGACCTGCGGCGCGAGGAGCAGATCGAGCACGAGGCCGAGGAGATCCTGCGCCAGCACCGCCAGCACATCAACCTGCGCAACCTCAGCTACAGCACCCTGCTTCAGAAAACCAAGAAGGAGCTGGCGCGGCAGAAAAAGGTCGTGCTGTGAGCCCCAACCCCACCGCCGTCAGGAACCAACGCCCATGAGACTTTCCGAGGAACGCATCCAGTTCATCGCCCAGCAGATCGCCAAGGAGCTGATAGACAAGGGGCTCGTGCAGTTCGGCGGCTCGCGGATGGTGATGGAAGCCGAGATCTCCCGCGTGGTGATGAACGACCTCAAGATCGAGGAGGAGATCGACCGCGAGGTGGTGGAGATGATCGACAGCATGAAGCGCACCATCCCCGCCGGCAGCGCCGAGTGGCAGGCGATCTACTCCCAGAAAAAGGAAGAGATCGCCCGGCGGAAGAATTACATCTACTGACCCGTCCGCGCGCGGGGGACCGGCGGCGTTCGGATTCGCCCCGTTTGCATGAACTTCCCCGCAGTGCCGCGGTAACAACTGCTTACCCGGAACCATGCGTAAACGCGTCCTGCTCATGAACCCCCCGACGGGCCTTTACCGTCGCGATGACCGTTGCCAGTCGAAGGTCGAGGACCAGAGCGTGCGCGTGGTGTTTCCCCCGATCGAGCTGGGCGTCCTGGCGGCCATGGCGCGCGGGCGGGGCGCCGAGGTCATCATCCGCGATTACCCGACCGTCGGGGCCACGGCCGCTGATTATGTGCGCGACCTGGAGTCCTTCCGGCCCGACCTGCTGCTGCTCAACACGACCGCCCACACGATTTTCGAGGACCTGGCCGCGTTCGCAATCGCCCGCGAGAAGTTCCCCGGGGTGCGCACCGTGGCGAAGGGGGAATCGGTGGCGGTCCGTGCCGAGGAACTCCTGCCGGACCACCCCGAACTCGATTTAATCATGGACGGCGAGGCGGAGCTGGCTTTCGTCGAGATTCTCGAGGATCGCGACCCCGCGACGATCCTCGGCATCGTCCGCCGCGGCGCGGACGGGCAGGCGGTCCGCAACGCTCCGCGCCCGCTGGTGGAACCGCTGGACCAGCTGCCGATCCCGGCGCGCGACCTGTTCGACAACACGCTCTATCGCAGCCCGGAAAACGGCCGCATGATCACCGCGATTTACGCGCAGCGCGGCTGCCCGGCGAAGTGCATCTTCTGCCCGGCGGGATCCATGTTCGAGTACCGCGTGCGCGAGCGCTCGGTGGAGAACGTGCTCGACGAGATCTCCGAGTGCGTCAACCGCTTTGGCATCCGCGATTTCCTTTTCCACGGCGACACTTTCACCCTGCACAAGCGCTGGCTGCTGGAGCTGTGCGACGGCCTGATCCGGCGCGGGCTGGATGTTCGCTGGGGGTGCAACTCGCGCGTGGACACGATCGACGACGAGCGCGCTGCGGCCATGAAGCGGGCCGGCTGCTGGGTGGTCGCGTTCGGGTTCGAGCACGGCGACCAGGGAATCCTGGACAAGATGAAAAAGGGACAGCGGGCCGAAAAGGCCTTTGATGCCGTGGCGGTCTGCCGTCGCCACGGCCTGAAGGTCCACGGGTTCTTCGTGATCGGCATGCCCTGGGAGACGCGCGAGACGCTGGAGACCACCCTCGGTTTCGTCAGGCGGCTCGGCCCCGATTTCTTCGACTTCAACATCGCCTACCCGCTCCCCGGCACCGAGTTTCACGACATCTGCGTGAAGGACAACCTGTTCGAGACGCCGGACCTGAGCAAGGGTGGCTATGCGCAGGCCGCGGTGCGCACGTATGCGCTCTCCAGCGCGGAACTCACCGCCTGGCGCCGCGACGCGCTCCTGAGGATGTACTCGCGCCCCTCGTTCATTTTTCGGACGCTCAAGAACGCCGCGGCCGCGGGCAACACCCGCCACTATGCCAAGGCGGCCCTGCACCGGCTCAGTTCGCTGCTGATGAAATAGATCCGGCGCCGCGCAATTCACCCGTATTGCCGAACCTTGCCGCTTGATCGTGCGTGCCCCGATGCCTGAGATGGTCGGCAACGTGGACACCCAAACCCCCGCATCCGATCGCCGGCGCCACGCGGCCCGTGGCGTTCTTGTTGCCTCCGCGTGGGCGGTGATCGGTTCCGTTTTTGTCCTCCACCTGGCGTATTACTGGGCGCGCACCACCGACGACGATCCCTACATATCCTTCCGGTACGCGTTGAACCTGCTCCGGGGAAACGGGCTGGTTTGGAACGCGGGCGAGCATATCCAGGGGTACTCGAACCTGCTCTGGGTCCTGCTCAACGCGGCGCTTTTTCCCCTGGTCGGAGACTTCATCACGGTGTCGCGCCTCCTGTCGCTCGGGTGCTTCGCCGCGATCCTCTCGACCGGGATCCTGGCCCTTCGGCAGGCCGCCACCGGGGCGCGGTTTCACGGGTTCGCGCTCCTGTGGGGTTTGCTTGTCGCCTGCTGTTCGCCGCTGGTGCGCTATGCGGTCAACGGCTGGGAAACGGCGCTCCTGCCCGCGATGCTGATGTCGGCCCTGTTTCTCTATCGCCGCGAAACGGAACGGGGGGCGGGCGTTCCGTGGAGCCTGCTGCCGGTTGTTCTCGCGATGCTGAGCCGTTCGGAGGGGCCGGCGCACCTTGCGGCGTTTGCCGCACTCCGCGGAGCGCTCTGGGCCGTTGGCAGGCGGCCGAACCGGCGGGACCTGACCTGGTGGGGTGGCGCCTGCGCGGCTTTGGGCGCCTACCTGCTGTTCCAATACGCGGAATTCGGCACGCTGCTCACGGGTCCGTACCACGCGAAGATCGGGGGCCAACTCGAGCACTCTTTCGGGCGGGAGTACCTGCTCGGCATCTTTGTTTACGGCGGCGCGGCCGTCTTCGCGTTTTATGCCATCGGGGCCGTGGCAGCCGCCTGGTTTCAGCCCGTCGCCTATGTGCAGTGGTTTGCGCCGTGCCTGATCCAGGCGGCCATCATCTACCGGTCCAACGGCGAGATGTGGCCGGCGTTCCGCATTTTCGCGGGGTGTTACCCGATGCTTTTCCTCGGCTGCCTCACAGGGTATGCCTCAGCCTCGGGCAGGATATCGCGACCGGCCGCGCGCCGGGGAATCCTGGCGCTTGGCGCCGTGCTCGCGGGCCTCGTGGCGCTGGACCAGCTGGCCACTGACCGGGTCAGCGTGGCGCGCTTTCTGCGGCAGGGGACTTTTGCCGAGCGTTGGAACGGGGCGCGCCGCGCGACCGTGCGCAAGGACCACTTTCGGGCCGACCCCTTCGTGCGATTCCGGACTCCGCCGGTTCCGCCGTTTCCGGAAACCGTCGCGGCGGTGCTGAACAACACGCGCCCGGGCGAGTCCATCGTTTTCCCGGACATCGGGTTTGTGGGACTTGCAACAGAACGCACGCTGTTTGACCAGCGGGGTCTCACGGATCACGACGCCGGTCTTTCCATTTACTTCGAGCGCCAGCTGAACGCGCCGCAGGCCCTGGTGCACGCCCGGGCGTTCATCCGCAAGCTGGAGAAGGCCCGTCCGGTTTTCGTCGGAATCCCCACGACGGGCACGCTGGTGAACGATCTTCTGCGGGTGAGCCGCCTGGTGCGGGAGGACTACCTGCATGCGGGCGGGACGACGGAACACGAGTTTTTCGTGCGGCGCGACCGCATGGCCGCGCCCCTGCCCCGGGCGGAAATGGACGCGAACTGGGACCGCGCCGCGAGGCTCCTGCCGGGCTACGCGATGTTCCGCGATCCGGCTTGGCGGCGCCGCCAGATTCTGGCGGAATAGCCGGGTGCCCGGCCGGAGGCCGGTTTTCGATCCCGCGCCCGTTCAGAAACGGAGGACATACTGCATGTACAGGTAACTCGCGCCGTCGCGCCGGCCGTTTTTCTCCGCGTAATTGCCCTCGAAGAAATGGGCCGCCCCGCCCTCCAGGGTGAGGAACTTGTTCATCTTGTACTTGGCCACGATGTCGATTTCCTGGCCCAGGTCGCGGCCGGATTGGCCGCCCTTGTCGCGCGCGTAGGATGATCCGTTTCCGAAGTACCAGGAATCCGTGCGGGAATCCAACCAGAACTGATGGATGCCGGTCTCGACCGTGAGTTTCTCGGTGGGCTGAACGCTGTAATCCAACCCGATCTCCCGCAGGTTTTGGAGGCGCACGAAGTCGATGATGCCGTAGGGCGTGTGGCTCGTGCCAAACAGCGGGGAAAATGTGCCGGCCACCCCGTCCGCAGGCACCCGGTCGCCGCTTGCCACGTTGGCGACCAGCGTCAACTTGGGTTTCCATGGGCGTTCCCACTGGTAGTTCAGGTCGCCGTGCGCGAAGTAACCGCGGATCTCGTCGCCGGCCCGCTGGCCGAACTGGTAACCGGCTTCGGCGTCGTAACCGAGCGTCCCGATGCCCTCCCATTTCCTGATGGGGCCGCGCCACCGGGTGCCGGCCGTGTAGCGATCGGTCGTGCCGAATTTTCCGGACTCGCTTTTCACGGCCGAGGGGAAGGTTCGCTCATCGTCACGATCACTCAGGCCCACCAGGTACAGGTCGAACTCGTGGGGATTGAGGGTGCGAAAGGTCGAGTACACGCCGTAGAGCCACAGGTGGTTTTCGGGGTGTTTTTCATCGGTCGTGTTTGCCGGCTTGTGGTGGCGCGTGTAAATGTCGGGCTGCAGCACGAAGAGGTTCATGTCGAACCGGGGCGTGTTGCGCATGATGCGCACGCCGTCATACGTCACCGGGGTGTTGGACCACGCGGGTGAGGACTCGAACAGGCGGGCCTCTCCCAGCGACATTTCCTGGCGCCCGAGGCGGATGCTCCACGGAGTGCGCTTGGGGTCCCGCAGTTCGAGAAAGAGTTGGTGGGGATGGGCGTAGGCTGTGGCCATGATATCGGTGCGCGCCCCGGAAACCCTGGAATCGAGGAGTTCGGCGTAAACCCGCACCACTTCGCGGTAGACCAGGTCGAGGTTCACCTGCGACCGGATGAGGGCCAGGTTGTCGTTGTCGCCGATCTCCTTATCCATGTCGAAATTGCGGCGCGACTCGATGCGCACGCGCTGCATGCCGCCGAATTGGAGTTTCCACTCGTTGTCGGGACCCCACACCATCGGGGCGAAAAACCTGGGCGGTTCCTCCTTCTTGACCGGGGCCGAGGAAGACTTGTCCGCGGCAGCGGTGGGAGGCGTGGCCGCAGGCGATGGGACCCCGCCCACGACAAAGCACAGGACGACAACCGAACATAGGAACGCGCGCAAAATGGGACTCCGGTCAGGATCGTTGGAAACCAGGCGCAAGGCTGGCAACAAGCCGATAATCAACGCCGGTTCACTTGATTCCGGGGTCCGCGGGTGCGTTGTCCAGAAAGAATTTTCCCGGTCGTCTGTTTCAGCCCGAAAACCGTGATGGCGGCTCAGCCCTGGCGCAGGCGGTTCAGTTTCTCTTCGAGCTGGCGCGCCTCTTCCGCGGTTTGGCGGAGTTTCTCCCGCTCCTTCTCCACAACTGCTGCGGGCGCCCGGGCGGTGAAGCTCTCGTTGCCCAGTTTGGCCTCAAGGCGCTGGCACTCGCCGGCGGCCCGGGCCACTTCCTTCTCCAATCGCTGGATTTCCTGCGAGCGCATCTCCCCGGGAAGATCCACGAAGACCATGATGCCGCGGGTGACTGCGGTCGCCGCAAATGCCGGCGGTTCGGCCGACGCCACGATTCGCAGTTCCCTCAGGTTGGTCAGCGTCCTGAAGAAATCCGCATCCTGTTCCAGGACGCGGCGGGTCTCGCCGTCGGTGCACACGAGCAGGACGGACGCGGGCACGCCCGGCCCCAGTTTCATCTCACCGCGGATATTGCGGATCGTGTAGACCACGTCCTGCAGGAGCCCGATCTGTTCCTCTGCCTGCGGGTCGGCCCAGGACGCCTCGTCCATCGCGATCCACGGGGCGGACATCAGGTACCGCGACCGCAGGGACTTGAGGGCCGCGGATCCCAGGGTGGGGGAGAGGGTGGAGTCCCTGGCATCGTCGCCCCACCTGTCGCGCAGGTGGCTCCACAGTTCCTCGGTGATGAACGGACAGACGGGGTGCAGCAGGCGAAGGACGCCTTCCAGCAGGGTCACGAGGAGAGCCTGGGCCCCGGCGCGTTCACGGTGGTCGGCCTCGCCGGCCCCTTCCCGGGTTCCCGCATAGAGCCGGGGCTTGGCGAGTTCGAGGTAGTAGTCGCAGAAGTCCTTCCAGAAGAAATCGTAGATGGCCTTGACCGCGATGTCGAAGTCGAAGGCTTCGAGCGACCGGCTTACGGTGTTCACCGTCCGCGCGAAGCGGCTGAGGATCCAGCGGTCTTCCAGCAGCAGGCTGGCGCGGCCGCCGCGGCCGGTCGGGGCGACCGAAGCCAGATCCCCGGCGGCCAGATCCTCGGTGCCTGCCAGGATCAGCCGCGCCGCGTTCCACAGCTTGTTCATGAAGTTGCGGTACCCCTCGCACTCCTTCACACTGAAGGCGATGTGCTGGTCGCGGGCCGCATAGGCGCACAGGGTGAAGCGCAGCGCGTCGGTCCCGTACTCCCGCATCAGGTCGAGGGGGTCGATGGCGTTGCCCTTGCTCTTGCTCATCTTCTTGCCGTGCTCGTCGCCCACGATAGGGTTGAAGTAGACGTCGCGGAACGGCACTTCGCCGCGGAAGTGGAGTCCCATCATGATCATGCGGGCCACCCAGAAGAAGATGATGTCCTTGGCCGTGACCAGCACGGAGGTCGGGTAGAAAACCGACAGGTCGCGGCTGGTTTCGTCCGGCCACCCCAGGGTGGAGAAGGGCCACAGGGCGCTGGAGAACCAGGTGTCGAGCACATCGGGATCCTGCGTCACTTCGCCGCGCTTGGCGGCGGCCCGCATTTCGTCGTACTCGGCATCGGTCCCGGGCACGTGCACACCGCCATCCTTGTCGTAGAAAGCCGGGATCTGGTGGCCCCACCACAGCTGGCGCGAGATGGCCCAGTCGCGGAGGCTGTCGAGCCACCGGTAATAGTCACCCTTCCGGGCCTCGGGGTGGAAATGGACGCGCCCGTCCTCCACCGCCTTGCGCGCCGGCTCGGCCAGCGGCCCGATCTTCACGAACCACTGAAGGCTGATGTAGGGCTCGACCACGGTGTGGCACCGGTAGCACTCACCGACGCGCTGGTCGTAGTCCTCGATTTTCTCAAGGAGACCGAGGTTCTCGAGGTCTGCCACCACGGCCTTGCGGGCCTTGTAGCGTTCCAGCCCGCGGTAGCGTCCGCCGTTCTCGTTGATGTGTCCGTCGGGGGTGAGGACGTTGATTTCTTCCAGGCCGTGGCGCTTTCCCGCCTGGTAGTCGTTGGGGTCGTGGGCGGGGGTGATTTTCACCATGCCGGTGCCAAATTCGCGGTCCACGAAGTCGTCGGCAATGATCGGAATCGGGCGGTCCATCAGGGGGAGGATCACGCGGCTGCCGATCAGGTCGCGATAGCGCTCGTCGGCCGGGTTCACGGCGACCGCGCTGTCGCCGAGCATCGTTTCTGGGCGTGTGGTGGCCACGACCGCGAAGCGCCCGGGCTGGCCTTCAATGGGGTAGCGCAGGTGCCACAGCTTGCCCTTGCGGTCGCTGTATTCGACCTCGTCGTCGGCGAGGGTTGTGCCGCAGCGGGTGCACCAGTTGACCAGGTAGTTTCCGCGGTAGATCAGTCCCTCCGCGTACAGGCGGGCGAACACGGTGCGCACGGCGCGCGAAAGGCCCTCGTCGAGGGTGAAGCGTTCGCGGGTCCAGTCGCACGAGCACCCCATGCGCTTGAGCTGGTTCACGATGATGCCGCCGTGTTTCTCGCGCCACTGCCACACCCGCTCGATGAAGGCGTCGCGGCCCAGGTCGTGGCGCGAGAGGTTCTCCTTCATCAGCGCCCGCTCCACCACGTTTTGGGTGGCGATGCCGGCGTGGTCGGTCCCCGGCAGCCAGAGCGTGTTGCGCCCCTGCATGCGCCGCCAGCGGACGAGCGTGTCCTGCAGGGTGTTGTTGAGGGCGTGCCCCATGTGGAGGATTCCCGTGATGTTTGGCGGCGGGATGACCACGCAGAACGGCGGCGCGGTGCTGTTCTCGTCGGCGCGGAAGCATCCGGCGGCCTCCCACTCGGGGTACCACTTGGCCTCGGTGGCCTGGGGTTCGTAACGGGTCGAAAGTTCCATGTTATCTCGCGATGGCAAAAGTCGGTGGGTGGCGCGGATGCGACAGGGCGAAGTATTCGGGACGCCCGCGCGTCATTCGCAACAGGGATTTCTGGGGCGGGCGAACGAGGTCCTGCAAAGGCCGTTTGCGATCCGGGCTGGCGCATTTCCTGTTGCACTTGGAGACTGGAACGACCAGCGTTTCCAAATCCGGAGTGCGACTCCGGGGGAGTGGACCGGACCGCCTGCTCCCGCAGTCGGCGGTTCCGGCGGACGGTTTCTTGGAAGCGGGGTTGGTGTGACCGACTGCCCCCCGAAGTGTTTTTAAGATTGGACATGCAGGATTTGGGCGGATTAGATCGCCGCCAAAGTCATTATCGCGGAGGACGGGCGGACTCGCATGCAGCAACTGAAAAAATGCCTCGGCGTGGACATCGGAGCCACATCCGTCAAGGTGGCCGAAGTGGTGTTCGACAAGGCCGGGGTGCGCGCGACGAAGATCGCGCGCGCCGATATCGGCCTGCCACCCGGCCCGATGGACAACGAGCGCATCGCCGTCGTGGCCCGCACCGTTCGCGACCTGCTCAAGGAGAACAAGATAACGACCCGGGCGGCCGTTTTCTGCGTGCCGGGGCAAAGCGTTTTCATCCGCCGGATCAAGGTGCCAAGGACCACGGAAGAGCGGCTCCACCTGATCGTTTCCTACGAGGCCAAACAGCAGATTCCCTTCGCCCTGGACAACGCGGTGATGGAGTATCAGGTCTTTGATTCTGGGGACGGCACCGAGGTGGAAGTGCTGCTCGTGGCCATCAAGCGCGACATCGTGAAAGATTTCATGAAGGTCGTGGACAAGACCGGGCTGAAGGCCCTGATGGTGTCGGTCAGTTCCCTGGCCCTCTTCAATTTCCACATCCTGGACGCGACCCCGCTGGCGGATCTCCAGGCGGAATTGCTTCCGTCGCGCCGCAAGGCCCGGAAAGCGCCCGCCGCTTCTGGCGAGGGCGGTGGCGGGTTCTCGCTGAAGCTGCCTTTCAGTTTCGGGAAGAAGAAAGCGGCGGCCGGAACGGAAACCGCCACCGTGGAAATGGCCACGGAGGCAGACGCGCTCCCCGAATACGAGGACGTGCCGGTCGACGCCTTCGAGGAGGTTCGCGCCTATGTGAACATTGGCGCATCCACGTTTGACCTGACCATCGGGCGTCTCGGAACGCACCGGTTGCTGGGCTTCACCCGCAGCGTGGGATGGGCCGGCAACGAACTGACCCGGGCGCTCCAGGAGAAGATGGGGCTGGAGAACCCTGCGGCGGCCGAAGACATGAAACGGGGGCGGGCTTCGATCATCATTCCGGGGCGCGAGAGCGATGTGCTGTCGGGCGGGTTCGACGCGGACGCATCGGAATTCGCGACCACCTGGGCGGACCGCCTCATTCTCGACCTGCGCAAGTCGTTCGATTACTACATTTCGCAGCCGGACGGCATGGCCGTCGACTCGATCCTGCTTAGCGGCGGCCAGGCCATGCAGCCCAACCTCCCGTCCTACATTGAGGAGAAACTGGGTATCCCGGTCGAGGTGCGGACGCAGGTGCAGAGCGGGGACTTCAAGGTTCCCGACATGCCGGGCGAGGAGGGGGTCACCGAATACCTGATCGCCCTGGGGCTGGCGCTGACCGGCGTGGGGCTCGGGCGGGTCACGGTGGATTTCCTGCCGTCGGACCTCAAGACGCTCCGCGAGTTCAAGAAGAAGAACATCCCGGTGGCGGTGATGCTGGCCGTGGTGGCCAGCATGGTGCTTGCCGGTACGAAGGTCGGCGAGAACCGGATGCAGGCGATGGGCAACTGGCTCAGCCAGAACCAGGACAAGATCGCCCGGATCAACGCGGACCGGGAGAAACTGAAGAAGGCGAAAGACGAGCGCGAGGCCGCCAACTCGAAACTGGTCGCGATCGGCGATGCCCTCGGCGACCGCGCGTTCTGGCTGGAGTTCCTGGGCGTGGTGGAGTCGGCCAAGCCGGCGGACGTGCTGATCACGCAGGTCAAGATGCATCCCGACGGCCAGGTTCTCATCTACGGTGAGGCTGAAAGCGTCCGCTCCATCACGTCCTTCAACAACGCCCTGAAGGCGAAGAAGGACTGGGTGAACACGCTGGACATGAGCAACCCGAACACCGGGTTCTCGCCGTTCATCCAGAAGGAAGTTCAGCAGTTCAGCCTCCAGATGACCGTTCACTGGAAGGAAACACGCCTCGCCGAGGCGCGGGCCACGCTGCTGCCCGGCCTGACCCGTCCCACCCCCACACCCACCCCGCCGCCCGGTTCAATGCCGGGTGCCATGCCCGGCGTCATGCCCGGTGGCATGCCCGGCGGGGCCCGGTTCTAGCGACTGGAGAACAAGCACCCGACCCATGGCCACCAATCCCCAAGCCACCCAGTACATCAAGATGCTGAAACAGCACCTGGACCGCATTGCCGTGGGCGTGGTCCTGTGCTTCTTCGGCGCGATGATGTACATGCTGTTCGCCGAGCAGAGCAGCGACATCACCGAGGTGCCGGCCCCCAAGGTGGCCGTGCTGCCCGACATCGTGGGCGAGAACCCGGTGTACAAGATGATCCCGACCCTGACGAAAACGGTGGATATCCGGGATTACCCGGCCATCGACCAGGTCGCCAAGTATAACATGTTCGATTTCAAGGCCGTGAAGCAGCGCGAGACGATCGAGCGGCAGACGGCCCAGCAGCTTGCCCAGGCGAAGGAGGCCGTCACCCGCGGGGACAAGGACGAAGCCAAGCGGCTGCTGCGGGCGGTCCTCGAAACGTTTCCCGGAAACACGGAAGCCCGGGACCTGTTAAACAAACTTGACTCGCCCGGTTCCGGGGCCGGTACTGCCGCTTCGGGTGCTGCAAACCCGCCTTCGGGGGGGGCACCCAAGCCCTGAAAAGTTTAGCCTGATCAGTCGTCGGAGGGATTTGTTTTTTCGGTTGCTTTTGGGTTTGGATTAGACGGTGATGCTGCCGTTCTGCCGAACACGCAAAATCGTGAAACTGCTGGTGTTCCGGGGTTTTCCGGGTTTCGACCCGAGACTCCGTTTCCCTGTTCCCGCTGACGGCTGCTGATGGTTGGTTGAGGTTTTTTCGCAGCACCACGTAAGGAGAGAAACCCTAAGTTCGATGCTGTCCAAAACTCGTCGGAATCTACTACTCTGGTTAGTGTCAGTCACCCTTTCGGGGGCGACGACCCATGCCGCATCGAATTCCCAGCCGTCTGCGGACGGCACGCGGGAATCGGCGGTGGCATCGCGGAGCGACCTGTCCGCACGCTATACCCACGCCGAAGAACTCTTCCGCCTTGGCCGCCTGGCCGATGCGCGGGAACTCTTCACCAAGGTGCGTGAGGAAGCCGGTGCCTACCGCGAAACGGATTCATACCTGCGCCGGATCGCGCGCCAGGAGGATGCGTCCAAGGCGGAAGCGAAGGGCGGCAAGGGATTGTCGTCTCCAGCCGCCGGCGGCCTGTCCAGTGCGGAGAAGGTTTCCCGACTCCTTCTGGAGGGTCGGCGTTCGTTCCAGGACGGCGATCTCTCCAAGGCCCAGTCCAAGTTTTCCGAGGCTCTCGCGATCGATTCGGCCAACCCCGAAGCGCGCAAGTTCATGGGCGAAATCGAAAGCGCCCAGGGGAGCGCGTCACTCAGCCCGTCCGTGGACAAGGCGCGCCTGTCGTCGGCCCCCGGCCTGAAAAAGGCCTCCGCCGCCCCGGCCCCCGCCAGCAAGCCCGGTGCCGGCCGTTCGCTCTCGATGGAGGCCCCCGAGGTTGCGAACGCCGCGGTTCGCACGGGTGTCGCTTTCGACGCGAAAACCGCCAAGTCCGCCGAGAAGACCCTTGCCTCCGTCCAGCAGTTCTTCGGCGCAACGCCGGTTCCGGCGGTGAAGCCTTCCGCCCCGCCGGTGGCCGCCGCGAAGGCGGATTCGAAAACGGCGAAAGCCGAGGCGAAGCCGGCCGAGGTGAAGGTCGCCGAGACCAAGCCGGTCGTCGCCAAGGTTCCCGAAGCCAAGATTGCCGAACAGAAACCGGCGGCATCCGCCGCGGCCCCTGCCAAGGCCGAAGTCAGGGTGGAAGCGAAAACCAAGACGGAAAAGAAAAGTGACATTTCCGCCCTGCTGCCCGGCCTGAACGAAAAGAAGGAAAAGAAGTCCCTCGGCCAGGTCGCCGCGGTTGCGTCTCCGGCCGCCGCCCATTCCGCCGCCGCCGCCGAAACGAAGTCGTCCGGCGAACCGAAGTTGGACGCCGGGAAGGTCACGAAGCCTTCGGCCGGAACCAAGAAGGCGGTTGCCAAAGAGAAAGAAAGCGCACCGGTTGCCCCCAAGGCCTCGGCCGATCCCCAGGTGGAGGCCGACAAGATGCTCCGCCAGGCCCAGCGCGACCTCGCATCGGGTCGCACCGACGACGCGCGCCAGTCCGCCCGCAAGGCGCTGGACCTGGATCCCGACAATGTGGAGGTGAAGGCGCTTCTTGCGGACATCGCCGGGAGCAAGGTTTCGCGGCAGGTTGCCGCCGCCACGCCCGCCCCGCTTTCGGCCGCGTTTGAGACCAAGAAGACTGTCACCGCGACCCCCAAGGCCGCTCCCGCGCCGAAGGCCGCGGAGAAGACGAAGGCGCTCGTTCCCCCGGCTGAGCCGAAGACCACGGTTGAGGCCCCTCCCCCGCCGCCCAAGAACTCGCGTTCCTCCCGGCCTGCGGCCGGTGCGGGTCGGGCCGATGAGGCCGAGGCTGCTTTCCAGAAGGGCCTGGTTGCCTACGAGGCGGGCCGTTTGGATGTGGCGGTCCAGTGGTGGAATCACACCCTGACCCTGGCGCCGAACCATCCCCGCGCGGCCGGCTACCTGTCCCAGACCAAACCCGAATATGATGCCTGGGTGCAGCAGCACCAGTATAATGCCGTGCAGATGCAGAAGGAATCGGTGGCCTCCGAGAAGCTGGATACGCCCGTCACATACGACACGGCCGGCCAGAAGAGCATCGTGGAATTCCTGAATGCGCTGTCCCTGATCTCCGATGTCAGCTTCTACCTCAGCGCGGGGGTTGATCCCGACGTGCGGATCACCGCCAAGTTCGAGGAAACGCCGCTTCACGACACGCTGGATATCGTCCTGCTTCCGCTCGGCCTCAAATGGTCGCGCGCCAATGATGTCATCTCTATCACGCCCGACCTGCGCACGAAGTTCTTCAACCTCGCGCCGGACCAGGTCGCCCGCCTCAAGGCGCTGCTCGAGAACAAGACCCTCCAGACCTATCTCTACGGTCCCGAAGCCACCCCGCCCATGAAGAGCGTGGAACTGGCGCTCGACGACCGCAACAACACCCTGCTGGTCACCGACTCCCAGGAAAACATCAACAAGGTTGAGGCCTTCCTGAAAGACCTCCAGCAGGCCAGCCCGCCCGGACTCGTGTACAAGAGCTGGAAAATCCGCCCCGAGGAAGGCAACAAGATCAAGGCCATCGTCGAGGGACTGGTCAAGGTGGCCAGCGACGCTCCGTACGACCTTCAGCGCAAGGTCCTGGTGGATGGCAACGACCTCATCGTTCACGACACGGCCGAGAACATCGCCAAGGTGGAGACGCTCCTCCTGGACAAGAACTTCATCCGGAAGCTCGAGACGCAGAAGCTGGCGGTGGCCACCTTCAACCTCACGCCGCGGGAGCCGATCAACGAGAACATCGAGCAGGTCCGCGACTACGCGTCGAACATCGTCACGGTCATCAAGACCATCCTCTACGCGCAGAGCACCGAGAGTGCCGCGTCGGCCGAGGGGCGCCGTTACTGGTACGACCCCAACACACTGCAGCTTACCATCGTTGATTTCCCCGACAACCTTCGCGAGGTGAGCAACTACATCCGCTCCCTGCCGCAGATCAGCCGCAAGCAGAAGAGCGAAATCATCTTCCTGAAGCACCAGACTGCCGGCGACATGGCCGACCTGATCAACCGGGTCCTGGGGCTCACGCAGCAGCAGGCAGACAGCGGAGGCGGAAGCACCGGGCAGTCGGTCACCAAGACCCTTCGTCCGGAGGGTGAACTGACCTTCCGCGACCTGCGGATTCGCGTGACCAAGATCAACGAGAACGACGTCAACGACAAGAACGACGACAGCGTTGAAATGGTCGTGCGCACCGCAACGACCAGCGAGGACCGGACGATCACGGAGTTCCGCTCCGAGTTCATCGACCAGTACGAAATCAACGTTCTGGAGGTTCGCCCGTCGGGCAGCAACACGGGAGAGGGCAACGCCCGCATCGAGATCCGCTACAATCCCGGCGCCACGGGCGCGACCGGTGGCGGGGGCTTTGGCGGTGTGGGTGGTGTCGGTGGCGGCGGCGCGATCACCCCGGCGGTTCCGGGCGCCCTGCCCGGACAGCAGGTTCTCCCGAACGGTCAGCTTGCCCCGACGCCGACGCCGGCGACGGAAGGCACCGTCCAGATCGAGACGATCGAGAACCTGAACGCCCTGCTGATCCGCTACGACGACCCCGGCGACCTGGCTGAGATCAAGAGCTACATCGACACCCTGGACGTCCCGGTGCTGCAGGTGAATATCGAGACGAAGCTGGTGGAAGTGAACGAGAGCCGGGCCAAGGAGTGGATGCCCGAATTTGACCTGGCCAACATCACCAAGGGGCCCAGTCTCGACAACGGCACGCTCGACGGCCGGTTCGCCCGCTATGCCGATGAATTCCGCGACCCGTTCGATCCCTTCCCGGAGGATCCGTTCAATGCGGGTCTTCTCAAGGGCACCACGGTCCTGAATTTCACCTCCCTGGGTGAATCGCCGGTCAATTTCACACTGCGCACCCTGGAAAGCGAGGGCGTGCTCAACATCGTGAACGGCCCCCACATCGTCTGCGAGAACGGCGAGACGGCGGACTTCACGATCGAGCGCACTTTCCAGGACGCCGTTGCGATCGCCGCGGGCAACACCACCAACCAGCAGAACAACACCAACAATCTCGGTTCCGGCCGGACGATCACCACGGTGGACTTCTTGGTCACGCCGAAGATTACGCAGCTTGGCGAGATCCGGCTGGACATCCAGAACCTGCAACTCACGGATTTCGGGAACGAGGGCGGCGGTATCACGACCATCGACGTG
>JADHEF010000885.1_pt1 | contig 24142 bp, 17 predicted proteins | sample 8952391 | NCBI WGS metagenome assembly JADHEF01 (sample SAMN16124439, study PRJNA663245) | bioreactor sludge metagenome | isolation source: sludge (nitrite) | place: India:Bengaluru | collected 2019-02-28 | reverse complement strand
GCCGCCGGATCTTCAACGGTAAATCCATCGTCGGTCACCCGGATGCCGAGCTTTTCCATCACGCAGAGGTCTTGGGCACAGGCCAGATACACGGCCACGCAGTCGAAGAGCGTGGTGCTGCTGGCTTCGGTGTCTGTCTCCGCATGGTCCTTCGCTTTGAAGGCCCGCCAGACGCGATAGTTCTTCAGCAACGTCTGCACAATCGGATCGGGACACGCGCGGATGCGGGCATAGTTGTCACCTTTGAACTGGATCAGTCCGCAGGTGTCGAGCGGCGTGATCGTGATGTCCCACGGCGCGGAGAGCGCCGCGCGGCAGGAGGCGGGATCGGCGCGGACATTCCATTCGGCACTGGGCTTGGGATTACGTCCGTAGCCGAGCCGCACGCTGCCGTGCATTCCGATAAAACGGGCTTTCTGCGCGATGCGCGGCTCCCGTCTAAGCGCTTCTGCTATATTGGGCAGAGGGCCGACACAGATCAGGGTCACCGGTTCTTTGGACGCCATCACGATATCGATGAGCGCCTGCACGCCGTCCGGATAAACCTTGCCGGGATAGCTTTTCAGCTCATCGCCTTCGATCCACTTGGACTGATGATGAAGGCCGTCCTTCGCTCCCGCATGGACACCCACACCGACGGCGATGTCCGTGCGCTTGTCGACCTCGAGTATTTTGGCGATCAGCCGGGCCCGAGCCTCGGCGTTGCCGTAGTCGCCGACGATCAGCTTGACGTCCAGCTCCGGACACTTGAGCGCCAGCGACAGCGCCCACGTGTCGTCGATGTCGTCACCGATGTCCGTACTGATGATCACCGGCTTGCGGACCGTCTCCGCCCGTGCCGTCGGAAGGGCCGTTCCAAAGAATGCCAGCAAGCCCGCCACTGCCGCAACGCTCCCGAATCGCTTCATTACTCTCCCCCTTATCCGCTTGTTGTCCGAACGCATTCCACCTACGTTATCGTGCACTCGTTTTAGAACAAAACCGCATGGGACACAACCCGGAATCGCAGGAACGGTGAAAAACCTGCATACGCATTCCGCGCGTCAAAAAAACTGAACTGCGAACGCCCACCTTCGAAATTCGGAGCTGGACGTTCGGCATTTTCCTTACAGGTGCCACGGCTCGCGCATCGGGCACGCGAGCAGGGCGTTGGCCTGGTCGTCGCCCTCGAAAACCTCTTTCACCGGATCCCATTTCAGCGAGCGCTCGAGCCTGAACGAGGCCGCCACGAGATGACCCAGCGAGGCCGCCCGATGGCCGATCTCCTCGTGCGAGCTCGGCTGCTTCCGCGTGCGCATGCACTCGAACCAGTTCGCGTGGTGGTTGTTGGCCCCGCTCACCTCGCGCGTCTTGAGCTTGATCTCTTGCAGAATCGCGTCCGCACCTTCGATCGGATGTCCGTGCTCGATGTTCAGCCAGCCGCGCTCGCCGACGAAAAGTCCGCCGAACATGCCGTCCAGCTTGGCGTCCCCGGGCACCGCGCCGGGGTAGAGTTTCTTCACCTGTCCCCAGCCGTCAACGTGGTGAAGCAGCGTGCCGTTCGCATAGCGGCAGGTCAGCGTGGGGAACTGCTTGCCGGAGGGGTGGAGGATCTCGACCGGCCCGCTCTCCTCCACGCCCAGCGCGTACTGGATCACGTCGGCCGAATGCGAGTGGTAGTTCGTCGAGATGCCGTTGCCGAAGTCCCGGCAGAACGTCCAGGGCACGACGCCCGGAATCGGGTTGCGGTGGTAGGCCTTGTTGTACGGGTGGAACGGCGCGGGACCGACCCACAGGTTCCAGTCCAAGCCTTCGGGCACCGGCTCCTCGGGCAGCGCGGGGTTCAGCGTGACGCGCGAGTTGCCGACCGTCGGCACGCCAGTGAACCCCCACAGCGTGAAGACCGACTTGATTTTGCCGAGTCCCCCGGCCCGGACAAAGTCAATCGCCTCGTGAATCGTCTGCATCGAGCGGTACTGCGACCCGTTCTGGAAGACGCGCTTGTTCGCGCGCACAGCTTCCACCAACGCCCGACCCTGCCGGATCGTCATCGAAACGGGCTTCTCGCAGTACACATCCTTGCCCGCCTGGGCCGCATAGATGGAAACCGGCGTGTGCCAATGGTCCGGCGTGGCGATGACGACGCCGTCGATGTCCTTGCGCGCCAGCAATTCCCGGAAATCGTTGTAGGCCGCGCAACCGCTGTAGGAGCCTTTGGGCTGTGAAACCGCATAGTTGGCATCGACAACCTCTTTGCCTTCTTCGCGGCGCACCTTGTCCACATCGCACACGGCCAGCACCTGCACATCGCGGTCTCCGACCAGACGCGACAAGTGACCGCGCCCCATACAGCCCCGCCCGATCAGACCCATGGTGAGCCGGTTGCCCGGCGCCACCGCGCCATCTGCCCCACGTGCCGACGACGGAATGATATAGGGCATCGCCAACACCGACGCCGTTACCCCGATAAATCCCCGCCGCGTGATTCCATTCCCCATTTTTTCTGTCGTTCTCATGTCTGCCCCCCTTTTATTGAATACCTTTGAGCTCCGCTCACACTTTCATACTCAACGCGTCGAAATATTCCGCGCATTGCTTCACTTCCGGCATCGATGTCAGCCAGTTTTTCGAGTATTCGAGCCCGAACATGACGGGCACATTTCCGAGCTCACTGATCTTTCTCAGAATCTGTTCCGTCCGGCCTTTGCCGCTTCCCCACGGCACATCGACACCCTGCGGGCCCGCCTCGCTAAGATCGTGCAATTGCAGCGTGATAAACCGTTTTCCCAGCTTCTCGATCCCCGCGACCGGATCGATGCCGCCCCGCAGCCAATAGCCCACGTCCACGCAGGCGCCGATGTACATGCTGCGACCCTCACACGCCTTCAGAATGCCGTCGGGATGCCAGTAGAGCGGCGAGGCCTTCTGGTCATGATTATGAAGCGCGACGCGGATGTCGTACTCCCGGCAGAAGCGGTCGATCAGCGGCAGCGATTCGGGAGCGGGCTCGGTCATGAAACACTCGATACCGAGCTTCCGTCCGAACTCGAAAATCTTGCGGCAACCCGCTTCGTCGCCGGGAATCGTCTGAATGTAGTACGTCAGCAGACGCAACCCGGCCGCATCCAGCTTGAGCCGGATTTCGCACAGCTCATCGTCGGTGAGGTCGGGCGTGAAGTTTTTGGGAATCGTGTCGCTGACCTTCTGAAAACTCAGCGCTCCGATGTAGGCGAGGCCGAGCGACGCCGTCTTGTCGACCGCCTCGAAGAACGTGTACTTGTGGAAGGTGTAGGCCTCAATCCCCAACCGCCAGCCCCGTTTTTCCTGGGCGCGCAGCGCCGGCGTCAGCTTGCCGCTCGGCAGGGTCGGCGCCGGAAGGTCGCCGAGCGCGAACTGTGTCCCCGCCAGATAGAACTCCAGCAGCTTGGGGTTCTCAAAGATCGCGGGATGGTGCCCGAACGCCGTGTAGAAAATACGTCCGCGGCCATACTGCCGAACCCACGCCATCGCGTAGTCCTTGTCCGCGCGGTAGCAGCCGTCATGCGGCTCACCGGCGAGGTCGGTCTTCGTTAGGTCGAAGCTCAGCAGGACTCGGTCGCGGCCGCGGGAATAGGTCCCTTTGGGGCGAAAGAACTCGTCCCGCATCGGAAAGCCTTGACCGCCGAACGCGGCGACGACCGGATGGTCCGGCTCTTCAAGCTTCATGACCACCTGCTCCGTGTTCGCGCGGTGAGAGGCGCCGCGCATGCCCAGCATGGCGGCGAACTCGGGCCAGTCCTCCTTGCCGCCCTCCTTCCAGCGCGTAAACGCCACCGACGTGCCGTGCACGCCCAGCAACCCGCCGCCCGAGCAGACGAACTCGAGCAGGCTCTGCCGCAGCGCCGGGTCCTCGAACAGGTTGCCGACCGTGTTGTTCAGGAAGACGGCGTCGAAGGCCTTCAACGACTCGCGCTTGAAGACATTCGGATCTTTCGTCACCACCGTCTCGAACGCGCCGGTCCGCCTGCCCATGAGCGTGAAGGCCTCGTTCGCCGTCGGAATGGAGGGATGCCCGCCGTACGCCACGTTCAGATCGAAAATGAGAAGGCGGCGCGGCCGCTTCGGCACAGCCGGTGCCTTCTGCGGCAACGCCGCCTCGATCCGAGCGCGCCCCTCGCCGCCCGCGCCCAGCCCAGCCATCGGCAGCCCGGCCACGGCGGCCCCCGCCGCCAAGCCGTTCAAAAAAGTCCGCCGCGAAAAAGTCGGCCCGCTCGCGTGTCAAATACCGATAGCTGGCCTCGATGAGTTTCTGCCCGGCCTCGGCGTCGAAGTCACCCTCCGTCTCCAGCGAGAGCGCACCCGTGTAACCGCGGGTTTTCATAAGATCCACGCAGCCGCGCACGTTCACCTCGCCCTCGCCCAGCGCCACGCAGGAGGCCCCCTTGACGTCCTTGACGTGCACGTGAACCACACGGTCGGCCACCGCTTTCAGCGTCGCGACCTCGTCTTGCCGTTTACCGAACAGCGCCCACTTGTACGCGCCGTTCGCCGTCTCCACGTACGTCGCACGGTGGACGTTGGCGGTGTCGTAGTTGATGCCGAGCCACTTCGACGGCGACAGCGCCATGATCTTCTTGAGCCCGTCCGCCGTCAGCGAGAACGTCCCGTGCGGTTCGATCGCCAGATGAACCCGGCATTTCTCCGCCACCTCCAAGATGGCCGCCAGCCGCTCGCCCAACACCTTCAGCGCGTCCTCATCCGACATCGCGTCGAGCTTCTTCCCGTCGCCCGCGTGGACGACCGGGATGCCCGCCTCCTTGGCCCAGCGGAGCGTCGCCGTGATGCCCTCCACGCTCTTGGCGTCCGGAATGATGGCACCGTGCGATGACCAGAGCCCGGTCACGCCCTTGAACCCAAGCGAACCGACGAGCGCGCGGAACTTCTGAGGATCGTCTTTCTCGACGTCCACGTGCGGGCACCACGGGCCGGTCGCCTGCGTCTCGATGTACTCGTACCCCGCGCGGCGAATCCTCTCGAGCGCTTCCTTCAGCGGCAGCTTGCGAAAGCATACCGTGCCGCAGCCGATCTGCATCTCCGGTTTTTTGTCAGCTGCTCCCCACGCCGACATTCCTCCCCAAGCCGCAAATCCCAACGCACCACCTAAAACGGTGCGCCTTGTCACTCTCGTGTTTCTGTCGTTCATCATCCGCTCCTCCCTTATTTACGCCAGTTCCCATCCCTTACGATACGAATCCTTGAGAAACGCGTCGGCCTCCGGCGCGTTCGTGGCCCGCATATTCTCCGCGTCCCACAGCAGCTTCTTGCCGGTGCGCAACGCCACGTTGCCCAGCAGCACCAGTTCGGTCAGGCGCGCACCGTACCCGAAGTTCGCGCTGGCGGCCGTACCGCCCTTGCACGCTGATAGCCAGTCGTCGTGGGGGCCCTTTACACGCGGCAGGGTCGCCGCGGGCCGCTTGTACGCCTTGTGCAGCGCCAGCGGCAGCAGCCGCGGCGTCCCCGCCCAGCCCGGACAGACGATATAGCCCTTGTCGCCCACAAACAGAATGCCGTTGCCCCGCTCTCCCAAGCGCTGACGGGGATCATCAGGATCGATGCCTTCGGGTACGGCCGGACGCAGCCCGCCGTCGTACCACACCATTTTCACAGGCGGCCGATCACCGCGCGGACCGAACTGATAGGTATAGATGCCGCCCAGCGACGTCACCTCGCTGTCGACGCCGGTCGCTACGGCTTCCACGCTGAGCGGGTGTTCCAAATCCAGCGCCCACACGGCCGGATCCATGTTGTGGCACGCCATGTCGCCGATGGAACCGGTGCCGAACGCCCACCAGCCGCGCCAGTTGTACGGCGCGTAAGCGGGGTGATACGGGCGGTACTCCCGCGGCCCTAGCCACAGATCCCAGTTGAGCCCCGCCGGAACGGGAAGCGATACGGAGGGCCTTCCCGGCCCCTTTGTCCACTGGCTCGCATCGCTCCACACATGAACTTCGCGGACCGGGCCGATGGCGCCGTCCCAGATCCACTCGCACGTCATGCGGATGCCCGCGCCCGAATGGCCTTGTATCCCCATCTGCGTGGCGACGCCGGTCTCCTTCGCCACCCGAGCCATCTGCCGCACCTCCCAGACGCTGTGGCCGAGCGGCTTCTCGCAGTAGACGTGCTTGCCCAGCCGCATCGCCGCGATTGAGACGAACGCGTGCGAGTGGTCGGGCGTTGCGCAAAGGACGGCGTCGATGCCCTTCTCCTTTTCCAGCATGACCCGAACGTCTTCGTATTCGGCGCAACGGTAGCCCGGAGAAACCTTCCCGTAATGCGCCTCGATCAGAGCCTTCACGGGCTTGCGTCCGGCCTCGCACCGGTACCAGAAGCCGTTCAGGTCAGTCCGCTCGGCCACGTCGCAAACGGCGACGAGCTGCGCCTCCGGCTCGCTCAGCAGGCTTTGGGCGTCGCGCATGCCCATGCCACCCGCACCCACGAGCGCGACCGCGACACGCTCGCTGGGCGCGACGAAGCCCGGCCCGCCCAGCACGTGGCGCGGCACGATGGAAAACGCCGCAGCCCCGGCCGCGGCCTTCAGAAACGCCCTTCGCGATGTTCCCTCCATGCGACGGCTCATTTCGCCCCCCCTCATTTCTTATCTGGCGTGCCCCAGCTCGCGGCCGATCGCCGCGGCCGCCTCCGCCACCCTCGCCCCCGCCCTTTTGACCGCCTCGCGCGGCAGGCGCACGACGGGCGCCGAGATGCCGACCGCCGCCACGACCGCCCCGCCGGCGTCGCGGATCGGCGCGCCGATGCACCGCACGCCCTCGTGCTCCTCCTCGTCGTCGACCGCGTAGCCGCAGGCCCGCGCACGCTTGCACGCCTCGGCCAGAGCCGAGACCGTCGTGAGCGTGAAGCGCGTGTAGCGCGGAAGTGCCTCACCGCCGAAGAGCTGAGCCAACCCGTCGAGGTCGAAGTCGGCGATCAGCGCCTTGCCCACGCCGGTGCTGTGCAGCGCCACCGCGGTTCCCTGGCCCGCCCCCGTCACACCCAGCACGTTGGCCGTGAGCTGGCGCTCGATCAACACCGCTTTCGTCCCCAGCCGGACCGCCACATGCGTCGTTTCGCCCGTTTCCGCCGCCAGCGCGTCCACGTGCGGGCGCGCCACCTGCAGCAGCACGTTCTCGAAGCGGAACAGCGACGCCAGCCGCCACACCGACGAGCCGAGCGCGTAGCACTTGCTCTCCGGCAGCTGCACCAGGAAACCGCGACGCACCAGCGTGTTCGCAAGCCGGAAGACACTGGAGCGGTCGATGTTCAGCACGAGCGTCAATTCGGAAAGCGAAACCGGACGGCCCGCCTTGGCGACCGCTTCAAGCAGGACCAACCCCCGGTCGAGACTTTGAATCGGCTGTGTTGTTGTTCGCATGTTGTTGTATAATACGCAACTGTCTTGTACTATACGAAATACTGAGCGCTGTGTCAATTCGGCTTGCGGGCAACGGCATGCCAACGTGTGCGATTCCGTTTCAACCAAACCGCAACAGACCTCCACCTGCGGGTGTTTGACAACCCGCGCGACAAAAGATTACGCTTGCCACATGAAGACGCCATTGCGCAAACCACTCTATCAGGAGATTTTCAATTACGTCCACGAGAATATTGTGGCCGGCGCCTACCACGCCGAGGGACGTCTTCCGACCGACGGACAGCTCATGCGGCGTTTCAAGACGACCCGCGCCACCGTGGCCAAGGCCATGAAGGAACTCGAGCGGACCGGCCTCATCCAGCGCCGCCCCGGCGCCGGCTCTTTTCTTCGTCCCGCCGAACAGTCAAAAGGCGCGTTCGTCTCTACGCTCATCGCCGGCCTCGGGGACACGGAGTTTTTCGAGCCCATCTGCGCGCAAATCGCGCAGGCTTGCCACGCCTGTAACCTCAGCCTGATCTGGGGCGCTTCCAGCCCCGCGACGCCCGTCAACGAAGACACCAAGATCGAGACGCTCTGCTCACGCTTTATCGCACAAAACGTGACGGGGGTCTTCTTCGTGCCGGACGAGCTCGCGGAGCATAGCCCCGACAACCGTAACCTGAAGATCGCGCAGGCGCTGACCGCGGCGGGCATCGCCGTGGTGCTGCTCGACCGGGACGTTGTGCCATTCCCCGAACAAGGACCGTATGACCTCGTTGGCATCGACAACGTGAATGCGGGCTACAAACAGACGCGCCACCTGCTTGACAGCGACTGCAAACGAATCCTCTACGTGACACGCCCCGGACGGCTCTGGACCAAGACCGCCCGCATTGAAGGCTACCGCCTCGCGCTGGAACAGGCCGGGCACGTTTATGAGCCCTCACATGTCTGCGTGGGTGACGCGACTGACCTCACGTTCTGTAAATCCCTGCTGAAGCTCAAGCCAGACGGCATCGTTTGTTTCCACGATCCGGTGGCGGCCCACCTGATCCAAAACTTTCAGAAACTGCATGTGTCGATCCCGCAAAAGCTCAAGATCGTGGGACTCGACAACGTGCACTATTCACAGTTCCTGCCTATCCCCATTACCACCCTGCAACAGCCCTGCCGCAGCATCGGCATCCAGGCTGCCGACCTGATGGTGCGCCGGCTCAATCACGACATGCACCCGCCGCGCCGCATCTTTTTCGACACGAGCCTCATCGTCAGGACGTCGTCGCAGGCGGAGGGGTCGGGCCCCGTCTAGCGCGGACGAATTTCCCCGGCCCTTCAGTCAGGCAGGCGTAACCCTGTTCCGCACGACGTGAACCTGTCAGCGAAGCGGGTCACCCCGACGCTACGGGACCCAGCACACTCTTTTCTATTTGTCGCAGGCCGCTGCACCCGCTACACTTCACCCACTCCTATGACCTCCTCTTTTAACGACACGCTGAATGCGATCTCGGGCTTTGTCTGGGGCTGGCCGCTGATGATCTTGTTAATCGGCACCGGCACCTGGTTCACCTTTCTCCTCGGCGGCCTGCAGTTCCGTCTTTTGCCGCACGCCCTCTGGCTGGCTTTCATCAAGCGCCGCGAGGCGACCGGAGAAGGCGATATCAGTCACTTTCAGGCACTGATGACCGCCATGGCAGCGACCGTCGGAACCGGCAACATTGTGGGAGTCGCCACAGCCATCGCTATCGGAGGGCCGGGAGCGGTCTTCTGGCTATGGCTGACAGGCCTTGTCGGCATGGTGACCAAGTATTCCGAGGCACTGCTCGCCGTGAAATTCCGCATAACCGCCGCGAACGGCACTATGGCCGGCGGTCCCATGTATTACATCGAGAGAGGGCTCGGCCAGAAATGGCTGGCGGTGATCTTCGCTTGCCTTACCGTGGTCGCGAGCTTCGGCATCGGAAACATGACGCAAGCCAACGCCGTCGCTGACGGCCTGTTCACCACCTATGGGGTCAACCCGCGCGACACCGGGGCCATACTGACTTTTCTCTCGGGCCTTGTCTTGCTCTTCGGCATCAAGGGCATCGCCCGCTGCACGTCCCTGCTTGTGCCCTTCATGATCCTGTTTTATCTCGCGATCACCATCGGCGTTCTGGCAACCCACTTCAAGGCGATTCCGTCGGTGATCGCCCTGATCCTGCACCACGCCTTCACCCCGACGGCAGCGACCGGAGGGTTTACCGGAGCCCTGCTCTCGCAGACCATCCGGGTGGGGCTGGCCCGCGGTCTTTTCTCCAACGAATCGGGGCTCGGATCGGCCCCCATCGCAGCGGCGGCCGCACGAACCAACCACCCCGTCACACAGGCACTGGTTTCTATGACCCAGACTTTTATCGACACCATCGTGGTCTGTTCCATGACCGCGCTGGTGATTCTCACGAGCGGCGTCTGGACCCAGACCGGCTCCGACGGCAAGGGGCTAACCGGCGCGCTGCTCTCTTCCACCGCCTTCTGCTCCACTTATGGCGAATGGGGCGGGCAGCTCTCCACGCTCGCACTCGTGCTCTTCGCCTGGTCCACGTTGATCGGGTGGGGCTATTACGGCGAGAAAGCCCTCCAGTATCTCGCGGGCGACAAAGCCATTCCCGTCTACCGGACCCTCTTTGTTTCTGTCGTCTATTTGGGATGCGTGCTGCGACTCGAGACCGTCTGGACTTTGTCTGACATTTTCAACGGCCTGATGGCGCTACCTAATCTCGTGGCCCTGCTGTGCCTCTCCCCCCTCGTGGCAACTGAGACCCGCGAATACCTCGCCCATCTGAAGCGAGGCGGTCACCACGTCCGCCGCGACGCCTATGACCCCGAATAGACGGCATTCAGGAGGGCCCGTGCACCCGCAACTCTGCGCTTTATCCTTACCCGCAACTTTGCTTTAATGTCCTTGTGATTTGATCTCATCGAAACGGAGGCTTTATGATCGATCCAACCTGCATTTTCTGCAAAATCCTCGCAGGCCAAATACCCGCGTACAAGGTTTATGAAGACGAAGACGCTTTCGCGTTCCTCGACATCGCCCCTTTCGAAAAGGGACATGTGCTGGTTGTGACCAAACACCACGCCCCTTACCTCACGGATCTGGAGAAACCAACACTTTTCACCTTAATCACGGCGGTACAGAACGTAGCTGCCTTGCTTCTGAAGAAATTGCCTTGCGACGGGTTCAATCTCGTTCAGAACAACGGACTCTGCGCCACGCAAGTCGTTCCGCACGTGCATTTTCACATCGTTCCCAGGTGGAACGACCGAACCGTCAATTGGATACCCGGCAAATACGACGACCCTGCGGAGCTCGCTGCCATTCACCGCCGACTCACCACCTAACCTCCTTTTATCATGAATCCTTCATTTCAAGAAACCGTTTTCGAAATCTGCAAAAAAGACGCACGCTACAACCCCGACGCCTATTTTTTTCTCGTCGAGGCCCTCGATGTAACCGTTAAAGACATCCGCAAGAACCAGCCCGACCACGGGCGCCATGTGTCCGGCAAAGAACTACTCAACGGGATCAAAGAGTATGCGCTCGACGAATTCGGCCCCCTGTGTTTTACGGTTTTTTCCGAGTGGGGTTTACACACCACACAAGATTTCGGCGAAATCGTCTTCAATCTGGTTGAGGCCGGAAGGCTCGGAAAAACGGAAAGCGACAGCCGGGAAGACTTCAAGGACGGCTACAGCTTTGAGGATGCCTTTGTGCGGCCCTTCGAACCTCAAGGGCAGGAACCGCCGCCGCCCCGCACCTCACGACGCCGCAAAAGGGGGTGAAGCCCTCCCGCCATGACCGACAGGCCTGTTTTGTCTTTGTATTGGGTATTGCATTCCCCGACCCTGACATGACATACTGAAGTTTTCGCCTATGCATACAGTCGATCTATCCTGCAAACGTTTTCTTTTACCGCCGATGCACCCGGAGGGGCGTTTCTTTGTCCGCACGGCTGCTTTTATCACCATCGTGCTCATTCCGGCGATCCCTTTCCAAATCTGGGGCGTCATGCTTAAACAGCCGCTGATAGCGGCCCTTCTCTGTCCGGTGCTGATCCTGGCCGGCATCCTGATCACGTACGGCGTCTACCTCTTCTTCCGCGACCCAGAACGCGTGCCGCCAGCCGACCCGCAAATGATTGTCAGCCCAGCCGACGGCATCGTCTGCCTGCTCACGCAGACTTCGATCCCGGCCGTGCTGGAAGCAGGCGATACCCGCCCGGTCTGGCGCGTCAGCGTTTTCATGAGCGTGCTCAACGTCCACATCAACCGCACGCCCGCCGCCGGCACGGTCACAAAAACCCATTACATCCCCGGGAAATTTTTCAACGCCTCGCTCGACAAGGCCAGCGAGGACAACGAGCGGCACCTTTACCTGATGCGGACCGAAAGCGGGCAGACACTCGCCTTCGTCCAAATCGCCGGCCTCATCGCACGCCGCATTCTCTGCCTCGTGCGTGAGGGACAGACCCTCACACGCGGCGAACGCTTCGGACTGATCCGCTTCGGCAGCCGCGTGGATGTCTACCTGCCGCCGGGCGTCGAGCCCCGCGTGCGCGTCGGCCAAATCATGGTTGCGGGCGAGACACCCATCGCCCGTCTCTAAGAACCGTCTTCTCACAGGTGTCACACATGGGCAAGTTCCGCTTTCGAAAACGCAAACAAAAACAGCGCGCCCCACGCGAGATTCCGATCCGCACGATGATCCCGAACCTGATGACCCTGCTGGCCGCCGCCAGCGGCGTTACCTCGATCCGCTACAGCTGTCAGGGACACTGGCGCTCCGCCGTCATCTTCATTCTCGTCGCCTGCGTGCTCGACGGCCTCGACGGGCGCGTGGCGCGGATGCTGAGGGTTACCTCCAAACTCGGCGCGGAGCTCGATTCGCTCGCTGACTTCGTGAGCTTCGGCGTGGCCCCCGCCCTGCTCGTTTACTTCTGGATCATGGAGTCAGTCCCGCCCGAGAGCGCGGCCTATCCCTTCCGCGGCATGTTCTGGGCGCTGGCGCTTTTCCACGCCATGTGTTGCGCCTTCCGCCTCGCGCGATTCAACATCATGATCGACGACGGGCCCACACAGCCCTATTGGAGACATTTCTTCATGGGGCTACCCGCGCCCGGCGGCGCGGGCGTCCTGCTGACTCCCATCATCTGGCAGCTTCACACCGAATGGGGCATGCTCCAGTCACCCTGGATCGGCTGCTCCATGTTGAGCATCTGCGGCGTACTGATGGCCAGCCGCTTTCCGACCATATCGGCCAAGCATCTGCGCGTGCCGGCCAAACGCATGGTGCCTGTGCTGCTATTCGTGATGTTCGTGATCGGCATGCTGGTTTCCCAGTTCTGGCTGACTCTCGGCGTGATCGGCATTCTCTATCTGTTCTCGGTACCGGTATGCGGCACCGTCTTTCTACGCATGCGCAACCGCTACGAGGCCCTGCAAACGCCTCACCCGCATCTCGCGCCCCAGCCCCCTCCAACGACCAGCCGCAACGCGAGCGATGCTACCGCAGGCGACGGAGATCGTCCGCTTGCGCGATGATAAAATCGCCGAGCGCGGAAGCAAGATCCTCACGGGCCAAGCCATAGCGTATATTGGTCTTGATGAAATCGAGCGTATTGCCCGCGTCGTGGCGGAGGGCCTGCACCCGGCACCCGTGCATGGCGTGTCCAGCGGACACTCTTTTACGTAACGCATCGGTGATCTGGATCTCGCCGCCCTTACCGGGCTTGACCTTGTCGATGTAACCGAAAATGTCCGGCGTCAGAATGTAACGACTGGCAATGACGAGATTCGAAGGCGCCTCTTCCGGCGCGGGCTTTTCAACGAGATCGTTGACACGGTAGACGCGCTCATCAACCTCCTGACCGCTGATCACGCCGTACCGGCTGACGCGCGAGAGCGGAACCTCTTCCAGCGCCACCACACAGCCGCCAAAGCGGTCATACACGTCAATCAACTGGCGGGTGGCGGGCACACCGTTTTGGCTCTGCATGAGCGTGTCGCCGAGCAAGACGGCGAAAGGCTCGCTGCCGACATGGTGACGCGCGCAGCGGATGGCATCTCCGAGGCCGAGCATCTTCCGCTGCCACACGAAGTGGATGTTCGCGAGCTCAGAAACAGCACGGACACTTTCGAGCTCCTTGATTTTGCCCTTGGCTTCCAATTCGAGCTCGAGTTCGAAATTGCGGTCGAAATGCTCTTCGAGCGTGCGCTTACCCCTGCCGATCACCATCAGGATGTCGGTTATACCGGCGGCGACAGCCTCCTCGACCACGTATTGGATCACGGGGGTGTCCACAATCGGCAACATCTCTTTGGGAGAGGCCTTGGTAGCGGGTAGAAAACGAGTGCCAAAACCGGCAGCAGGAATAACGGCTTTCGTGATCATAAGCAGAAACTTTCACCGCGAACGCGTCACGGTCAACTTTCGATTCTTTAGCATAGCCCTTGAGCGCTTTTGCCCGCGCTATGCAGGGTTCAGGTGATTTAAAAACCTCACACGAGGGCGGGCTTTAACACACAGATCTTCTGTGCTGAAAACGCCGAGGCCAATTTATCGAACATTGCCTCATCAGCATAGGTTCCAATGATCGCTCCGCCGGAGCCTGTGAACTTAGCAGAGGCCCCGACCTTACGTGCGGTCTCGACCATGCGAAGATTGCCTTCACTGAGCTGGAAGATCTGCTTACGCTTGTCGAAATTCGCGTTCATCAATTCGGCCAACCTGGTCCAGTCACCCCGTTCCAGAGCGTCTTTGGCCTGCACGGTCAAGTCAGCCCAGAACTTCATGGCGTTGACGACCTCCGGCTCACCGCGGTCGAACCGATCGCGGATGTTATTGTGGAAAACCTCGGACCCTTCGGAGAGATCGGTACGGTACGCGATATAGATGGGCGGCAACCTACCGAGCGCAAGAGGCTCATAATGTCCAAAACCCTGCTTGTCGAAGAGCGCCTTGTCGAAATTCATAAAGACCATACCCTGATAAACTTGCGCCACGCGGTCTTGAAGCCCTGCGGAGATGCCGAGCTCGCGGTTCTCGACTGCCCTGATGAGGTTTGCAAGCTGGGGTTTGGGAATCGTGACATCATAGAAATCGAGAAGGGCGCGCATCGTGGCGGTGATGATGGCGCTGGATCCGGCAAGCCCGACGAGATTGGGAATATCGGAGTCATACCGGATCGTAAAATTACAGTCGTGAAGCTCGATCTCGTGCTCTTTGCAGTAACCGTAAAAGGATTTAATCGCCGACTTCAGCAACCGGATGCCGCCATAGTAGCCGAAAAGGCGCACATCATCGTAGAGAGCCGCGATGCTTGAAAAAGTTGAACCGTCGCGGCGGCTGGGCACGATTTCCAGCTCGGGCGATTCGTAAAGAGTAACCCGTGCCGAAAAATTTGAAAAGGTAAAGGCAATCGTCTTGCCGAAATAGCCATCGGACGGATTGCCTATCAGCGCCGCCCGAGGATATGCCGTTGAACGAATAATCATTCTATTCCCTCAGAAAAAGGTTTTTTCTAACCGATGGGCAGGGGTGCCGCAACGGATAGAGCCTGGAGATGGAGCTCTGTCCCCGATCAACATGTTGTCGGTTCTCTTACTCTCGTACAGCCTTGAGCGGCAAGCTTGCCGTGTCGACGGTCACGTTAAAGCCTTTGGGCGCGTCAATGCGGTAGATGAACGTGCCGCCGGTCTTGCGCCAGCTCACCTTGACTTCAGCGGAACCGACAGGTATGACTCCAGAGCACGTTTGCAGCGGCACATTGGCGAAGCCGAGCGCGATTTTCTTGTTCACCGCGTCGATTGAGCGGACACCCAGCACGTCGCGATAGTACATACGCTCGACATGGCTCGCGAAACCGTGACAACAACTCGCTGTCGGCGTATCGTTCTCCCACAACGTCCCGGTCAGCTCGGCCATTTTGAGGAAATACCCTTTGGTCTCGTCCAGAATCTGCGCGGACAATCCCTGCCGAGAAAGCAGTTCGAGCCGCAGATAATTACCAATGAAGGCGTTGGCGAAATAGATTTCCGGATGTTTCTTGGTCTGTTTACGGTCCGGACCGAAATCCGCGCGCAAGGTCTCCCACAAGGCGGCGTGGGTCTGCGGAGTCGCCGTGTGGAAGAAGAAGGCGTAGTACTGACAGGTCTCCGTACGCTCGCCGGAGAGCTTGAGCGAGCCATCCGGCTGCCGCTTGGCGTTGTCCACGAAGAAGGTTCCGTCGAACGACTGCTTGCGGATCGTCTCGCGCATCTTCTCGGCCTCAGCCTGAAGCTCCGGCATGTTGTACATCCTCGCGACGCACGCGAGCACCTCGGCATAGGTCATGTTGGAGGGGTAGTTCACGTCCTGCACCAACTTGTTGGCCTGCGACCATTCAACAAAGACCCAAGCGGGCAACTTCTCCAGCAGGCCATCGCTATTCTTGTACGTCTTAAAAAACTCCAACAGCGCCAGCACGCGCGGCTTAAGCGCATCGACCGTGGCGCGGTCACCGCTGCGCTGCAGGTACTCTTCCAACTGGATCACAAACCACATCGCCCAGTTGGGGATATAGTTGCCGTTGTTGTGATCCGACGGATAACACATCGGCAGCATGCCGTCCGGCAAATGCTTAAATTTCGGCGGCAGAAGAAAATTCTGAAAGAACAGCCGCTCCATGTCCGTATTCCCGCACAGGTCTGCAGCGACGCGTCCGATAAAGAAGCTGTCGCAGAGCCAGCCTGCGCGCTCGCGTCCCGGACAGTCGGTGAAGACATCCACCGCGTTCTGCTTGAAGGTCTCCCGCGCAGCCTCGAAGATGCGGTTGAGCGCCTCATCGGAAGAGGTAAAGGTCGCGCGGCCAGTGGCAGCGTTCACATATTCGCGGAAATGAAGGTCCGAGACTTCGCACGCTCCGCCAGCCACCATCACCTTGAGATATTTCAACACATACGGCTCAAAGGCCTCCAACCGATAGGTTCCCGGCTCCGTCAGATCATAGGTCACCACATTTGCGCAACTGTAGCGCGTGATGCTGACGTCCTCCCCACTCAAGATTTCGTCGAACACAAAATAGATGCGCGCAGGCGCTTCGCAGCGCACCGTCGAACCGATGAACCCTGAGTTGTTCCGTTCGAATTCAAAGATGCGGAACTGGCCGTTCGCGAAGGCGAAACGCCCCTTGGCATCGACCGGCTTGTCCACGCGCGTTTTGGTCGCAGTCTCCAGCCGTTGCACCTCATATAAAGGGATCGACACCAGTTCCGACTCCGGATAACCGGCATAGTCGGGGCCGACACCCTTGATGGCACGGTCGCCCCACACCTTCTTGTCCGGATTATTCCTGGTCGTGCCCACGAACACCTCGCGAACCGGCCGCAGCTCATGAAAATCCGGATAGGGCGCGATGCGGGCGAGCAGCGGCACCTGCGGACGAACAGCAAGCTTCTGGGCCTGAAAGGCACCACCCGTGCGCCACGCGTCTGAACCGGGGCGCAGGCTGTAGACCTCCGAGAATGTCCGCTGGAAGCTGTACCGTTGCACCTTCTGCAAGCGATGCGTGAGAGCCTGCGCTTCAAAAGCCGCACCGGCTCCGGCGGTTGAGGCCAGCACGGTTGCCCCGGCCACAACTTCGGCCTGCAGGTAAGCCGGCTGGTCGAGATGATAATAGCTGTTGACGTTATAGCCCGCGACTTCGATGGCGATGACGTTCGCGCCAGGCTTGCAGCGTCCCTTGAGCGGCCACACGTCCACACGGTCATAGCCGTGCGGACCACGCGCGGGACCGTAGCCCAAAAACTCGCCATTCACAAAAAGACGGCAAATGGTCGAGCCGGTCATCCGCACCACCGCGTTCTCGGCAGCCTTGCCGTCCACCGTCGCGCGGAAGCCGACAAACAGGTTCTTTTCCTTCTCCCGGCCCTCCAGCCACACCGGCTTTGCGGAGATGAAAGACGCGATCTCGGTCTTTTCCGGTTTCGAAGCGACGCCCACTGTGCATCCCGACAATGCAAAGAGAGCCAAACAAAAAGCAATTCTCATGAAAACCTCCCAAACTTTTCGTATCATGTTAGACATTCCCCTGCGGCAAGTCAACCGCGACGGTCGATCGCATATTTAGACACAACGGAAGCAAACAACCTCGCCATGCACACGCTCGACAGGTACGGGGCCGTCGTGTAAAGTGAAAACATGATATCTGTGAATACGTGCGCTCTGTCAGCTGCCTTGGTGGCTCCGCTGTTGCTGCTGGGGCCGGGGTGCTGCTACCACGCGGTAAAGCCCCTGCCCAGAGGACTGTCCTATCGCAGCGAGCTCTTGCCCGCCACAGAGATCCGCTTCCTGTGCGACCAGACCGGCCTTGACGAAGCCGGCACGCGTCATCTGGACCCTCACATCTTCGACGAGGTTTTCGCGATGATCGCCAAGGCTGAACACCTGGTGGTCGTCGACATGTTTCTCTTCAACGCCTTTCTAGGCGCCGGTCCGCCTCCTTCTCGGCACCTGTGCGAGGAACTGACCGCCGCCCTGATCGCCCGCAAGCGTGCGACGCCCTCCCTGCGAGCCGTACTGATCACCGACCCGGCGAACACGGTCTACGGCGGGATCGAGGCTCGTCACCTGACTCGTCTGCAAGAGGCCAAGGTCGAGGTCGTGCTCACCCGACTGGACCGTCTGCGAGACAGCAACACGGCGTGGTCGAGCGTGTGGCGGCTGCTCTTCAAGCCGTGGGGCAACAACAGCAAGGACGGCTGGGTGGCGAATCCGTTCAGCGCCGACGAAGTGACGCTGCGCAGTTGGATGGCGCTACTCAACTTTAAAGCCAATCACCGCAAAGTGGTGGTCGCCGACGCGGGCGGAGAACTATTCGCACTGGTGACATCGGCCAACCCGCACGACGGCAGCAGCGCACACTCGAACGTCGGCATCGTTTTCAACGGCCCGGCCGCACAGGCCGTCCTGGAGACGGAACAGGCGGTCCTCAATTTCAGCGGCGGAAAGTCCCCTCCGCTGCGCGAAATGACGTTTGGCAAAGGTCTTGACTTGCCGGACCGGGTGTCAAACAACACCGCGAGGGTTCAGGTTGTGACGGAGGAGGCCATCGCCGACGCGGCCGAGGCCATGATCGGTGCAGCCAAAGCGGGGGACACCCTGGACTTGGTGATGTTCTATCTCGCGGATCGTCCGATCGTCCGCGCACTGAAAGCGGCTGCGCGCCGCGGCGTGGCGATGCGCGTGGTGCTGGACCCCAACAAGGACGCCTTCGGCCGGAAGAAGAACGGCATGCCAAACCGACAGGTGGCGCGCGAGCTGGTTGCGGCGGGTGTGCCTGTGCGCTGGGCAGTGACCCACGGCGAGCAGATGCACGCCAAGATGCTACTGGTCAAGATGCTGAACGGCAAAGCCGACCTGCTGCTCGGTTCGGCCAACTTCACACGCAGGAACGTGCGGGACTACAATCTGGAGACCGACGTGCGGATCTCGGGACACGGGACCTCGCCAGCGCTGGCCGACGCGTCCGCCTACGCCGACCGTCTATGGACGAACGCGGGCGGCCGCATTTTCACGACCGGCTACGAGGCGTTCCAAGACGACTCCCGCTGGCGCGTGTTCCGTTACCGCTTCCAGGAGGCCACCGGCCTCTGCACATGGTGAGCCATCGGAGGACGTTTTACAGCAGGGGTTTCCGATCGCAAGAAACACGGCGGTTTCGCGGCCAGTAGACGTCTCTTTCGAACGCCGGAACACACGATTTTCCGGTGTTCATGCGTCCACGCACAGCTTGTCTACCTTCCGGCATCTCCCATTTTATCATGATACGAAAGCACACTTAGGTTTTCATTATAAGGAACCCTTTCACATCGGATAATCGATATAACCCTTCTCGCCAGGGCTGTAGAAGGTGTCCTGATCGGCCGGAAGCAACTCAGCTCCGTTCATGAATTTGGTAACAAGCTTCGGGTTCGAAATGAACGGTCTGCCGAAGGCGATGAGATCCCCTTTCTTCGTGGCCAGATCCGCCTCGGCCCGCACCTGATCATATCCGCCTGACAAGATCAGCGTGCCTTTAAAGGCCGCGCGGATCTTACTCTTGATGCCGGGGTTTACCTCCGGCGCGCCCATCGAGCTGTGATCCACGAGATGAATGTAAGCGAGGCCCATCCTATCGAACTCGACAGCCAACCTCTCGAACGTGTCCTCCAACGTGGAGTCGCTCACCATACCGTTAAACACGCCGTATGGGGAGAGTCTGATGCCGAGCCTTTCCCCTCCTATCATTGCGGCCGACCGACGTGCGACCTCGACAGCAAAGCGCATCCGGTTCTCGATGCTGCCTCCCCAGCCATCCTTACGCAAGTTGGAAGCCGTGTTGAGAAACTGGCTGATCAGGTAGCCATTGGCTCCATGGAGCTCCACTCCATCGAAACCCGCATCTATCGCGAGGACCGCTGAGCGCACATACTCGCCGATGGCCGTTTGAATATCGGACTCGGTCATCTCCACTGGTACAGGAAAGGGCTGTTCGCCCTTGGCATCGGTCCACATCGAGCCGGACAGGGCGATCGGCGAGGGTGCCAAGATACGGCTTCCCTCGGGCATGTTCAACGGATGCGAAACCCTGCCCGTATGCATGAGCTGCACAAAAATCCGGCCGCCCGCCCTATGAACCGAAGCCGTGACTTTACGCCAATCCTGAACATGACGGGAAGAAAACAGCCCTGGAATCCGCGCATAGCCCAACCCGTTCGGAGACGGGGACGTTCCCTCGGTGACGATCAAACCAGCTTCCGCACGCTGTGAATAGTACGTGGCAACGCTATCACCCGGCGAGTTACTCGGGCACCGACTCCGCGTCATCGGCGCCATCACCACCCTGTTTTTCAATTGCAGCTTTCCCAGTTTCCACGTCGACAATAGCAAATCGTTGGCCATCATGAACTCCTTGCCTGCACAAACAGGCGCTCAACATTCACGTTGCGAGCCACTTCTTTGTCTCTGTTTCCGAAGGTAACCCCTCCGGGAGCAGATCCGTGTTCATTATGCTTCTTCCTGTTCAACCAAACAGCCCGGCGGCGCGTATGCTCCGTCGGGGCTGCCTATCTCCAACACTTTTCATCAGATTACCCTTTTAACCCACCTGTTACTGGACGCTTTGATTATTTCATACTCTTCTTCCCTCCTTTTTTGAGAAATCATTCTTTCGGCTTCGCGTTGTGTTCGTTGTGGTTTGAATCATAACCGATGTGCAGCATGTCTGGGTATGGGGGGTAATCCTACCCACTTCGGAACCCGCTCCTGTCCCGGAAGTTTCCTCTCGTCTTCTCCGGTATTGAAAAAAGGCAAGGCATCTTCTATTCTACTTTCCGCCTCACATTGTTCCCAACGCGTGTTGGCGACATAAGGAGGCGTTAAACGTTTTTTGACCATGAAGGGGGAACGTATGGACATGCAAGGCGGTTTGTTATCACGTAGAGCGTTTTTGGGAGGAGCGACGGCTTTGGGGGCCGCGTCCCTGGTTCCGGGGAAGGTCTTTGGAGCGGCGACAAAACCGAACTCTCTGTTCGGCGGTGTCCAGATCGGGGCTATCACGTACAGTTTCCGGTCGATGCCCGGCGACGCTGCGATGGTTCTACAGCACGTCGTCGACAGCGGCATCAGTTCGATCGAACTGATGGGCGATGTGGTCGAGAAGTTTGCCGGCGGTTCCATGGAAAAGGTTGATGCGCTGCGGAAAATGTACGCCGACGCGGGCGTGGGCATTCATATCGTCAAGTTCGGCAACATCGGCGACAAGAGCGTGACCGATGAGAAGATGGACTATTACTTCCGGGTGGCAAAGGCACTCGGAGCCGGGGCCATCACGCGCGAGATTCCCAAGCCTGAGGATACGGAGATTGCCAAGCGCCTCGGGCCGACTGCGGACAAACACGGAATCAAGATCGCCTTCCACAACCACACTCAGATCAACGCGACGACCTACGACGGCCCGCTTCTGTCGCATGGCAAAAACCTGGCGATCAACCTCGACATCGGACACTACACCGCCGCCAACGACGACCCGGTGCTGGCGCTCATCGAGAAATACCGCGACCGCATTTTCAGCCTACACCTCAAGGACCGCAAGAACAAGGCGAACAAACAAACCAACATGCCGTTCGGCCAAGGCAACACGCCGGTGGTCGAAGCCTTGCAATACCTGAAGAAAAACAAGCTGCCGATCTACGCTGACATCGAGCTGGAGTATCCGGTACCGGCGGACTCCGACGCGGTGAAGGAAGTCGCCAAGTGCGTCCAATACTGCAAACAGGCGCTGGCATAACCGGCCAAAAGGATCGAAAACCATGAGCGAACAGAAAAAAGTGACGGCCAGGCTGTCCCGACGCGGATTCTTGGGGACAGCCCTCACGGCTGGCGCGGCGTTTTCCATCGTTCCGCGGCACGTCATCGCGCGGTCCGGGCAACTGTCGCCAAGCGACAAGATGAACCTCGGCTGCGTCGGCGTCGGAGGCATGCAAGGCGCAAGCGACGTCAACAACGTCAGCAGCGAGAACATCTACGCGATCTGCGACGTGGACGAAAACTTTTTGAACAAGTCGGCGACTAAATATCCGCAAGCCAAGAAATACCGCGATTTCCGAGAGCTGCTGGACAAAGAGGGCAAGAACCTAGACGGCATCACGATCACGATTCCGGACCACATGCACGCGACGGTCGCGCTGTGGGCCATGGAACGAGGGCTGCACGTCCACTGCCAGAAACCGCTGGCGCAGTCCATCTGGGAGTGCCGCCAACTGGCCAAAGCCGCCCAGAAGTACAAGGTCGCCACACAAATGGGCAACCAGGGTTATTCACACCCTGCCACGCGCATCGCCAGCGAAACGATCTGGAACGGCGATCTCGGCGAGATCAAAGAGGTGCACGGCATGAACGGCGGCGGTTTCGCGCGCGGCATCAAGGCTTGGCCGGCCGCCGAAGAACTGCCCCGCACGCTCGACTGGGAACTTTGGACAGGTCGCGCAGCCCTGCATCCGTATAGCTCGAAGATCGCGCCGATCCAGTGGCGCGGCTTCCTGGACTACGGCACGATGATGATCGGCGACTGGGGCGTCCACATCATGGGACCCGCCAACTGGGGTCTGCAACTGGCCGATCCGCTCAGCGTGGAATGCATCGCAGTCGACGAGGTGAACGAGGTGACCTATCCGCACTACGCGTGCCGGTTCGAGTTCGGCGAACGGCCGAACAAATTCGTGCCCGGCGGCAAGATGCCGCCCGTGACGGTGTACTGGTACGAGGGCAAGATGTGCAGCAGGTTCAAAGTTCCAGAAGGGCTGAAACCGGAAGACGTTAAGCCTTACAACGAGGTTTTTGTGGGCACCAAGGGTTTCATGGGCACAACCGGCCGCGGCGAGGGCGTGCGCCTGATCCCAGAAGCCAACATGAAGGACTACAAGAAGCCGCCCGAAGTCATCGAGCGTTCGCCCGGGCACTTCAAAGACTGGATCCGCGCGTGCAAGGGCGGACCTGCGGCCTGCTCGAACTTCAGCATTTCCGCGCCCTACACGGAGTGGATGCTGCTGGGCACGATCTGCTGGCGCTTCCCGAACGAGAAGCTGCTTTGGGACTCCAAGAACATGCGCTTCACCAACAACGAGAAGGCCAACGCCTTCATCAAGCCCGCCTTCCGCGCGGGCTGGGAGTTGAAAGAGATTACGGTGTAGGACGGTTCCCTTCCCGCGTCATGCACTTTCACACGGACAGGCCACGGTCGCGTATCATCGCTACCGTGGCCTGTCCGTGCATACACATCCATTTCTGAATTACTGCGTGCGAACACGGTAGAAGCCGCAGGGCCAGTTGGTGGCCGGTATGATGTAGCTTGAACCGGAAAGCGGCCCGGCAAACGGGGTCCACGGGATCGGGGAAACGCTCAGGTTGGTGGTGCTGTCCACATACACGTTATTCGAAGGTCCCGTCCACTGCAGGACAAAGCCCCCGCCGCCGGATGCCGTGAAGGCGCTGATCACCGGCGGGACCGGAGGTTCCGCTGAGCCGAAAACGAACGACCGGTTCTCGCCGCTCCACGGGCCGAACAGTCCGTGACCGTCGCGGGACCGGACGCGCCAATAGTACCTCGTTCCGCTCTGAAGGCTCTGATACCCCGCGAACTGGTTGAGCGGCGCCGCGATCGAGACAAACGGACCCGGCGTCACCGGCGCGGCCATGAGCAGCGTGTTGTAGATTTCCGGCGAGCCGAAAGCCGGATCGTTGTCCACCGCAAATTCATAGGCCTGAATCCAATCGCCCGCGTCCGGATCCTCGCCAGCGCTCCACGAGAAGACCGTGTCCGCGTTCGGCACCTGGGCACCGTCTGACGGAGCTTCCAACATGACCGCCAGCGGCGGCGACCCGCCCGCGTTGACACGGAACGTGGCCGTCGCCATCCACGGGCCGGCGTTCGTACCGTACCAGGCGCGGCAGCGCCACCAGTACTGCGCGTTGTCCGCCAGATTGATGTCGACCGGCCACGAGGTCGTGTCGACGCCGGAGGCCACCATGGGCACCTGGGCCACACGGTTGGCCAGCCCCGAGTCGCTATAGACCTCGAATTGATAGGTCAGCAGTCCGTTCTCCGCATGGACCGCGTTGCCCACCGTGAGGGTCGGTCTCAGCTCCATGACATAGCCGGTCTGAGGCGGTCCGACGAAGGTCGGCGCGCCCGGCATGATGCCGCCCACGCCCACCTTGTC
>JADHEF010000884.1_pt1 | contig 24250 bp, 22 predicted proteins | sample 8952391 | NCBI WGS metagenome assembly JADHEF01 (sample SAMN16124439, study PRJNA663245) | bioreactor sludge metagenome | isolation source: sludge (nitrite) | place: India:Bengaluru | collected 2019-02-28 | reverse complement strand
GTCCGATCAAGGACATGATCCACATCTCCCACGGTCCGGTCGGCTGCGGCCAGTACTCGTGGAGCACGCGTCGCAACTACTACATCGGCATGACCGGCGTGAACGCCTTCGGCACGATGCAGTTCACCTCCGATTTCCAAGAGAAGGACATCGTCTTCGGTGGCGACAAGAAGCTCGAAAAGCTGATCGACGAAATCGAAGTCCTGTTCCCGCTGAACAAGGGCATCTCGGTGCAGTCGGAATGCCCGATCGGCCTGATCGGCGACGACATCGAAGCGGTGTCGAAGAAGAAGGGCAAGGAATACGAAAAGACCATCGTGCCGGTGCGCTGCGAAGGTTTCCGCGGCGTGTCGCAATCGCTCGGCCACCACATCGCCAACGACATGGTGCGCGACTGGGTGCTCGACAAGTCGGACAACAAGCACACCGATTTCGTCAGCACGCCCTATGACGTGACCATCATCGGCGACTACAACATCGGCGGCGACGCCTGGTCGAGCCGCATCCTGCTCGAAGAGATGGGCCTGCGCGTGATCGCGCAATGGTCGGGCGACGGCACGCTGACCGAAATGGAACGCACCCCGAAGGCCAAGCTCAACCTGCTGCATTGCTACCGGTCGATGAACTACATCAGCCGGCACATGGAAGAGAAGTACGGCATTCCCTGGGTCGAATACAACTTCTTCGGCCCGACCATGATCGAGAAGTCGCTGCGCGAAATCGCCAGCCATTTCGACGACAAGATCAAGGAAGGCGCCGAGCGCGTGATCGCCAAGTATCGTCCGATGGTCGATGCCGTGATCGCCCGGTTCAAGCCGCGCCTCGATGCGAAGAAGGTCATGCTGTACGTCGGCGGTCTGCGTCCGCGCCATGTGATCGGCGCCTACGAAGACCTGGGCATGGAAATCGTCGGCACCGGCTACGAATTCGCCCACAACGACGACTACCAGCGCACCACGCATTACGTCAAAGACTCCACGTTGATCTATGACGACGTGACCGGCTTCGAACTCGAAAAATTCGTCGAAGAGATCAAGCCCGACCTGGTCGGCTCCGGCGTCAAGGAAAAGTACGTGTTCCAGAAGATGGGCGTGCCCTTCCGTCAAATGCATAGCTGGGACTACTCGGGCCCGTACCACGGCTACGACGGTTTCGCGATCTTCGCCCGCGACATGGACATGGCGATCAACTCGCCGGTGTGGAACCTGACCAAGGCTCCGTGGGCCTGATGCCGACCGAAGAACTAGGGGAATAGATCATGGAACAAAGCGCAGACAAGGTCCTCGACCACAACGAACTCTTTCGCCAGCCGCAATACCGCGAGCTGTTCAAGACCAAGAAAGAGCAGTTCGAAGGCGGCCATTCCGACGAGAAGGTCCAGCAGATCGTCGAATGGACCAAGACCGCGGAGTACAAGGAACTCAACTTCAAGCGCGAAGCGCTGACCGTCAACCCGGCCAAGGCCTGCCAGCCGCTGGGCGCGGTGTTCGCCTCGCTGGGCTTCGAAAAGACGCTGCCCTTCGTGCACGGCTCGCAAGGTTGCGTCGCCTACTTCCGGTCGCACCTCTCGCGTCATTTCAAGGAACCGACCTCGTGCGTGTCCTCGTCGATGACCGAAGACGCGGCCGTGTTCGGCGGCCTGACCAACATGATCGACGGTCTGGCCAATGCCAAGTCCTTGTATCAGCCGGCCGCGATCGCGGTGAGCACCACCTGCATGGCCGAGGTCATCGGTGACGACTTGAACGGCTTCATCGAGAACGCGCGCAACAAGGAATCGATCCCGCGCGATTACCCGGTGCCGTTCGCGCACACGCCGTCCTTCGTCGGCAGCCACATCACCGGCTACGACAACATGATGAAGGGCATCCTGACCTATTTTTGGGGCAAGGAAGCCAAGCAAGCCGCGCCGATCGCCGGCAAGCTCAACTTCATCGGCGGCTTCGATGGTTTTGCGCCGGGCAACCTGCGCGAAATCAAGCGCATCTTCAAGCTGATGGACGTCGATGCGACGATCCTGTCGGACGTCGAAGAAATCTTCGACACGCCGACCGACGGCGAATACCGCATGTACGACGGCGGCACGCCGCTCGAAGCGACCAAGGCCGCGCTCGAAGCCTCGGCCACGCTCTCGATGCAAGAGTTCTGCACCGAGAAGACGCTCGAATTCGTTGCCAGCACCGGCCAGAAGGTCGCGGCGCTGAACAGCCCGATCGGCGTCACCGGCACCGACCGTTTCCTGATGAAGGTCTCGGAACTGACCGGCAAGCCCATCCCCGCGGCGTTGACCAAGGAACGCGGCCGCCTCGTCGATGCGATCGCCGATGCGCAAGCCTATTTGCACGGCCGCAAGTACGCGATCTACGGCGACCCCGATCTGTGCCTGGGCGTGACCGAATTCCTGCTCGAACTCGGCGCCGAGCCCGTGCATGTGCTCGCCACCAACGGCGACAACACCTGGGCCGCGAAGGTGCAAGCGCTGTTCGATGCCTCGCCGTTCGGCAAGGACTGCAAGGTCTATCCGAAGCGCGACCTCTGGCATCTGCGTTCGCTGCTGATGACCGAGCCGGTCGAGTACCTGATCGGCAATGTGCACGGCAAGTACCTCGAACGCGATTGCAACACGCCCTTGATCCGCCTGGGCTTCCCGATCTTCGATCGTCACCTCATGCATCGCTTCCCGATCTGGGGTTACGAAGGCGGTCTGCGCGTGCTGCAAATGCTGCTCGACGAGCATTTCGAGAAGCTCGACGACGAAACCATCGTCACGGGCGTCACCGACATCTCGTTCGACTTGGTCCGCTGAGTCTTCGCGCAGCACAGATGAAAGTGCCGGTCGCGCGTACCGCGCGCCGGCACCGTATGCCGCAGGTTCAACGGAGTATCGCGATGCCCAACATCACCTTCAGTTCGCCGATCCTGCCCAAGGACGACACCGTCTACGTCAAGGCCGGCGCGCGCAACACCATCCTCAAGTTCGCCAAAGAAAACAAGATCCCGCTGCCCTTCGAATGCGAAGACGGCAATTGCGGTTCCTGCCTGATCCACGTCACTTTGCTCGGCGACAAGAAAGCCCACGCCCAGCATCTGACCGAAAAGGAAAAGGCCACCTTGATGGCCGAAGGCTTCCTCTCGAAAGAGCAGCTCAAGAAGATCGAGAACAACGACATGCCGCCGCCCTACCGGCTGGCTTGCCAGTTCTTCCCGCTCGATGAAGACGTGCTGGTCCGGTTCTCGGGCGAGCCCGGCGTGGCTGCCTGAATCCGCTTGCGATACGGGCCTTCCCTTCGGACCGTATCGTTTTTTTGGGCCGGCTGACCTGCGGCCCTTTCTTGTGAGCGCATTGCCGGCACGCAATGTGCTCACAAGAAAAAGAAGAACGGTCAACACGACGCACGCCTTGCCAGTGTGCGCACGTAAGGGAGGTCGGCATGGGCCAAGCGTTGAAGGAAAAGATCGCCTCGGTGTTCGAGGAACCTGCTTGCGATCACAACCAGGCCAAGGGGGCGAAGGAGCGCAAGAAGGGTTGCGCGAAGCCGCTCACGCCCGGCGCGGCCGCCGGCGGCTGCGCCTTCGACGGCGCCAAGATCGCACTGCAACCGGTCGTCGATGTCGCCCATCTGGTGCATGGCCCCATCGCTTGCGAAGGCAATGCCTGGGACAACCGCTCCTCCGCCTCGAGCGGCGCGCAGACCTACCGCACCGGCTACACCACCGATGTGAATGAACTCGACGTCATCTACGGCGGCGAGAAACGCTTGTTCAAATCGATTCGCGAGATCATTGAAAAGACCGATCCGCCCGCGATCTTCGTCTACCAGACCTGCGTGACCGCGCTCATCGGCGATGACATCGAAGCCGTGTGCAAACGCGCGAGCGAAAAATTCGGCAAGCCCGTCATTCCCGTGAACGCGCCGGGCTTCGCGGGCTCGAAGAATCTGGGCAACAAGCTCGGTGCCGAAGCCTTGCTCGATTACGTGGTCGGCACCCAGGAGCCGGAATTCACCACGCCTTACGACATCAACATCATCGGCGAGTACAACCTGTCGGGCGAGCTTTGGCAGGTCAAGCCGCTGCTCGACGCCTTGGGCATCCGCATCCTCGCCACGTTCTCCGGCGACGCGCGTTACCGCGACATCGCGTGCAGCCATCGCGCACGGGTTGCGATGATGGTGTGCAGCAAATCGATGATCAATGTCGCGCGGAAGATGGAAGAGCGCTATGGCATCCCGTATTTCGAAGGCTCGTTTTACGGCATTTCCGACATGTCCGACACGCTGCGCAAACTCTGCGCGTTGCTGGTCGAACGCGGCGCCGACGCCGAATTGATCGAACGTTGCGAACGCCTGATCGCGGTCGAAGAACAACGCGCCTACGCGGCGCTGACCGCGTTCCGCCCGCGCCTCGAAGGCAAGCGCGTGCTGCTCATCACCGGCGGCGTGAAGTCGTGGTCGGTGGTCTCGGCACTGATGGAAGCCGGCATGGAGATCGCGGGCACCAGCGTCAAGAAGTCGACCAAGGAAGACAAGGAACGCATCCAGGAGATCATGGGCACCGACGCGCACATGATCGACGAACTGCCGCCGCGCCAGATGTACGCGATGCTCAAGGACGCCAAGGCCGACATCATGCTGTCGGGCGGGCGCTCGCAATTCGTCGCGCTCAAGGCGCGCATGCCCTGGATGGACATCAACCAGGAGCGCCATTACGCCTATGCCGGTTATGTCGGCATGGTCGAGATGGTGCGTGAGATGGACAAGGCCATCAACAACCCGATGTGGCAGCAGGTGCGCCTGCCCGCGCCTTGGGAAACCGCGGGCGATGTCGCTTGCGCCGCGAGGTAAGCCATGGCCATCGTCACGCAAAGCAAGAAGGCTTGCGCGGTCAATCCGCTCAAGATGAGTTCGCCGCTTGGCGCGAGCTACGCCTTCCTCGGCATCGACCGGACCATGCCGCTGATGCACGGCGCTCAGGGCTGCACCTCGTTCGGCCTGGTGCTGCTGGTGCGGCATTTCAAAGAGACGATCCCGCTGCAGACCACAGCGATGAACGAGGTGACGACCATCCTCGGCGGATTGGAAAACCTCGAACAAGCGATCGTCAACATCTACAACCGCGCCAAGCCGGCGCTGATCGGCATCTGCTCGACGGGCCTGACCGAAACCAAGGGCGATGATGTCGACGGCTATCTGAAGCTCATCCGCGAGGCGCATCCGGAGCTGGCCGAGACCGCGCTCGTCTATGTGTCCACGCCCGATTATGTCGGCGCGTTTCAAGACGGTTTTGCGAAGGCGGTCGAAGCGATCGCGCGCACCGTGGTCGAACCTGCGGCCGAACGCGTGGCGCAACAAGTCAACATTCTGGCCGGCGCGCATCTGACCGCCGGCGACATCGAAGAGATTCGCGATCTCGTCGAATCCTTCGGCCTTTCGCCCATCATCCTGCCCGATGTCTCGGGCTCGCTCGACGGCCACATCCCCGAAACCTTTTTGCCGACCACGCTGGGCGGCACCCGGGTCGAAGACATCCGCCGCATGGGTGCTTCGGCGATGACGCTGGCGATCGGCGAACAAATGCGCCCGGCCGCGGCCGCGATCGAAGCGCGCGCGGGCGTGCCGTATCGCGTGTTCGATCGGCTCACCGGGATGGTCGCCGTCGATGCTTTCGTCGCCACACTCATGGAACTCTCGGGCCGCGCGCTGAGCGCGCGTCTGAAGCGCGAGCGCAGCCGCTTGCAAGACACCATGCTCGACGCGCATTTCCATACCGGCGGCAAGAAGATCGCGATCGGCGCCGAGCCCGATCTGCTTTACGCCTTGGCCCAGACCCTGGCCGACATGGGCGCGCGCATTCCGGTCGCCGTGACGACCACCACTTCGCCGGTGCTCGAACGCATGCCGTGCGACGAAGTTTTGATCGGCGACCTCGAAGACTTCGAATGGCGCGCCAAGGAATGCGAATGCGATCTGCTCATCACGCATTCGCATGGGCGCCAGGCGGCCGAGCGCACCGGCATTCCGCTCATGCGCATGGGCCTGCCCTTGTTCGACCGCATCGGCAGCCAGCACACGGTGAGCGTCGGCTATCGCGGCACGCGCGACTTTCTCATCGCGTTCGCCAACCAGATGCTCGACCACATGCCGCATTACCACGCCAACGATTGGCCGTTGTCGGCGCAATCGCAGGCCGCGGCGGCGCCGGTGCGCGGACGCGCGCTCAAGGTGCCGGTGGTCGCGGCGGGCAGCGCGGGCGCGTGCGGGAATGGAAGTTGCAATTGTGGAACCGACGGCGAAGCGGTTGTCGCATTGCCGACATGACACGGAGGGCGCCATGAAGGTTGCTTTCGCGACGCAGGACTTGCAACGCATCGATGCGCACTTCGGCTGGGCCAAGCAATTGTCGGTCTACGAAGTGTCGCCCGAGGGCTATCAGTTCGTCGAGAACTTCACCTTCAGCGGCGAGCTGGAAGAAGACGGCAACGAAGATAAGCTTTCGCCCAAGCTCGCCGCGATCGGCGATTGCGCGATCGTCTATGTCGCCGCGATCGGCGGCAGCGCTGCGGCGCGCGTGGTCGCCAACAAGATCCATCCGGTCAAGGTGCAAAAGCCCGAGGCCATTCTCGACATCCTCGACCGTCTGGTCGAGGTGCTCAAAGGCACGCCCCCGCCCTGGCTGCGCAAAGCGCTGATGAAAGGCCAGGAAACCAAGTTCGATTTCGACGAGGAGCAGGCATGAGCGAGACCGCCACCGTGGACGCCCCGGTGACCACGCCCGATCAGGATTTCCTGAGGGAACTGATCCGCGTCTGGCGCGCCCAGGACACCCACGGCACCTGGGAAGGCAAGAGCGATGAGAAATTACTCGAGCCCTACATCGTCACCAAGGAACAGCGACGCGAGATTCCGATCATCGGGGATCCCGATCCCGAGCTGCTCTGGCGCCTTGAGCTGTTCTACAACGCGATCGGCCTCGCGGTCGAGAAGCGCACCGGCAACATGGTTTCGCCGATGATGAAGTTTCACCACGAAGGCTTCGGCCGCGTGGTGCTGACCGCCGGCCGTCTGGTGGTGCTCAACCGCCATCTGCGCGATGTGCACCGTTTCGGCTTCGAGACTCTCGAAAAGCTCGGCGCCGAAGGCGGCAAGTACGTGCTGCAAGCGATCGAAATGATCGAGAAGTACCCCGAAGTCGCCAATTACTAAAAACCTGCGAGCACGCCATGGACCTCGAAGCACTCAAGGCGCGCGCGAAGAAGGCCAACGCGCAAGCGACCAACTGGAAAATGAATCTGCACGACCTGTCCGAAGAATTGCCCACCAACTGGGACAAGATCCTCGAAGTCGCGCAGACCTGTTACGACGCCCACAAAGAACTCGCCGAAGCGCGTGCCGCGCTGAAGGCCGCCGGAGGCTGAAACCATGAGCAATTTCACCGTCACCCTGCCTTCGGGCGCCGTCTGGACCCCGAAATTCGCGGTCGAACTCGACGAAGAAAAATGCATCGGCTGCGGCCGCTGCTTCAAGGTCTGCGCACGCGACGTGCTTGCATTGCGCGGCGTGAACGAAGACGGCGAGTACGTCTCGATCGATCCGGACGACGATGACGACGACGAGTACGAAAAGAAGGTCATGACCATCGCGCACAAGGAAAATTGCGTGGGTTGCGAGGCCTGCTCGATGGTCTGCCCCAAGAAGTGCTATACGCACGCGGCGGCCACCGCCTGACCTGGCGCGGACCGCGCGGCCGATCTTGCGAATAAGGGCGGATTTGGCCGCCTGATTGATTCAAATATTGGCCGCATCAGGTCCGACAATCCGACTCCAGCAGGCTCGCGCGCGCACGACCCCATCCGGCCCGTGACCGCGCCAGCCCGGCCGGCGGCGACTACCCGCTTTCGGCCCTTCGAAAGTGGAGTCGATCCGTGCGCATCAACCAGCCCGTCACCCAGCACGAACTTGCCGTGCCCGAGGGTGTGACCCTCATGTCGACCACCGACGAAAAGGGTCGAATCCAGTACGCGAACAACGCCTTTGTCGCCCTCTCGGGCTTCAGCCGCGAAGAATTGATCGGGCAGCCACACAATCTGATCCGCCATCCGGACATGCCGCCCGAGGCGTTCGCCGATTTGTGGGCCACGCTCAAGCAAGACATGTCCTGGGTCGGCTTGGTCAAGAACCGGGCCAAGAACGGTGATTACTACTGGGTCCATGCCAATGTCACGCCGATGTTCCGTCACGGCCGGCTGACCGGCTATGTCTCGGTGCGGACCAAGCCCGAACGCGCGGATGTCGAACATGCCGAGCAGCTCTATGCCCATGTGCGCGCCGGCACCGCGCGCGGCATCGCCTTTCGGCGCGGCGCGGTCGTCTATACCGGCTGGCGGTCCTGGATGTCGCTCGATCGGACCGCGTCCTTGAACGCGCGGTTGATGGGCGCCATGGGCCTGCCGCTGATCGGCGGCCTCGTCGGGATGGGCGCCGGCCACCTGGCGGCGACCGAACTGATCGGGACCCTGGCCGGGGCGACCATCGGTTCGGTGCTCGGCTATTGGGTGCTGCATGCGCAAGTCAAGGAGCCGCTCGAATCGATCCTGCGCCAGGCCCAGCGCGTGGCCTGCGGCGATACCAAACCGCATCGCCCGCTCGATCGCATCGACGAACTCGGATTGCTGATGCGCATGATCAACCAGGCCGGGCTCAATCTGCGCGCCCTGGTCGACGATGTGCAGCACCAGACCTCGGGCATCGAGACCGCCAGCACCGAGATCGCGTCGGGCAATGCCGATCTGGCCCGGCGCAACGAAGCCACGACCTCGCATCTGGACGGGACCGTGGCGTCGATGGACACCCTGGCCGCCACCATCGACCGCAGCGTGCAAAGCCTCAACGACGCAGACCGGCTCGCCTCGACGGCTTCCGAATCGGCTCAGCAGGGCGGACGCATGGTCGATCAGGCGGTCCAGAAGATGGAACGGGTGCGCCATTCGAGCGGACGGATCGCCGACATCATCAGCACCATCGATACGATCGCGTTCCAGACCAACATCCTGGCGCTCAATGCGGCGGTCGAAGCCGCGCGTGCCGGCGAACAAGGGCGCGGCTTCGCGGTGGTCGCGGCCGAGGTGCGCAATCTCGCCCAGCGCAGCGCCACCGCCGCGCACGAAATCAAGGCCCTGATCGACGAAAGCCTGGCCACCATCCATGACGGTGCGCACGAAGTGCATCTGGCCGGCGAGAACATGCAATCCATCGTGGCCCAGGTCGCGCAGGTCAGCGAATTGATCGCCGGGATCGCGCGCGCGACCGCCGCCCAGGCCGGCGATGTCGACGACATCCACCGGACCATCGGCGCGCTCGATCAGGCGACCCAGGAGAATTCGGCCCTGGTCGAACAGAACGCCGCGGCGTCAGGCAATCTGCGTGCGCTGGCCGCGCGCCTGGTCGAGGCGGTGGACGTGCACCGCTGAAATGACCGGCGTTTGAACCCCGGCCGCGTTTGTTGGCGATTGCGCTACACGCGAACGCGGCATATTCGGCCCTGGCGCTTGGCGCCGCCTGGGGCTTTGGCGAAAATGGCGGCCTTTCGTTCTGGAACGACAGCTCATGCGCCTCATTCTCGCGTTCTGTGCACTGACCAGCCTGCTCGCCGCATGCACGATGGCACCGACCATTCCTTACAAGGGCGGCGACGCGGCGGCGATCCGGTTCGCCAATCATTCGCGCAACGAGCGCGCCAATTACGCGATGATCCGCACCTTCGTGCGCGCGGCGGACTGTTCGGGCGGCTACCAGTATTTCGCCGAACTCAGCGACACCCTCGACCGCGGCGTCGCGCACACCACCATCTTCGCGACCATGGAGCCGAATCAGGAGCGTTCGATCTGGTTCCGCGAAGCCTATACCGTCATGCAAGGCCCGCAGGTTTGCGACGCGATCGTGACCTTCACGCCGGCGCCCGGTCAGCGGTATGTGGGCATGTTCAGTGCCGAAGCAGGCACTTGCAATCTGGCCATCCTCAAGGATCTCAACGGCAAACTCACGCCCGACCCGACGGTGCGGGTGCGCAAGCCCAAGATTTCACAGAACACGATCGACGCTCAGTGCGAGTGATCGAGGCGGTTCGCGGCATTTGTCCTATTTCCTTGCCGCCCTTTAGTGCCTAATCTGCGCAGGCGGCGTGTGCCGTCGGTGTGCCGGTCCAGGCATTAGGCCAAGTGCTCGAATTCAATCCAGCTCCGTGGCGTCGATGGCTGCGCTTGGGTGCGTTCATCGCGCTCGCGCTGTCATTGGGCGCGTGTGTCGGTCCGGTCGATCAGACCGAGGTCCAGGCACAAGTGGCCGCGGCGTATGCGCATGATGTCGATGCGAGCGAGGCGGTGGTCGCCTCGGGCGCGATCGACGACCTCTTCGTGCCGGTCAAGGCCCATCCGGTGCCCATGCGGTCGGCCAATTCCGGCGCGTCATGGGTACGGTTTCGCTTGCTGGCCGACTGGAAACGCCCGTCGGGCCCGGTGGTCCGGGTGGTCAATACCGCGGCCCAGGTGGTCACCGTCTATGTGCCGCGCCTGAACTATCGCGAACAACGCTCGCGGCTGGACGCCGAACAACCGCCCGGCTTTTCGCGCATCGCGCTCAATTTCCAATTGCCCGCCGGGCTGCGCGCCGGCGACGCGATCTATGTGCGCGCGGTCAAATCCGGGGCGAGCGCCCAGGTGTTCTTCGCCGATGTCGAAGGCGCGCATGCCCTCGATCTGGCGAGCGTGCGCTGGATCGTCTTCAGCACCACGGTGTTGGGCGTGGTGTTCGTGGCCAATCTGTCGTTCGTGCTGATCGAGCGGCGCAAGATCTTTCTGTATTTCGGCGGCATGATCGGCGGCGCCTACCTGTATTACGCCTACTTGTACGGCGAGGGCTACCACATGCCGGTGCTGCGGTTCGCGCGCGAGTTCGGCACCCTGGCCTGGGCTTTGCCGGCCACGGTCGCACTCGCCAGCGGTCTGCGCTTCCTGGCCTTGCTCATGCACCTGCGCGTCTACGCGCCGCGGATCGACAGCCTGATGCGCGGCGTGGTCGTCGGTCTCGCGGTGTGCTTCGTCGCGCTGACGCTCGCACCCGAGTCCGCCCATACGGTGCTGTACCAGGCGGCGAATGCGCTGGCGCTGGTGGCGGTGTCGAGCATCGTCGTCGCCACTTTGGTCGCGACCTGGCGCGGATCGCGCGCCGCGCGTTTCGTCCTGTTCGCCTGGATGCCCATGGTGGTGATCGCGGGCCTCAGCGCCGCGCAATACTTGTTCGGCATCTGGGGCGAGATTTCACTCGGAGCCAGTTATCTGGGCACGACCGCGCTGGCCGGCATCACGCTCGCGTTGGCCCTGGCCGACCAGACTTGGCACCGCCAACGCGAACTCGACGCGGCCCGTCATGCGGCCCAGACCGATGCCTTGTCGGGCGCGCTCAACCGGCGCGCGCTCGAAACCCGCCTGGCCGCCGCTTTCGAAGACGCGCGTCGTCACGGCCAGCCCTTGTCCTTATTGTTCATCGATCTCGACCATTTCAAGAACATCAACGACCGTTACGGCCATGCCACCGGCGATCGTTGCCTGCGCGCGGTCATCGATCCGATCCAGGCCGAATTGCGCGCCACCGACGTGGTCGGGCGGTGGGGCGGCGAAGAATTTCTGGTGCTCCTGCCGGGCGCCTCGGCCGTCGATGCGCGCCGGGTCGCCGAACGCATCCGCGAGCGCATCGCGCATCTGGCGATCGATTCCGACGCCGGGCCCGTGAATCTGACCACCAGCGTCGGGGTCAGTTGCCATGCGGCCGCCATGCGCTCCCCCGACGATCTGGTGGCGGCCGCCGACCGCGCCTTGTACGGCGCCAAGCGCGCCGGCCGCAACCGTGTCGTGATGGAAGAAGAACTGCGTTCGACAACCCCTTACACTTCGGAGGTGGCGTGATGGCAGGACTCCCGATCTCATCCTTGCAACCCGGCGATCTGCTCTTGTGCATGGGCAAGGGCGAAATCTCCAAACTCATCGCCTGGGTGGGTGCCAACGATTACAGCCATTGCGCGGTGGTCTGCGACGGCGCGCGGCTGATCGAAGCCGCGGCATCGGGCGCGCGTTATGTCGATCTGGCCAAGGAACAAAGCCTGGGCGACGAATATGTCTACATCGACGCGCTGCGTAACCACCATCAAGACGCATCGGCACTGGCCGGCGCCAATCTGGACGCCTTTCTGGTCATGGTGCGCGCCTATGTCGGGCGGCCCTACGACCTCGACAAACTGGTCGAACTGGGGCTTGCGATCGCGGTGCGCAACAAGGTCCCCGAGCATCCGCTGGGCCGACTGATCTTCCGCCTGGCGATCGATCATCTGATCGCCAACGATCCCAAGGCCGTCGTGTGCAGCGAACTGGCCTACCGCTTGTACACCGAGGGCGCCTACGACCCGACCAATGTGCTCAAGCCCACCATCGTCATCGTGCCGCCGACCAAGGAACCGTTCCCGCACATCGACTGGATCGCGCTCTGGAAGGAATACGAAGAAGCGCGCCACAGCAAACCGCAATTGATGAGCGCCGAGGCCGCCCAGGCCAGCACGCCGCCCGAGCCCGAGGAACTCGCCGCACACATCGCGCAAGCGCGGGCCCAACTCGGACTCGACGCGCCGGCGCTTGCCGCCGCCGCGCCGGGCGAGATCGTCGATCCGCTGGTCAATCCGAAGACCGTCACGCCTTCCGACTTCGCGGCCAGCCCCAGCTACGGCAAGCTCGGCCGCTTCGTCGGCAGCTGAAGCGGCTCAGACCCGCGCCAGGGTCTGCATCACCTCGGCCTGCATCGCATCGGCCGCGGCCGAACCGGCCGCGGCGCGGCTGCGGATCAGCGCGACCTCCATATCGGGCAGGGCCGGCAGCCCGTGGCGCGCATCGAGCACCAGCAAGCCCGGTGGCACGCTGCAACGGGTCAGCACCGCCACCGCCATGCCGCTTTGCGCCGCGGCCAGATGGCCGGCGATGCTCGGGCTGCTGCAAACGACGCGGTAAGCGCGGCGTTCGGCACCCAGCGCCGCGAGCGCCGCCTCGCGCGCCCGCGATCCGGCCTCATAGACCGCGATCGGCAAAGGATCGCGTAGCCAGACTTCGTATTGCGGCGCGCCGACCCAGGCCAGCGGTTCGCGAAACAACAAGCGGCCGCGCTGGGCGCGGTCGCGCGTCACCACGGCCAGATCGAGTTCGCCGCGCTGCACCTTCGGGATGAGCACGGTCGATTGATCGCCGACCAGGGTGATTTCGACCCCCGCATGGCGGGCGGCGAAGGTGCGCAGCACCGGCGTGAGATAGGCCAGCGCGTAATCGTCGGGCACGCCCAGGCTGACCGTGCCGGTGAGCGCATTCGCGCGCAAGGCCGCGACCGCTTCGCCATGCACCGCGAGCAGGCGGCGCGCATAGCCGAGCAGTTCGGCCCCCGCCGGCGTCAGTGCCAGATGACGCGGCCCGCGGGTGAGCACCGGGCGGCCGATCGCTTCTTCGAGTTTGCGCAATTGCATGCTGAGCGCCGATTGCGAGCGATGGATCTTGGGCGCGGCCGCGGTGAGCGAGCCCGCATCGACGACGGTGACGAAGGCGCGCAGCCAGTCGAGTTGAAGATCGGTCGTGGCGCTCATGGTCGAAAAGTATTCGAAAAACGCATCGTAATCCTTCGAACGATGCGCTTGTCGAAACATGACCATCGCCCCGAGCATGACGGACATGACGACACCTGCCTCCGATTCCCCCGAACATTCCGCCATCCCCGCGTCCACGCGGGCCGACCGCGGCGCCGTCGCCGAGCAGCAGCGGGGCGTCTGGCTGATGATCGCGGGCGGCTTGTTGCTCGGCACGCTCGGCGTCTTTCTCGAAGAGGCGGGTCAGCATCCGCTCACCGCGGTGGTCTTTCGTTGCGGCTTCGGCCTGGCGGCGCTGCTGGCCTACGGGGCCTGGACCTGGCGCTTGTACGAATTGCGGCTGCATGGCCGGGCCTGGCTGGCCGCGCTCGTGGCGGGCGGGCTGATGGTCGCGAACTGGGCGATGTTCTTCGGCGCGATCCGGCACACCTCGATCGCGGTGGCGACCGTGGTCTTCCATGTCCAGCCGCTCTGGGTCATGGCCTTCGGCGCCTGGCGTCTGCGCGAGGCGGTGCCGCGCCGGCGCATCGTGGCGGCGGGCGTGGCGCTCGCCGGTCTGACGTTGGCGACCGGCGTGTTCGAGGCCGGCGGACCGGCGCGCGATGCCGGGTATTGGTGGGGCGTGGCGCTGTGCCTGGGCGGATCGCTCAGTTATGCGGGCGTGACCTTGATCGCGGCGGTCGAACGCAGTCTGTCTTCGTTCGCGCTGGCGGCCTGGCAATGCCTGGTGGGCCTGCTGGCGCTCGGCTGGTGGCCGTTCATGCACGGCTGGCCGGCCTTCGGTGGCGCCTGGGGCTGGCTGGCCGGCCTGGGCGTCGTGCATACGGGCATGGCCTATGTGCTGCTCTATGCGGGTATGAGCCGACTACCGACCAGCCGGGTGGCCGTGTTGCAATTCGTCTATCCTGCCATGGCCATCCTCATGGATGCCGCCGTTTACGGGCGGGTGCTGGGCCCGGTGCAATCGATCGGCGTGGCGATGATGGGCCTGGCCTTATGGACGGTGCGACGTTAGCGCCGACTGGAGACGAGCGCGCATGATTTCCAAGAAGTACCGCTACCTGATCGCCCTGGCGCGCGAAAAGCATTTCGGCAAGGCGGCGGCCCGTTGCAATGTGTCGCCCTCGACCTTGTCGGCCGCGATCCGCGATCTCGAAATCGAACTGGGCGTGCCGATCGTCGAACGCGGCCACCAGTATTCGGGCCTCACCCGCGAAGGCTTGTGCGTGCTCGAATACGCGCAACGCATGGCCGAATCGTCCGAAGGCCTGCGGCAGGAACTCGGGCGGTTGCGCGACGGGCTGAGCGGCGAATTGCGCATCGGCGTGATTCCGACCGGACTGACCGTCGTCGCGTCGCTGACCTCGAGTTTCGCGCGCCATCATCCGCTCGTGACGGCGCAAGTGCTTTCCTTGAGCACCGACGAGATCCTCGATCGCCTGCGCCGGTTCGAGATCGACGCCGGCGTGATCTACACCCAGTCGGGCGGCGCGCCCGATCTGCAGGTGCTGCCGATCTGGAGCGAGGACCATGTGCTGCTCACCAGCCGCCATGGCGAACTCGACAACCGCGAAGTCATCACCTGGCGCGAAGCGAGCGGCTTGTCGTTATGCCTGCTCACGCGCGACATGCAAAACCGCAAGACCATCGATGGCGTTTTCGCGGGCCTTGGTTGCAGCGCGCGGCCGACCATCGAAACCAATTCCATCGTCAGCATGCTGGCCCATGTCTGCTCGGGCGTCTGGTCGAGCATTGTGCCGCGCAGCGTGCTCGACATGATCGGCATACCGGGCGGCATGCGGGTGCTCGAACTCGTCGCGCCCTCGGTCGCCTGGACCACCGGACTCGTCACCCTGACGCGCGATCCCAACCCGCCGATGGTGCAGGCCTTGCTCGCCGTCGCCCAGGAGTTGCGCATTTCATTCGGCGCAGACGAATGAACGTTCGGAATTTATCGTTTTGCATTCCCATGACTTGGTCTTAGCTTCGCGCTAACCCAAAGCGAGGCGCGTTCAGCGCCCAAGAAGTTCAACTACCGGAGGAGGAGAAGATTATGTCGGCTGTCGCCAGCCCGGCCGGGTACGGGCTACTCTCGAAAGAACGCACGATCGCAAAGCCGGGCTTCAACCGGTGGCTGGTTCCGCCGGCCGCGCTCGCGATCCATCTGTGCATCGGCATGGCCTATGGCTTCTCGGTGTTCTGGCTGCCGCTGTCCAAGGCGGTGGGCATCACCGAATCGCTGGCCTGCCCGAAGGACATGGGCTTTTTCGAGACCGTCTTCGCCACATCCTGCGACTGGAAGATTTCCATGCTCGGCTGGATGTACACGCTGTTCTTCGTCTTCCTCGGCTCTTCGGCCGCGATCTGGGGCGGCTGGCTCGAACGTGCGGGCCCGCGCAAGGCCGGTGTCGTGGCGGCCTTGTGCTGGTGCGGCGGCCTCGTCATCTCGGCCATCGGCGTCAAGACCCATCAGATCTGGATGCTCTGGCTCGGCTCGGGCGTGATCGGCGGCATTGGTCTGGGTCTGGGCTACATCTCGCCGGTGAGCACACTCATCAAATGGTTTCCCGACCGCCGCGGCATGGCGACCGGCATGGCCATCATGGGCTTTGGCGGCGGCGCGATGATCGGCGCGCCTTTGGCCGACAAGCTCATGAAGCACTTTTCCACAGCCACCTCGGTCGGCGTCTGGGAAACCTTCCTGACCATGGCGGCGATCTACTTCGTCTTCATGATGGCGGGCGCGCTTGGTTACCGCGTGCCGGCCGCGAACTGGAAGCCGGCCGGCTGGAACGGTCCGACCAACACCGCCAAGGGCATGGTCACCAATTCGCATGTGCATCTGAACGTGGCCTCCAAGACGCCGCAGTTCTGGCTGATCTGGGCGGTGCTATGCCTGAACGTGACCGCGGGCATCGGCATCCTGGGCATGGCCTCGCCGTTGTTGCAGGAAGTCTTCGGCGGCAAGCTCATCGGCGTCGATGTCGCCTTCAATGACCTCACCGGTGCGCAAAAAGCCCAGATCGCCGCGATCGCCGCGGGCTTCACGGGGCTGCTTTCGTTGTTCAACATCGGCGGGCGCTTCTTCTGGGCCTCGTTGTCCGACAAGCTCGGCCGCAAGACCACCTATCTGATCTTCTTCGCCCTGGGCATCGTGTTGTACGCCTCGATCCCGTGGACGGCCAAGTCGGGTGGGCTCGCGCTGTTCGTGGCTTTCTTCTGCGTCATCTTGTCGATGTACGGCGGCGGCTTCGCCACGGTGCCGGCCTATCTGGCCGACATGTTCGGCACCCGCATGGTCGGCGCCATCCATGGCCGGCTGCTCACGGCCTGGTCGACGGCAGGGGTACTCGGTCCGGTCTTGGTGAACTACATCCGCGAATATCAACTCGAACATGGCGTGGCGCGCGCGGACGCTTACACCATCACGATGTACATCCTCGCGGGCCTGCTGGTGCTGGGCTTGGTCTGCAACTGGGCGGTGCGCCCGGTGGCCGAAAAGCACTACATGAGCCCCGAGGAACTGGCCGAGGAAAAGAAACTCGCCGACGACACCCATGTGCATTTCGGCAAGGATGCCCAGGCGCTCGCGAGCGAAGTCTCGCACTCGGGCAAGGTGGCGCTGGCCTGGCTCGCGGTCGGTATCCCGCTCGCATGGGGAATCTGGATCACGCTGCAAAAGGCCGTCGTGCTGTTCAAATAAGTGGAAAGCGGTATGAGCGACACAGCAGAACTCGAAGCGATCATCGCAGCGCACGCCGGCAAACCCGGCGCGTTGCTGCCCCTCTTGCATGCGCTCCAGGAACGCCTGGGCCATGTGCCCGAGGCGGCGCTGCCGCTCATCGCGAGCGCGCTGCATTTGTCGCGCGCCGAGGTGCATGGGGTGGTCAGCTTCTATCACCACTTCCGGCGCACGCCGCCGGGCCGTCATGTGGTGCAGTTCTGCCGTGCCGAGGCTTGCCAGGCGCGCGGCGCGACCCAGCTCGAAGCCCATGTGCTCGGCAGCCTCGAATGCGCTTGGCATGAAACCACCGCCGACGGCGCGGTAACCCTCGAACCCGTTTATTGCCTGGGCAATTGCGCGTGCGGGCCGTCGCTGATGATCGACGATGAACTCGTCGGCCGCGTCGATGCCGCGGCCTTCGATGCCCGCATCGCCGATTTGCGCGCCGAACTCGAAGACGCGAAAGGAGTGCCGGCATGACGCGCGTTTATGTGCCCATCGATGCGAGCGCCTTGTCGCTCGGCGCCGATCGCGTTGCGGCAGCCATCGTCGCCGAAGCCGCCAAGCGCGGGCGCGAAGTGGAATTGGTGCGCAACGGCACCCGCGGCATGGTCTGGCTCGAACCGCTGGTGGAAGTGGACACCGCGCACGGCCGGGTGGCCTACGGCCCGGTGCAAGTGGGCGATGTGCCCGAATTGTTCGCCGCCGGCTTCCTTGATGGCCGGCCGCATCGGCTCGGGCATGGCATCACCGAACACATTCCGTACTTTGCGGGCCAGGAACGGCTGACGTTTGCGCGGGTCGGCATCACCGCGCCTTTGTCGATCGATGATTACCTCGCGCATGAAGGCTTTGCCGGCCTCAAGCGGGCGCTTGCGATGAAGCCGGCCGACATCGTGCGCGAAGTGACCGACTCAGGTCTGCGTGGGCGCGGCGGCGCAGCCTTTCCGACCGGCATCAAATGGAACACCGTGCTCGGCGCCGAGGCCAGCCAGAAATACATCGTCTGCAATGCCGACGAAGGCGATTCGGGCACCTTCTCCGACCGCATGCTGATGGAAGGTGATCCGTATTGCCTGATCGAAGGCATGACGATCGCAGGCCTCGCGGTTGGCGCGACCCAGGGCTACATCTATCTGCGCTCCGAATATCCGCATGCGTTCCGCACACTGGCAGCGGCCATCGACGCGGCGCGCGCGGACGGTTATCTGGGCACGGATGTCTGCGGCTCGGGCAAGACCTTCGAGCTTGAAGTGCGCATGGGCGCGGGCGCCTACATTTGCGGCGAAGAAACCTCGCTGCTCGAAAGCCTCGAAGGCAAGCGCGGCATCGTGCGCTTCAAGCCGCCGTTGCCGGCGCTCAAAGGCCTGTTCGGCCAGCCGACCGTCATCAACAACGTCATGTCGCTGGGCTCGGTGCCCATCATCCTCGCGCGCGGCGCCGCGTTCTATCGCGATTACGGCATGGGCCGCTCGCACGGCACGCTGCCCTTCCAGCTCACCGGCAACATCCGCCATGGCGGCCTGGTTGAAAAAGCCTTCGGCATCACGCTGCGCGAATTGCTTTACGACTACGGCGGCGGCTCGGCCTCGGGCCGGCCGATCCGCGCGGTGCAAGTCGGCGGACCGCTCGGCGCGTATGTGCCCGAAGCGCGCTTCGATGTGCCGCTCGACTACGAAGCCTATGCCGCGATGCAGGCCATGATCGGCCATGGCGGCATCGTCGTCTTCGACGACAGCGTCGACCTCGCGCGCATGGCGCGTTATGCGATGGAATTCTGCGCGGTCGAATCCTGCGGCAAATGCACGCCTTGCCGCATCGGCTCGACGCGCGGGGTGGAAGTCATCGACCGCATCATCGCCGGCGAAGAGGCGGGCAAAAACCTCGCGCTGCTGCAATCGTTGTGCGACACCATGATCAACGGTTCGCTATGCGCCCTCGGTGGCATGGCGCCATACCCGGTGCTCTCGGCCCTCGAACATTTCCCCGAGGACTTCGGCATCGCGACCCAGGCCGCGGCCTGAGGTGCGCAGGAGAACGCCATGTCTTTGAATCACAGCCTCGATTGCGGCACGCCCGCGCGCAAGTCGGAAGAACTCGTCACCCTCACCATCGACGGCACCGAGGTGACGGTCCCGAAGGGCACGTCCATCATGCGCGCCGCGGCCGAACTCGGCACCGCCATCCCCAAGTTGTGCGCGACCGACAGCCTCGAACCTTTCGGCTCCTGCCGCATGTGCCTGGTGGAAATCGAAGGTGCCGACGGCCGCCGCTACAAAGGCTATCCGGCCTCGTGCACGACCTTGGTCGAACCTGGCATCACCGTGCGCACCCAAACGCCCAAGCTCGCCGAGTTGCGCCGCAATGTGATGGAGCTGTACATCTCCGACCATCCGCTCGATTGCCTGACCTGCGCGGCCAACGGCAATTGCGAATTGCAAGACACCGCGGGCCAGGTCGGCTTGCGCGAAGTGCGCTATGGCTTCAAGGGCGAAAACCATTTCGATGTGAAGAACGAGGGCAAATGCGCGTCGTATCGCGCCGATGGTGCGAAGAAGGACGAATCGAATCCGTACTTCACTTATGACCCGGCCAAATGCATCGTCTGCAACCGTTGTGTGCGCGCTTGCGAAGAACAGCAAGGCACGTTCGCGCTGACGATCTCGGGCCGCGGTTTTGCGTCGCGCGTTTCGCCGGGCATGAACGAGCCGTTCATGGAATCGGAATGCGTGTCGTGCGGCGCCTGCGTGGCCGCCTGCCCGACCGCGACCCTGACCGAAAAGACCGTCATCGAACAAGGCCAGCCCGAAAAGAGCATCGTGACCACCTGCGCGTATTGCGGCGTGGGCTGCGGCTTCGAAGCGCAGATGCAAGGGACCCAGGTGGTACGCATGGTCCCGTGGAAAGACGGCCAGGCCAACCACGGCCATTCGTGCGTGAAGGGGCGTTTCGCGTGGGGCTATGCGACCCATCCCGACCGCATCAAGACGCCGATGATCCGCAAGAGCATCGACGACCCTTGGCAGGCGGTGAGCTGGGACGAGGCCATCGCTTACGCGGCCTCGGAATTCAAGCGCATTCAGGCCAAGCACGGGCGCAATGCCATCGGCGGCATCACCTCGTCGCGCTGCACGAATGAAGAAACTTACCTCGTGCAAAAGCTCGTGCGCGCGGCTTTCGGCAACAACAATGTCGATACCTGCGCGCGGGTCTGTCATTCACCGACCGGTTACGGTCTGGGCGTGACGCTCGGCACTTCGGCCGGCACGCAAACCTTCGATTCCGTGCTCGACGCCGATGTGATCGTGGTGATGGGCGCCAACCCGTCGGCCGGGCATCCGGTGTTTGCTTCGCAACTCAAGCGCCGGGTGCGCGAAGGCGCGCGTCTGATCGTCATCGATCCGCGCAGCATCGAGCTGGTCGACAGCCCGCACGTGGCGGCCGACTTCCATCTCAAGCTGTTGCCGGGCACCAATGTCGCCATCGTCACCGCGCTCGCGCATGTGATCGTGACCGAAGGCCTGGTCAATGAAACCTATGTGGCCGAGCGTTGCGATGCCGAGTCGTTCAAGCTATGGCGCGAATTCGTCGCGCGGCCCGAGCATTCGCCCGAAGCCACCGAAGCCGTGACGGGCGTGCCCGCGGCCGTGGTACGCGGCGCCGCGCGCTTGTACGCGACCGGCGGCAACGCGGCCATTTATTACGGCCTGGGCGTGACCGAGCACAGCCAGGGCTCGACCACCGTTATGGGCATCGCCAACCTCGCGATGGCGACCGGCAATGTCGGCCGCATGGGCGTGGGCGTGAACCCCTTGCGCGGGCAGAACAATGTCCAGGGCTCGTGCGACATGGGCTCCTTCCCGCATGAATTCCCGGGCTACCGCCATGTATCGGACGACACCGTGCGCGGCAGCTTCGAGCAAGCCTGGGGCGTGGCGCTGGATGCCGAGCCGGGCCTGCGCATTCCGAACATGTTCGAAGCCGCGCTCGACGGCAGCTTCAAGGGGCTGTATTGCGAAGGCGAAGACATCGTCCAGTCCGACCCCAACACCCAGCATGTGGAAGCCGCGCTGCGCGCGATGGAATGCGTGGTGGTGCAAGACATCTTCCTCAACGAGACCGCCAAGTTCGCGCATGTGCTGCTGCCGGGTTCGTCCTTCCTCGAAAAGAACGGCACCTTCACCAATGCCGAGCGCCGCATTTCGCGCGTGCGCAAGGTGATGCCGCCGCTCGCGGGCAAGGAGGATTGGGAAGTGACGGTGGCCTTGTCGAACGCGCTCGGCTACCCCATGAACTACGCACATCCGTCGGAAATCATGGACGAGATCGCGCGCCTCACGCCCACCTTTGCCGGCGTCAGCTACGACAAGATCGAGCGCCTGGGCAGCGTGCAATGGCCATGCAACGACAGCACGCCCGAGGCCGGCACCGCGATCATGCACATCGACCGCTTCGTGCGCGGCAAGGGCCGCTTCATGCTCACGCAATATCAGCCGACCGACGAGAAGATCAACGAGCGCTATCCGCTGATCCTGACCACCGGCCGCATCCTCTCGCAATACAACGTGGGCGCACAGACCCGGCGCACCCACAACAACCAATGGCATAGCGAAGACGTGCTCGAAATCCATCCGCACGACGCCGAGGAACGCGGCGTGAAGGAAGGCGATTGGGTCGGCATCGCGAGCCGCGCGGGCGAAACTGTGCTGCGCGCGACCATCACCGAGCGCGTGCAGCCGGGCGTGGTCTACACCACCTTCCACTTCCCCGAATCGGGCGCGAATGTCATCACCACCGACAATTCCGATTGGGCCACCAATTGCCCCGAGTACAAGGTGACGGCGGTGCAGGTCACGCCGGTCGCGCAGCCGTCGGAATGGCAGCGCCGGTATGCGGATTTCCGCCGTGCGCAGATCGATCGCCTGCCTGGGCGCGGCAAACGGGAGCGCGAACGTGTCTGAACCCGTTGCCGCGCGCAGTGTGCGCCGCTTCGATGGCGAGGCGGCCACCGACGGCATCGAACTGCTCATCGAAGAAGTGCCGGTCGCGCTGGTGTTCAACGGCATTTCTCATGCGGTGATGCTTGCGACGCCGGCCGATCTCGAAGACTTCGGGTTGGGCTTCGCCTTGAGCGAAGGGATCGTCGATTCGGCAGCCGAGGTGCGCAGCATCGAGGTCGCGGCGCATGGCGCGGGCATCGAGGTGGCACTCGAGATCGCGTCGGCGCGCTTTGCCGCGCTTAAGACGCATCGCCGCACGCTCGCCGGGCGCACCGGCTGCGGGCTATGCGGCATCGAGAGTCTGGCCGCGCTCAATACGCCGGCCACGCCGTTGGCGCAAGACCTGCGGGTGCGGGTGCCGGCCATCAGCGCCGCGCTCGATGCGATGCGCGCGCAACAACGGCTGCATGCCCAAACCGGCGCGGCGCATGCGGCCAGCTTCGCCACGCCTGACGGCACGCTGCTGTGCACGCGCGAAGATGTGGGCCGCCACAACGCGCTCGACAAACTCATCGGCGCGATGGCGCGCGCCGGCCTCGATCCGCGCGCGGGCTTCATCGGCGTGAGCAGCCGCGCCAGCTATGAGATGGTGGCCAAGACCGCGCGTGCCGGGGTGGGCCTGCTGGCCGCGATGGCGGCGCCCACCGCGCATGCGGCGCGGGTGGCGGCCCAACTCAATTTGACCCTGGTGGCCAAAGCGCGCGGGCGGCGGTTCATCGCCGTGACCGGCGCCGATCACCTCCTGACCGAAGACGTGCCGAACACCGTCCAGCCATGAACTCCGAACACCTCGTCAAGATGGCCAACCAGATCGCGGGTTTTTTTGCGAGCTATCCCGATCAGGAACAGGCGGCGGCCGAAACCGCGACCCATTTGCGCAAGTTCTGGGCGCCGCCGATGCGCGATCGGCTGATCGCACATGCGCACGAAGCCGGCGACGATCTCGCGCCGGTGGCGCGGCGCGCCGTGGAGTTGTTGCAGACCGCGCATTGAGCGTCGGCCGCCGTGCCGCCGATTCGGCTGCGCGGCAAGACATCCGCGCTCGGCAAGGCTAAGATGCCGCGCATGCGCTCACTCGCCTTTCTCCTGCTCGTGGCCCTCGCCACCCCCGCCGGTGCCGCCGAGTTGTACCGCTGTACCGTCAAAGGCCGCACCGTCTATCAAGACGCGCCGTGCAAAGACGGCCGCAAGATCGATACCGACGAGCGCGAGGCCATTCGTGGCTACAACTCGCGCCGCGACGATGGCGCCACGCCCGCCGCAGGCTCGGCCCCGGTCGGGCCCGCCGCGGCCCCGGCGCCGGCGCCGGCGCCGGCGCCGGCCGCACCGGTCAATGTGCCGCAAGCGCCGCCACGCGTGCCGCCGTCCGGCGCGTCAGCGGGCGGTGCCAGCGATGAATGCCCGGCCTTGCTGGCGCGGGCCGAGGGCTTGCGCCGGCAGGTGCAAAGCGCCGCGGCGGCCGACAAAGCCCGGCTGACCGAAGCATTGCGCGCTGCCGAGACCCAGGCCGCGGCGCGCAAATGCGCTGGCGGAACCTGATGCCGCGCCGAACCCACGGGCGCGCACGACATGCTGCCTAAGCACCAGCGGGCGCTGGCCTTGACGGCCGGCGTACTGGCGTTGGCTGCGCTGGGCTGGCTGGTCGCTGATGCACTGCGTTCGCGTGCCGCAGCGCCGTCGGCCGCGGCGGTTGCCGGCGCGCCGGCCGCCCGCACACCGCCCGGCAATCTGGCGGTGCAGGAAGGGGTGCGCAAAGGCCGCACCCGGCGCGGCATCGAATACACGCCCAGCCCGTGCCCGCCCGGCAGCACCGAGCAAGCGATCGACAAAGGGTCGGTGACGGTGGTGGACCTGCCGCGCC
>JADHEF010000883.1_pt1 | contig 24277 bp, 32 predicted proteins | sample 8952391 | NCBI WGS metagenome assembly JADHEF01 (sample SAMN16124439, study PRJNA663245) | bioreactor sludge metagenome | isolation source: sludge (nitrite) | place: India:Bengaluru | collected 2019-02-28 | reverse complement strand
ACAACCTCTTCACCCCTCTTCATAAGCTCTCCCATTTCAAACATAGTCCAGTTTTTGTTTTCTATATTATCTTTCGCTCCATCAAAAATATTTCCGTATGCCCCTTGCGATGTATAAATATTGATTACATCCTTTATTGTTTCATCCTGCACAAGATTGTAAAAATAACTTACTGTCCTCTTGTTCTCATCAGCTGTATCTTTTATCCTTTTGCATACTTCCGTTATTTCTTTTATCATTTTTACATTTACATTCACTTTATTGATAAAAAGGATCTCTTTTATCCACTCCACCGCCCATATAAGATCACTTTCATCCTGAATATTAAGAGGCTGCAAAACGACACTTCCCTCTTCTCCGTCCTGGACACCAAGCTCGTAATATGCACCTCCCACATTTTTCGTAAGAGCAAGCGCACTTTTATCTTTATCAAAAATTACAACCCCTGCCCCCGGATATCTTAAAAAAGAAGCTTCAAGCATAGTAAGAATTGTGGATTTTCCTGATCCTGTCGGCCCAAGTATAAGGGTGTGTCCCACATCCCCAACATGGAGATTAACGAAAAAAGGCGTACCGCCTGTAGTAGTTGCCAGAAACAACGGATTACCGTTTCCGCAGATTTTTTTTAAATGACTATTTTCCCTGTCGCCATTCCAAACTGACGACAAAGAAATAAGATGAGAAAAATTAATGCTATTAAGCGTGGGTTTCCTTACATTTGCATGTACCTGTCCAGGGATAGCCCCCAAAAAAGCTTGAAACGTGTTAAAATCTTCAAGCCTTACACATATTCCGTCTTTTTCTATTTGCTTTTTTATCTGTTCCTGTTTTTTCCTGGCCTTCTCTTCCTCTTCGTCCCATACTATAAATACAGTTGTTAGAAATCCGAATGAAGCAAGTTCTTTTCCAATTACCTCAAGAGCCTCTTCTGTTCCCTGCATTTTATTCAAATCTTCAATGTTTAATTTCTTATCTGTATTTCCAAGTTTTTCTTTTAAGAACCCTGTAAATCCGCCTGTCGCTTTGTTGTGATATATTTCCCTCATCTTCTTTACATACTTTAACGACTCTTGCGTCCCAAGCGGTATATAACGTGTTGTCCATCTAAATTCAAACGGCAGAGACACAAGCGAATCAAACATTCCAATTCTTGAAAGTGATGGAAAATCAACGACACTTCCAACATAAACATAATAATTATCCATTTTAAGAGGGCATGAGCCTTGCGGAATTGTTGAGGCAAAAAGAAGATCAAGCCCGAACGGTATCTCAGGCATTGTGACAGGCTGTGTTTTTAATGTAGTGGTATAGTTATGATAAGATAATAATTCCTCTTTTTCTAAAAGAATTACTTCCTTAAAAACACTTGCAAGCATGTTAAAAAGATTGTGTGTTTCTGTAAGAAAGTATTTATATTCATTATTAATTGACTGTGAATCTTTTTGTTTATATAAATATTTGTTTACGAGTTCCCTTCCTCCCGCTCCCGCCTGATATCCTATAGTAAAATACTTTTCTATTTCAAAATACTTGAAATCTATTGCACTTTTATATCTTAAATCATCAAGCCGTTGCGTGAAGGGATCAGGGAACCTATCTTTTTTATACCTTTCAATTTCTGTTTTTTTTATTTCATAAAAGCAGCACCAGCCTTCTCCAAGTCTTCTTACTGCCTCATTAAATATTCTTTGAATTGACAATATCGAATCATCATCAAGTGATATAAAATCATGCCCTAAAACTTTTACGGTACGTGTAAAAAGATTGTCTTTGTTGAGTATAGTCGTCTCATCTACCATACACGCTTGTGGCAGGTAATCTGAGTAGTAAGCATTTTTTGTTTTATACTCATATAAATCAATCACTTAATTTAACCTTTCTTCCGCTTGAAAATAGATGATAAATATTTCAACAAAATTGACATCAAAATATTTTGTGAGGACATAACAGATGTAGTGAACCATTGCACAAACAATTACAAAATATAGTTGTCCTGCGGCAAACACCACAAAAAGAGCCGAAGCCCATATTACAAAAAAAATGTTCCTGGGAATGCCAGAGATAAGGTCGTGTACTATAAATGCTTTAAAGACAGGAAACTCATACATATTAAAACGCCCAATTAACAATTGTCTGAGCTGAGAAGCAAATCCCCCCGCCAATAATCACAAAAAACAATTTCTCCTTCATTCCCTGACCGCCAATCGCAGCAATCGCAATACCAATAATTGCAATAACAGCCGCCAGGATAAGCCTTGCCGTATTTCCTGTAAGCATTTCAACAACTGTCTCCAGCGTGTCATTCCAGGGCGCATCCTCCGCAAAAACCCCGACACAAACCAGACAGAAAAATAAAACAATAAAAAACAATTTCTTTTTATTCATTTGTTTTCTCCTTTAATTATTAAAAGGCAATGCCTCTTATTTACATATTTACTCTTTTCATAAGTATCTCTTTATTCATTACTCCAATTGGAGCGAGAATTTCCCTGAGTAATACTTTACCGTTTTTCATTTCAACAAATATTATTAGATTTACAGCCTCTGCAACTAATTCCATTGACGCATTAACAACTACTTCCTGACAAAGCTGAATAAGTCTTTCCGGTACGCTCTCGGCAGAATTTGCGTGTATAGTTGCAAAACCTCCTGAATGTCCTGTGTTCCATGCCTTAAGCAAATCAAGCGCAGCGCCATCCCTCACTTCCCCTACTATTATTCTTTCAGGAGAACATCTCATCGCATCTTTAACCGCGTCTCTGTATGTATAATTATTGTCAGTAAGTATCTTTAACACATTAGGGATGTTGCACATAACTTCTGCCGTGTCTTCTATAATCTGAACTCTTTCTGTTTCTCCAATTTTTCCAACAAGAGCATTTAATAGTGTTGTCTTTCCCGATCCTGTAGCCCCGGCAATAATTACATTTTTTTTATTTTCAACAACATTAATTAAATAGTTATATGTTTTTTCTTCTATAAGACCGTGTGATAGATAATCTTCAAGTGTTAATGATTTTTCTTTAGCCATACGAAAACATATTGTTGTTCCTTCAACTACTGGAGGAATTAAAATCTGTACTCTTGATTTTATTCTTTTTTTATCTTTTTCAAATTCATATATACCGGAGGCAGACCTGTTTCTTTCATTTATCAATTTTTCATTTTTTGTTGACAGTAGCCGTGCAATTATATTTCTTTCCGACTCGGTAAAAACAATATTTGTTTTTTGTTTGCCCGTTTTATAGTCTTTAATAAAGACTGTTCCCGATGGGTTAATATTTATGTCAATAGTAGATTCTTTCAAAAAGTAAGGTTCTATTTTTTGTAAGTTCTCAAGCAATCCTTCCATATTGTTTATATTATATAATATAATGATACAGTATACAAGATAATATTATATTAACATACACATTTTATTCTGTTGCGCTGGCGAATAAAAACTATTTACATCGCGGATATTTTTATATATAATTGTATAGATATTTGTATAGATGAAGGAAGAAATGGCTACAAATAATAAAAGTAAAGCATCTAATTTTTCCATGAATATAGATGACGATGAAAAGAAAATAATTTCCAATATACTTAATATCCTGGACATTTATAAAGAACATATTTTAACTGATCCCAACATGCCAGATGAATTAAAGGAACTTCTTTCTCAATCAGATGCTTTAAATAAGCGTATTCCTATGGCTTCTATAATTAAAACAATTGTTATTGGTTTTTATAATGGCCGGGATTTTAAAAAATACCGCCTTAATTACGACAAATTAAGTAAAACCATAAGCGAAGATTTTAAAGCCTAAGCCCCTCTTTTCATTTCCTGCCTTACTTCTTTTTTCATTCCTTTTTCTTTCTCTTTTTGAATATTCGCAAGAACGGAATTGATTGAAAGTGTCATGTTTTTATCTCCGAGAACCATTTCCTTACCAGTTGTTTCAAAGTTGTGTTTCTTAAGCTCTGATTCAAGAATATACGCCCTTGATCCCTCAATATTCATTATCCTTGACGCTGGTATTTCATAGGTAATTTTGTTCTTTTTTATAACAACAATTTCTTTGTCATTTTTATAACTTATACCGTCTGTTTCTATTTGCTTGTATGATAAATTGCGTACACAAATACCGTGCTTTTCATACTGCATTTCGAGCACCCCTTTTGAGTATATAATTCCATCTATTTTTTCTTCTTTGTTTTCCATGATCCCTTTAGGAACATGTGCGACAAAATTTTTCTTTTTTACATAAAAACCATTTTCATCTTCTTTTAAGATCGTGCATCCCGCTTTTAATATTTTTTCTTCCAGCTGGGGATTTTTATTTTTAATAAGACTTCTTTCTTTCTCTAATACTTTTTCCATTAAATCTTTTTTACAGTAATTTTCTATTACCTGGCTGCCTATGTTTACATAGTTCCTTTTTGTTTCAAGTTCCATTTCAAAAACTTTGAGTTTTTTCGCGACTCTTGCATCCAGGCAAAAACTTCTTTTTTCAACATCAATATTTTTAATATATTTTTCTTCAACAGCAAACTTTCGCCCATACTGCTCAAATTCAAGATATCCTTTCTCTTTCCCTTCGTTGTAATTATCATAAGCAATCTGTAAATATGGTAGTTTTCTTTGTGTTATTCCTGTCATGGAATACGCCAAAAGAGGTACACCATTCTTTTTAACTTCTTCTGTAATCTCTTCTTTTGTTCTTATATTTTTAGATACCCACCCTACCCAATCAAGTTCTTTCGAATAAACCAGATTGTGATTTTCAATACTTTTAAGAAGTTTTATATTTTCATGTATTTCAGGCGCATTATTAATCCGATCTGTTACATTAGTTTCTTCTTTCATTTGCGAACCTCTTCAGCCTCTTTTAATTTGCCTTAACATATTCTTTATTTTTTTCCCGATAAGCCCTTTTCCCATATAGCTCATTTCTGAAAACAGTTATTATTTCTTTTTGGGATTTTATATTTCTTACCTGGACGCCTTTCAGTGTTAATACACTGTCAAGATATTTCTTACTTGCCTTATAAAGCACCGCATTTTCATTGTTTACTGTTTCAATTATATTTCTTACAAAAATTTCCTTATCAGTGCTTGAGTCAACACTTAATATAAAATTCCTTATAACCTGTCCCCTTATCACATCGTCCTTTATTTTTTCCTGTCCATCAAAAGCCCTTAGCTGCTTTCTTTTATTTATGTCTTCCGCAATCTTATTTGCCTGATTTATATTGTCATTCCACATAAAAAAATCATAACAGGCTATCCAGTTTGTCTGTTTGTCCCTTATATAAATCCCTTCCTTGAGATCATCTTTTTTGTAAATTTCAAAATATTTATTGAAATCACAAAAATACTCATCAGTAATAAAACTTCTTTCTTTGCTTCCAAAAATATCCATTCTTGAGAGCGCCATTTCTTTGCCCGTCATATATGCTACGGATTTTGTAATTAACTTGCTTTTTACGAAGTAGTCATATTCATGGCAATAAATTACTTTATCCCCGTATTTGTCTCTTTTATACTTTGAAATCATTTCAAACCTGTTTTTATCAACACGCACTGTCCCTTCAAGACAATCCCTTCTCACTCCTTTTTCTATAACAGTTTTGTATAAATCAAGCCTTTCCACTTTTTTCTCCTTTCATCAATTAGATTTTATCTCGGCCGGGTAATATAGATCCGGCGCTCGGCTTGTTTTATCAGATTGAACTTGCTTCTCATCATCTTCCAATAAACTCAACCCCTCTTTAATGCATTTATCACATTGGTAAACATGTAGTGGTATTTCTTTGTTATATCTTATTGAGATAATACATCGCTCTGTACATGTGGTTTCAATGCCAGTAGCTCCGCAGGTATCACACATGTGCGAATAGTTTTTTTCTCCAAGCCTGTTATTCATACTTTCCCTCAAAACTAACACTTCCTTTAAATGAATAAGCGCCCATATAAAAGGGCGCTTAAAAGAAACTATTATCTTTCCTTTTCCTTTTCTTTTTTGAGCTCGGCAAAGTGTTTGTTTATTTTTATTTGCATTGATTTTGAAGTCATGTAAAACGGCTCTTTTTTTGTTTCAAGATTCGTCTTTTCCGCAACACTTGCTGGTGTATTAAGCTTTTTGTTTACCGGATCAAGCCTTTCTATACTATATTTTGATACTGTAAAGTTCTTCCCATTTTGTACTATTTCAACGTCTCCTTTCTCGTTGAAAGAAACATTATCAAATTCGACTTCAACAAATTTGATTTTTCTTGATGTCACTTTGCCTTTAGTCTCGTCGTAAATTTCCTTTGGAACCCCCTGTTTATTAAGTATCCCGTAAATTTCTTTTTCCGATAGAAAAGAACCATCTTTGCTTTTCGGAACCCAACCTACCATTTTTGTGTTTTCAGCAAAAATCAGGCAGCATTTTTCTTTTTCTTCAAGAACCTGTAATTTTTCAGGTATTTCTGTTTGAGTCATTTTCCACCTCTTATATATTATATAAATATGCTGTATATAATAATATTATACTATGTTGTATGTGTCTATGTTTTTATTTAATCTGTTTTACAAAATTACTGGGATTTTTTTTCTTTTTTTTGTTTGTTTTGATTTTTCTGGAATTTATCTTTATCGTAATCTTCTTTCAAATTATCAAATGCATGTATTGTTTTCTCATACAGTTCGATTTCTTCCCTGTTCATATAAAGCTTGTGATCCTTCATTCTAACACCCTTAATACCTTCTCAGCTGTATACGCTTTATCTTTTCCTTCAATAAGCTGGCAGTGTTTTATATTTATAAGAACAAGCAGCTTATTTATTTTTATCCTCTTGTCTCTGTTTTTTAAAAGAATAAACCTTTTATCCAGCATAAACTCCTCCTGTTATTGAATAACATAAGGAGTACTGTTTTTATTTATCTTTATCCCTTTTTCTTCTGCAATCGCCTCTTCAACAAAGGCAACAATCCATCCTCCTTCAACCTCAACTCCTCCCCCACCCTTTCCTTCTTCATCATCCCAGTCCAGGGCGTATTCCAAATCCTTTAATATAATTCCTCTTATCAAGATGCTGTTTTCTCCATGCCGCTTGAATTTTTCTGTGGATTTATAATACTTAAGTAATTTTGCCATATCACACCCCCTTATATAATATATTATTGTAATATTATAATATAATATTTAAAACCCCCAAAATGCTCTAATTTTAATTTTTTTCATCCCCTTGAGACATTATCCCATATCAACGCAAGATCGCTTAAAATGCGATTACGGGGCAAATCAGCCAAAACATCTATTAACATGTATTTATACTTTTTATCTTTTATTATGCTTTAATATAATGTTTTATAATGTTTTACACATATATTATAATGTTTTAAATGTTATTAACATTTATTTTTCTTGACTTTAGAAAAAACTGTATTTATACTGTTAAAAAATCACTGATGGAGGAAATTTTTGAAATCAATTGCTTTTCATATTCAGAAGGGAGGAGTCGGAAAAACGACCATTTCCGGTAACATCGCTTTTAACCTTGCACGTAATAATAAAAAAACTCTCCTGGTAGACTGCGATCCGCAGGGCAACTCCAGCAGCTGGTTCTTGGGAAAAACGCCTATAAATTCAGAGCTTTCAGACGTTTTAAAAGGATCTATTTATGTTGATGAATCAATTATAAAGTTTACAGATTTTTTTCATCTTCTCCCGACTTCCGGTCTTAGCTCTGAGCTTAAGCCTTTTACCTCTTCTGCCCTTATAAACAAGCCTTTCCTTTTTTGCGATCTCAAAGAGGAAATAAAAAATCTCGGTTATGACTTCGTTATTTATGATATGTCACCGGGAATGTCTATACTTGAAAGGTCTGTACTTCTCGCATCTGATGAGGTTATTGTTCCCCTTACCCCTGAATATTTTTCGATTGATGGGATTGAAATTTTTAATAATGAATTGCACAACATCATAAAAGATTTCAGGGTCAGTATTAAATTCGATAAAATTGTTGTTAACAATTACAATAAGTCTTTCCGCGAACACAATGAATATTATAAATCAATTAAAATACTTAACTATAACCTTTTTACAATTGGACAGGAAACAAAGCTTTCCCAATGTGTAACATTAAACAAATCCATTTTTGATTATTATCCCAAAAGCAGGGTTATTCCAGAACTTGATAACCTTACATCAGTTCTTATAGCCGAAGGAGTTTAATATGTCAGTAATGAAAAAACCTTTACCAAACAGCAAGGATATTATTGCTGAAAAAGTCTTAAATGCAGGATTGCCTTTAGACCAAAACAAAAATCTTGTTAAAGATATTCCTGACAGTTATAAACTCGTACCAGTATCAGTGAACTTGTATGAATCAGATGACCTTAAACTAGATAAATATTGCGTCCTCAAAGGGAAAAAAAAGGCCAGCTTAATTAGAGAGCTTGTAATAGAGTTTTTAATCCAAAACAATTTAAGATAATTAGGAAACTTTATGACGATGAGTCTTTTTTCTTTAATTCTTTGTGTCCGGAATTCCGGATTTTATAAAAGCGAAGGGCAAAGCAATTGATAATTAGGAAACTTGATGACGGCATTAGGAAACTTTATGACGATGCGCTGCCGATTTTTAATTTTTTTGTCCATAATATCGAAGAAAGACCTTATTTTTCATTTGATTTTATGCATTTTAGAGGGTTTATTGGCCTTAAAATGGTTGTGGATAACTCCTTTCTTGATTAGGAAACTTTATGACGATATCAGGAATCTTTATGACATTTTTAAGAAACTTTATGACGACATTAGGAAACTTTGTGACGATTTTAGGAAACTTGATGACGCATATTATTTTTAAATGGTTACACAATAAAGATTTATTCCGTTTGCTACTTGGATAAATCTATTAATCTATTAATCTAAAATTGTATTAATAGAAAAAGGGGGATAACTCTTGTGGATAACTCAATAGTTTTAACTGAAGGTAAATTTTATACAGATATTAATATTATAAATTTACCAATATTTTCAGCAACTAAAAACGATACAATAACAAACACCGAAACAATTATAATAAACACTGAACCAAAAACAATTCTTAACATAAGCTATAAAGATGGCAAAAAACTCACCTTTTTTGACAGAAAAATACTTGGTCTTATAGAATTGATTTATTGCAAATCCTTTGATTTTGATAAACTTAAAAAAGCCTTTGATGTGGAATTCAATAATCAAAAAGAACTTTATAAGAAGAAATATAAACTCGCTGAATTGACTTCGGCAGCATACCAATCCATTGTTTACAACACTGGATCAATTATACTTGCTCAAAACAAGCTTTATCTTACATTAAGCGATCTCAATAAAATCCTTAATAAAAATAAAACTTATACGCATTCTTATATCAAAGACTCTCTTGATAAGCTTTCTAAAACAACAATTGAGGAACAAACAACATATTTTATCGATAACAGTAGCTTTGAAACATCATCTTTTCCTCTTCTTAACTATTTTTCAGAAACTGAAGGGAAAACACACAGGCTTTTAATATCTTTGTCTCCATTTCATTTTTTAAACCTTCTTTCAAAAAAGTATGTTGCTTCAAACCTAAATATGCTTTCTTCTTTCAATTCCCCGATTGCAGGACGGTTAAGTGAATATATTTCTAAACGTCTTTATGGCAGCAAAAAGTATAATAAAGACTATACCAGGATAAATTACTCAGATATTTGCAGTTATCTTCACCTTAAGCAGCATTCAAAAAAATCTTATATACTTCAGCAGCTGGAAAAGCCTTTTAATGAGCTTATCGAGAAAAAAATAATAGAAAACTGGAAATTATCCGATCAGCTTGATTTGTTTGACATTTCTTTTGAGTTTTATCATAACTGGCAATATTATTTAATATTTTTTGATTCCCTGGATGCAGACATTATAAATAGGCTTGATAAAGCGCTTCTTGATTTACTTAATAACAATAAGGAACAATATGAAGAGCTTGATAAAAGAAGATCCGACTATGTATCTACTGTTCCAGATAAACACAAAAAAAGCGCGGGGAAATATTTTCTCCGGTATATCTTTTATACCGAGTTTTATGAAAAAAACTAAAAAGCCTCAGTTGAGGCTTTTTTTATTTCAACAAATTTTTTTCATCCAGGGCTTTTAAGATAAGTAATTTTACACCTGTGGAAATAGTATCATCAAAGTATTTTTTACAATAATTTTCAAATAGATCCTTATTTTCCTGTGAGATATATGCGTTTATTTTTATCATTTTATCTTTGTTTTTATTGTTTTCTTCTGTTTTTGGATCATCATCCTGTATTATAGCCAATATTTTATCCTCCTTTTTTATCTTTATACACGTTGTGCACGGCGCTGTCCACACCCCTTAGACAACGTGCCGACAGCTTTTATATTTCCTTTTTTTACCATGTTTTTTAATATTTTCAATAACTTTTAGGGCAAGATAAAGGAATGTTCTATACGTCCTCTTATTTTCATGTGCTGTAATTATTTAATGTGTTATATGCCTTCTTCAAAAGATACATTTTATATATCACCTTTTTACGGCTTTTTTTCTCCTTTTAAGGGCAGTTTGTATCACTTTGTTATATTTTTAATGGTATATTAATAAAATATTAATAATATTATCTTATATAATATATTGATATAATATTTTAGTGGTGTTAATATATCATTTATGGCCAAGGTTAAATTTTATTATCTTACAGATGATCTGCTTGATACATCATTTTCTGAGTCAAAACTTTATTATAAAAAACAGCCAATCAGGAAAAACCACTTTACAACAGCGCAGATACATTTCAGATATACTGAATCCCCAAAAGGGCTTTTAAATTATTTTAAAAATAACTTCACAACCATAAATATTACCTATCACAAGATTGATACTCTCCCGTTTCACTTGTCATATATCCAGCGGGAAGGCTGCGATAAGGATAAAAGCAATTTAAAAACTTCTCTTTACGGAGAAGAGGGCAGGGTAGAAAATAATTTTTCAAGTCCGCTTAAAAAATATGAACACAAGTTTTTCCGTATTATTATTTCCCCTGAAAAGAATCTTCTCGATTTAACAGATTATACAAAATATATTGTTTCCCAAATTGAAAGGCACACTGGCTATTCTCTTATATGGACAGCTGCCAATCATTACAACACTGACCGACACCACACGCATCTTTTAATAAGAGGAATTGACAAGAAGGGTAAATCTGTTTTTCTTCCAAGAGCCTTAATAAAAACAGAGCTAAGAAAGTGTGCGATGAATTATTCCAATTCCATTCTCGGAGAAAAAACAGAAGCAGAAATTCTTACCTCTCTTACCCTCCAGGCGAAGTCAAAAAATGTTAATCAGATTGACAGGAGTATTTATAACAAATGCAAGGACAGGCCTCTTCACAATGACCGCTTTACCATAATTCCCAAGACAAAAATTGAACTTTCACGGCTTAAGATGCTTTCCGGTATGGGACTTGCAGATTCCATAAAAATAAACAATTTGCCCGCATTTCAGGTCAGAAGAGATTTTACTGATATTCTTTATAAAAGACAAATTGCAAGTGATGTTTTGAAAAATCATAATTTTCAAAGTTCTAAGGACATCTTTCGCTTACCGAAAAACAAAACAATTACTGTACGTGTTTTGTCCCGTGTTAAAAATAAAAACGATCATGGTTCATTTGATTATATCGTCCGGGATGAAGAGGCTCAAAAAGTTTATTTTTTCACTTCCGAGAACAAATACGAATTACAAAACAAAATAATAATAGATTCTAAAATAATAAGAAATTCACAGAAAAAAAATGCACCTATTAAAAATGCAAATATATCTGAGAAAACTTATTAAAATATTTTTTAGGAAAAAGGACTTTTTATGGAACACCCTTATAAATGCTCGTTCTGCTTTTTTTCAAACAAATTCCCTGAAGTTGTGCGGACACATGAAAGAAAGTGTCCGTTTAACCCAATCAATAGAAATTGCTGCTCCTGTCTTCATCTTACTCTTAAGGACACCTCAAAACGCTGCCTTGTTGATTGTAAGGATTTCAAAAAGATATATGACGCAGAACTTCCCTGTCCTGTGTACGAGGCAGACATAAACGCAGAAGAGATTATCTATCATAACGAAGAAATATTAACAAAAAAATGAACAAAGGTTTTTATGCACTTTTTGTATTTATAATTATTCTCTTTGCGTTTTTCTGTGCGACTTATTACGCAGCTTACAAATTTGGCTTTCCAGAAGAGAACTGTTTGTTCTATATAGATGGAAAGCCTTTATATAATCCTTATTCCTGGGTAATATGGGATTATAAATATAAATCAATCTCTGCTTATGATGAAAGTGTTTATAATGTTTGTCTTGCTATTTTATTTGCTGCTGTAATAATTGCTCTTCTTCCCATATTTATAGGATGGAACCGAAACCCACTTAAAAACAGTTATTCTCACGGAAACGCAAGATTTTTAACGGATAAGGAACTTGAAAAAATAGGCTGTTTTGAACCAAAAGGCGTATGTCTCTGTCAGAGCGATAGCGCCCTTATAAAAATCCTTGAAAAAAATCAGCTTAAACTTATCCGCGTGGGAAGACAAATCAGACACAATGGCCCTGAACACGTTTTAATGATAGCACCTACTGGATCAGGGAAGGGGGTAGGGGCAGTTATTCCGACTCACCTAAACTGGAACGATTCTTTAATATCTCTTGATATAAAAAAAGAAAATTATAACGCATCAAGCGGATTCAGATGCAAGTTCTCTCATGTAATAAAATTTGAACCCGCAAGCCAGGATTCCGCTAAATATAACTTTTTGGATGCTGTCCGGCTTGGTACTCCCAACGAGGTCGCAGATGTTCAGACAATTGTTGAAATGATTGTTGATGACGGGACGCAGGGAAATGCCAAAGACCCATTTTGGGATAACTCTGCAAGAGGACTTTTAACAGGCTTAATTCTTCATCTTCTTCATAATCCGGGGATAGCGCCTGAAAAGAAAAACATACCAGAGCTTAATTTTTTCATAAATGACGCTAACGAACCTATTGTTGACAAGCTTAGAAGAATTGCATCGTTTGAGCATGACGCGGAAAATATTGACAGGATTATTAAAGCCTACATTTCCGATACTTTAAATTCCGCTGAATCAGAATCTACTTTTGCCTCCATTATTAAAACAGTTACCGCTAAACTTGTTCTATATGGCGATCCTGTTATAAGCAAAAATATCTCTACAAGCGATTTTTCAATATATGATCTGAGGCTTTCTGAAAACCCTGTAAGCCTTTATATTGTAGTGTCCCCCGGCGATCTTGACAGGTTAAGTCCATTACTAAGGCTTTTATTTAATCAGTTTATTGCACTTCTTTCAAAAGAACTGCCTACAGGCAGTTATCATAAAATACTTTTCCTTATTGATGAGTTTACTTCTCTTAAGAAAATGCCAATATTTGAACAGTCACTTGCCTATATGAGAGGCTACGGCGTAAAGTTCTTTCTTATAATCCAGTCTTTCACACAGCTTTATACTCACTATGGAAAAGATAATTCGATTATTGATAACTGCGGCGTTCAGATATTTTATTCTACAAACAGAATTGAAGTTGCCAATGATATTTCAGCCAGAATAGGGCAGACCACAGTTTTAACAGATTCTATAGGAAAGTCAGGTAAGAAAACAGAATTCTTTTTTGATTCTACGTCCAGGAATACATCTGAAACAGGTAAAAAGCTACTTTCTCCTGAAGAGATTATGAGTTTCCCCAGGGACAGGGTAATGCTTTTTCTTGAAGGCTATCCTTGTTATCTGGGTAAGAAAAATATCTACTACCAGGACCCGATTTTTAAAAACAGAGCTTTTCTTCCCACTCCTGAAAAAATGGGATCTTCTGACGAAGAACTTGAAGGTCTTTTTTCTTTAATGAATAAAATCTCCTCTTCTCCTTGTCCTGAAGAGGCTGCTACAGATGATAGTAATGATAATTTACCTCCTTCTTCCCCAGGGGAAACTCTCTCCATAGATGACAGCGAACCTTCATTTACAGATGATGATATTTCTCCTTCATTCCTTGAAAACGCAAGGGAAGGTATAGAAGACTTGAGCGCGAATGAGGATATTGATGAGAATATAATCACAAATATTGAACATTTTTTGTCATCTTACGAACACGAGACTGAAAGCGTAAATAGATCAATTTTTGAAACAAATATCGCCTCATTAGAAACAGAAGATTCTGTTTCCTCAAGCGACGAGAAAGAAACGTCTTCAAGTTCTGTTTTGCCTCTTTTTAATAATTTTACCGAATTAAGGAGTTTTTAAAAATGGTTACCAAGAAAGTTATGCTTCATGTAAGGATTCCTGATGATCTTGATATAAAGGTTGAAAAATATATATCGACGCATAAATGCAATAAAACAGAACTTGTAAACCTTGCCTTAAACAGATTGTTCCATGACACAAACGAAGATTTAATTATCCGCTCTCTTTCAAAGCTCAATATGAATATAAAAACCTCTATTGATAACACAACAATAAATACAGAGCTTCTTTTCCTTTTTGTCCGGATTTTCCTTATTACGTTTCCAGCGCTGCCTGAAGCAGAAAGAGAAAGGGCTGTCTCTGAATCTACTCAGAGGCTTAATAATATCATCATTGATATTGCAAACAAGATTTTGAAAAAAGATCGTTTTGTCTCTCAGGTTTATGACGCAATGAAATTAATTGATGAGGCGTTTATAAGCGCTGATTCTCTTGGCAATGACCTTTCAGGTACTCAAGGCATTGAAAATGCTTTTGCTGAAAGCTTTTCTGGTTAAAAGGGGAGGGGCAGTATGGTTTTGATTTTATTGTTTTATTTTTTAATCTCTTCTTGTGATTTATCGATTACTCAGGAAGGTAAAGATTTAAATGAAACAAAATATTATTCAAAATCCTCTTTAACTGCTTCAGTTGAGTATGCGACAATAAATGAAAATTCAACATACCAGTGTACCAATTATGATCTTTTTAAGACTTTTATAAGCCAGTATTCCGGGTACAACAATAATGACGGTAACAAGATTTATAACAGGAATCTTTTCTTTTCCACTTCCGGTATTACTTATAAAGCCGATGGCTCTTTTTACTGGAGCGGTGTTTCTTCCGTTCTCGGCGTTGATTCTGCCTATACCATAAACACAGTTTCCGCTTCGGCCACAAACAGAACTTATTATAATACCATTGTATCAACTCCCAATGATAATGTTACGGCAACTGGTATTGTTTACGGCGATTCAACAATTGAAAATATCTCAAGCGTAGAAAACTCTTTTTCTTTCAAAAACTTTATAATGCCTTCAAGTTCAGTTTCTGATCCATACTCGGAATCTTCTACAAATTACACTTTTTCCTATGTTAATAATTATCTTAATTCTATTACCTATTCAAAAACTTTTTCTTTTTCTACCTGGTATGAAGATAGAGCGTATAAAAAATATTATTACAAACTTTATGAAATTATTGTCACAAAACCATACCAGCTTAAATTCAAGGATGATTCTGTAAATCTCTATATTGATGCCTCTTATGTAAGTAACGTAAAAATATCCGGTAATTATTTGACGCTTTCCTTTGCGGATTTAGACCCGTGCCTTACAGGAAATATCTTTGATTTCACAGTAATAGATTATGACAATAACCTTGAAGAATACGTGTATACGTTCTCATTCAATTAAGGAGTGGTTTTATGAAATATTTAAAGGTGGTTTTGTTTCTTTTTGCTCTGGCGGTGCTTCTTATTTTGGTTTTTTCTAACTGCGATATATCGGGTTCTTTAGTTTATGAAGCACCTGATAATTTAAACGTTACTGACACCAGTTCATCAAATATCCAGCTTTATAACATGAGCGCTACCGTAAGCTCTGTTATAGCCACAAAATCAATACGAACCTACGGCCTTTCTGCTCTTGCCTCATATTTTAATTCTTATAAGGGCAATGGAAGCGAATTATATGATTACAATACAGGTTCCAGTTGTAAAATACAAATATATTCACGGGACTGGATACTAGGCGAGAACTCTGCGTATGGTAAGTATCTTTGCAATGCTCTTGGTATCCCCTGGGCAGCTTATTATAAATCTGGCATGTACGCTTATAATTGTACTAATACTTATTATTCAACTCTCTATAACTGGTACAAAAGCTATGAAAATGCGAATAATTATGTTCTTGATACTTCCTATGAATATGGATCTGATGAAGAAGTTGATTTTAATTATTATATAGATAATTCCAACGAGCCTTCAACTTTAAGCAGTGTGTTGTTATCAACCACATCTTCTTCTCATTCTTTACCTCAGCGTGGTTATGCTAATACTGGCGGAAATAATTGGGAGACTGCCGGGACAAAATACAGAAGTGTTACCCTTTATACTTATGTTACAAAGCACCGTACAGTTGAAGCTTATAAAAGAGTCCGGGATGTGAGTTTTGAACTTGCGCCGGAATGCAGAGTTAGCGCGGTTCGCACTAACGCTAATCTTGTATATCAGTACATCATAGAAGATTCTAAATTTTACGCTGTTCTGAAGGAAGACGTGCTGCCTCAATCTGGTATTGTCTGTGAAATCGATCTTTCAATGAACGGGGAAACGGCAACACGTATTATACAGATACAGGATTGATAAATGGCATTTAATTATTATTTACCTGTTTTGTTTAACCTGGTTTTTTTACTATCTCTTTTCTTTCTTGCTTCAGTTTATAAGAAAATATTTTATTATGACCTTTATTGTTCTTTGGCTGATATAAGGCAGAAGCTTTTTAGTTTAAAGGAATCAAGGTCTATTTCTTCTTCTCTTTTTACGTATATTTCTTCTACGTGTGATCTCTTGTCTGTAGTTTCTCTTTTGCCTTCCCAGGAACACCGAATGAAGCTTTCTCTTCTTTTATATGATGTTTCTGAATTACTGCATTCTGCGAGGTGTATGGATTCTATGCGCCTTTTTCATCTTGTTCAAAGTGTTATTTCAGATTTTCTTGATTGCGCTAAATATCATGTTTTCTTTCTTGTTTTATCTTTCCTTGTTTATTTATTTTACTCGTTTCTTGTAATTTCTTTTTACATTAAGTTTTATTGATATTTTAAATAATGTTTATAATAGAAGATTTAAGTTTAAAAAGTTTTAAGGGAAGGGGAGGGTGAGGGGGGGGAAGTCTCCCCCTTTAGCCTTCATCACGGATAAAGGCTACCCCCTCTGCGGGGATACCCCGCAACGCCCAATGTGTTATGAAATATTCTTTATTAAGGAGTAAAATAATCTTGACGTGTGTATCTATATAATGATACAATGCTATTAAAGATTATCAGTATTCAAAGATGAAAAATACTGAAATAGAATACGTTGCGTATACCGGATCGTTTTTTACTATTGAATGGTACTATAATAGAAGAAATGAGAGCCAGGCGTTTAATTATTTTTCAGAGCTTGATATAAAGCAAAAGCTTAAGCTCATGGCGCTTTTTGACCGTATATGCAAAACAGGAAAATTACCGAATAAAACTAAATTCAGGAATGAAGGTGAAGGTATTTATGCATTCAAGCCGCAGCCGGAGCGGTTTTTATCTTTTTTTTCCAAAGGAAAGAAAATCATTGTCACGGAAGGTTTTTATAAAAACTTTGACAAGCTTCCCCCGGAAATAAAAAAAAGAACAATTTCCATGCGTGATGATTACAACAAAAGAATAGAGGAGGGGACGTATTATGTCAGGCCAGATATCAAAAAAGGCAGAGAGCACATTCGATAAACTCATGAAAGATAAAAACAACAGGGAGCTTTTTAATAAGGAGTATAGCTCTTTTCTTCTTTCTGATTTTGTTCTTGAAGCAATGCAGGATAAAAAAATGTCTGTAAGGAAGCTTTCTGAAGAAAGCGGAGTTTCTACAAGCATTATTCAGAATATCCGCTCTGGGGTAACAACTAACGTAACGCTTGATACTTTAAGCTCTCTTGCTGCCTGCCTTGGTTATACTATCGGGTTTATAAAAAGAGATGAAGAATAACATTTATTAAAAGGGTATTTATGAGCATAAAAACAAATTATAACGGAGGATTTGAGCAAGGATTACTTGAAATTGCAAAGGAAGAAGACGTTATTTCCGAGAATGACAGTAAACGGCTCGATTATTTAAAATCTCTTCCGCAGAATCAGTATGTCGAAAAAGTTATTTTTACAAATCCTCTTGATTTTTCACTTAAAGAATATATTTCGGCGGCAGAAAAAAATGCAATAGGAGAAGCAAAGAAACAAAACAGGATTATTGCTAAATCTATGCATAAGCTGGCTTTTATACAGGCATTAAAAGAAGGTAAATATATTCCTCCTGAAAGGCTTGAAGAGTATCAAAAATTAAATCAAAAAAAGAATAAAGGAAGGGCTTTATGAAAGACAATGAAAAAGAAGCACTCTTGTGTTTTATGAAATTAACACTTGATGCTGTTTATCCTATGCATAATGAATATCCTTTTGATGCTTTAAGAAACATTGAATATACTGAAGGCGAAGACAGTGACAAGTTTAATGATTATCATGAAAATGTAGTCCGCACTTATTTTATGAAAAGGCATATTGAAACCATTGCCGGCCGCGAGTTGTTTCATGATTCCATAAAAAGAAAGAATATAGAAAAAGGGGGACGGTAATGATTAATAAAACAAAGCTTTCTTATTATCTGAAACAAACCGGAAAAACAGAAAAAAGAGTTAAAAAGCTTATTAAGAAAAATCATTCAAAATCTCTTAAATGCGATGAGTCCATAAATGATGGGTTTAAGGGAAACCTCGATCTTTTGCTTTCAAAAGATACGTAAAATAAAATAATTAGTATATGAATCAGGAAGAAGGGCAAAGATATATAGATAATATAAGTCAGGATATTTCTTGCAGCAGAAAGAAGGCTTATGTATTTATCGAAGATTATAAATCTTGCGTTATTTTCTATCACAAGGCACATTCTGATTATGTTGACAGAATGACGAAAAGCGTAAATTGTGAATGTTATTATGGTATCCTTCCTGTAAAAACTGATCCTGGCTACAGGGATATAATGTCACCTTTATTTACACTACGAAGACAAAAGGGAAGGCAAGCTTTAAAGCAGTGTAAAGAGTATATTGATAATCTTGATAACGGATAAGTTTTTTATATAATTTATATTTGTAAAGTACTTTACAAAAGGAAGAGAGAATGAAACCGCTTGAGCAGTACAACAAACTTTTTGAAGTTTATCAGTTCTTTAATAAAGAGCTTTTTGACAGCGCACTGCCGGATGCTTTTATTACCTTACAGGATAAAAAAGGGTGTTATGGTTTTTTTGCTCATAACAGGTTTATAGGTAAAAAGGGATCCGGCAAGCTGGATGAAATAGCGCTTAACCCTGAATACTTCTACAAAGGAGATAAAGAATTCTTACAGACTTTAGTACATGAAATGTGCCATCTTTGGCAGTACCATTTCGGAGAGCCGACAAGAGCGGGATATCACAATAAAGAATGGGCTTTTAAAATGGAATCGCTCGGCCTTATGCCGTCAAATACTGGCGCACCAGGGGGAAGCAAGACAGGGCAGAAAATGGCTGATTACTCAATCAAGGATGGGTTATTTGAGAAAAAGATAAAAGCTCTTATCAAAACCGGGATTCTAGAATGGATTTATAAGTCGCGTGCTGCATTGCTTACAAACACAATAAAGGAAATAACATCTGATGAAATCATTTTGAATAGTGAGGCATCTCTTGATAGTTTTACCCCTGGCGCTTACATGAATATAAACAATTCATTTATTAAAATAGACTCTGTTGATCCAGATGCAAATTCTATTAAATATCATTCTATAACAAAGCCTGTTACCATGCCTGAAGGGGAAGCTTCTTTTTCTCTACATAAGCATAACAACATTAAAATTAAATATACTTGCCCGGAGTGTGGCCTTAATGCATGGGGGAAAGCAGGGCTTCGTCTTAAATGCGTTGACTGTGACATGGAGCTTGAAACTTTATAATTTGCTATTTATCAATCGCTGCCGTTAAAAAAATTAAGCATTAGTATAACCTTCACAGTCCACATATCAGCTTCGAGTTCTACGCGCAGCAGTTCAAAGCCTGCTTCAAAACCGTACTTTTCTGAATAATCAGTTAGTTTTTTCTTGATAATCTCTTGTAATGTCATACCGCCCCCCAGAAAAAGAAACAAGGGAAATTGATGTGGTGATTTAAAAAAATGCTTTTCTTATATGACAGGCAGGGTTTAAAATAGTACTTATATATAGTTTAATTAACTGCCAGGCTGACTCTTTGCCCGGAGGAAAATTGGAAGAAGACAAAATAATAAATTTTATTAACTCCCTAGAAATGAAAATAAAATTAAAGCCCGTTAATTTCTTTGATATTGGAGCTAGGGGATTATATGAAAACCCTTTTACCGAAATATTAGCTCATCTCTTGTCTCAAGATTGTAACTTTACTGAAAAAGATGAATTTAGATATATATTTCTAAAATCATTTATGAATAATTTTGAAGAGCAAGAAATTAAAGAGCTAGCATCGAGTTTATTGGTTAATACACAAATAAAGACGACAAACGGTTATTTTATTGACATGTTATTGTATAACAATAAATATGTGTTTGTTTATGAAAATAAGATAAACCACTGGTTAGCAAATCCACTAGATGATTACGTAAGAGAAATTGAAATACGCTTTCCTAAACATAAAAAATACTACTTTGTTTTTTCATTACGAAATGTAAATACACCACAATTATGGAAGAATATATTAATTGGTGAAGTTTTTAAAAAAATAAAGAAAAACATATGTTTTATGTATACAAATAAATGGGATTATTTTGTTGAAGAATACCTTGATCACTATATTTCACTTGAGGAAAGCGCTATGGATGAAAAAACACTTGATTTTTGTTCTAATAATTTCTTAAAACTACTTTATGGAAATAAATTATATAACGATTTCCTATTAGAAATCATTAAAAAGGTAAAAGCACAATATCCAGAAATAGTAACTAGTATTTGTAGAAACTTTGGAAGTGAATTCAGTACGGCAATAAGGTTTTATTTATACTATAAGGATAATAAAACAAATGTTGCATTAGCTTTAACTGACGAAGGTAAGTATAATGTATTCATTTATCTTGATCCACCAACAAACAATATACATTCAATCAAAATTAACGATGATAAATATAAAAGTTGGTCAGAAGGTAAATGGATGTGCTACTGCTTAATCAAGAAAAATGAAATCACTGAATTAAATGATGCGATAAAAGAAATATCAAACAAGGTCGAATATTTATTTTATCACGATAGGAGTTTACTGGTAGAGTAATTTCTTGACACTTTTAAGAAGTCCGGCTTCTCGCAAGTGTCCGGCAATTATAAAAAATGAAGAACTCGCCATATATCGCGGTTAAGGAGATATTTTGAAGTATAATAACTATGTTAGAAATCATGTAGTATTCCCTATTGAAAGAGATCGTTTAGAAATATTTATAAATAGTGAATATCAAGGACAAAAGCATAAGCTCAAATATTCGGTAAATTCAAATAGCGAAGATGCACTTACTTGGTCGTGCTTTTCAGTTTTACGGAATTTGCCAAAAGAAAATCTCGCAGAAGCAATAAAAAAAATTAGTGAAGATGCTTTTTCAAATTCAGAGAAAATAATATTTGATTATGAAAAGTTCGAAATATTTATTGGTAAAACTTATGAAGCAAGAGAGATAAATGAACGAACTGAAGTCGATGCTGCATTTGAAACAACTGGTCAAGTTGTTTTTATTGAAGCAAAATTATACAGTGCAATGAGCCAAGCCGATCCTCCAGAAAAACCATATAATCAGCTTGAAAAAAAAATAAGAGTGGGGCTGTCGTATTCACAGAATCAAAAAAAAGATTTTCTTTTTATTATACTTGATATAGCGCCACTTGATAAAATAGCTATAAGAAAAACGAAAAAAGAAGCTCAATTAAATGGAAGTGACTATAAGAATAAATGGAAAACAGCTTGGTGGTTCAAATATCTAAAAGATGGAAGAAATAATAGTCTTAAGCCATTAAAACGTATAACTGAAGATATTAATGATAATATTGAGACAAGTGACATTGCAAATTCATTTGGTTGGATCACTTGGGCGGATATATATAAAATCACCATGCAAGGGTTAGTTGATGCAACTGGGTTTGGAGTTTAAAGGCATTGTAAAGCTTTAACCGTTCGCCATCCATAGTGCTGAGAGATAATGTTTTAAACATAAAATATAACAGATAAATATGAAGAAAGAAATATACGTCTCATCTCTCCAAAACTGTTACAGAGTGGAAAGATCAAGGCCCTTGACATAAAGAGACCGAAGGAAAGTTAAATAGTGTTTTGAAGAACCCCATCCTTTTGTAATAAGGATGGGGTGGTAAAACAAAATTCATTTATTTACAATGAACTAAAAGTATTTTGTATAAAATTCGTGTTTATGTTTATTTCTGTATTGCTTAGTTTAACAATAAACGCTGTTTCTAAAAATACGTACAATGCAAATATTATAAGATTTTTCAAAGAAACCTCCTTTTAATATAAAAAACAGGGAGGTTGTAAATTATTTTTACTTTCAATAATTAAATGGTTTTTAAAAACTTTTTTATTGCCTTAAATATTATTTTGCATTATAATTATTACGCAAGAAAGTATTTACAACCTGGGCGGCAATATAGATCGTCCGGTCTACTTAAAGAAATTGCTTTATTAGTGTTTTGGTCGAACACTAATAAAGCTTTTTTATTGCCATAAGCACCTCCTTATACTTTTATTAAATAATCTATAGAATTGTATCAAAAATCAAATATTGGTGGCAAGCTTTGAAACAAATATTTTTTATTATTTATTTGACAATTATTTCGAAAAGTGATTTAAAAGGGCCTGTCATAAGTTTTGTGTAAATGGTCTTTTTCAGTTATTCAGAACTCCTCTGACTCTTTGCGCGGAGATTTGAATGGCCTTCTTGATATCGTCATATTTTGTAACTGCAACACCGGCATAAATGATATCCATAATCACTATCTGGGACAGCCGGGAGAAAGATGAAATCTGAAAATCATCAAGCTCCTCTATTCTGGTTGTCAGTTTTATATCAGCAAGCTTGATCATTGGTGAGTTGTTAGGCCCTGTAATAGCTATTATTGTTGCTCCATTCTGTTTAGCAATTTCCAGGGATTTGACAACAACTTCTGTTTTTCCTGAATAGCTTATGCCTATAGCAACATCATTTGGGCCAAGCAGTGATGCCGAAACCCCCATTTCTGCTGGATCCGTGTAAATACGGCTGCTGATGCCTGCGCGGTAGAATCTCAGGAAAGCATGCTTTGCTGCAACACTTGAGTTCCCCGTGCAATAATAGCTTATGGTTTTTGCGCGCAGGATTACATCAATGGCCTGCTCAATTTCTCTTAAATCAAGATTATCGATTGTGTCGTCAATTGTGGAGACGAATTCGTTTTTTATCTTTGAAACAATTGTTTTTATATCATCATCTTCTTCTATATCTCCGATAATCAGACTCTCTTTAGGCTCTCCTTTTGTGACAGTTTCAATCTGAGCAATAGCCATTTTAAAATTATGAAAACTGCTGAATCCGATTTTTTTGATAAACCTTGTTATGGTTGCTTCTGAAACATTACATTTTTCAGAAAGTTGTTTAACCCGCAGGTATTTCAATTCGGCCCTGTTATTAAGTATAAAGTTTGCGACATTTAAGAACGCATTATTAAACGACGGTTTAAGATTTTCGATTCTTATAAAAAGATCACCCTGAAACATAGAAAAAGTATATAAGGATTAATGAAAAAAAACAACAATAATAGTTGAAAAAATATTTCTTGACAGGATGAGAAAGCATGATATTATAAATTCTGTAATGAAATTTAGTTGCAACAATTAAGGAAATTTCATTACACCGCGGAAAAATTCTGGTATCAGTGAAAAATCCTGAATTCAGGTAAAGTGAGGTGATAATTTTGCTTGGGATAGTAAAGAAAAATGAAAAAGAATGGATCAGTTTTACACAGGAGCTTGTTAGAATACAATCACTGACAGGTGATGAGAGAAAACTGGCTGATTTTTTACTTAAGAGTCTTAAAAAAATTGGTATTAATAATTCGTTTATTGATGGGGCAGGAAATGTTATAGGCATTTTGAAAGGCAAGGGGAAAGGCCCAAATATAATG
>JADHEF010000881.1_pt1 | contig 24292 bp, 21 predicted proteins | sample 8952391 | NCBI WGS metagenome assembly JADHEF01 (sample SAMN16124439, study PRJNA663245) | bioreactor sludge metagenome | isolation source: sludge (nitrite) | place: India:Bengaluru | collected 2019-02-28 | reverse complement strand
CACAGCATCGGGGATTAGGTAAGCGCTTTGAATGTGGGGTTCATGGAGCGCTTACCAGCTCATCACCACGCTTGACGCCTGGCGAAGTGGATCCAATTGAGATGCCTGGCGGACATTGGCCAAAAATTATTTAAAGCACATACAAAGAAGGCTGAAGACAATAGTGATCAAGAACTTAATAATTTACGGCAGCTGTGTATCTAGAGATATATTCAACCTAGAGGAGAGCCGAACCTTTAAGTTAACGGATTACTTTGCAAGATCTTCAATGGGTTCACTTTGCAGTGCAAAGTACGAGAATGCGAGCGCACTAAACCGCATACCATCAGAATTTCGACGACGTATGGTCGCTTACGATTTTTCAAAAAAAATTGTAACGGAGACAGAAAAACTCAAGGACGCCGACGTAATATTGATCGATCTAATCGATGAGAGATTCGATTTGGTCGCCCTTCCGACCGGGCAAATCATTACTAACTCAAGCGAGCTGACCGAGAGCGGCTTGCTGGCTGACATCAATGACTACCAATTGATCCAGCATGGTTCGAATGAGCGTCGTGAACTATGGCTTCAAGGAATGCAAAAATTCCTGGGCTTATTGGAAACACACAACAAACTCAACTGCGTGATCGTCAACAAAGTCTATTGGGCTACTCGCTTTGAACATCCAAGCGATTCTGACTTCCCTGTGTCTCTAGCTGCCACCCAGAAAGCCAACCAGGAATTAGATTGGATGTACGGCGAGTTATCAAAAAAACTCGAAAAACATCAGTCCCTGGAGTACGCACCCGATTTTTTAACAGCGGACGAACTTCACCGTTGGGGCGCATCCCCCTTCCATTATTGCAAGCATTACTACAGCAAAGCATTGGAGCTACTAAACACTGCAATAGCATCCAACAACAGCGGAGAACCCCCTTACTCCGGATCACCGACTGTTACTCTGCCACTCGTTTCCAATGGTGCCAAGATCACTGCTGCCGCCTACAAGACAGAGAGCGATGTTTTTGCACATTGCTCGCTACTGGTGGACGGAAAAATTCACGAGACAGGCAACTTTGCATTTTACCTACTTATTAACGGCACTCGCCATGCTGCACGGTGGTACGAAAACTCACAGGCCGCGCGCTTTCCCATTTCCGAAATATCAGGGGAAATTACCGTAATGGCTTTTTACCAAGACCCGAACGGTGAGAGGATTTCCTGCCAGTGCAGTGTAAAAGACTTCAAACACCTTGAACAATAGACACGCCCAAGCCGGTCATGGCGATATTATTTGATCGGCTTAAATACCTGCACGTACCGCTCTACCCGGGCTGTTGCCTTTGAACAAACGTCAACACACTCACCTCGACACCTTCACGTGATCAATTTGGTAGCCTCCCCGCTAGAGTGATAAGAGTCAAACAGCCGCAACCGTGCAGGCCGTAGACATGGCTCATGGTCAACAATTGCTGTTTGAGCCGTGCTGCTTCCCTGGCAATGCAGGTTACCCAGCGCTACCTCAGCTAGATAGCTTCGTCATGTTGAAAGACTGCTTACATCACCCGCCCGATTTCGAGCTGAATTCGACAGTGGATTTTCTTCCGTGCATAACCCACGCGCCGCGCTAGACCGGGGACGCCAAAAGGGTGCAGCCCTTCTGGCCTGTTAGCTTTAGGCTGAACCTCTTCTCCCACCTCCTTAAAAATGACGCTCGCCGGCTTGGTAATGGCATGGGTTGCGGATATAATTCGCGCCTTTCACAAAAATCCAATCGGGAATGAGATGTCTACAATCAGGGTTGATATTTAAGTCTTACGCGGGCTTGCGGTCTTATTCGTCGTTCTTGAACACTTGGCTATTCCAGGATTCCAGTACGGGTACCTGGGTGTAGACATATTCTTTGTAATCTCTGGATTCTTGATCACATCGATTGTGTCAAAAGGACTCGAACGTGAAAGCTTTTCCTTCAAGCAGTTCTATCTGCGACGAGCAAAGCGTCTGCTACCAGCTTCATTTGTAACGGTCCTTGCAACAATCATCGCTGCAAAATTCTTCCTGCCACCGATGCAGATTGAGTCGCTAAAACAGCAGATCATTGGCGCACTTACCTTCTCTACAAACTTTGTATTACTAAACCAAGCAGGCTATTTTGATCTTGAGTCAGCGACAAAGCCACTGCTGCATATGTGGTCGCTTGCGGTTGAAGAGCAATTCTATTTCTTTGTCCCTGCGCTCTTGGCCTTTACCCCGGCCAAGCACTGGCGAAAGGTACTTATCATACTCGCCATTGCCAGTTTCGCTGGCTGCCTATACCTGTCCGCGAGCAACCAGTCAGCAGCATTCTATCTACTCCCCACTCGTGCTTGGGAGCTCCTGATCGGTAGTATCGCTTCGATGCTTGTGCATAGCAGTACCATCAAAGGGGTCACCTCGAAGCTAGCGATCCCTGCCTTCGCCGTATTACTGGCATCTCCATTCGTAAACTCTGGGTTGTCGCACCCTGGGCTGGACGCCGTTGTGGTTTGTTTTGCAACAGCCATCGTCCTGCTTGCCAACCACAAGCTACTCAACGGCCAGAAGCGAATGTTTTTCGTCAACAAGGTCGGAGACCTCTCGTATTCACTGTACCTGGTTCACTGGCCAATCATCGCGATCGCAAACGCCTCGATTGACACCGGAAGCATGACGGTCAAAGTGACGCTCCTGACTGCCTCTTTGGTTTCGGCGTTCGCGCTCTACCACTTGGTGGAGGAACCATTCCGGAAGATGCAGTACGGCATCAAACCTTCACTGGTCGTATTCCCTGCCCTTACCTTGGCACTGTTCGGCATTTCTTACTCGCTCCTGAAGGTTCAATCCGCGGAGGCAATCGAAAAGCTCTTCGCTCCGAACTATGGCCTTGACCGCTCCTGTGGCACTAACATCTATAAAGATACTGAAAAATGCCGAACCTCGGCGAATCCGAAGATTATTGTTTGGGGTGACTCCTATGCAATGCACAATATCCCGGGCATTTCGCAATCGCAGAAAATCGATATTCGCCAAGCCACACGCAGTGCATGTGCCCCCTTCCTGAATACTGCCCCGAATACCAAGCGAAGCAATTTCGAGGAGCAGGCACGCCAGTGTGTCGGATTTAACGACAGTGCCTTCAAGTTCATCAGCGAGACCCCTTCAATTGACACTGTGATCCTGGCTGGCTCGTACGGGCAATACATGCAAGACACCTACGAGTCGATTTCCTTCGACGCCAGTGGCGCCATGCAGATCGAGAAGTCGACCCCAGCGCGTGCGATGAAGGATATGCGTGATGTTGTTGAGAGACTCAAGGCGCTGGGTAAGCAAGTAGTGATCATTGCCCCGCCACCGCCTCTCAACACGACGCTGGTGAGCTGCATTCAAAGCGAGATGGCCAACCCGACCCTCACCAACCAATCCAGCAAGTGCATGCTCGACAGAAAGTTGTTCGAACGCGCCCACAAAAATGTGCTTGATCTTATGAGGTACGCAGAGACGTCTCTCGGCGCCAAGGTAATTTACCTTTCAGATGCGCTCTGCGATGCCAATTCGTGCAAAACGATCATTGATGGCGTGCCAATCTACCGCGACCCAGGTCACTTGAGTACGACAGGATCGCTTAAGTTGTACGAAAAGATGCCAAACATCTTGAGCTCTGTCGCAGGGAAACATCAGTCATAAATTTAGCGCCCCCTCGCAAGAGGGGGACTTTCTGATTGTTGGAATTATGCTTTCAAGCACTCAAAAAGCACTAACGCCGCTAAATTTGTGAGCTTAAAACTTAATAAACCCTATCCCCCACCAACCGCTTCAAATACTGCCCATACCCATTCTTGGCCAACGGCTCAGCCAGCTTCAACAGCTGCTCCGCCCCAATCCACCCCTGCCTGTACGCCACCTCTTCCGGGCAAGCCACCTTCAACCCCTGCCGCCGCTCAATCGTGGCGATGTACCCGCTAGCCTCCAGCAACGAGTCGTGCGTCCCGGTATCCAGCCAGGCATACCCGCGCCCCATGATCTCCACCGACAGCCGGTTCTGCTCCAGGTACACCCGGTTCAGGTCGGTAATCTCCAGTTCACCCCGCGCAGACGGCTTGATGCCTTTGGCAATCTCGACCACGTCCTTGTCGTAGAAATACAACCCGGTCACGGCATAGCTGGACTTCGGCTTGGCAGGTTTTTCTTCCAGGCTGATTGCCTTGCCCTTGTCATCGAACTCAACCACGCCATAACGCTCGGGGTCATGCACATGGTAGGCAAATACGCTGGCGCCTTCGTCGCGGCCCATGGCATTGCGCAGCAACTGCTGGAAGTCGTGGCCGTAGTAGATGTTGTCGCCCAGCACCAGCGCCGACAGGTCGTTGCCGATGAAGTCTTCACCAATCAGGAAGGCTTGCGCCAAACCGTCTGGCGAGGCCTGCACGGCGTAAGTGATGTTAATGCCCCACTGATGGCCGTCGCCCAGCAGTTGCTCGAAGCGGGGGGTGTCTTGCGGGGTGGAGATGATCAGGATGTCCTGGATGCCCGCCAGCATCAATGTGGTCAGCGGGTAGTAGATCATCGGTTTGTCGTACACCGGCAACAGCTGCTTGGAAATTGCCAGGGTCGCTGGGTGCAGGCGGGTACCCGACCCGCCCGCCAGAATGATGCCTTTACGCTTCATAGTGGTCATTTCTCGTGAATTTCCTTGAGCATGCGGGCCACTCCCTGGCGCCAGTCTGGCAGAGTCAGGGCAAAAGCCTTCTGCAGTTTGTTGGTATCGAGACGCGAGTTAGCCGGTCGCTTGGCCGGGGTCGGATAGGCATCCGTGGTCAACGGGTTGACCTGTTCGGCGTGGGCTTTCAGTGCCACGCCTTGGGCTGCTGACTGTTCCAGCACGTAGCGGGCGTAGCCGCACCAGGTGGTCTCGCCACCGGCCGCCAGGTGATACAGGCCAGCCAAAGCCGGATTGGCTCGGGTGGCGGTGATGGCGTGTGCGGTAATGTCGGCGATCAGTTCGGCGCCAGTCGGGGCGCCGAACTGATCGTCGATCACACCCAGGCTGTCGCGTTCGGCAGCCAGGCGTAGCATGGTCTTGGCAAAGTTGTTGCCACGGGCGGCATACACCCAGCAGGTACGGAAGATCAGGTGCTGGCAGGCGGCAGCCTGGATGGCTTGCTCGCCCGCCAGCTTGCTTGCACCGTAGGTATTCAGCGGGCCGACAGTGTCGTCTTCGCGCCAGGCCTGGTCGCCCTGCCCCGGGAATACGTAGTCGGTGGAGTAATGCACCAGCAGAGCGCCGCAGTCGGCTGCAGCACGGGCGAGCACCCCCACGGCCTCGGCGTTTACCTTGAAGGCCAGCTCGCGCTCGCTTTCTGCCTTGTCAACGGCGGTGTAGGCAGCGGCGTTAACGATTACGTCGGGGGCATAAGCACGCACGGTTTCGGCCAGGCCTGGCAGGTTGGCCAGGTCGCCGCAGTGCGACTGGCTGTGGCTGTTCAGCGCCAGCACCTGGCCCAGCGGGGCCAGGCTGCGTTGCAGCTCCCAACCTACCTGGCCGTCCTTGCCCAGTAGCAGAATTCTCATGCCGAGCGCCCTGCGTAGTTCTTTTCAACCCACTCGCGGTAGCTGCCAGACTGTACGTTCTGCACCCATTCCTGATTGTCGAGGTACCAGGCAACGGTTTTGCGAATGCCGGTTTCGAAGGTTTCAGCAGGTTTCCAGCCCAGCTCGCGTTCCAGCTTGCGGGCGTCGATGGCATAGCGGCGGTCATGCCCGGGGCGGTCGGTCACGTAGGTGATCTGTTCCGCGTAAGGCTTGCCGTCGGCGCGCGGCCGCAGTTCGTCCAGCAAGGCGCACACGCGGTTGACGATTTCCAGGTTGGGCTTTTCGTTCCAGCCGCCCACGTTGTACACCTCACCGGTGGTGCCGGCTTCCAGCACACGGCGGATGGCGCTGCAGTGGTCCTTGACGTACAGCCAGTCGCGAATTTGCTGGCCGTCACCGTACACCGGCAGTGGCTTGCCGGCCAGGGCGTTGACGATCATCAGCGGGATGAGCTTTTCCGGGAAGTGGTACGGCCCGTAGTTGTTCGAGCAGTTGGTGGTCAGCACCGGCAGGCCGTAGGTGTGGTGGTAGGAGCGCACCAGGTGGTCACTGGCAGCTTTGCTGGCCGAGTACGGGCTGTTGGGCTGGTACTGGTGCGTTTCGGTGAAGGCCGGTTCGTCGGCAGCCAGCGAGCCGTATACCTCGTCGGTGGACACATGAAGGAAGCGGAACGCGTGGCGTGCCTGTTCGTCCAGGCCTCCCCAGTAAGCGCGCACGGCTTCCAGCAGGCGGAAGGTGCCGACGATGTTGGTTTCGATGAAGTCTTCGGGCCCATGGATCGAGCGGTCGACGTGCGACTCGGCGGCGAAGTTGACGATCGCGCGCGGCTGGTGCTCTTGCAGCAGGCGGGCTACCAGTTCGGAGTCGCCGATATCGCCATGCACGAAGATGTGGCGCTTGTCGCCCTGCAGGCTGCTCAGGGTTTGCAGGTTGCCTGCATAGGTGAGCTTGTCGAGGTTGACCACGGGCTCGTCGCTACCGGCCAGCCAGTCCAGCACGAAGTTCGCGCCGATGAAACCCGCACCACCTGTTACCAGAATAGTCATTGTTCAGTTCTTCCCAATTCCTGCTTTCAAACTTCACAGCGTTTGAAGTTCATGTGGGCGCTCCTGTGCCGGCAACGCCTGTTCTATTTGTCAGTACCGCGTTCAGGGCTCCAGCCGCCGGCGCTGGTACAGCCAGTCCACAATTTCCCCGCCGGGCACGTAGCCGCTCACGGTGTCGCGCAGCAACTGGCGCACGGTGGCAAAGTCATCCGTAGAGGTTGCGGCCCTCAGTGCATCCAGGCGTTGCTTCAGCACATCCCAGGGCAGGTAGTCTTCGTTGGCGCTCATGATCATGGGGTGGCGTGTGGCAATCACGTTGTCGCCAATCAACAATTCTTCGTACAGTTTTTCGCCTGGGCGCAGGCCGGTAAAGTTGATGGCGATATCGCCCAGCGGGTTTCGCTCGGAGCGGATGCTGAAGCCAGACAGGTGGATCATTTTTTCGGCCAGTTCCACAATTTTTACCGGCTCGCCCATGTCCAGCACGAACACGTCGCCACCCTGCCCCATGGAACCGGCCTGGATCACCAACTGCGCGGCCTCGGGGATTGTCATGAAGTAGCGGGTGATTTTCGGGTGGGTCACGGTCAGTGGCCCACCGTTCTTGATCTGTTTGTGGAACAACGGGATGACCGAACCCGACGAACCCAGCACATTGCCGAAGCGCACCATGGTGAAACGGGTTTTGTTCACCTGCGACACATTGCCGGTGTCCCCCATCAGCACCGGCGCCAGCTCGTTGCTGAGGGCCTGCAGCACCATTTCGGCCAGGCGCTTGGTGCTGCCCATGACGTTGGTGGGGCGCACGGCCTTGTCGGTGGAAATCAGCACGAAGTTGGACACGCCAGCCTGCAGCGCCGCCTGGGCGGTGTACAGGGTGCCGAACACGTTGTTCGACAGGCCCTCTGCAATGTTGTGCTCGACGATGGGCACGTGCTTGTAGGCGGCGGCGTGGTACACGGTATCGACCTGCCAGGCACGCATCACGTCCAGCATCTTGGCCTGGTCACGGACCGAGCCCAGTATCGGGATCAGATGCACGGCCAGGCCTTCACGCAGGATACGTTGCTCCAGTTCGCCAGCAATGGTGTACAGGTTGAATTCACTGTGCTCGAACAGCAGCAGCGTACGCGGAGTTTGCCCCAGGATCTGGCGACACAGCTCGGAACCGATCGAGCCGCCAGCCCCCGTCACCATCACGGTCTGGTCGATGATGCAGTGCTGCAGCAGGTCGCCTTGTGCCGGTACCGCGTCACGGCCCAGCAGGTCGGCGATGTCCACTTCCTGGATATCGTCCACCTTCACCCGGCCGCTGGCCAGGTCCATGAAGCCGGGCACACTGCGCACGTGCAGCGGGTAGCCTTCAAGCAGGTTGAGAATTTCGCGGCGGCGGCTGCGGCTGACCGAGGGCAGCGCCAGCAGGATCTCTTCGGCGCCGGTGTCATCGATCATGCGTTGCAGCTGTTCTGGCTGGTACACCTGCAGGCCGGCGATCACCCGGTCGGTGATGCTGGCATCGTCGTCGATGAACGCCACCGGACGCATGGCCTTGCCCATGCGCAGGGCCGCCACCAGCTGGTTGCCGGCAGAGCCGGCGCCATAGACGGCAACCCGTGGCAGGCCGTCGTCGCGGTTGGCAAAAGGCACATGTTGCACGGCGGTGGCGAACCAGTCACCGAGGAAGTACTGGCGCATGGCCAGGCGCAGGCCGCCGACCATGATCAGGCTCAGCCACCAGTAGTTGAAGGTGATCGAGCGTGGCACCACGTTCTGGTGGTTGCTGGCCCAGTAAATGATGAAGCCCAGAATCAGCGCCGACAGGGTCACGGCCTTGATGATGGCGATCAGCGCATCATTGCCGAAATAGCGCATCACCGCCCGGTACAAGCCGAAGCGGATGAATAACGGGATGGAGATGATCGGCGCCGTGATGAACAGCCAGGTGTGGTCACGAACAGGATTGGCCAGGTCGTCGATACCCAGGCGTACGACAAACGCCAGCCACAGCGCGAACCAGACCAGCATCACATCAGTCGCTACCTGAATCAGCCGTTTGTGGCGCCGAGGTAGTCCAAGCAGTCTTGAGCGCAGCTTATCCATAGAACCTCTGAGGGCTTTCCAAAGTGACATGTCTACTGTCTTCGTCCTATCACTTTAGCTAGTGTTCGAGCTCACCGGCGCGCCAGCGCACGGCCAGATACGCCAATGGCAGGTAGGCGATGACAACGCCCCACACACCGTCCAGGCCCAGCAACAGCACACACAGGGCCACGGGCAGCAGCCAGAACAGGTTGAGCGCGGCCACCGCCAAGGTCACTGGCAGGTGCTTGCCAAAGTGACGAGAGGCAAACTGGTAGGCGTGGCTGCGGTGCGCTTCGTACACCTTGTCACCGCGCAGCAAGCGGCGGATCAGGGTAAAGGTGGCATCTACCACGAACACGCCCAGCAGAATCAGCCAGCACCAGAACAATTGCGGTGAGGCCCAGGCAGCCTGCAGCGACAAGCCCGCCAGCACGATGCCGAGGAAGCCGCTGCCGGCGTCGCCCATGAAGATCTTGGCAGGCGGGAAGTTCCAGAACAGAAAGCCCAGCGTGGCCGCCGCCAGCAACAGTGGCAGCACCATCAACTGCGGCGCACCGGCCAAGGCCGATAGCAGCACCATGCCCAGGCAGGCGGTGACCGCTTCGATGCTGGCAATGCCATCGATGCCGTCCATGAAATTATAGAGATTGAGCATCCATACGGTGTAGAACGCCGCCAGAATGTAGCCGAACCACTGCAGGTCGAGGGTAAAGCCAAACACCTGCAGCGGCGCCAGACCACCCAGCCAGTACAGCATCCACACGGCTGCGGCGAAGTGCCCGAGCAGGCGCCAGCGAGCGGCGATGTGGCCGTGGTCGTCCATGAAACCGATGACCGCAATCAGCGCCCCCGCACCACCAATGGCCACCAGTGCCGCCAACGGCACGGCATCGGCCATGCCCAGCACCGGCAGGCTGGCCAGAAAGCTCAGCACAATGGCCACACCGCCACCCCGTGGGGTAGGCACAGTGTGAGAACTACGCGCATTGGGCACGTCGATGATCTGCTTGTTCAGTGCGTAACGCCGCAGCGCTGCGGTCAGAAGCAGAGATGCCCCTGCGACCAGGGGAATAAGCCACCATGCCATCATTTGTCTTGCTCTTTCAAAAAGTTGAGTGCCGTGGCCCGCAGTGCCTGGTCCACATCCAGCGGGGGCTGCCAGCCCAGCAGCGTACGGGCTTTGCCACTGTCTACCTGCAGCGACCCGCACAGCCGCTGAGCCAGGCCACCCTTGCCGGCTAGCGTTGCCGCCCCCTTCAACCAGGCGGCGGGCACCGGCAGCAACCTGGCGGGTTTGCCCAGTGCCTTGCCCAACCGTTGCAGCAACTCGGTGGTGGACAGGTCGTGGCCGTCGCTGGCCAGGAAGGTCTGGTTGGCGGCCGCCGGGTGGTCGATGCAGGTCACCAGCAGGTCCACCAGATTGTCCAGCGCCACCAGGCTACGCTTGTTGTGTATGGCGCCAAACGGCAGCGGCACACCTTTGCTCAGCCAGTTCATCATGCTGCGGAAGTTGGCTTTCACACCTGGGCCGTATACCAGCACCGGGCGCACGATCACCACTTCCAGGCCGGTTTGGGCCGCCAGTTGGCGCAGACCGTCTTCGGCTTCACGTTTGGAAATGCCGTAGGGGTCCGATGGCGCAGGTGCTTCGTCAGCGGTGAACGGCTGGCGGCCGTCGGTGGTTTCGCCATTCACCTTCACCGAGCTGACAAAAATGAAGCGCCGAACACCGGCCTGGGCCGCAGCACGGGCCAGGCTAAGGGTGCCCTCCACGTTTACCCGGCGGAACTCGGCCAGGGGGTCGGCGGCGGTTTCGTGCATGACATGCACGCGGGACGCCAGGTGGATTACGGTATCCACCTGCTCGAAGTGCCCGGATGCCGCGTCCACCGCCGTCAGTTCGCTAAACGAACGGTAGTCGATACCTGCCAGCTGCTGGGCAGGCAATCGCCGCACCAATGCGCGCGGTGCCCAGCGTGCACCTTCAGCGAGCCGCTGCAGCAACACCTTGCCAACAAAGCCGCTGCCGCCGGTGGTCAGGACGCCTGGGCGCTGGGCGTTGTCTTGCCCGGCCATCAAGCTCTCCCCACGTGGCCCAGCAGGCGGGTGAACACGCTGCGGTACTGGTCTGCCACCACCGACCAGCGGTAACGGCGGTTGGCAATTTCATGCAGGCGCGCCGACAGTTGCGCCCGCGCGGGCTCATCACCCAGCAGTGCCTGCACGTGCTTGCGTAGCGAGGCGCTGTCGGCAAAGTACAACGCCTGGTCCTCGGTGGTGGCGCGGTTGAACGACACGTCGAAGGCCACCACCGGCAGGCCCAGCCACATGGCTTCGACCAGCGACGGGTTGGTGCCGCCAGCGCTGTGGCCATGCAGGTACACCGTGGCATTGCTGCGCAGCGGGCTTAACTGCTCCACATCGTAGATCGGGTCCAGCAGGTGAATGTTGCTCACCCCTTCATATTGCTTGCGCAGTTGTACGCCGTACTCGCTGTGGTTCCAGTTGCCGATGATCGCCAACGGCATGCCAGACCCGGCAAAGGCCTCGAGAATGACGTGGATGTTGTTCTCCGGTTCGATGCGACACACCGTGAAAGCGTATGGCGCCCCCAGGAACGGATACGCCTGGCGCGCTTGCCCGGTTGGCTCACCCGCACGGGCCTGATCACCACCATAGGCAATCAGTTCGCTGGGCTTGTTGTATTCGGCGGTCACATACTCCTGCAGCACCTTGTTGTCGGTGATGACCGCATGGGCAAAGCGCACGGCCACGGCTTCAGAGAGCTTCAGGAACCAGCGGGCGAAGTTGGACCATTTGGCGCGTTTCCACTCATAGCCGTCGATATTCACCACGATCGGCTTACGCGTCAGCAGGCGCATGAATGGCAAGGCGATACAGCCGGAAACACCCAGGATCAGCATCAGATCGTGCTTGCGGTAGGCGTGCAGCATGCTCAGCACGTCGTACGGAATGCTTTGCACGCCATTGGCCTTGAGGTTCAGGTAAACCAGGCGGGCACGCTCGAAAAACTGCGGGCGCTCGGGGTAATGCGGTGCGCTGCAATAGACGGTGAGCTCGCAGTCACCTGGCAGGTTGCGCACCAATTGTTCGGTCAACGTTTCCCAACCACCGTATTGGGCGGGCAAACCTACCGTACCAATTACTGCAATCTTATAGGTCATCAAACACCATCACGATATTTTTCTGGAAGTTGGCGGTGGAAAACTCACTCGCTTTCATGCGTGCGCGCTCGGACAGTGTCTGGCACAGCAGTGGGTCCTGCGACAAGTGCGCAACCGTACGCACCAGTTGTTGATGGTTTTTCGAGTCGATCTGATAGCCCTCTACCCCATCACTGACCAGCTCCACCGGGCCGCCTACCGGGGGCACGATAGTCGGGATGCCAAAAGCCATCGCCTCAAGTATGGTCAGGCCAAAGGTTTCTACCCACCCGTCGACATGGGACAGGTTCAGCACCAGGCTCGCCTCACGGTAAAACTTCGCCACGTCGGCACTGGCGGGGCTGAGCGTGAGATTTTTCGGCAACGCCTTGCTGGCGAAATAGACGTCCACTTCCTCCGGGCTGGCATTGAGCACCAGCGTGAACGTCAGTGCCGGGTCCGCAGCCAATGCCGTGGCCAGCGCAACGAACTCGTCCACCCCCTTGTAGCCCTTCAGTGACGCCAGCATCAGTACATTGAAACGGCCACCATGCAGGTGCTGGTATGGCGTGGCCATCGCCTGCTGCTGAAACGCCTCGGCAAGGCCGTTGTACACAGTCACCCCCGGCACCCCGGCTACACCTTCCTGTACCTGCAAGTACTTCGATACATAGACCACCTTGCTGGCACAGCCGGCGATCACCCGGCGCAAAAACGCCTTGAGCGCCGCAGGCCGTATGGAGGTTTCATGCACGTGGTAAACCACCTTGGCACCACGCAGGCGGGCAGCGAGGGCAGCGCCAAACGGCAGCATGGTATTGACCAGCACAACCTGCCCCGGCCGCACTTTGTGTAGCAGGCTGAAGAACAGCGCCACTTGCGAACACGCGTAGGCCAGCAGGGTCAACCAGCGGTTGTCGAAGCGTTTGTAGGCGAACTTGCAGGTGCGCACCTGCAGTTCGTCGAGCACACCGTGGCCGCTGCTGCCCACATGCAGGGTGCAGTCAGCACCGCTTTGCTGCAGCGCATTGATGGTCTGGTTCAGTACCCGGGGGCTACCGCTGTAGTCATTCAGCAGATGGACAAAGTGCAACGTTTTCATGCCACCCCTTCTTCAGCGACGCGCGCCTTGATGAACTTGGCCGGCACACCACCGTAAATCGAGTTCTTGCGGTACACGCCCGCAGCTACCACCGCCCCTGCGGCGAACACGCAACCCTCCTCGATCACCGCGCCATCGAGCACGGTCACCTTGGCGCCGATCCAGCAGTTGCGGCCAACCTTGATGCCTTGGCGGGTTACGCCCTGCAGCCGAATGGGTTGCAGCGGGTCTTCGAAATTGTGGTTTTCCGAATGGAAGCTGACAAAGTTGCCGATGATGGTGTCGCTGCCAATCTCGATGCCACCGGCACAACCCAGGAAGCAACCGGCGCCCAGGCCGACGTTGTCACCTATCACCAGGCCCTTGCCGATGTTGGCCAGGCTGCCGGTGCATTCGATGATGATGTGCTTGTTCAACGACACGGCGGTGCCAAAGCGGATGCCGTCATTGGACAAGGCATCGACGAAGCAGCCCTGGTCGATCACCAGCCCCGGGCCATATTCGATCTTGCCCACTTCTTTCAGCGTCACCCCCGAGCCAATGAATGCCAGCCGCCGTCGGCGCAGGCGAATGACGCCGCGGCAGGCCATTATCAGCTTGGTCATGATCAGCCCCAGCAGGTAGCCCGAAGAGATACGCCGGTCGATGACCATGGGGCGCTTCTTGATCAGCAACACCAGTTTTTCGAGCAAGGCATGCATCATTTCACGGCCCTCACCTGGGTAAACAAGGCTTTGACAAAGGCCGGGCTGCGGTAGGCCACGGCCTTGCGGATGGCGGCATAGACCAGGTACAGGTCAAGCAGGCCGCGCTGCAGCAGGCTGTGGGAATGGAAGCTGATACGCAGGCCGTGGATCATTTCCTCGAAGCGGAACAAGGCCCGCTCCGGGGTATCGGCACTGTGCTCGGACAGGTCGTGGGCTATTTCCACATCCAGCACGCAGGCTTTGGGGAAATACCCCTCGTAGCGAATGAAAAAGTCGGTATCGGTGGCATAGAAGCGCAGCCGCTCGTCATAGAACGGTTTCATGCGCTGAAAGCACTCGCGGGTGAAGATCAGCCCGCTGTTGATGCCCAGCAGGTTTTTCGACGCCACAAGGCCGGGGACCACATCGGGCGTAAGGCGGCCCATGAACAACCAGCGCTGGCCGGGGCTGACCAATTGCCCATGGCTGACCAACCGGGGCATGAACACCCCCACCTGCTCGCCCTCCGCTGCGCTGCGCACCTGGCCAATCTGCGCCAGGCAACTGGACAGGCGTATGGTCGAGTAGTTGGTGTCGTCGTCCGAGATCATGAACAGCTCGACCCCGGAGGCGAATGCCTCCTTGGCCACCTGGTTGTAGATCACCGAAAGCCTTTGGTTGTCCGCCTCGAACCAGCGTACGCCCGGGCACGGCTGCGCCACGCCGGGCGAGTTGTTCCAGACGTACAGTTGCAAGTCGATACCCTCATCATGCAGCAGTGCCTGTTGTGCGAGCAGCGACTGCAGGGCAATCGAGTCCTGGCTAGTTTTCCGATACAGAACGATCAGTACTGCCAAGCTCAACTTTTGTTCTTCTGTTTTCACCAATGATCACCATCACCACGATCGCGAAAATGTAAAGGACCACGCTGTTCGTATAGGACTGGAAAAAGAACGAGCTCAGGAAGAACGGGTAACTGGCAATCACGAAGTTGCCCAAACCGTTTTTCCACGCACTGGCACGCGGCCTGTCCCGGACGATGATCGTCACCAGCTTGTGATACCAAAGAATCAACCCGGCCATGATCAGCGCCCCGACCCATCCGCAGGTGGCCAACAGGTTGAGCCAGAACGAATCGAACCAGTAAGGCTGGCCTGGGCCTACCGAGCCGAAGCCGTAGCCCATGGGGTGCGCGTTCAGCACCTGGTACATGTGAAGCCACTGGCGTTCACGGTCCAACGCAGACAAATCCTGGGTGTAGCCCATCGACAGGTAGGCGAAGATGGCAACAGTCAGGCCAACGAACTGCAGGTAGCCCAACAGCGAAATCAGCCAGGCCGTACGCAGCACACGGGCTACCACCAACATCGCGCAAATGCACACCAGGCCGATCATGGCCGTGCGTACCGAACCAATCACAATCAACCCGCACAGCAGCACAAACGCACTGCCCAGCAACAGGCGCCGGGTAAGCGACCAGCTTCGCCCGCTGAGCAACACGGCCAGCGTCATGGCGGCGGTGTTGAGAATGACTGCGGAAAACTCCAGGGTGCCGGTGAAAAAGCCGGAAACCCGCGGCAACCCATCACGCATCGAGTTGTAGGGCTGCAACTCGTAGCCCTTGGCGGAAAGCAGCGGCCAGTACCAGAACTGCTCGGCCGAAGAGATCGTCAGGTACTGGTACAACGCATACAGGCCGGTCAGCACGCTCATGGCCAGCACCGACCAGTACACATGGCGCAGCTTTTTCTCGGTCGACACCGCCTGCGCCCAGATGGCCACTGCCATACCGACGAACACTGGCACTGCCAATGCCCGGAACATGCGTACCGAACCTGCGCTCAAGTCGCCGAACAGCAGGTACAGGAAGGCGAAGAACAAGACGATCAGCAACGACCGCCCCACCTCGAGGTTGACCGTACCGCGCGCCGTGATGCTGGCCAAGGCACGCAGCAGCAGCCACATGATCATCAGCAGGCTGAGCATTTCGCGCCAACCGGCAAAGGCACTGCCCAGCCCCAGCGTCAGCACGGCAAAGTCGCTGAAGAACAACAGACAGAACAGCACGCCGATAAAGATCTTGGTCACACTCACCCTCGCGCTCTGGCAAACCTGGCCAGCCGCAACAGCGTGACCTTGATCAGGATCTTGATGCGCGGCACCCAGGCGTAGGAAAGCAGCGCCCGCAACGCCAGGTTTGTGTCCATACGGCACAGGGCGTCGAAGACATCCGCAGGGACCATGCTAGTGACCTTACCTGTCGGTTTCATGAAATCGAGGTTGCCCGACCACGGCAGCATGGCCGCCAGCTGGTTTTCGCTGTATTCACCCCGTTCGATGCAGGCCAGGTACCGCGCCTTCACCGCTTCTACCGAGTTCACCTGCTGCACGGCCTCGACCACCGATGCACTGGGCTGCGGCTGCTCGATGCTGGCCAGCAACTGATCGACGCTGGCCACCTTCAGGCTGTCGGCGGGGGAATAGCCCTGGATCGGCGCAACCAGCCCGACACAACGCCGGCCCTTGAGCAATTGCTCGGCGAACGCCGTGCCGCCGGGTATAGGGTAGCTGTCCAGGTAGAAGTCAGCTTTTTCGGCGAAGGCCAGGTAGTCCTTGTACGGCAGGTGCCGGCGGATGAAAAAGCGCGTGGGGTAACGCAGTTTTACTGTCCACCACCAGGTGTTGGTCAGCGGGTTGGCACCAATGATCCAGCATTCGGCCTTCGGAAACCTGTCAAGAATAGCCGTGATCGACGGGCGCATGTCCAGGCCACCATGGGGCTTGTACTTGGCAGCAGAGGCTGCGCTGAACACCTTGATCCGCTCATGCGTGGGCACAGCATCCGGTACTTTTGCGCCGCTGGTCTCGATCGGGATCGCCAGGAAGCTCTTCTGGCAGGTGAGGTGCTTTTTCTTGTCCAGATGGTGCCCGTAGGCGCTGATCTCGAAATACACATCGGCCACCGAAGCGCCAAAGCTGAAGACGTGGTCTGCGTGGTTGACGAAATACACCGTCACCGCAGCGCCGCGCTGCAGTTTCAGCAGTCCACACGCCACAGTGGTGATGATGTCGTCCGGGTGGATGTGCAGCACCACCTTGTCGTATTGGGCCAGGGTGTCGACGATGGATTGCAGACGGGCACACGGGTCATCGCCACGCGCCTGTTCGATATGGGCAAAAAAACCGGCCAGCCGTTCGAGCACCTGGGGTTTGGCGCTGCGTGTAACCAACAGGTCCACGGGCCCCTCGTGCATGTGCGCCAGGCGCTCCATCAGCCGGGTGTGCCCGCCTTGCAGGTAGGGCTCGCTGACCACATGCAGGCAGCCCCGCGACAGGCCATTGGTGGCCGGCACCGTGACCAGGCTGGCGCACTGGGCGGTCAGGTGGCGCTCCAGCGCGGTGGCATCATAAATACCCAGGTCCACCGCCCAGAGCAGTGCCCCATAGACCTGCGCCTGCACCAATGCCTGGGCAGGTTCAGCGCCAAGGATGCGCCCATGTAACTGTTCGATGACGTCCTTCATCTCGACTCAGCTCCGCGCCGTATCGCCAACAATAATGTGCAAACGACGGAATACCGAGTAATACATCACGACTCCGTACAACAGGTAGTTTGCCGCGTATGCAAGGGTAACTTTTTCATACCCCCACAACTGGGTGAAATAGACCGTCAGAGCATAAAGCGAAAGCGTCGAGAGGACTTCGGTAATCAGATACAATCGGGTAAGTGCCTTGCCGAGCATCAGGTAGGCCATCAACCAACTGATGACCTTCAAGCTGTCTCCAACCATCTGCCATGCGAACAGCTCACGCATGGGCAGGAATGACGCCGAGAAAAGGACATGGATGATGAAGTCCCTGAGCAGGTAGATAACCAGGCCGGCAGCAATGGTCAGGGGCAGGATGAGCTTGTATCCCTGAATGATTTCCCGGCGAAGTTCACCTGCATCTGAAAGCTCCGAGAGCCTCGGCAGGTAATAGACCGCAAGCGTCGTGGTGATCAACATGAGATAGGCCGTGCTCAACCGCCACATGGCCTCCCAGTAACCTGCGTGATCCCAGCCGAATTCCGCCCCCAGGTAATCCCGGATGAACACATGGCAAACGGGCAGAGAACATGCTGTCACAACGGCCATGAGGGCAAACTTTGCCAGCCGGGACAAGGACTGCTTGTCCAGCGGCCCGATGAAATCTGAGAGGCGGAACCATGATGTGCGCATGCAGATGACCCAGGTGGCCACGAAACTCAACGACTGGTACACAGCCAGCGAAACCAGCGCACCGTACAACCCCAGCCTGATGGTCAAGGCACAGGTCACCACCAGCGATATCAGGCTGCCAAGAATATTGGCAAGCACGTAGCGCTGAACGTCTTTCTTGCCGTTCAGAATGCCCAGCAGCAAGGAGTTGAAAGCAAAAAATACCAAGGTAGCGGCAAACCACACCAGCACTGGGGCGAGTTTTTCGTCGTTGAAAAACCAACCTGCCAATGGTGCCCGCAAGGCCACGATCAGCACTGCCAATACACACGAAACCAGCAGTGACAGCGTGCCGGCAGTGCGCCAGATCCTGTGTTGTTCGTCCGGCCGATCAGCAAACTCCGCCGTGTACTTGGTTACCCCTGTGCTGACAGCGCCGCTGGCCAGTGTCGTGAACATGGTAACGGCATTCTGCAATTGCCCGATCGCCGCGTAACCCGCCGGCCCTACATAAAGGGCCAGCACCTTGTTGAGCCCCAGCAATGTCGCCATCTTGACAAAAACAGCAATAGCATTCAGCAGACTGGTCTTGATCAACGTCATGTATTATTGCCCGGACACAGTAAAACTGTTGCAGGCATCGATGACCGTCTGGATATCTGCGTCACTCATGGTGGGATCGACAGGCAGGCTGAGCACTTCATCATGAATTTTTTCAGTCAGCGGCAGGCTCAAACCGTTGTACTGACTGTAAGCCTGCTGCCGGTGAGGCGGGATTGGGTAGTGAACCAGCGTCTGTATCCCTTGCTCGCGAAGCTGTTGCTGCAAATCGTTTCTGTACGCCGTGCGTACTACATACAGATGCCAGACATGCTCCTCGACAACACTATTTTGCGGCTGGACGATTTGAGCATTTTGAATGCCCGCGCGGTAGCACTGGGTGATGTGCCGGCGCCGGCTGATTTCTTCATCCAGATACTTGAGCTTCACGTCCAGCATCGCCGCCTGGATCTCGTCCAAACGACTGTTCACCCCGACGTACAAGTTCTTGTACTTCTCATGAGAGCCGTAGTTTCTGAGGGCGCGCAGCACTTCCGCCAACTCGGCATCCGAGGTGGTTATCGCCCCGGCATCGCCGAGCGCACCCAGATTCTTGCCCGGATAGAAGCTGAAGCCCGAGGCATTCCCCCAGCTCCCCGCCCGCTTGCCATTGATTGAGGCACCGTGAGCCTGGGCCGAGTCTTCGAGTACCAGCAAACCGTATTCGGCGGCAATCTCGTTGATCACCTTCATGTCTGCAATTTGCCCATACAGGTGTACCGGCAGGATGACGCGCGTCTTGTCGGTAATAGCCTGGCGTATGAGGGAGGTATCAATATTAAAGGTTGCGGGGTCAGGTTCGACGAACACAGGCTCCAACCCACTGGCGGTGATTGCCAGGATGCTCGCAATGTAGGTATTGGCCGGGACGATAACTTCATCACCCTGCTTCACCCGCCCCAGCTGTTTCCAGGCAGTCAAGGTCAACGTCAGCGCATCGAGGCCGTTTGCCACACCAATGCAATGAGCGGTACCGCAATAAGCGGCAAAGTTGCTTTCAAAGCGGGCCAAGGCGCTACCGCCGATGTACCAGCCAGAATCGATGACATCGGCACACGCTTGCAACAACTCTTCGCGGTACTGTTTATTGACGGCCTTGAGATTCAGAAAATCAACCATGCTCTAGCTCCCTTATTATTTTTGCCGGATTACCCACTACCACGCAGTAATCAGGCACATCCTTTGTCACGACGGCACCGGCACCTACCATAGCATGTCGACCAATCGTGACGCCCGGGAGCAATGTTGCGTTTGCACCAATGCTGCAGCCTTCCTTCAGCACCGTGACTTCGTAAGCCTCGGGGTAACACTTGGAGCGCGGTACTCTGTCGTTGGTGAATGTAGCATTGGGGCCAATGAAGACATTGTCCTCGATCACGAGCCCCTCCCACAGAAATACGCCACTTTTCACAGTGACGTTGTCTCCGACTACAACCCCTCCTTCGATCAGGGTGTGGGCGCATATGTTGCAGTTGCTGCCAATTCGCGCACCTTTGAGGATGACCGCGTATTGCCAAACTCTGGTTTTTTCACCGATGGCATCGGTTTGTACATCGGCCAAGACATGAATGCTAGGCATGGGCGATCAGCCTCTTGAAGTCATCGTAACTGCGAATGTAATCACGCTCGTCGTAGGTTTCACTGGCGATGACCATGAGTACGCAGTCTTCACTGAAATCATGCATTTCACGCCAGACCATATTCTTGATCAGCAAGGCTTTCTGTGGCGCATCAAGCATATGGTCGACTCGGCCGGTACCGTCATCCAAGGTCATGCGGCAACTGCCGGCCAGGCAGATTATCAGTTGCTGGAGATCCCGGTGGGCATGGAAGCCGCGGCTCACGCCGGCCTTGGTACCGAAGATGTAGTAGACGCGACGGATGGCAAACGGGATATTCAACGCCTTTTCAATACTGATCAGGCTCCCGCGATCATCACCAATGATCGGTAGTACCAAGTCTTCCGCCTGCCCTTTCAGGATCAGCGGTGGCAAGTCCGCCTCGGCAAGGGTTGGCGCAATCGCATCCTTGTCACTGATCAGCAGCCCCTCCAGCTGTGGCCATTCGATGGCAAGGTCCGGGTCATTCCAGGCAATGCTGCGTTCATGCTCTTTGGAATAGACATTGGTCGTGCGGTACTGGAACACCGTATCCTCTTCCAACGCGATAAAACCATGGGCGAAGCCTTCAGGCACCCACATCATCTTGCGGTTGGCCGCCGACAGCTCCATGCCTACCCACTGCCCAAAGGTTGGGGAGCCATTTCGAATATCCACTGCCACGTCGAACACTGCGCCCTTGACCACACTTACCAACTTGCCTTGGGCAAATGGATAAAGCTGATAGTGCAAGCCGCGCATGACACCTTTTTTGGATAAAGAACAATTTTCCTGAACAAAAGAAGGCGGAAGGGTAATACCTTGCGCGCTGAGCAAGGCATGAAACTTAGGCTCACTATAAGACTCATAGAACCAGCCCCTGTCGTCCCCGAAAACGGTAGGTTCAAAAACGACTACGTCCGAGATGTTTGTTTCTATGAGCTTCACGCAACCAGCCTCTTGTTGAAATTTATTACTATCAGTTCGACTCTTCCCGCAGCATACAGGCTCGGGGGGCGGGGTAGCTCAAACGCGCCCCAGACGACGCTCGCTTTCAGCAGATACCAGATGGACAAATGCGGCCAGAAGTACACCGAGTACCAGCCCTGCGAACACACTCCCTACGACAATGAGCAATTTGCGCAGCCGGACCGGGGTATCAGGCACCTCGATGGCACCATCCTGCTGAAACACCTCGATCACGGCCGGGTTCATCTGCAGGTTGCGGTAGAAATCGAGTTTCTCCTGGATCTCCCGCAAACCGGCGACGAATGGGTCATCGGACTCCCGCGTTCGAAGGTTTGCAAGCTCTGCCTCAAGGGCCTGGCTACCGCGCATGTAGGTCAGTGCGCCCTGCATGCCGCCAGACACCTCAGTATCCATGCCACTGGCAATGATGGGGGGCTTGCTCAGGTTCACTGCCTTGGCAACTTTCAGCGCCTCTTCAAGGCGGGCGATTTGATCTTCCCGCTGCTTGTGCGCCGCATCTCGTGCGCTGCGGATCTGTTGCTCCAGGTTCTTGACCAGCACCTTCACTTCAGTGTCGGCATCTTCAACCAGCGTCTTTTTAGCAAGGTCGCTGGCCATTTCCGAAAAACGCGCTACCCACCTCACACTCATCTTGGGGTCGTCGCTTAACGCCCTGATCAAAAAGCGCTCAGCACTATCCCCCGCCTCAGGCCCCACAGTCAATACCTTGCCAAACTGCTCATAAAGTGCATCTTGAGAGCCTTGGCGGGCGACCTCTGACAAACTAGGCAAATAGACCGCGCGAAAAAACTGGCGCCGCAGTGACTCGGATTGCAGGGATCGCAGGTAAATCTGATAAACATCTTTGGATGTAAATGCTTTGAGGCCGCTAGCTTCAGTGCGACCATAGTTCAATTGGGCAATATCATTCCTGGTAGGTGGCAACATAAAAGACTTGGCCTCGTACATCGGCGTCTTTTGCCAAACATAAACAAGCGCTGCCGCAGCAACTAAAATAACGCATGAAAGGATGAGCAGTTTACGACTCCACAAGACATGCCAGAGCTCGAGAACATCAACTTCGTCATTTTCGACTCCGAGACTACGTTCATTTCGCATTTGTTCTCGTTTTCCTTAGATCCGGCCATTCACATGATTCCTATGCCAGCGAGGCTTAGCCTTGGCTGCAGCTGACCTGACGAAAGACCAGCTGAAGCTAAGCGTAGCGGCATTTTGCTCATCCACCGCAGAGCGCACGAAACGACCTACAGCTTTAGCACTTATCCGATCTAAGAGAAAGATACCGTCAACAAAGTTCCACTGCCGCCCCACGAGCCGACGGCCTGCGGCTCGCTACTGGGCAACCACGACGTCGACCTCCCTACTGCCGTGCTTGCTTAGTGCTTCGGCCAAAGCTGCTTTGGCCCGAGCTTCTCCATGTACCAGCACAACCTTCCTTGCGGCTTTCGCACCATCCAGCGCGAAGCTCACCAACACCTTCTGATCCGCATGACCAGAGTAGCCCGGCAAGGTTACGACTTTTGCGCGCACCTCATACATCCGCCCATCCAGATCAATCTGCACAAACCCTTCCGCCCCCTCGCTAGCCTGAATCACCGCCCCCGGCGTGCCCTTGGCCTGATAGCCCACAAACATCACCTCGTGCCGTGGGTCCCCCAGCATGGCCTTGAGATAATTGACGATGCGCCCACCCGAGCACATGCCATTGCCGGCGATCACGATCGCCGGGCGCCCGGTGCTCTTGAGGTAGTTGACCACCTGCTGGTGGCGCGCATGGGTGTCTACATTGATCAGCTGGCTGAAGCCCAGCGGGTCGCGCCCCTCGGCCAGGCGCGCCCTGGCTTCGGCATTCCAGTAGTCGTGCAAGTTCCGATACACGCTGGTGATGCGCTGAGCCAAAGGCGAGTCGAGGATAATGGGCAGTTGCGACCAGTCAATCGGGTCGCCATCGGGGCCCGGGCCGGCGCTACCCAGCAATGCCTTGCGATGAAGTATGCCTTCCAGCTCGTACAGCAGCTCCTGGGTGCGACCCAGGCTGAACGCCGGAATGAGGAGGGTGCCCTTGTCAGCCAAGGCACGATCGATGGCCTCTTCCAGCCGCTGCCTGCGGTCGCCGACATGCGGATGCAAGCGGTCACCATAGGTACTTTCCAGTACCAGCACGTCGGCGCGCTCTGGCGGCTGTAGCGGGCGCAACAAGGGATTGCCACACGCCCCCAGGTCACCAGAAAACACATAGCGGCTACTGGATTGCCCATGCTGCATGTCACACTCGACATACGCCGAGCCCAGCAGATGGCCCGCGCGCTGCAAGCGAATGCGACAGCCAAGGCCTGGGCGCTCGACCAGCGTGTGCCACTGCTCGAACGTGAGGGGCACGATAAGGTCGCAGACGAATTCGAGGTACCGCGCCACCTGGGCAGGGTCACTGCTGACGCTCAGCTTGTAGGCGTCTTCCAGCACCAGCGGTAGCAGCTGTGCGGAAGGCTCACTGCAGAGGATGGGGCCGCGGTAACCGGCGGCCAGCAGCGCAGGGATACGACCAACGTGGTCCAGATGCACATGCGTGATGATCAGGGCCTCGATGCCCTGCACGTCAAAGCCGAGCGGCGCAGCGTCTGCGCCTTGCGCTGCCTCGGCGCCCTGCTCCAGGCCGCAGTCGACCAGCAGGCTGGTGAATGGGGCGAGATGCAGTTGGTGACAAGACCCGGTAACGCTGCGGGTACCACCGTGATGGGAAAGGCTGGGATAGTCCATGCTGCGCACACTCACCTGGGCCGAAAATGAAGTGCGCTATTACTCCACGACGACCAGAGCATGCATAGGTGACGCTTTCCCAAGCGAGCGTAGGAAATTTCCCTAGTTACCGCTCAGTGCCGCCTGCCGGGCAGACGCCCTGATCTTGCGCTTGCTGCGCTGCACGCCGTAGGCACCCAGCAATGGCCCGACTGCCAGGCCAATCACCAGCGCGGCCAATACCAGCACGGCAACCGGCATTGCCGGAGCAGCCCAGCCGAACAGGACCAACGACACGGTTTGCTGGTTTTCCAGCACGAAAAACAGCACCACGGCCGCCAACAGCAGCACGAATACCGCCGCCAGGGCGCGCTTGAGGTTACGCATCAGATTGCTCCTTGAGGGATCAGGTATGAACCTCATCATGCTCGTCTTCATTGACCCGATCGCGCAACTCTTTGCCGGGCTTGAAGTGCGGTACGAACTTGCCTTCGAGGCTG
>JADHEF010000877.1_pt1 | contig 24320 bp, 23 predicted proteins | sample 8952391 | NCBI WGS metagenome assembly JADHEF01 (sample SAMN16124439, study PRJNA663245) | bioreactor sludge metagenome | isolation source: sludge (nitrite) | place: India:Bengaluru | collected 2019-02-28 | reverse complement strand
TCGGTACTGAAGGTATGTTGGCTTATGTTGCTGGCGTACAACGTAAAGAAATCCGTGGTGGTATCGCTTGTGTTAAACACCAAGCAATGGCGGGTTCTGACATCGGTGATGATCACAAAGAAATCTTCTCTGGTGACAACGCTCTTAAAGCGCACGATGATGCTAAAAACACAATGAACCAATTCGCTGCTCACTAAGCACTGAACTGATTCAAAAGAAAACCCTGCGAAAGCAGGGTTTTTTTATGACTTAATTTTAAGCTTGTTGAACAGCTTGAGTGTGAAATATTGAACAAAAATGTTAAGGCATCAGAATCAGTAGCCAAACAATAAAGATAATACTTAAAGAAACAAACTGTGCAGCACTGCCCATGTCTTTGGCATTTTTTGAAAGCTCATGCCGCTCCAGTGAAACACGATCCACAATCGCCTCAATCGCTGAGTTGAATAACTCAACAATAATTGCAAGTAAACAGACGGCTACCATGAGGGCTTGTTCTAAGCGACTGACATCACAGAAAAAACTTGTTGGAATCAGAATCAGGTTAATCAACAGGACTTGGCGAAAAGCAGCTTCGTGCGCAAATGCGGCCTTAAAACCTGAAATAGAATAATGTGTTGCATTAAAAATACGTCTAAAACCTGACTTGCCTTTGAGTGGGGAATATTGGCTCATACCATCAACCATTTTAAAATTTCAGCCACAATACATGATCTATATTAAAAGTCACTTAATTATAGTATTCAAAAAGTGCTTAATCTATGTACACCTAAAATAAGGAGAAAGAGATTAAAAAGCCTGCTTTTTAATCTCTATAGTTAAGGATGGATATTGGTTGAAAGTAAACGAGATGCTTAAATGTTTTGTTTAATTTGTGTGACTTATTCTATTTTTTCAAAAAAGCATAGGCGGCTTGACGACCTAAAGCGGGATCATCGGTAAAGACACCATCCACTCCCGCTTTAAAGAAAATCTCAAACTCTGCCAGTGCGCCTTTTTCGCACTTTTCAGCGGTTATCGCACTACAGTCCAAATAGTCTGGTAAGAAATTATTTTCTGGGCGTAGGGTATAAGGATGTACTTTTAAGCCCACTGCGTGTGCATCGTTCACAAAACTGGACGGGGTCGCTGGCTGAGTATTCGGCACGATATAGGTTTTGCTTGGTCCGACACCATGCGCATAGCTTGCGACGTCTTTCAGTCCTTGAGGTGTTGCCATATCACTATAGCGGAGTGTTGATTTGGCAAGCACAGCATCGGTAGGTTGTTCGGACTTGCCACCATAGAGTTGAATAATTTTGGCATGTCGAATCGATTTTAATTGATCCAACTGTTGACGCATCTGTTTTAAGTTGCTGACTTCAAACGACTGGATATAGACTGGCGCAATGTCACGACTATAGGTGTGTTTGGCCAGCGTGGTTAATAAGCGTTGCTCCATGGCCAAATTGAGACCTTGGAAATAGCTGGGATGTTTGGTTTCGATATACAGGCCCACAATTTTTCCTGTCTTTTTATAGTGCGCATCTACGAGTTCAATAATTTCATCTAAAGTAGGCAGATCAAATTGATCATTATATTGGATGTTCGCTGGACGAATCTCTGGAATACGTTCTCGTGCCTTCAGTTGCTTCAGCTCGTTTAAAGTAAAGTCTTCAGTAAACCAACCTATGTAAGTCACGCCATCAACGACTTTACTGGTCTTCCGTTCTGCAAACTGCGGTAAGCTGCTGACATTGGTGGTTCCTCCGATTTCATTTTCATGGCGAGCGACTAAATAACCGTCTAGAGTTGGCACCAAATCAGGCTCAATAAAATCTGCACCATCATCAATCGCTTTTTGATAAGCGGCTAAGGTGTGTTCAGGGCGTAGCGCGCTGGCGCCGCGATGTCCAATAATAAGCAATGTAGGCTCAATGTATTCGGCGTTGTTTGATGGTGGCTGGGATGCTGCATTGTCTTTCTCATCATGATGACAGCCCAATAAGCCTAAAAAAATAAAACTCAGTAATGTTCTTTTTAACATGTGTTCCTCAACATTTTATTGTGGTGTTGCGGACTTAGTGTTCAATTTTAATATCTCAGATTAATGACAAATTGCGAAAAATTACAGGATGTCATCAATTGGTCAAAAAGCTTTCTTCATAGTTTCTTCATATTTAGCTCTAATGTTCTATTTCATGTTGTTAAGTCTTGTTTTTTAATGATTCGTCATAGAAGATCAAGCATGAAGTGATGCCCAGTTTCTAGATCTAGCCTCAGACCCAAGAGTACCGCAGACCCATGCTGTCTAAATTTTTTATTCATCGTCCAATTTTTGCTGGTGTGCTGGCGATTATCGTGATGGCATTTGGTTTATTTGCCACCTTTCAGTTGCCTGTAGAGCGCTACCCCGATATTGCACCTCCGCGAATTACGGTGAGTGCAACATATACAGGCGCGTCGGCAGAAACGGTGGAAGAGAGTGTTACTCAGGTTTTAGAGCAGCAAATTAAAGGGATTGATCATTTACTGTATTTTAGTTCGAGCAGTGACTCGAATGGCCGTAGTCGCATCAGCATTAGTTTTGAAAATGGAACCGACCCAGATACCGCTCAGGTTCAAGTACAAAATGCCATCAATGGGGTGATTAACCGCTTACCCGAAGATGTGCAGCGTCAAGGGGTCAATGTTTATAAGTCGCTTGGCGATACGCATATGGTGATTGGTCTATATGACCAAACAGGCAAAAGTAGCAATATTGCACTGTCTGATTATATGATGACGCATTTGGAGCAAGATTTAGCCCGTATTGATGGGGTTGGTGAGGTTGATGTCTTTGGCGCGCAGTATGCCATGCGCTTATGGCTGAATCCGCACAAATTGCGTCAATATGGACTGATGCCGAGTGATATTCGTGCGGCGGTTGAAGCGCAAAACACGCAAGTGGCCGCAGGGGCAATTGGTGAGTTACCCAGCCTGTCAGACCAATATTTAAATGCCAAAGTTACTTCCGGTACACGTCTAAAAACCGTTGAAGAATTTGAAAACATCATTGTCAAATCGACCCGCGATGGCAGTTTTATTTATTTAAAAGACGTCGCACGGGTGGAACTGGGCGCGGAAAATTACCAGTCGTTTAATACCATCAATGGTTTTCCTTCAGCGGGTATGGGCATTTCATTGTCTTCAGGTGCCAATGCATTGGCAACTTCGGCATTGATCAAACAAGAAGTCAGTCGATTGTCCTCTAAACTTCCTGAAGGCTATCAAATTGTTTATCCGCGTGATAACACGCCTTTTGTTCAAGAGTCGATTAAGGAAGTGGTCAAAACGCTGTTTGAAGCAGTGTTTTTGGTGATTGTGGTTATGTTTGTATTTTTACAAAACTGGCGCGCGACACTGATTCCGACCATTACAGTACCTGTTGTAATTTTAGGCACGCTCGCCATTCTGTATGTGCTCGGGATGAGTATCAACACCTTAACTTTATTTGCATTGGTCTTAGCCATCGGGCTTCTGGTGGATGATGCGATTGTGGTGGTGGAAAACGTTGAACGGCTGATGCATGAACAACAGATGAGTGCTCAACAAGCTTCGATTGCATCGATGCAGGAAATCAGTGGGGCATTGATTGGGATTACTTTGGTGTTAACCGCCGTGTTTATTCCTATGGCCTTTTTCGGTGGTTCGACAGGAGTGATCTACCGTCAGTTTTCAATCACCTTAGTTGCTGCCATGGCGCTATCGCTGCTGGTTGCACTGATTCTGACACCAGCACTGTGTGCCTTAATTTTAAAACCCAATGATAAATCTGCACGATGGGCAACTTGGTTTAATCTGAAGTTGGATCAGTTAAAACAGCGTTATTTAAAGTTGAGTACGCAGACCATTCAGCACAGTAAAATCATGCTGGTGGTTTTTGTGGCGTTAATTGCCGTCTTTGCGCTGTTTTATCGGGCATTACCGACCAGTTTTATTCCCAGTGAAGATCAGGGCATTTTAAGTGTGCAGTTTAAATTGGCCGATGGTGCACCACTGAGTCAAAGCCGTGTGGTGGGAGAAGAAATTCGCCAATACTTCTTAGATCAAGAACATGCCAATATTAATTTGGTGATGATCCGTTATGGGCGTAATTTCTCGGGGACGGGACAAAATTTAGGACAAGGTTTTATTGCGCTGAAACATTGGGATGAACGTAAGGGGAAAGAGAATTCCGCACAAGCGATTCGAGAGCGGGCGATTGCTCATTTTAGATCGCATCGAAATGCGCAAATTAATGTAAATATGCCGTCTTCAGTCAGTGGCTTAGGGCAAACCGATGGAATGGAGTTTTGGATACGTGATATCAATGGCGAAGGTCGTGCCTATTTAGAAGCACAGTTCAAAACTTTGCAGGACGCATCCAAGCAGTATTCTAGTTTTAGCAATTTAGATAAACGTTCTAACCCTGATAAAGCCGAGCTCAAAGTGGATGTAAACCAAAAACAAGCTTTGGCCAATGGACTGAGTCAGACCGCTATTAATAGCACCTTATCCAGTGCTTGGGGGGGAAGTTATATCAATGACTTTATTGACCGTGGTCGGATTAAGCGGGTAATTATGCAAGGGGATGCTGAATTTCGTTCAAAACCTGATGATCTTCAAGCGTGGACCGTACGTAATGATCTGAACCAAATGATTCCTTTTACAAATTTTGCCCAAGTGTCTTGGAGCGGAGGCCCTGAGGTGGTGAATCGCTTTATGGGCTATACCGCACTAGAAATGGAGGCGGATACAGCACAAAATGTCAGTTCGGGACAAGCCATGCAAGACGTACAAAACATGGTACGAGGGCATGATGGTATTGATCTGGCATGGAGCGGATTATCGTTCGAGGAAAACCATTCCAATAACCAAGCATTGCTGCTGTATTTGGTCTCCATAGGCTTTATCTTTTTATGCCTTGCGGCACTTTATGAAAGTTGGAGTATTCCAACAGCCGTCATGAGTGCGATTCCACTCGGTATTGGCGGCAATATTCTGTTCAGTTATTTGACGGGTTTTCCGAATGATATTTACTTTCAAATTGCCTTGCTGACCACGATTGGTTTGTCCTGTAAAAATGCGATTTTAATTGTGGAATTTGCTTCATTGGCGCAGCAAAAAGGCCAGATCGCAATTGAAGCAGCGTTGGAAGGAGCAAGCTTACGGTTACGCCCGATTTTAATGACGTCTTTGGCTTTTGGCGCGGGTGTTACACCTCTGGTCTTTGCCTTTGGTGCAGGGGCCGCAAGCCGTCAGGAAATTGGGGTGAGTGTACTCGGTGGCGTGATTTTTGGTACGGTGTTGGTATTGCTGTTTATTCCTTTAATGTATGTCTTGGTTCGCCGTGTGTTTCATGGACGAACACCTCAGGAGGAAGTCTAAGATCGAATCTGAAACATTCGTGTGCAGTATGAATAGGCAAAGCGAACCTTTAATCCAATCAGGCTGAAAGGCCTGACATTTAAAGATCCTTTGCTATACTCGGACAGATAAAGAAAAACAATATTTGAGTGGTGTATGCCAAATCCGTCATTTTCACAGCAAGATTTCCAAGCGCAATTAAATCAGCCCGATAACCATGCTTTTATCCAAAGTTTGAAACAGTACAGCACTGCGGATTTAGCTGATATTTTAATGGCCCTGCCTATAAATGACCAAATTCGGCTATTGGAACAATTACCACAAGCCAGTTATGTCTTTGAGTTTTTAGCATTAACCGAGCAGCAGCAGCTAGCAGCGAAATTGCCTCAGGCTTTGCTGGTGAAGTTATTGGCTCAGATGCATTCGGATGACCGTACCGATTTATTTCAAAGCTTGGCACAAGAGGTTCAAGGTCAGATTTTTCCGCAGCTAGATGCGCATGTTCAAGCCCAGCTGAATGATTTAATGCACTATCCTGCCGAGTCTGCGGGTGCAATTATGAGCACTGAGGTTATTACGGTACATGCCGAAATGACCATGCAACAGGCGATTCAACATATACGACAGCATGCAGCGGAAAGTGAAACTTTATATCTCATCTATGTGACCGATGCCTCGCGTTATTTACACGGTGTGATTTCGCTGCGGCAAATTATTCAGTCTCCGCCTGAGCAATTGATTGGACAGGTTATGACCAGCCATGTCATCACGGGTTTAGTCAGTGAGGATCAGGAAAGTATTGCACAGAAACTGGCTCATTATGATTTTATGGCTTTGCCCATTGTCGATGAGCAGCAGCGTCTATTGGGGATTGTGACTTATGACGATGCAATGGATGTGGTGCAACAAGAAACCACAGAAGATATTCTAAAAAGTAGTGCGGTTGCGGCCAGTCCGCAGATGAGTATTAAAACGGCTCCAATCCTCTTACTGTATCAGAAGCGGGTGTTTTGGTTGGTGTTTCTGGTTTTTGGCAGTTTACTCTCGGGACTAGGAATTGCACGCTTTGAAGACTTGATTGCGGCACATATCGTTTTGGTATTTTTCCTTCCTTTACTGGTGGGAAGTGGAGGAAATGCGGGGTCTCAATCCGCAACCTTAATGGTACGTGCACTGGCAACCGGTGATGTACATTTTAAAGACTGGTTTTATTTGCTAGGACGTGAAAGTTTGGTTGCGCTGTGCTTGGGTGGAACCATGGCAACGGCAGTCTCTATCTTGGGCTATTTCCGTGGGGACATTTTGGTCGCTGTAGTATTGGCACTGAGTATGATGGGCATTGTGTTGATGGGTTGTCTGATTGGTATGAGTCTGCCGTTTATCTTAAACCGCATGAAACTCGACCCCGCCAGTGCATCTGCACCTTTAGTCACCTCAATTTGTGATGCGTCAGGCGTGGTGGTATATCTGCTGATTGCATCGCAAATTCTGACCTTGTCTTAAGCTAATAAGTAATTGTTTCAGCACAAAGTTAGCACAGAAAAAAGTCATGAAAACCAGCATAATTCAGTGGTTTTATGATGTTAAAGTGGTTGAAATGATGGAGGTCAGTAACAACATGCCTGAACCCTTAGAACAAAAAAAAATGAGCCAGCAAGATGTCATTCGGTTAGAGCGTGATTTGGCCAAATATGCCAATATGATGGATTCTGTGGTGCGTATTCCGTTCACCAAGCAGGGAGTCGGTGCCGATGCCGCATTGAGTACTGTTCCGATTGCTGGGGATATCGCAGGTTTTGCCCTAACTTGTTATGCCATTTATAAAGCCAAGCAAATTGGCGTGCCGCAAGAGAAATTGAGTCCAGTATTGAAGCTGGCTATGATTGACGCTGTGGTCGGTTTTATCCCAGTGTTAGGGACATTGTTTGATATTTTTATACGTCCGAGCCGTAAAGCACTGGATGTGGTTCATGACCATATTCGGGAAGAATACCAAATTCATTCAGAGCATCATGTGACGCATCCTTTTCTCCATGAAAAATTGGAAAAGAAACAGCAACAGTCCGCATTTTGGCGAAACCCAGTAGTGGCATGGCTTTGGCTACACATCCCCGATTTGTTTGGCCTGATCTTTTTGGTGTGTTTTATGGGCTTATTGTGGTGGGGTGGTAGTGTGATGTGGCATTGGTTACAGGGACTAAACTTAGGATAGCCACTCATGAAATTTGAAGGTCAGATTACGGCAAATTTGCCAGCGATTGATTTGGCGTGCACTTCTTCATTTTATCAAAGCTTGGGCTTTAATCTGGTTTATCAGTCCGCAGAGTGGATGATTCTGCGTTTGGGCGAAATGACACTGGAATTTTTCCATCATCCGCATTTAGACCCAAATAGTTCATGGCATAGTGCCTGTATTCGCGTAGCGGAAATTCAACCCTATTATAAATACTGGTCTAAAGTGAATTGGTCGTTGTGGGAAAGCGCTCGTATGACCGATATTCAGGATTTTGATGAGATCCGCCAGTTTTGTATCATTGACCCAAATGGCAGTTTATTACGCTGTGTCGAAGTGACGATTGAATAAAAATGTCCTGTTATGCAGAGTCACAAAAAAGCCTCCAAGTGGAGGCTTTTTAAAATCTAATGAACGAATTGTTTATGGACAATCGAGCTGTTGTAAAGCAGCAACACGTTGTTCAATCGTTGGGTGGGTTTGGAACAAAGCAGCTAAACTAAAGCCTTGCTCTTGACCTGCCGCGATAGCAAACGCTTTCATTTCTTTAGGCATCGCATCTGGAAGTTGTGACTCCGCTTGTAAGCGCAACAAGGCCGAAATCATCGCTTGTTTGCCTGCAAGACGGGCACCTGCTTCATCTGCACGATATTCGCGGTAGCGAGAGAACCACATCACGATTGCAGAAGCTAAAACACCAAAGACAATATCAAGCACAATAGTAATGGCAAAATAAGCTAAACCAGGTGCTTCACCGTCTTCACGTCCAAAGACATTACGATCAATAAAATCACCTGCAACACGTGCAAAGAACATCACAAAGGCGTTCACGACACCTTGAACGAGCGCTAAAGTCACCATGTCACCATTGGCCACGTGACCAATTTCGTGAGCCAAGACTGCACGAAGCTCGTCTTTATTCATACGCTCAAGTAAGCCAGTAGAAACTGCAACTAATGCATCGTTCTTGTTCCAACCTGTAGCAAAGGCATTCGATTGGTAAGACGGGAAAATACCGACTTCTGGCATTTTAATACCAGAACGTTGCGCCAATTGAGCGACTTCTTGTAACAACCATGCTTCAGCTTGGTTGCGCGGGGCATTTGGGTCAATTAACTCTGTACCAGTTGTTTTTTTCGCCATCCATTTTGACATGAATAGAGAAATCATTGAGCCAACCATACCAAAGACAAAACAGATAACCAGTAGGTTACCTAGATTTAAGCCACCCGCGCCATGGTAACTACCGACACCGAAGAGTGACAAGATAATGCCAGCTACAACCAGTACCGCGAGGTTGGTTAGCAAGAACAAACCAATCCGCATCATTGAGAAAATCCTCTTATAATAAAAAAATAATCTGATTTATAAATCGAAAATCATTGCTCTCAATATGAGGTGAAACTCTTCAAAATTCAAGAAAAAATAATAAAACTGTTATAAAAATTATTCTGAAATTTGAATGCGGGCAGAAGCGGTTGCATTGGCTGTGGCATAGGAACCCGGCGCATCAGTAAAACTGCCATCGGCTGCGAGGATAATTTGGCGTGAAGGTGCGCTACGACTCACACTGAGTTGTGTGCTTGGAGAAGAGTCTGCATCGTAATGTGCAGATTGCGCAATGACTTGAGCATTGGCTGGTGTGTTATTTGAGCCTGCAGAGATATTGATCCCGCCCGCATATAGATTGCTATAGCGGCTACTCACCCGGCGAACATAGTCTTGAGTTTCACGGAAGGGTGGAATACCGCCGTACTTTTGTACATTGCCTTCGCCAGCATTGTAGCCTGCAAGCGCAAGATTGGTGTTGCCGTTAAAGCGTTTCATCAGCCATGCCAAATACTTGGCACCTGCATTTATATTCTGCTGTGGATCATATGCATTAGAGACATTAAAGCGCCGTGCTGTCGCAGGCATGAGTTGCATAAGACCCTGAGCCCCAACAGGTGAGCGTGCGTTGACATTAAAGCCTGATTCGGTATGCATAACCGCTTTAATTAAGCCTTCAGAAACGCCGTGGGTTTGAGCCGCTTGGCGAATAATGTGGTCAAAAGCATTTTTGTTACGACTATAACTGGGCAACACGGAAGATTCAGAAGCCCCCCAGTTACTATAACTGTGGATATTACTGTCTGGATAATAGGTTTTCTTTTCGACTTTTAAGTTGCTATAACGACTTTGTTTATTGGTTAACAAGGTCGTGCCGTTGGAATCTTTCAATTGGTAGATAGTTTGACCCGCGTGACAATCTAGTGCCATGAACGAAATCGTCATACACCCCAAAACGTAAAAACGACTCAAAAGCAGCTTATTTTTCATTATCTATTATTAATCGTAAAAAAATCGATGTCAGTGACTAGAAATGAGTTTAGCAAAAAAAGAACCGTCTGAAACTATTTTAAGTTCAAAAAAGCTATGTCTTTGTAAAAATCAAGTCAAATTGTTGAGCAAGTAATCAAAAAAAATAATTAATTTATTTTTAATGGGGATTGCTTGACTGGGTTAAGTTATTGAAATTTAATGGTAAATAAATTGATCAAAAAATGATCAATTTAAATAGAAGCCTTAAAGAGTGGGGGGAACACCCTGTCAAGTCGATTAGAATCCACAAAGTTATCCCCAGCTTTTGTGGAAAAATGTGGAAAAGTCCAAAACATAAGCAGTTCAGCTAAAATATGAACGCAATCGTTCAAAGTTAAACCGATTTCAATACATGAATATGACAGCAATGACAATTCATGAGAATTTACATTCTTTAGGTGCGAGATGGCTGTGAATCGGATAAAATTGCGCGGTATTTTTTTTAAGGTTTAACTCGTCTATGTTCTCGCCAGTTGAGTCCAATCAGGGATTTAATTTTAAACCAGAACTACCCACTAGCTCTGCGTATTATCGTCTGTTGAAAAAGTTACGCCGTCAGGTGGGTCATGCCATTCGCGATTTTAAAATGATCGAAGAAGGCGATAAAGTGATGGTCTGCATTTCCGGTGGTAAGGACAGTTATACCTTGCTCGATATTATGTTGCAGTTTAAACGTATTGCACCGATCAATTTTGATGTGGTGGCTGTGAATTTGGACCAGAAGCAACCGGGTTTCCCTGAGGACGTGTTACCACGTTATTTAGAAGAGAATAATATTCCCTACTATATCTTAGAAAAAGACACCTACAGCATTACGAAACGTTTAACGCCTGAAGGTAAGACCTATTGTGCAGTTTGTTCACGCTTACGCCGTGGCTCTCTATATGGCTTTGCGCAAGAAATTGGCGCGACCAAAGTGGCGTTGGGCCATCACCGTGATGATATCTTGGCGACCTTCTTCTTGAACTTATTCCATGGCGGTAGCTTAAAGGCGATGCCTCCTAAATTGTTATCGTCAGATAAAAAGAACATCTTGATTCGCCCACTGGCTTATGTGGAAGAAAAAGACATCATTAAATATGCTGAAATGCGTCAGTTCCCGATTATTCCGTGTAACTTGTGTGGTTCTCAGGAAAATCTGCAACGTGCCATGTTAAATGACATGTTGCGCGAGTGGGATAAAGCGCATCCAAAGCGTTTACACAGTATTTTTGGTGCCTTGCAAAATGTGTCGCCATCGCAGCTGGCAGACCGTGAGTTATTCGACTTTGAAGCGTTAGATAGCGAACGTGAATTCGACTTTAAAGGTGAAAGTTGTTCAACGGAAGATGAGACTGAGAACAAGCGTATTAACATGGTTAATCTTGGCTTTGCAGCAGACTAATTTTGTCAGTTAGGCCAATGCAAAACACCAATCAATGATTGGTGTTTTTTTTATGTAGATGATTTTGATAAACTTTGTATAAGAAATATAAAATATGAACGGTACGTACAAAAAACTTTAGGCACATGTAGGATATACATGCTATAACAATCTCCGAGCTTATTTAGCTTCACAATGATGCCGTCTGGATAGGCAGCACACAACGAACAAAGAATTGAGGAAACATCATGCCTGCTTTTTTAACTGATGATTGGTTTTCAACTGTAGAAACATTAACTGCTCAAGCGGGGAATTTGAACCTGCCGCCAGCACTTGCGAATCTTGCAATTAACCTAGTTGTTGCTGACAATGCGGGTAATACCGAATTATCTTTAGATGGCGGCGCAATTAAAAAAGGCTTGTCTTCAAATGCGAAAACAACCTTGAACATGGATGCTGAAACACTACGTAAAGTGTTCCTTGAGTTTGATATGGCTGCAGCAATGCAAGCGTTCATGACGGGTAAAATAAAAGTTCAAGGTGATATGTCACAGTTGATGGCATTGCAAACAGCGAAGCCAAGCCAAGAGCAAAAAGATTTATTTAAGAAAGTGCTTGAGCAAACAGCTTAAGTGTTCTGAAATAAAAAAAGCTTACCTTTATAGGTAAGCTTTTTTTATGCCGATAGAGAGGATCTTTTAGATATTGACCAACTGCGGCGTGGTTTTAATATGTTCAAGATAAGCACGGATACGTGTCACATACTGTAGTGCTTGACGGTAACGGCCATTCTTTGCTTGGTTCTGTTGTAAATAAGCATACAAATTGAGCCAGTTATTGGGGTCTTTACCTTGTGCCTGAATGCGTTTTTGAATCTGATTCACCGCACCCGGTCCCATATTGTAGGCAACCAATGCATACCAGTTACGGTCAGGAAAGGGGATATCATCATAGCGACTCAGCATTTGGTCGTAGTACTTGGCACCACCTTGAATGCTTTGCGCTGGATCGGTACGGTTACTCACACCCATGGCTTTGGCTGTGCTATTGGTCAACATCATCAAACCACGTACACCCGTGGGAGAAACGGAGTTTGGTTTAAGATAAGACTCTTGATAACCAATCGCTGCCAATAAGTGCCAATCTAAATCGTACTTTTGCGCTGTGCTTTTAAAACTGGCCTTATAGATTGGCATACGCTGACGCAAATCGCGTTGAATCGTATTCCAGTTTTCAGGCTTCACGACATTACGGTTGTAAAAAGAGGCCAATTGACCAATTGAACCAGATTGTTTACCACGGCAGACAAATCCGCTCGCCGTTTGCGTTAATGGATCATTCGCATGTTTAAACACCCAGTTCAGTTCAGTATTGAGGCCATTTTTACGTAAAACGTTTAAATCACCACAAGTTGCAGAAAAGGTTGCGAGACTTTTTTGTTCAATCGTTTGAACACTTGCCGTCGTCATTGCAAAATTTGCTTTGCCCTGTGCTACCCATTTCAGTGCTGTAGCGTTATCGGGGACGGTTTTGAAGTCTAGCTTTACATTTAAGCTGTCTGCATAGTTACGTGCAAGGTCATAACCAAAACCATGCAAATGCTGACCATCTTTAAAAACGGTCGTTGGGTTTTCCACTGAAACGACAGTCAATTTATTATGATTGACGACGTTATCATATTGGTAGGTCTTACTTGCATTAATACTATGAAATGGAATTAACAAAGTACTTAAAGCAAGGGCTTTCAACGGGAGAGAGAAAGTTAATGAATTAAGGCAAAGCCTCGATCCAGAAGTTGAACTACTGTGCATGTTGTCTCCGCTACAAGTAATTTATGCCCTAGAACGCAAAGGCAAAAACATGCCTTAAAACGAGTTCAAGTTGTCTAAATTCAATAAGAGGTTGGGCATTCATGACGTCATTCAAAATGACATGGGATTAAGAAGATTATGTAGAAAAACTACATAGATTAAAAAATAGGCAACTAATTTAAGATGTGCGCATAATATATAGCAATTTTAAAAGTGTCAAATTTTGTGCAATATTTTTTTGAAAAATGTAACATAACGGTTTAATTTAATTAAGGAATTTATTTTATAAACTTCTGTTATGGAGAAATAAGGGATAAAATAATCCTTTGTTGTAAATCAATAAGCAGATTTAGACGGCATTCATCATGAAATCAAACTTAATTACACGTGCAGGTCACGACAAATTGGTGGCGGAATTAAAGCAGCTTTGGCATGAAGAACGCCCTGAAATTACCAAGAAAGTAAACTGGGCGGCGAGCCTTGGCGACCGTAGTGAAAACGCGGATTATCAGTACAACAAACAGATCTTACGTAAGATTGATCGACGGGTTCGCTACTTGGGAAAACGCCTCGAAGAACTTCGTATTATCGACTTTTCTGAAGAGCAGGCTGGCAAGATTTATTTTGGCGCTTGGGTCGAAATTGAAAATGACGCAGGGGAACAAAAAACCTTACGCATCGTCGGAGTAGATGAAATTTATGATCATCACCCGCAGCACATCTCCATCGACTCGCCGATGGCACGGGCTTTGCTCTCCAAGCAAGTTGATGATGAAATTGAAGTGTTGACGCCAACTGGAAAAAAACACTGGTATGTCAATTCAATTCGTTATGACAGACCTGAAAGTTCAGAGAACTAAAAGATTTTGTTTTAATTTTAGCCACTTGGTGTGATTTTTGAAGAAAAGTATTTGCCAAGTAGATTGAATGTTTATATGATGTCGCCCATGGAAGCGTGGCAGAGCGGTTTAATGCACCGGTCTTGAAAACCGACGAGGGTGTGAGTCCTCCGTGAGTTCGAATCTCACCGCTTCCGCCAAATTCAAAAAACCCTGACTGAGTCAGGGTTTTTTTATGCCTTTTTTAAATTAATTTCTAAAAGATGCCAGAGTTATCGCTCAATTTTCTGGCATATGTAGGCTGTAAAGTTAATATCTTATTGAGATTGAATATTTTTTAGCTGAATAGTGGCTTTTTGAAGGCCGTGAGATGAAAAATATTTGCCAAAAAATATTTTTATTTATATGATAGCGCCCATGGAAGCGTGGCAGAGCGGTTTAATGCACCGGTCTTGAAAACCGACGAGGGTGTGAGTCCTCCGTGAGTTCGAATCTCACCGCTTCCGCCAAATATCTAAATAAGCCCTTGTTTTTACAAGGGCTTATTTTTTATCTGTAGTTTTACCCCTCAACCTACCCCACATCAAAATTTGGATTGACTTGGCTTTATTAAGTTGTATTCGGAAGATAAAGGAATGCAGTTTAAAAAACGCTGTCTAAAGCAAACTATATTTATAATGCCACTACAACGACTTCCACTTCTAAATTTTTTCAAATATTCATTTGTTTAGCTAGCTTGACGCTCTGCACCGTGCAGATTATCCTTAACCTACTGACCTACATCGTCAGTGGGTTTTGACAGACCCATTAACAAAGACAATATGTGAAATCTGATTTTGCATGTTGTGGACCCGTTCGTCCCCCTTCTTTGCGGTAGGGCGGAGGGGGGACGCGCTTGCGCGTGCTGGTTTCTTTGTTACCAGTCTGCTAACCCTCCTTCGTTCTGCCACCATCATATTAGCAGTGATTTGGCAGGATTCTTTTAAAAACAAAGGAGTACGCCATGCGCTTACATCAAGACCGTCTTTTATATTTCTCTTTTTTATGTGTGCCCGATCTACACCACAGGGGTAATGTGACCTGATGCTGTGTATTTCATGCATTGCTGTGTCGATCACTTTCTAAGAATAAAACTTTTTCAAGTACATATTACCGATATGAAGATGAATCTCTCATGCTGTTTTTGAGGGGCATAGGTTTGTGTGCTTTATCGTCTATAACACTTCAAAAAACATAGATATTCATTCCAACATTTATGACATGGGGAACACTGTGTCTGATTAAGACCAAGACCAGTGATGCCTATAAAAAAGAGAAAATGATGATGTTTAAAACCTTCCTAAAAACGACCCTGATTTCATCACTACTTGCAGGCGCATCATTGGTGCAGGCAGGCTGGTTTGCACAAGCCAGTGAATCCTACCTTGTTCAAGCACGTCATACAGGCGGTGGGGTTTATCAATGTCTTTATAAAACCAATCCTGGCAACCGTGGTTGGCGTAATTTCACGGTGAACTTTCAAGGTGGTTGTCCACGCTTTGTTTACTTTAATGCGCAGAATGGTCAAGTCACTGTGCCCAACTAAATGAGGGGAACATTCAAATGAACCAAAAAACCATATTGGGCTTGGCGGCAATCTTAGCCCTGACCTTGATCAGCATCGCAGGCTTCTATTTCTTTAGCCCTAAGCACGCAACTGAAAAAACGGTTCCAGCCAACACTTCTGACGCCAGCTCTGCACAACCTTTAGAATCTGCCAATTCAGAAGCAGTATCCACTGAGATTGCAGCAGCAGAAGTGGATGGGATCGATGTCAAAGAATTGACCACGGGAAGCAAAAGTCTGAGTCCATCAGATCATGAACCTGAATTGCTGAGTTTTGAGTTTGATCAAAACCTTAAGGCGGCGGATACCTTACTGTCGATGCTGCCTTATGATGAACTGCCTCAGTTTGAGCAGGACAATATAGACAAGTATCAACGCTATATCTTTGCCAAAGCCGTAAAAGATACAGGCAAATCAGTGCAAGACTTTAGCTTGCAAGAACATGGCGCACTGGAGTCGGAGCAAGCGGGTAATCGCTACTACGTCTATAAATTTGATAATGGCACAGACTGTGAAATCCATCTGGTCAGTATTGACTTAAATACGGGCGATTATGGCGTGAGCTATAACTACTGCTGAGGATGAAATGTATGAAGCAATTTTTTAAACCGATCCTACTGGCAGTGACTGTAACGACAGGAATGTTGTTGAGTGGGTGTAACTCTGGCCTTGATCCAAATACATTTACGGTAGAACTGGATGTCAAAGATACCAGTAACTGGTATGCGCAAAATCAATCCGCTACGGTATTGACCATCCGTTCTAACAGCGCAGATCCGATTGATGTCACCAATGTGCTGATCAACAACGGTGAATGCAGTTATGAAGGCTACCGCAGATCGTTGGAATATCCACAGCATTTTAAAATGGGTCTACGTTTAAGACTGAAATTAAAAGGCTGTGGCTATGACAATGTAGTGCGTGTTGATGTCGAAACTGACAAAGGCACTGCAAGCTATAGCTTTCAATAGCGACCCTCGACTCTCCACGACAAAGCAAAAACTCAATCAAACCGTGTCCTCAATGGGCATGGTTTTTTTATGCCCTCAATTCAGCTCTTCGTACCCAATTCATTTAACAAGGAATATTCAATGTCCTTAATTCAATGCCCCTATTGTCAGTCCACCCATGTCAGACAGACTGATTCAAGTCATGCAAACGCCAACTATTTCGAACAACTGCAACGCTGTATTTCACCGACACAGATGGCGCTGTTCGGCATGCAGCTTGCCAAAAAGGCAGGATTCCCGCCTTTTACAGGCGCAGCCATCGGTGTTGTGGTGGGTGGTGTATTGGTTATTGTCAGTCAGTACTGCTATGAAAAATATTACAGCAATGCCGAGCAGTATCTCTGTTTGGATTGCCAACAAGCGTTTGCATGGGTGCCGTAATCGCATCTCTGACTTTACACGGTTACATCTTTAAATAGATGGATTGTTTAAACCCTTACAGCACATTTCTGCATCTTTACATCTTTCACTTTTATTTAAGGAATAATCAAAATGGCACATCAACTTGAACAAATGGCGTATGTCGGACAAACCCCTTGGCACGGTCTGGGCAATCAACTTAGCCAAAACCAACCAATTGAAGTCTGGGCCAAACAAGCAGGCATGGACTGGCGTATTGAATCCTCCAATGTCAGTTACATGGCTCAAAACGCGCGTGGGCAAAGCATCATCATGCCGTATGAAGAACAACGGGTACTGTATCGTTCAGATACGCATGCCCCTTTATCCGTGGTCAGTCAGCGTTATCAGGAAGTCCAACCGATGGAAATTCTGGAATTCTACCGTGATCTAACTGAGCAATCAGGCTTTGAACTGGAAACCGCAGGCGTACTGAAAGGTGGTAAGAAATTCTGGGCTTTAGCCAAAACAGGGCAGACTTCTGCTTTAAAAGGCAAAGATGTCAGCAATGGTTATATTCTCTTGGCTACGGCGTGTGACGGTACACTGGCAACTACAGCGCAATTCACCAGTATTCGCGTGGTGTGTAACAATACTCTAGCCATTGCCCTCAAAGGTCAGAGCGCGAGTGCAGGTGTGGTCAAAGTGCCACACAGTACCAAGTTCGATGCCCAGAAGATCAAACAGCAATTGGGTATTTCAGTGCGAGCATGGAACGAGCACATGTATGAAATGAAACAGCTCAGTCAGCGTAAAGTCACACAGACTGAAGCAGCAGCGTATTTCGATGCGGTGTTTAACAATAGCAGTCTGAGTCCAACCGAGCAGGATGACAGTATTATTCAGTTCTATCGCAATGTAGCAACGCAAGGGAGCCAATCCAATAAAGCTGACAACAAGACGGAACCAAATGGCCGAGCGATGTCGAAAGTCATGAGCATGTTTAATGGACATGGTCGAGGTGCAGAACTTAGCTCAGCTAAAGACACGGCATATGGCTTATTATGCAGTATCACGGAATTTGCAGACCATGAACGTCGAGCGATGAGTCAGGATCATCGATTGGATTCAGCTTGGTTTGGGGCAGGCGCAGGCCTCAAACAACGTGGCTTAGAACAAGCGTTGCGTTTGATTGTTTAAGTTTAGATTCAGATTTGGGATTTAAGATGATCACATCAGATCAACATGATCCTGTAAATCTCCTTGAACTCAAATACCTCTTTGCCACATCTCCAGATGTGGCTTTTTTTATGCCTAAAATTTAATAACCAGAGGATATCTATATGAACTCAGCTTTAATTCAACCTCATCCCACCCGAGCAAATATCCATGCTCATCGCCCTAAACTCACCCATCCAAAACGCTTTGTAGAGACTAAAAACCTAAGTCAGGCCGAATGGCTAGAAGTAAGACGCAAGGGAATTGGCAGTAGTGACTGTGCCGCTGCGTGTGGCCTCAATCCCTATATGTCGATGCTCGAACTATGGATGATTAAGACTGGACATATTCAACAAAGTATTGAGGATGAAAGTGAAGGCCATGCACCCTTGTATTGGGGAAAACGACTTGAACCTTTGGTTGCTGAATACTACAGCATGCATACCAACTATAAAGTGCGTCGGGTCAATGCCGTATTACAACATCCTGATCCAGACAAGCACTTCATGCTGGCGAATCTGGATTACTCCGTGGTTGGGGATGCAGATGTACAAATTCTGGAATGTAAAACCGCAGGGGAATATGGGGCCAAGCTGTGGCGAGATGGTGTACCGTTATACGTACTCTGTCAGGTACAACATCAATTGGCAGTCACAGGCAAGAAAGCAGCTCATATCTGCGTACTGATTTGTGGACATGAAACTCGCATCTTTAAAGTAACGCGTAGCGAATCGGTGATTCAGCATATTGTGAATGCAGAGCGTTACTTCTGGGACTGTGTGGAAAAGGATACGCCACCTGAAGCCGATGCCAGTGAATCCGCAGCTAAAGCCTTACAGCTACTCTATCCTGAACATGTACCGCTCAGCACCACGGATCTATCTGAGGATGAGCAAGCCAATCAACAGTTTGAGCAACTGCTTCAAGCTCGGAGCCAAATTGACAAGCATCAGGAGCAGTTTGATCTGCTGAAGCACCAACTTCAAGCCAAGATGCAAGAGGCTGAACGTGCCACCTTTAAAACTGGTTCAGTGACGTGGAAAAAGGCTAGAGATTCGATCAGCTTAGACAGTAAAGCTTTACTTAAATCACATCCTGAATATCTCAATCAATTTCCACAAAGCAAGCAGGGTACACGACGTTTCAACATCTATACCGATGTTGATTGAAATAGATTTAGCCTAAGTGCAATTCACAGCAGAATCTCAAGCTCTACTCAAAAATCCCATGCCACAGCGCATGGGATTTTTTATGTCGATTTCATTTTTAACCAAGCATATCTGCATATTTAAGCAGAAGAGGAAAACACCATGATCAAAGGTCTCGCAATTACACCACCCGTTTTAGGTCGTATCAGTATCGGCAAGATTGTCGAAAAGAATGGTAAACGCGTCCCTGAAAAAGATGATCAATTTACCATTACCAGCCAAATCCAAGGAAAAGATGGGTGGATTAAGCACCCCTTGGATGAACAACTACGAGCCAAAGCACCGAACCAAAAACTCAGAAGCATTCCAGTGCGTATGATCTTTAACGATCCTGAACTAAATTTAAGGGCAGAGTACAGTCTGTTTGACCGACAAACTGGACGCTTAATCTGTTCAGGCAATGGTGAAACTTGTCAGCGACTTGGACAACAAGGTATTGAACAACATACATGTCCATCGCCTGATTTATGTCCGTTGGCACAAGGTGGACTATGTAAACCCTACGGTAGACTGTATGTGAATTTAGATGAGTCGGATGAACTGGGTACATTCATTTTTAGGACCACAGGCTTTAATAGCATTCGAACTTTGGCAGCAAGACTGAGCTACTACCATGCAGCATCCAATGGCTTGCTTTCGTGTTTACCGCTACAACTCACGCTTAGAGGAAAGTCCACAACTCAAAGCTATCGCACGCCTGTGTACTACGTGGATTTGACTTTACGTGAAGGTGTTCATTTACAAGAAGCGATTCAAACTGCCAAGGAGATTGATCAGAAGAGTAAGTTATGTGGTTTTAATCAGGCTGCTTTAGATCAAATGGCACGGCAGGGTTATGCTAATGCTCAGTTTGAGATGGATGGAGAGGAGGGATTGGAGATTGTGGAAGAGTTTTACTCGGATGAGGTTGTTGAGTCTGAACAAGCTCAGACTGACTCAAAAATCAAGGCAAAGCCTAAATTCAATCAGGGTGATGGATTTGTACAGGATATGCAGAAAGGGTTACAGCTGTCAGTGCATGCTTTGAATTAAATACTGTTGGGGGCTTCTTAGCCTCCAACAGTATTCTTACCACATATTTTTATTCCAAAATTAGAACCACTTATTGAATGAAAAAACATTATTTAAGAATTATTTATTTGGAGGACGGTAGTACGTTTTTAAAAAATGGGAAATAATAAATTGTACTTCATCCTTGAAGTCATAGCATGATCCTTTTTTTACTCAATACCGACTACGGTGGTGATATAACCAGTGGCTAAAAGAATTAATAGACCTAACGACATTTCAAATAAAATGGCATAGCCCAATTGTTTCGCAAATTTCGGGTCTTGTAAGCGAGGTGTGAAATACCATTTGTTAAAAGCGGCTAACAATAAAATACTTAGGACAAATACAATTTTAATAATAAATCCATGCCCATAAGGTGTATTGATTAGAGTATTAAAATCTTTAAAAAGTAATAAAGTAATGCTAAGACCACAAGCGATGAGTATTCCTACAATAAAGGCCGCTATTTGCCCAAATAGATGCATACGTTCTTTGAGTGGTAAGCCATTAATTTTTTTGCTTGTTTTCCATAAAGGATAAAGTGATCCCATCCATAAGGATATTACAAGTACATGTATTGATAATAAAGCTTGAGCGAATAAGGGTAAATTCGTGACATGACCTAATTGGGAAAAACTAAAAACAATAGGTAAGAGTAAGATGGTAAAGATTAACCCTTCAACTTTAGAAAACTGATTAGTTCTTCTGCTTAATTTCACGAGCATAAATAAAAATAAAAGCAGAAAACCCACTGATCGTATGATATGGGTATGGCCAATTGGAGTGTTAATTACTAGATTTATATAGTTAGTATCCCACATACCAGATAGTCCAGTATTGGCAAAACTTCCGATGAGAAGGAAGAATCCTAGAATACTGGAAATTAGTCCTAATGCTGTGCCAAGAGTTATGTATTTCAGAATAGTTTCCTTTATTTCTACATAACGTCCAAGTAAGAAGTAGGAGAAAGTACCACCAACAACAAATGCAATACCTAAATATAAAATGACTTTAACAAGCCATGATGCATATATCCAAGATTCAGGAATCATAATTTTCTCCATCGTAATAGCAACATGCCAGCAGTTCGCTGGCATGTTGCTATTAGCACTTGATTTTTATTTTGCTGATTTAATGGTGAAATTATATTCGCCATTCATGTTGTGGCCATCCGCTCCCATTGTGGTCCACACGACTGTATATTTTCCTTTTTTTAGTTTAGGTGCAGCGACGTCAAATGATTTTTTCATATCATGAGTTATTTTATAATTTAAAGGAATGTCCTTACGTTGTGCATCAAGCAACTTGACGTTCATTAACATAACTTCTTCACCAAAATTCAAAGTTATATTTTTCGGTTGGCTAGCTACAGATGCATTAATAGCAGGTGTTGCACTTTCAAGTTTCACATGTGCGAATGCACTTGAAGTAGCTACAACCATAGTCGTGCCTACGAGTACGTTACGTAGAGTAGACATTTTATTTTGAAAAATTTTCATTTCTTCATCCTCTTTAAATTAATCTTGGGCCCAGTAATGACCGAATGAAATTCATTGATTGATAGCTTGGTCACCAACTTTGTAATCCTATTATCAAAGAAAGATAGAAACACTCCGATGACTTCAAAATTACATTTTTGTCATTTTAAAAATTGAAAAGTCACAAGTGCTACACTGACTATAAAGAAAATTTCGCTTATCTAATGATCAAGTAATAGGAAATTATTTACGTTTTAATCAATTTATTACTTTTAAAATTAAATATGAAGGAGGTTGTATGGACCATCATCATCACGAAGATAAAAATACACTTACTGATCCTGTCTGTGGCATGGCAGTAAAAGAAACATCTCAATTTTATGAAAAAGTTGACAGTAAAACTTTCTATTTTTGCAGTGAAAATTGCTGGTTAAAGTTTAAGAATGATCCTGCTTTTTATATTAATAAACTAGCAAAAGCGACTAATCCAAAAGAGATTGGGATAAATTCAATTGTGGTTGATCAGCCGATAAATGTGAATACTTCTACTATTTACACTTGTCCGATGCATCCCGAAATTCAACAAAATCACCCTGGGAATTGTCCTAAATGTGGTATGACTTTAGAGCCTTTACTTCCAAATCTGGATGAAGCTGACGAAAACCCTGAACTAAAAGATTTTAAAAGACGATTTTGGTATACCTTACCTTTAACTCTTATCGTTGTATTTTTAGCCATGTTTGGGCATCAGCTGAATTTATTTGATATGAAGATACAGAGTTGGATTGAACTCATTCTTACATTACCTATCGTTTTTTGGGCAGGGTGGCCATTTTTTGTTAGATGTTGGCAATCAGTTTTAAATCGTAGTCCGAATATGTGGACCTTAATTGGAATTGGTACTGGTGCCGCATTTATATACAGCCTCATTGGAACTTTGGCTCCACAAGTATTTCCAGACTCTTTTGTTTCTATGGGACGTGTCGCTGTATATTTCGAAGCCACAGCAGCCATTATTTCGCTGACCATATTAGGCCAAGTTCTTGAGTTGAAAGCTCGATCACAGACCTCGGCAGCAATTAAATCTTTACTTGGGCTAGCACCTAAGACTGCAAGAAAAATAAATGACGATGGTAAAGAAGAAGATATTCCTCTTTCCCATGTACATGTTGGAGATTTGCTCCGAGTACGACCAGGTGAAAAGGTCCCTGTTGATGGAGTTGTTACTGAAGGGTCAAGTTCTATTGATGAATCAATGTTAACAGGAGAACCTGTTCCCGTTACAAAACGTGAAGGCGATCAAGTAATAGGTGCAACAATAAATATGAATGGTTCATTAGTAATGCGTTCAGAAAAGGTTGGATCTTCAACGGTACTTTCTCAGATCGTACAAATGGTATCGCAAGCTCAACGTTCTAAAGCGCCGATGCAAAGAATGGCAGATCATGTTGCAGGTTGGTTTGTTATGGTAGTTATTGCTATTTCTGTGCTTACATTTTTTGGTTGGGGGGTATTTGGCCCAGAGCCTAGCTGGGTTTACGGGTTAATTAATGCTGTCGCAGTGTTAATTATTGCTTGCCCATGTGCTTTAGGCTTAGCGACACCTATGTCAATTATGGTGGCAACAGGTCGTGGTGCATCGAATGGTGTACTTTTTCGTGATGCAGCTGCAATAGAAAATTTACGTAAGATTGATACTTTAATTATTGATAAGACAGGTACTTTAACTGAAGGCCAACCCTCATTCGATAAGGTTATCGCTCTTTCGGGCTATGAAGAAAATGAGGTACTTCGGTTAGCAGCTAGTCTGGATCAGGGGAGTGAACACCCTTTAGCTGATGCAATCGTACGTGCTGCCCGTGAAAGAGATCTTGTACTGTCTAGACCAACATCTTTTGAATCTGGCTCTGGGATTGGTGTTAAAGGAGAGTTAAATGGACAACAATTATCTCTTGGTAATACAGCATTAATGGAACAGCTGGGAATATCAGTTAAAGCATTTGTTCCCGAAGCTGAAAAGTTAAGAGCCGAAGGTGCAAGTGTCATGCATTTAGCTGTGGATGGAAAACTGATAGGGTTAATAGCTGTTTCAGATCCAATCAAAGCAAGTACACCTGAGGCTGTTCTTTCATTAAAAGATTCCGGTCTAAGAATCGTAATGGCTACTGGTGATGGATTAACAACAGCTAAGTCTGTTGGCGCTAGATTAGGTATTGATGAGGTTTATGGTGAGGTTAAACCCGCAGATAAATTAGAATTGGTTAAGAAATTGCAAAAAGAAGGAAGAGTGGTTGCGATGGCTGGTGATGGGATCAATGATGCCCCAGCTTTAGCTCAGGCTGATATCGGAATTGCAATGGGTACAGGAACAGATGTAGCAATGAATTGTACTAGCTCAAACCTGATCTGACAGTTACCCATTTTTTATTGTGCCTGTC